>WNFA01001011.1_pt1 | contig 22766 bp, 17 predicted proteins | sample 5400481 | NCBI WGS metagenome assembly WNFA01 (sample SAMN13153340, study PRJNA577476) | soil metagenome | isolation source: 120 cm saprolite under Douglas fir tree site 2 hole 1 replicate 2 | place: USA:California | collected 2015-04-18 | reverse complement strand
TGCGGCAGGCGCTGACGCTGGATGGGAAACGGTACACGCTGGTGTTGGAGTTGCCGCCGGGGCCGAGAGTATTTTTCGGGCCGCACGACATACCGGGCTTGGGACTCACGATCGCGGTTATTTCGTCGGGACTGATGTGTTATCTGCTGGCGTGGTCGATGACGAGTCCGGTGACGCGCCTGCGGAAGGCGGCGCAGAGTTTGGCGACGGGCGACTTGAGCGCGCGCACCGGTGCGCCGGTGCGCGGCCGGCACGACGAACTGACGGAACTGATGCGCGATTTTGACCGCATGGCCGAGCGCATCGAAGGGCTGGTGGACTCGCAATCGCGGCTGCTGAAGGACGTTTCGCACGAACTGCGATCCCCGCTGGCCAGGCTGAGTGTGGCGCTGGGGCTGGCGCGGCAGCGGGCTGCTTCAGAAGTCGACCCGGAAGTTGCGCCGGAACTGGAAAGTTCGCTGAACCGGATCGAACTGGAAGCGGATCGGTTGAATCAACTGATCCAGCGGCTGCTGACAATTTCACGGCTGGAGTCGGGGACCGACGGCATACGAAAGACCAAATTATCCCTGCGGGAGTTGGTGGAGCAGGTGGCGCGCGACGCCGAGTACGAAAATCCGGGGCGTGGTTGCCGCGTGACTTCGGCAATCGATCCGCCGGCCGATGCCGCGGATGAGTTTCTGGTGGAAGCCGACCCCGACTTGCTACGAAGCGCGGTTGAAAACGTGGTAAGGAACGCAACGCGCTATACTGCTGAAGGCACAACGGTGGAGGTGCGACTGGAGCGGCAGCTGTCCGCGACGGGTGAAGAAATTGTGGTTCACGTGCTTGATTCCGGTCCGGGCGTTCCAGACGAAGCGCTGCAAAAGATATTTGAGCCGTTCTATCGGCTGGACGATGCTCGCAACCGCCAGACCGGCGGGGCGGGTCTGGGCCTCTCGATCGCGGACCGGGCGATCAGGCTGCATGGCGGGCAACTTCGCGCATCCAACCGCAAAGAGGGTGGGCTTCAAGTTGAAATCCGGATTCCGGCAGGTCGTCCTGCTCAGGGATTTGCTCTTCCCGCTCATTCCTGATACACAAATATATTTCAGCCACAAGCTTCAGTCTCCGTGACGGCTGGCAGGGCATCGCCTGCGGACGGGAAGCGGCTGGGAGAACAGATGTCGAAGAAATTAGGCGGAGTCGTTGCGCTCGTGGCCATGTGTGCCCTGAGTTTGTTTCTGTTGAATTGTGGCAGTTCCTCTTCCCGGCCATCGGGACTCTTGTATGTGCTGACCCAGGGCGGTAACGGTGCGGGGAACTCCGTGAGCATGTTTGCCATTGATTTGAACAGCGGGAACCTGTCGCTGATCAATTCGAATGCCAGTACCTGCGCGACGGCGGGTGCGTGCGGACTTCCGATAAACATTTTGCTGGACCCGACGGGCGCGACGGCTTTCGTTCTGAATCAGGGCATTCCGTGTGTGCAAGGCGTCAACTGTGTCTCGCCGTGCGGACCGTCGTTTACACCCTGTGTGTCTACTCCGCCCACGATATACCCTTACAAGGTGAATTCTGATGGGAGTCTGTCGGCTCCCGGAATGCCCACGGCACTGAGCCATCCATTCAGCGCCAGCGACACCCAAGACGATGCAGACCTCTCACTGGCCATGGTACGCGACGCGACCGGACAGTTCCTATTCGTGATCAATGAAGGGACGAATCCTTCGCCTGCGAGCTGCTTGAATGACCCACTCCCAACGTCCAACTTCGATGCGTGTCCATCGATCTCGGTCTTTACAATAAGTGGGACCAGCTTGACTTTGGCAGGAGGGAGCGCCCTGCACCCGGGGAGTCCGCTCCACCTAAGTAGGATTCCGAATGCTCTTTCAGTCGTTACGGTTAGTTCTCCGTCCGAAGAACTTCTCTTTGTGACGAGCCAAAAGGATCTTTCCAATAACCATAATGACAATACGTTGAGTGTGTATGGCGTTGGTTCCGATGGCACCCTGACGGAGAAAATCGGTTCGCCTTATGCCACCTCGACAATCAACCCGTTGTCGGTGCTTGCGGTCAACACGAATCAACCGGGACAGAACAATGGCGGGGGCGTTTTTATCTATGTCGGCGCTGCAGGGAACTCGTCCGGGGCGCTGGATGCCTTCCAGTTGTGCACGGTGGTCAATGGGGTCTGCAACCAGACCGATTTGGACAATGCGAAGCTGCTTCCAGTCGGAACGTCGCCAACCTCGACAGGGCAAGAGCCGGTGGGCATGGTGGTGGATCCGACGAATAAGTTTCTTTACGTCGTGTGCAAAGTTTCAAGTCAGGTTTTTGGATACCAGATCAACACCACCACGGGCGTGCTGACTGCCCCAGCGAACCTGCCCAGCCAAGGGTCGCAACCGGTAGCGTTGGCGATGCACTCGAGCGGCAAGTTTCTCTACGTGTCGAACAGTAACTCGAACACCATTGGGGGCTTTACCTTGAGTACGACGACCGGATCGATGAGCACTACGACCAGCGTGAACAGTCCAGTGGGGCCGAGCGGGATGGCGGCGCGGTAAGTCATTGAATCACTTTGTCATTGAGCCATTGAATCATTGGAAAACGTAATTCCCATTGGGTTTCAATGCCTTAATGGTTCAATGGCTAAATGATTCAATGCCTCAATGATTAAGTTGGCATGCGGAGGATGAGATAGCCTCCGATAAATCCAAAGACCAGGTCTGGAGACCAGGCAGCGACCGCGGGCGGAAGCTGGCTCAAATTGCCCATCGCCTCGAACAGGCCGGAGATCGTCCAATAGACAACACCGATGCCGATGGCTGTCGCAACCCCTGCGACTGCCGAGCGCTTGCCGGCGGATAGCGCGAAGGGAATGGCTAGGATGGCCATCACCAGCGTGATCAGCGGGTAGGCAATTTTCTTTTGCAACTGCACGCGCAGGCGCACCACGTCAAAGCCGCTCTGCTCGAGATCGTGAATGTAGCGGTGCAGTTCGTCGTAGCTCATCTCCGACGATTGTTTAATTTCCTTCTTGAAGTAGGCGGGCGCTTCCGCCAGTTCGGGATAGGTGGCTACGTCGAATTTGCGGTAGCTTTCGATGGCGGGCCCGCTCAGGCTGCGCTCCCATCCTTGCTCATAAACCCACCGGCCCATCGCCTCCGACCAGTGTGCGCGGTCGGCGGTAATGCGGTGCGTGATCTGGAAGGTGTGCGGATCGAATTGGAACACGGAGACGCCGCCGAAAACATCGCGATCGGGATCGAAGAATTGATAGTAATAAATGTCGGAGTGCTGGCCGAAGATCCACTTGCGGTCGGGGCGAAGGTAGGTTTGCGCGGGTTTGCCCTTGATGCGGTTGCGGAGCGCGTCCTGGCGCTTGTTGGTGTAGGGGAGATAGATCTGGTCAGAAAGAAAGAGCACACCGGCGACCAGGGTGGAGACGATCAGAACCGGAATGACAAGACGGTAAAGACTGATGCCGGTGGCCTTGATGGCCGTGATTTCGTTCGACCGCTGCAGCAGGCCGAAGGTGACCAGCACCGCCAGCAGCATGCTGAGAGGCGTGGTGTTGTAAAGAAAATATGGCACCACGTTCAGCAAGTATTCGCCCACCGTAAGCGGTGAGACCTGATTCCGCAGGATGTCGCCCAATAACTCGAACAGGGTGAATACCAGCAATAGCGTGAGGAAAGCGGCGACGATCAGGGTGAGATAGAGCGTAAAGTCGCGCAGTACATAATCGTCCAGGATGGTCGGGAACTGAATATTGAACAAGCGCCGCCGGGGCCCGAGCAGGCGGAGAGAGATGCTCTCGCGACGGGGCGGGCGGGACGATTCGCCGTTTATTGCCAGAGCTGGAGCCGACTGGCTGGGCGTTGTTGATGGGAACATCGAAGCCTTAAGCCTCGAAACCGTGCACTTCGACGCTTTGAACCATGAGCGTAGCGCAAGCAGGTCGATCGGGCGGCGCTCCGATTGCCAGAGCAGGAAAACTCCTCCGATAAGAAACGCGAGGTCTGCGAGCCAAACGCCGGCGGCTGGAGAGAGGCGTCCCTGGCGCGCGAAAGACACTCCAATCAAAGAAATCGAATAGTAGAGAAAGACCAGCAGAATGGTAAGGACAAATCCGCTGGACTTGCCGCCTTTCTTCGACGAGAGGCCGAGAGGGATGCCGACCAGGGCCAGGACGATGCAGGCGGTGGGCAGCGCGAGGCGGCGATGGTATTCGATCAGGTGCCAGCGGCGGGTGACGGGGTCGCCCGTTTGTGCGCTATGGAGCAGGTCGGCAATTTTCATCTCACCGAGAGACATGGGTTCGTGCTCCTGACCGTTTTGCGTCGCGGGAATGCGGATGGGGATGTCAGTGGTCTGGAAGGTGGAGATCTGGTACTGATCCGGATTCTTGGGATCGGTTTCGTGTGTGGAACCTTTGGTGAGATGTAAGTCCAGAGTGTCGGGCCCTTGGCTGACGAGCAGGCCTTCGCGCGCCAGGCTGATGCGGGGCGAGGATGGATCGCTCAAATCGGCGAGGAACACGCCTTTCCAGAGGGCTCCGCCGGACATGGCCTTGACGTCCTGCACGTAGAGGACAGTCTTCGGGAATCCCTCGTAGAACACGCGGGGCTGGACTTCGAAAGAAACCTGAGAAGACTTGAGGCGGTTCTGGAGCTGTCCCAGGGCGGCGAGCGAACGCGGCGCGAGATAGACGCTGTTGCCGAGAGCGAGCAACCAGGCTACCAGCACGAAGATTGAGATCACACGCAGGAAGGTCCACACGCCCAGCCCGCTGGCACGCATAGCGGTGACTTCGCTGTCCGCGGCGAGACGGCTGAGTCCGATGAGGATGCCGACGAGCACACCCATGGGAATTGTGTAGGTGAGCACGACGGGGACGGTAAAGAAAAAGATTTCTGCAACGCTTGGTAGTGGGGCACTGTTGCGGACGACCAGTTCGAGGATGTGGCCGAGATCGCGGGTGAAAAGAACGAAAGTGAAAACTGCCGCGCCGATCAAGGCGTGGGAGACGACTTCTCCCAGAATGTAGCGGGTGAGGATGCGCATCCGCAAGGTTGGTGACTCATTGCGAGTCTAGCATGAGAGCGGGAGTGCTGGAATGACGACGGGGCTGAGTTTGCAATGCGGGCGGTGTTCGTAGAGAATGCCCATTCGCGTGGCGAATCGGGAAAGCGATTTTTTGGTCGGAGGAAAAATGAATCTGCGTCGTGCAATTGCATTGGCGGTGTGGTGGGCGATCGCGGTGCTGGCGTGGTCGCAGCAGCCGTCGGAAATGAAACCGGTGACCGACCGATTGGCCGCTTCGATTTACAACGGGCCGTCGATGACAACTTTAGGAGAACTTGCGGACGGCATCGGCAGTCGGTTGACGGCTTCTCCGGCCTACGTTCACTCGACGGAATGGGCGGTGGCGAAGTTTCGCAGCTATGGGATTGAGAATGTGCGGCTGGAGCCGTTCACGATTCCAGCCGGCTGGCAGCGAGGGACGGCGAGCGGGGCAATGATCGCGCCTTTGTCGCGTCCGCTGAATGTGGCATCGTTGGGCTGGGCGCCGTCAACGCCGGCGGGAGGAGTGCGTGGCAACGTCGTGACGGTTGCAGACGTGGCGCCGGACGCGCTGCGATCCCGGAAAGCGGAACTGCGCGGGAAGATTGTTTTTCTGGATACGACCAAGATCATGGCGGAAGGCTACGGGAAGGCTTTGCCGAAGCTAGAGTCAGCGTGGCTCACATTTCAGAAAGCTGGCGTGCTGGCGGTGATCATGCCGGATCGTGAGAAGAACAATGTCTTGAATGCGCGTGACGGTCTGTGGGGTGCGAAGTTGCTTCCGCTGCCGGCGGTCGAGGCTGGCATGGAGGATGCGAGGCTCATTCAGCGAGAACTGGAGCGCGGGCCTGTCACCATCCAATTCACGAGTGAGAACAAGGCTTCGGGAGAGACAACCGTAAATAACGTCGTAGCGGAGATTCGAGGCAGTGAGCGGCCGGACGAGTGGATCCTGATCGGCGCGCATCTGGACTCGTGGGACTTCGGCACGGGGGCGCAGGACAACGGTACCGGTGCGATCAGCGTCCTCGAAATCGGGCGCGCCTTGATGTTGCTGGGGAAGGCGCCGCGGCGCAGCATTCGTTTAGCGCTTTGGGGCGGAGAAGAACAGGGGCTGCTCGGATCGTATGCCTACACCCAGACCCACAAGAGCGAGTTGGATAAGTGTGTCGCCGTTCTGAATACCGATAATGGCGCGGGGCATCCGAAGGGATGGAAAGTGGAAGGCCGCGAGGATCTGAAAACATCGATGCAGCCCTGGAGCGACGGCCTGTTGAAAGACTTGAACGGCGGAGATCTTTCACTCGATACAACCTATGACACCGATCACGGACCGTTCGTGTTGCAGGGAATTCCCGCGCTGGATTTATGGGTGGACATGTCGCACTATTTCGAAATCCATCACAAATCGAGCGACACACTCGATAAAGTCGATACGCTGGATTTTAAGGCCGGGGAGGCGATTGTGGCAGTGACCGCTTATGCCATCGCGCAAAGCGAAACGCCGATCGCTCCGCACATCGATCACGCGGCGGTGGGAGAAATCCTGAAGAAAGCGAAATTAGAGGAACTGTTGGAGCATGTGGGAGTGTGGAAACCGTGAGGGCAAGTTCTCGACCGCGTCGCCGCTGCTGTCCGATGCTACGGGATTGCTAACGCCGGATTGCGAACGAAAGATGCTTGAGGTCACGCAGCCAGTTCTATTTCTCCATCTCCGAAGCCCAGTTGAGGACGATCGACAGGGGCGCCGCACTGGGCTCGTCCACTTTTGTGTTGATCAGAAACCTCTGGCCATCGCCGGTTACATCATAGGAAAACATGTCTTGCGCAGAAATTGGCTGTCGCAGGTGGGTCTGAAACAACACCACGGGCGGCCCGGCTTCGAAGCTGGTTCCCAACTTCACCGGCGCGGCCATCATTTTCCCTTCGGCGGATAAATAGAACAGCTCCTTGCCATCCCGCCTCCATCGCGGCTCGCTGCCTCCCCTGGACACCTGCCATTTGCTGGTTCCACTCGGAAACGGCGAAACGTAGACCTCCCAGTTTCCCGTTTCATTGGAGGCATAAGCCACCCATTTCCCATCCGGCGAAAACCGCGCATTGCGCACGATCCATTTCGGTTGCAGGTACGGCTTAGCCTGGAAGTCCGGCAATGCCAAATACCACAGCTCGTTATCCTTCCGGGCGAGGATGTATTTATCGTCGCGTGACCAATCCCAGATGCCTTCTGCCTGGCCGCCCAAATCGGCGATCTCAGCCAGAGGTGAGGGCCATCCGCGGCATTATAGTCGAAGAAAGTGGCGTCACTCACTTGGAGATACCTTTTGATTCGAGCCACCGCGCGGTAACGCCTGCTCGTCGGCAAACCGGAAGTGGGGAACGCCGCTGAGTTTTTTCAGGTACAGTTTCGCCGTCCATGTTGCGAAAGCCGTTCGTCGATGAAACGAGCTACTGGACGCCTGTGCCCCGAAGCTTAACGCTCTGACTGGCCGAGGGTGTCCTGTTCAAGGCATTGTCGGTGAATGTCGCCGCGCCCTTGATTGTGCCGGCAACTTGGGGCGCGAAGACGATGCTCAGATTGCATCTTGCGCCCGGCGTCAGCGAGAAGCTGCTGGTACAGTCTGCAGGCGTACCCGAGCCTGGCACTTGCAGAAAATTCGTCCCTACAATCAGGCCAGGTGCAACGGCATTCAGCGGCTGGTTGCCAACATTTTGGATGGTGACCGAATGCGGAGCGCTGGTGCTGCCCACCGGAATCTTTCCAAACTCCAATGTTGCGGGCACCGAGCCCTTCACCTCCGCCAACGTGTTCTCAGTTGGACCCGTCTGGAAGAAGAGATTGCCTGCTGCATCCACTGCTATCTGCACTTCCCATGGGCCGTTCACGACCATAGTCTGGGTGCCGTTATTGGCTGCAACCTCATAAATACCGTTCGGGTCGAAACCACCATCCGCGACAAAGACATCGCCCGCCGCATCCACCGCCACAGCGGAGGGGTTATTAAAGTTGCCTACCGTTGTAAATTGACGGCTGGCAAAAATCCCGCCCCCAGATTCGGGCGGAGTACCGGCAATCGATTCGAACACCGGACCGAAATTGAAACACGCGATGTAGGCATTTCCCGCCCCATCCACAGCTACTCCCCACACGTAATTTAAATATGGATTCCCCTGGTCGCCAGCGTAGCCGGTGAGCAACGTTGCCTCACCTCCAGTAGCGGCGAAGACCTCTGCCAGGCGTGGCCATCCCCATTGTCCGCGGATTGGGATGTCCCAATCGTCAGCTACGTAGAGGTTCCCCCTTCCATCCACCGCCGCACCAAGACTCGCGTTCAGGACCCCTCCCACCTTGGTCTGGACGCCGGTGCCGGCGGCAATCTTTATCACGCCGCCGTTTGAGACGAAGATATTGCCGGCTCCATCCACGGCCATACCGAGGGGGTAGAAGGGCACACCGGTGGCCACAATAGTCTGTACACCGGTTCGAAGGTCAAGCTTGGCAATGCTGCTGCCAGCGGGAAAGTAGACATCACCTGCTGCATCCACGGCCATGGCGCCCCCTGAAAATCCGGTGCCTTGGAGGTTCCTCCGAGCGCCCGGATTAAATGCGGCGACTGGCCCTTGGCCATTGCCGTAAACGTATGTGGAGGCGAGCAGGTTGCCCGAGGAGTCGGTGAGCTCCACCGCACCCATGCGCACTCCAGCCGCTTGCGGGGCAAACTTGGCGGTCACCGTGCAGGAATTTCCCGCGGCGAGGGTGCCTTTGCAGGTGGTGGCGCTCAAAGTGAAATCGAGTTTGGGCGTGCCCTGGGTGACCACTTTCGTCTCGCCGAAGGTCGTGGTCCCTGTGACGTTGAACTTCAGCTTGCTCGCCCGGCCGCACGGTTTGGGAAACGTTTGTCGCACTGGGCAGACATTCACATTCTGAAAGTTCACAGCACCGTGCGGCCCTTGGATGGATTGCGCGATCGCTATCGTGCTGAGTAGGGTGGAAAGCAAAGATACCAGCCATAGCTGCTGCATGGGAGCCTCCCCGAGGCGGGCGAGTGTGACACCTTCGTAATGTTTGGTCAAATGGAGAGTGGCTGAATTCGCTATGAACCGCTAAATGATGTTGTGTCAACCAGATGCCACATCATATGGAGATAGTATGGAGTGCCTAAGGAGCTTTGCGAGTTGGTAGAGTGGATCGGAGATTTTCTCGACCAGCTCTCGATCAATAGGTTAGTAATTTCAACCCGCGAAATTGCACCGGATTTCCCAACTGCTACGCTTTTCGCAGAAACAGCGCCCCCAGCGGCGGAAGCGTCAGCCGCAGCGAATAGGGACGTCCATGAGTTTTTTCGGCAAGCGCCTCGGTGCCGCCCATGTTGCCGGAGCCGCTGCCTCCATATTCGCGTGCGTCGCTGTTGAGCAGTTCTTTCCAGTAGCCGCCCGTCGGCACGCCGACCAGGTATCCCACTCGGGGCACGGGAGTGAAATTGCACACGACGAGCACTGGGTTCTCGCCGGTCTTGCCCTTTCGCAGCAGCGAGACGATGCTCGCGGGCGCGTCGTTGCAGTCCACCCATTCGAAACCCTGGGGATCGTTATCGAACCAGTGTAGCGGAGATTCGCTGCGATAGACGCGGTTGAGTTGTTCGACCCAGTTCATGAGCCCACGATGCAACGGGTATTCCAGTACGTTCCAGTCGAGACTGCGATCGTGCGACCACTCGCTGACTTGGCCAAACTCGCAGCCCATAAAGAGCAGCTTCTTCCCGGGCTGCGCGAACATGTAAGCGAAAAGCAAGCGCAGGTTGGCAAATTTCTGCCACTCGTCTCCGGGCATTTTGCCGATCAGCGAACCTTTTCCGTGCACGACCTCGTCGTGGCTCAGCGGCAGCACGAAATTTTCGTGGAACGAATAGAGCATGCGAAAGGTCAGCAGGTTGTGTTGATACTTCCGATGGATTGGATCGTTCTGGAAATAGTTCAGCGTGTCGTGCATCCAGCCCATATCCCACTTGAGCCCGAACCCAAGACCGCCGAGATGAGTAGGCCGCGAAACCATCGGATAGGATGTGGACTCTTCGGCATAGGTTTGAATGTCCGGATGCTCTTTGTAGGCTTCGAGGTTGAAGCGGCGCAGGAAGTCGATGGCCTCGAGGTTTTCGCGCCCGCCGAATTTGTTCGGAATCCATTCACCCTGCTTGCGCGAGTAGTCGAGATAGAGCATGGAAGCGACGGCGTCAACGCGAAGGCCGTCGGCATGATATTTGTCCAGCCAGAACATGGCACTCGACATCAGGAAGCTGCGCACTTCGCTGCGGCCATAGTTAAAGATGAACGTCTTCCAATCGGGATGAAAGCCCTGGCGTGAGTCGGAATGCTCGAACAGATGAGTGCCGTCAAAGAAGGCGAGGCCATGGCCGTCGGAAGGGAAGTGCGATGGGACCCAGTCGAGAATGACCGCGATGTTGTGCTGGTGCAGATAGTCGACGAAGTACATGAAATCCTGCGGCGTGCCGTAACGCGCCGTCGGAGCGAAGTAACCAGTGGTCTGATATCCCCAGGAACCATAGAAAGGATGCTCCATGATCGGGAGCAGTTCGACGTGTGTGAATCCGAGCTTATTCACGTAGTCGGCGAGGCGAGGCGCGATCTCGCGATAAGTAAGCGAACGGTTGTCCTCTTCGGGGATGCGCATCCACGAGCCGAGGTGAACCTCGTAGATCGAGATGGGTGCGTGCAGCGAGTTGGCGGCTGCGCGCTTTTCAAGGAACGCAGCGTCGCTCCAGGTGTAGCCGAGATCCCAGACTACGGAAGCGGTGCGCGGCGGTTTTTCGGTGAAGAGTCCTACCGGGTCGGCTTTTTCTGTCTCGTGGGTGTGATGCGTGGAGTCGATATGGAACTTGTACAACGTGCCCTTGTCGATGCCGGGGATAAAGCCTTCCCAGATTCCCGACGAGCCGCGAGTCTGCAATTGATGAGATTGCGGGTTCCAACCATTGAAGCTGCCGATCACAGACACGCGGCGGGCGTTGGGAGCCCAGACACTGAAGACAGCCCCCTTGGTTCCCTTAGTTTCCACCAGGTGCGCGCCCATCTTCTCGTAAATGCGATAGTGGCTGCCTTCGTTGAATAAATAAAAATCTTCGGCGGTCAGCAGGGAAACGTCGTAGCGGACCAGAGATGCTTCCTGGGTTGGAGGTTTCGGCGGCATAGTTTCGCTTCGCGGACTAGTGTATTCCAAAATCGCCGGTGGAGGGACTGGCGCCTCGCCCGTCCTCGGGCAGCGAGGTGGCCGGGCGAGGACGCCCGGCTCTCCACTAACGATGTTTTTCTTTTTGCGTGTCGCGCTTCATACGCGCCCAGCCTTCTTTGACGCTTTGTCGCGCGCGCCCTAACGCCAGCGCATCCGCCGGCACGTCTTCGGTGATACAGCTTGCCGCCGCGACGTAGGCGCCGCGTCCAATCCTTACCGGCGCCACCAGCGTCGAATCGCTGCCGATGAACACGCCATCTTCGATGACTGTCTTATGCTTGTTCACGCCGTCGTAATTGCAGGTGATGGTGCCCGCGCCTATATTTACGCCTTCGCCGATTTCCGCGTCGCCCAGATAACTGAGGTGATTGGCCTTCGATCCCTTACCCAGCTTGATCTTTTTGGTCTCCACGAAGTTTCCCACGTGAGCGCCTTCGCCGACATCGCTTCCCGGGCGGAGATGAGAGTACGGTCCGATCACAGCTCCCGCACTAACGCGCGAGTCTTCCATGATCGTCCCCGGCTTCACCGTCACGCGGTCGCCAATGACGGAATTCCCAATCACGCTGTACGAGCGGATACGGCAATCCGCGCCAATCTTCGTAGAGCCCAGCAACTGAACGAAGGGCTCAATCACGGTATCGGCGCCAACTTCCACGTCGCTGTCGATCACGCAGGTGTGCGGGTAAAAAATCGTAACGCCGTTCTCAAGAAGCTCGCGGCACTTCGCCAGCCGTAGCCGCGCATCCAGAACCATCATTTCCGCTCGCGTGTTGCTGCCCAGCACTTCACCCGCATCCAAAGTCTTGATCGCGACTACCTTCTTTCGCGCGCGATGAAACATTGCCGCCATATCGGTGAGGTAATATTCGCCGTGCGCGTTCTCGGTTGAAAGACGGTTAACGTGCTCGTACAGGGCAGCCACATCGAACGCATAGAATCCGGAGTTGATCTCGCGAATTTTCTTCTGCTGCGGAGTCGCGGCCTTTTCTTCCACGATCGCCTGCACCTCGACTCGCCCGCCCTTGCGAAGCACTCGCCCGTATCCATAAGGATCGTCGAGATCCGCGCTGAGTAAAGTCATGGTCGCTTTCTGAGCGGTGTGAAAGTCGCTGAGCTTCCGAATAGTTTCGGCAGTAATCAGCGGAGCGTCGCCGGAGAGCACGATAACCTGGTCATACATATTGTCGTTTCCCAAGAGCGCTTCGCGCGCCACCATGAGAGCGTGGCCCGTGCCGCGCTGAGCAGCTTGCAGCACGAAGTTCACCCCTGTACCGGCGACCGCCTCCCGCACGCGATCCGCTTCATGGCCGATAATCACGAAGATGTCTTTCGCCGGCACGACTCTTTGCGCGGTGGCAATCACATGCGCCAGGATCGGCTTACCGCCGACTTCATGCAGAACCTTGGGATGTTTTGATTTGAGTCGCGTGCCCTTGCCCGCCGCCATGATCGCGATGGCGATACGCGGGGGCTGCGGATTTGATCGGGACGATTTCGACTTGGTCTCTGGCTTGTTTACCATGCTCAGCCAATATAAACCCACCGTAGAGACGCGTCTCGCCGCGTCTCACATCTCGTCGATGGAGAGCCGAGCGTCCTCGCCCGGCGGCGATGCTGCTACAGGCGCACGGGTGGACGGGCGAGACGCCCGTCGCTCCACAAATCAACTCCGTATCGTTTGCCGATCCGGCGCTTGCGCCATCAGCGCCATCAGGTCGTGCGCCACCCGATCAGTAGCGTGCCGCGCGGTCTCGCCCTCCTCCAGATAATCTCCCTGGACGGGACACACGCCAAGCGCCTCGATTGCTTCCAGATCAACCACGATTTGCGAAGCTCCCTCCAGCGCGTACTTCGCCTTCATTTCTGGCGATGCCGCCTTGCGATTGATCAGGGCGTAGTCGAACAACCGGACGCCAGCGTGATCATTGAGCGCGCGGATGTGATCCGCCGCTGTTAAACTAAGACTTTCATTTGCCTGCGTCATCAAGTTGCAAACAAATACTTTGATAGCGCGAGATTCCAGAATCGCTTCGGGGATTCCACGCACCAGCAAGTTCGGGATCAAGCTGGTGAACAGCGAACCGGGGCCAATCGTGATCAGGTCGGCGCCGGCGATCGCTTCGAGCGTCTGGTGAAGGGGCTCAACGTCGGGAGGCACCAGGACCAGCTCTCGAATCTTGCCCTTGCTTGCTGTGATCCGCGTTTCGCCGCGCACCCGTGTTCCGTCCTCGAATAATGCTTCCAGTTCCACGCTCGACATGGTCGCCGGATAGATGTGTCCGCGCGTGAGCAGAATTTCCGAAGAGAGGCGCACCGCTTCCGCAAAGTCCCCGGTGATCGAAGTCAGCGCCGCCAGAAAAAGATTTCCGAAGCTGTGGCCTTCCAGTCCCGAGCCCTTTTGAAAGCGATGCTGGAACAGTCTCGAGAGCAGGGCTTCGTCTTCGGACAGAGCGACGATGCAATTGCGGACGTCGCCCGGTGGAAGCATATTGAACTCTTTGCGCAGACGGCCGCTCGATCCGCCATCGTCACTCACCGTCACCACGCCAGACAATTCGCGAATGGTTGGCTGACCAGGGGTGGCCAGCGCCGGGGTCATGACATACCCCTTCAGCCCCTTTAGCAGCGTGGAGAGGCCCGTGCCGCCCCCGATTGCGACCACGCGCAGTTCGGGGCCAGCCTTGCCGGTGTCAGATGGGTTCGTGCGCAACTGGGGAAGCATACCGCTTAACTATTGAATCATTGAGTCATTAAACCATTGAGTCATTAGATCGTTGAGTCATCGAATCATTGGCTAACGCGCTGGAAACTTAGGTTTTCAATGATTCAATACCTCAATGATTCAATGACTCAATCGAACTTAGGCTGGCAGCTAGTGTGGCCCCTAGTAGGCGCTCGCTTCTTCTTCCTTTGGCTCAGATTCGGCGCCCGGATCCGGATAGAGCAGTTCGGTGAAGCGCGGATCCTCCGCCAGATTTTGGAAGTCGGTATCATTGCGCGCCTGGAAACGCAGCGCGGGTTTCGCCTGCACCGCCTCGTTGAGCGTCTTGAGCGATTCTTCGACATGACCGGTCAGGCAATGCAACGCGGCCAGCCCATAAAGAACGTATTCTGCCTTCGGATTCTGCTTCAGGAGCTTGTCGAGGTGCTCGCGCGCCGTCACATAGTCACCCGCGTTGATCAGCGACACGGCGTAGTCGTAATGTTCTTCCGTTGTCTTGAACTGCAAGGTTAGCTTTTCCATGTGCTTGTCGCAGGTGATGATATGTACCTGCGCCCGGTCGACCAGAGACTTGTTCGGCCCGATCAGCACCTTCTGCAGGTGTCCTTTGGCCTTCTCGAATTTATGCTCCTGCAACGCGCGAAGCCCTGACTCGTAGCTCTGTACCGCCTGTGTGTGTCGTGGATCTTCGGTCACCTGTTTCTTGGAGGCTATTTTCAGTGCCATCAAACCGCCTTCAGTTCAAAATTTAGGTCAAAATTGAAATCGAAAAGCTTGCCATTGCGAGTGCCACTTTCCCTGAGTACCCCTGTGCGCCCCTGTGTCCTCTGTGGTTCAAGATCTTTCCCGCGAGGGGCACAGAGCCACGCAGAGATAAAGACTCAATTAATGCTGGCCGCCGTGTCCAGATCGACCAGCTTCCAGTCGCCCTTGATAATTCCTGCGCGAATCTGCCGCGCCGTCTTGCCTTGCTTGTGCATCGTGTAAGTGTAATAAAGCTCTTTGAGGCAGGTTCCGCATTGCGCGCCGTGAGTGCCCGAAAAGCAGCTGTGCAGACTGTTGTGCCCCATGCCGCGGTCACAGTAGCAGTAACAGGGCTGCTGGTAGATGACCTTCGGAATTTTCGCCGCCAGTTCGTAAGCATGTGTCTGATACGGAAACTGCGCGTTATCGCCCCAAAGCTCATCCTTGGTCAGGATCGGCGGAAGTTTACTGCCCGCGGCCGGAGGAGCCGCGTTGAAATGCGGAACTTCCTGATCGGCTTCAGATTGAAGCCATGGCGCCGACACCATTGTGACCATCAAAAACAGCACCGCCGACGCGAAAACCCGTGTACGCATGCCACTTGACCTCAACTCTTTATTTTACCTGAAGGGGCGGGATTGGCGACTGTCGAGACGTTGGGAGAACCGGATTACGCATCCTCGTCTACTCCTGGATCTTGATATCTCTCGGATGCAGCACGGTCAAGTCGGGAATTTGTTTGAAATCGTCCTTTTCGTCGAACGTCAGGATTTGGGAAATGCCGTTGTTTTTCATGATCACGCTGTGGATCACGTCGCCGACCCCAGAGTGATACTTCAGAATGCCCTGTTTTACGTGGTAGAAGAACTCCGCGAAGTCATAGTCTCGCTTGGGACTCACTTCGATGATCTGTATCTTGAGGTCCTTTAACCGCTTCTCGCTGACGAGCTGACTTTCAATCTCGGCCACGGCTCCGCGATCAAGATTTTTTCGCGAAACCAAGATGTTCACCATCTCTGTCACTGCCCACATAGAGGTGCAAAGCTGGACGTCCCTGAGGTCCGCGAACACCGCAAAAGCTTCGTCCACTGCCTTCTTTTTCGCCTCTTCTGTTTTGTCAGTGGAGTAGTAAGCGATTAGGACGTTGCTATCTAGGTAAATGCGTTTCATCGCTTTGCGCGAAAGCGAACAACTCGCTTTCGTGCGACTGTCTTGACAGCCCTGAACGAAACTGTCTTCCCCGACTTGGTCTTAAACTTGATCCTCGCGGGTTTCTTTACAGTCTTGGTGGCAACGAATCTGACGTTCTTGCTGGCCATGAAGCGATGATAGCACTGCGGCGCAAGGCGTAGGTGGGCGAGCGCCCGTCCGTACACAGGCACGGGGGCTTCAGCCGCAGGTAGAATAGAACGTTATCCGCCCAGCTTTTCAAAGAACAAACAAATCGTCTCAATCCCGCGATGGAAATTTGGAATGTGAAACTTCTCGTTCGGAGCGTGCAGGTTGTCGTCGGGAAGCCCAAAGCCCATCATGACCGATGGAATCTTCAGCACGTCCTGAAAATCGGTCACGATCGGAATCGACCCGCCGGAGCGAATGAATACGGTTTGTTTCTTGAACGTGTCATGCAGCGCCTCGGTCGCCGCCTTAACGAACCGGTTGTCGGTGCCAACTACGCATGCGGGGCCCTTGCTCCAAGTCTTGATCTTGATGTCGATTCCCTTGGGCGTGTGTTTCTTGACGAACGCCGTGTAGCGCTTAAGGATGTCGTCCGGATCCTGGTTCGGCACCAACCGCATGGAAACTTTTGCCGACGCCTTTGCCGGAATCACCGTCTTCGCCCCCGGAGCCACAAACCCACCCGGCATGCCGTGCACCTCGAGCGTCGGACGCGCCCATGTCCGGTAGAGCACTGAATATCCCGGCTCACCGATTAGCACCTTGGAGCCGACTTCGGTTTTGCGATAATGCTCTTCGTTGAACGGCAGACGCTTCCAGGCCTTCAGTTCATCTTTGCTGGGCGCTTTGACATCCTTGTAGAAGCCGGGGATCAATACCTTCCCCTTCGAATCTTTCAGCTTGCTGATGATCTCAATCAGCGCAAACAGCGGATTCGGCGCCGCGCCCCCGTACATGCCGGAGTGCAGATCGGTCTTTGCCCCGAGCGCTTCAATCTCCGTGTACACCAGGCCCCGCAGCCCGACGCACAGAGTGGGAAGGTTCGGCGCGAAGAGTTCCGTGTCGCAGACCAGTGCGAAATCCGCTTTCAACTTCGCCTTCTGTTTCCGGACGTACTCGGCAATCGATTCTCCGCCCACTTCTTCTTCGCCTTCAAAAATGACCTTGACGTTGATCGGCAACTTGCCCCTATGGGCCTGCATCAGGGATTCAATTGCCTTCACTTCCATCCAGAGCTGTCCTTTGTCATCGACCGCGCCGCGCGCGTAAATGTTGTTGTTGCGCTCGGTCGGTTCAAACGGCGGCGTCTTCCATTCGTCCAGAGGATCGGGCGGCTGCACGTCATAATGTGCATACATCAAAACGGTTGGCTTGCCCTCGGCGTACAGCCAGTCGGCGTAGAGCAGAGGATGTCCCTTGGTCGCGATAATCTCGACATTGTCCATCCCGATGCGGCGCAGCTCAGCGGCCACAAATTCCGCTGCCTTCTGCACGTCGCTTTTATGTTCATCAAGCGTGCTGATGCTGGGGATGCGGAGCAGGGTCTTCAGCTCGTCGAGAAAACGCGGTTGATTATTGCGGGCAAAATCGACTGCGGGGGAAGCCATAGTCTGTTGCCTTTCCGGCGCACTGGGCGCGGATACCAAGATGATTGCGAAAACGCCCCAGTATAACTGATATGACGTCCGTAGGAACGCGGCTCTCCCATGTCTTTCGCCCAGACTCGGGCGAGACCGAACGCGGTCGGAGGCTCTACTTCTGCGCGCTCTCGGCTGGAGTCTTGGGTTGCGCGTCCAGATATTTTAAGTCGTCCACCAGAGCCGACATCCCATGATCGAAGTTGTCGTCCCGATGCCCAAGAAGAGCCGCCCCTTCCACTGTCTCATTAATTGCCCACAGTAAGATGTGTGTCTTCGGATCCACAATCGCCAAATGGAGTGAGGGGAAATCTCCCGCACTTCCCGAAGGCGTAAGGCTGACCTCTAGAACAAGGTCTGCGTCTGCCGGACCGGCCGCGAGCTCATATCGTCCCCATTTCTTCATCGCAACATAGAACTCGTTGTAGGGTCGATTGGGCCCGCCATGAAACGCTGTGAATTTGCGAATGCCATAGACTGCTGCTCCCCCATTTGCGATGAACACTTTTTTCGCTTTGAGAATCTGCGCCGGCTCCGGAGCCGCTGGCACATTCTGCGCGGACGACGCTTCCTTCCCCGCTTGTGCGTTGAGAATTGTGGGGATTAATAGCGCTGTGAAAGCTGCGAAGAAAGCGGACCGCAAAACGATTTGCGACATATGCCCCTCCCTGGGTACCGGCCGCTAACCGGCCAACGCCTACTCTCTGAGATGCGGCCGGCCTAGCTCGACGAGACGAATCTTTGCGGTGAGAAGGCGCTCAAATCGAAGTCCGGAGGCTGGCCGCTAATCAACTGGCTCATTACCATGGCAGTCACCGGCGCCAGCAGAATTCCATCTCGAAAATGTCCGGTCGCTACAAAATATCCGGGCGTCGGTGTTGCGCCGAGAATCGGCAACCCGTCGGGTGTTCCCGGACGCAGACCAGCCCACGCTTCCAGTATGCGCGCGTCGGCCAATTTTGGAACCAGATCGACCGCCGCCTGACGCAATTTCAGCATAGTCTCCGGCACAGTCTGCTTATCGAAGCCCGCTTCTTCCACTGTCGTCCCGATCAGCATCCGCCCGTCGCTGCGCGGAATCAAGTAAACGTCCGGCGTGCGTATGACATGGCGCACCATTTCTTTTTCCGGCATGGCGACGCACAGCATCTGCCCTTTGACGGGCCGCGTCGGGAACGAGTGCGGTCCGATCTGCCCGGCCCAGGCTCCGGCGCAATTCACCACCATGCCAGCGGCAAATTGTGTCTTGTTGGTCAGGACGCCGGCCGCCTTACCGTCCGCCACTTGCACGGCCAGCACGTGGTCGCCAGAAGAGAAATCGACGCCACGATATCGCGCGGCGGCGATGGCGGCATGCGTCAGATGCCGGGGATCGACGGAGCGTTCTTTTATATAGAGTGCAGTGAAGCGCGGTTCGGGGTTATTCAGAATTTCAAGCGCTGGCTCAAGTTCCGCGAGCGGTTGCGGCAGAACATCAGCTTGTGGGGTGACGGGGCTATGCCCCGTTCCGTCACCGGCAAAAAGCAGCGTCCCCACCGACCGCAAATCAATCTTCAGACCCGACTCATCCTCAAGCTCATGCACGAACTCGGGATACATCTGCGCGCTCGCCGTCGCCAGTTCCCGCAGCCCAGGCAGCGTTTCGGCGGGAAAGTCGACCAGCATCCCGCCTGCGGCCCAGGACGCCTCGCGCCCCGGTTCACCTTTCTCCACCACCAGCACCAGCAGCCCTTGCTTGTGCAGTTCAATTGCCAGCGAAAGCCCGATGATGCCCGCCCCAACGACGATCGCGTCCCAGCTCTTCACGCCTATATTCTAGCGGGTGCCCAAGGTGCGCGTTTTTCGAGACGTGGGTGTCACGTCCGGCTGAAAAACCTGAAGCAATTGACAGCGATTCGCATCTCACAAACAATAGGTTACAATCCACATTCAACCGGAGACCACCACTTATGTCTGAAGGCGAGCAACCGAACGTTTACCATCCCGAGCCGCAGAGCAATGTCGGCAAGTGGATTCTTATAGCAGTGGCCATTGCCTATGTCGGCGCGTCGGCGTTTTTTATTTACGACCTGCACAGCAAGCTCGGAAGAGTCACGCAGGATCAAACCGCCAACCAGAAGCAAATTGCCGATCTGACTAAACGCATGCAGTCCTCCGAAGCCGATTCTGAAACTCTGGCCCATCAGGTCGGCATGACCAAGAAAGAATTGGCGACGCGTGCCAGCGAGTTGCAGCGGCAACAACAAGCCGCATCGGCACGCATCGCGGCAGAGGCGGCAGAAGAGAAAAAAGATGTCAACGCCGTTGCCGGAGAAGTAGGCAACGTGAAGACCGACGTCGGCGGCGTGAAGACCGACGTGGCCGCTACCAAGGCGTCGCTCGAATCGACCATCGCGCAATTGCAGCACACCATCGGCGATCTCGGCGTGCAGAGCGGACTGATCGCTAACACGCGCGGCGATCTCGAAGCCCTCAAACATAAGGGCGACCGCCAATACTATGAGTTCACCTTATTGAAGGGCGCCAAGCCGCAGGCGTTCTCGACCGTGGCTTTGCAGCTCAAGAAGACCGATCCCAAACGCGGCAAGTACACGCTGAACGTCACCGCCGACGACAAGACCATCGAGAAGAAAGACAAGAACCAGAGCGAGCCGGTGCAGTTCTACACTGGACGCGATCACATGCTGTATGAACTCGTGGCCTGGTCGGTGGACAAGAACAAGATCACCGGCTACCTGAGCACTCCGAAGAATGCTCCAGTGCCGATTACCGCTTCGCCGCAGTAGCAGCTGCACCAGCAGCAACGCCAACAATGCTGCCACCGAACGCGCACACGCTCGTTGAAATCGCACTCCGCACCGGAGTCATCTACTGCCTCGTGCTGATCGGAATTCGCATCAGCGGCAAGAGGGAAGTCGGCCAGATGACTCCGTTCGATCTCACACTTCTGCTGTTGCTTTCGAACTCCGTGCAAAATGCCATGACCGGTCCCGACACGTCGCTGGCTGGAGGAGCGGTCGCCGCCACAACACTGCTCATCCTGAATTATTTTGTGGCGGAGGTTTCCGGCTTGAATCGCCGCTTCCGAAAATACATTCAGGGACAACCGAGTCTGCTGGTACATGACGGCGAGGTCATCGAAGCGCACATGGCTAAAGAACATGTCAGCATGGACGAACTGCAACGCGCTCTTCGCGAGCACGGCGTCGGTACCTACAAAGAAGCGGCGCTCGCGGTGCTGGAAGTGGATGGCTCCATCAGCGTGCTGAAGTACGACGACATCGAGCCGACGGCCTCGACGCATCTTAATCGGCGGCGATTCCTGAAGAAGAACTGAGCTCGCTCTCTACGGCTTAGTCATCTTTTCCGGCTTCATCAGCAGCTCAAATTCCTCGCGCGTCAGATATCCCAGCTTCAAAGCCGCATCTAGCAAGCTGGTTTTTTCGACGTGCGCCGTATGCGCGATGTGCGCTGCTTTGTCGTATCCAACTTTCGGAGCGAGGGCCGTGACCAGCATCAGCGAATTCTTCACGTACCAGTCGACTTTCGTGCGATCTACTTCGATGCCCTTGAGCATGTATTCCACGTAGCCGTGACAGGCGTCGGTGATCAGCGTGACCGAGTGCAGAAAGTTGTAGATGATCACCGGCTTGAACACGTTGAGTTCAAAGTTGCCCTGCGATCCGGCGAACCCGACTGCGGCGGTCGCTCCGTGAACCTGCACGCAGACCATCGTCATCGCTTCGCATTGCGTGGGATTCACTTTGCCTGGCATGATGGACGATCCCGGTTCGTTTTCCGGAATGGAGAGCTCGCCGAGGCCGCAGCGCGGACCGGAAGCCAGCCAGCGAATATCGTTTGAGATCTTCATCAGAGATGCTGCCAGAGTTTCCATCGCGCCTTGCGCGAACACGATTTCATCGTGCGCCGAAAGCGCGGCGAACTTGTTGGGATGGGAGCGGAAGGGAAGTCCCGTCAGTTCGGCAATCTTCTTTGCGGCGCGCTCGGCAAATTCCGGATGCGCGTTCAGTCCCGTTCCGACCGCAGTTCCGCCGATCGCGAGATCGTAAAGGCCGTCGAGAACCTGCTCCAGGCGCTTGATGTCGCGATCCAGCAAACTTGCCCAGCCGCCAAATTCCTGCCCGAAAGTTAACGGCACAGCATCCTGTAAATGGGTGCGGCCAATTTTCACTACGCTTTCAAATTCCTTGGCCTTGGCTGCGATCGCATCACGGACCGTCTTGATCGCCGGAATCAGCGCGTTCTTTACCCGCTCCGCTGCCGCGATGTGCATCGCTGCCGGAAACGTGTCGTTCGACGACTGCGACATGTTGACGTGATCGTTCGGATGCACTGGCTTCTTCGATCCCATTTGGCCGCCAGCAATTTCAATCGCACGATTGGAGATGACCTCGTTCACGTTCATGTTCGTCTGCGTGCCGCTTCCGGTCTGCCAGATGCGCAGCGGGAACTGGTCATCCAGCTTGCCGGCGATGACTTCGTCGGCGGCTTGCACGATTAGCTTTGCGATATCAGACGGAAGCTTGCCTAGGTCCTGATTCACCAGCGCGCAGGCCTTCTTGAGGATGCCGAAGGCGTGAATCAGCTCCGGAGGCATGGTGTCGCGCCCAATATTGAAATGCAGCAGCGAGCGCTCGGTCTGCGCTCCCCAATAAACATTTGCCGGGACTTCGATCTTCCCCATGCTGTCGGATTCGGTGCGAGTCTTTATTGGGGACTCTACTTGGGACTTTCCTTGGACATCGGCGGCGGGATCGGTATGAGTCGACAATGAGCGAATCTCCTGTGCGTCGGCAGCGACCGTCTAAGTTAATCTCGGAACCGATTATTATACGGCGCGTGTTTCGCAGAGCGACGAGGTCCGCGTTACTGCTTCATGTTTTACATTTTTTATTTTGGCTTTTTGGTTGAAAAGGATAATTATGGTTTGTACCCCCCCCCCGATTTGCGCTAAACCATTGAAACATAACGACTTAACTCCAGACTCTAGAAAACAATGGACTTAGCGTCGAACTGGTCTGATCGGGCCCGATCAGGCGCATCGAGCGCGCGCTGCCTATCCGGTCTTCATTTTCGGGTATGGCGATTGGCGTGTCTATGACGGCGGTCACTGATCTTTGTGACGAAATATGTGACGAAATATGTGATGAAAGATGCGATG
>WNFA01003548.1_pt1 | contig 22798 bp, 24 predicted proteins | sample 5400481 | NCBI WGS metagenome assembly WNFA01 (sample SAMN13153340, study PRJNA577476) | soil metagenome | isolation source: 120 cm saprolite under Douglas fir tree site 2 hole 1 replicate 2 | place: USA:California | collected 2015-04-18 | reverse complement strand
AACCCTTGTAGACCTGTTTAATGCTGCACCGTAGCGGTCGAGACTGGCGACGCATCCCGACGTACCTAATTTCGTTCATAACGGAGCTCTTGCGAGCTGAGTCTGGTCAGGTGAGCTTGTTCGCACAAGCCCATCCCCTAAAAGGGGATGGGGTTCCTGACTCTCGTTTTCATCTGGAGTGGCTTTTTCTACCATCGTTACTATCATCCCTATGCCTCACGTTACTACTATCGACGTGGAACTTACGCCCGGCGTCCGCGCCGCTATCGCTGGTTCTAGGTTGTCACTTCGATCAGGCTAGCTGGAGAGGATAGGGTCGGTGCTCAGCACCATCTGCACTCCCTGCCGTTCCATTGCGGCAAGCTCGGTTTCGGCCAGTGCGTCGAAGTCGATGGTGGGATGCTTGACGGAACTTGTGCAGTCCCTGAGGAAATGCAACCTCTTGAGCAGGTCAGGTTGGTTGCCGAAACGGCCAATGAGTTGCCGTTCGGTTTCTAACACACAATGAGACTTGGCCTCACCGGCAATGTAGACTTTATCGTGCTTCATGACGGCATCAAGTAATGTCACATTCAAGCCACTTTCGGGATCTTCAGGGTCTGGTACTTCAGCGCCAAAGATGCCGTAGTATTCGGTGCGGATCGTTCGGCCTTTGACGACATAAGTTGGCTGTATCTGTCTTGCTGCACTGTGCCAGGCGATGGCTTCACTGATGGGCGCAACCAGCATATGACCAAGAGTCCCTTCCATGGTGTGGTAGGGCCAGATCATCAGGTCCTTCTTCGCCTGTTGCTGCAGCAAATGCACGTACCTGGTGGACCACTCGGGTTGAATCACCGGTACCCATTTCATGCTGGTCACATCCTCCACAGTAATCACAGTGAACGGTTGCGGGTGCTCCCCTGTCTTAGGGTCTTTCCACCAGGAGCTGTAAAAGATCTGAAAGGGCAGATGTGTATCCAGCGATGCGTACACGGTGCTTATTCTGTGTGCATTCGTATAGAACCATCCGAGAAGACGCGCTACGTCATCCTGTGAGCCAGGGACATACAGTGTGCCGGTGGGATCAACGAAGTCGTGCTGGTAGTCAACGAGCACAAGGGCTATTTTCTCGCGGTCCTCATGCGCTGCACTAAAACCGGCTTTTCGTCCCGCTTCTGTAAACTCCTGGATACGAGCCGGATAGGGACCCTTGTAGGCATCCTGAACACTGAAGAGTGCAGGTGTAGTGGATGGATTGATCATCTGATCCTCCTTATACAAGCAGTATACAGCTTCAGAGGATCAAGATCAACTCGTCTCTGCATCCTTTCTCGCCGGTTAACCGTGATAGGTGTATTGATAGCTGCTGGTGAGAGGCGAGTGGTTCAGAGAGAACAAACTCGTCATTACGATTACTCATGCATTCTTATGCACCTCACAGTGGAAGCACGCTATCGCCGCGTTGGTGGAGGCTGATTCTCAATAGTCAAAAGGAGGACGTTCGTGTCGATGATAAAAGACCTTAGTCACCTATGCCTATCGGGTATCTTTATTCGTAACGGTGCTCAAGCTTTTTTGAGTCCTGGGCCGCGGGTCAATATGGTGGCTAATGCTGGCATTCCGCAACCAAACCTTGCTGTGGAGTTGAACGGTGCAGTGATGGTGATTGGTGGTGTTTTACTTGCCCTGGGGATTGCACCTAGACTGGCTGCGGCTATCCTGATAGCATGCTTGATACCGACTACGTTTGTGGGCCATGCTTTTTGGAAGGAAGAGAACGAGGCCGCTCGCAATAACCATCAAACCCAGTTTGCGAAGAATCTTGGATTGATCGGTGGGCTGCTCATGGTACTCCTCGAGGGATAAGTGGCAGCCCAAGCCTGCTTGAGGTACAATTACCTGAGCAGGCTTGATTGTTGTCCACACGGTAGTGGAACGAGAGAAAAGGAAAGAGCATTCGTGAGCGAGCAGGAGCAAAATAAGGTTGCGATGGTGATTATCGCCCATCCAGATGATGCAGAGTTTGGCTGTGGCGGTACCATCGCCTTGTGGGCGCGTGAAGGTTGGGATGTGTACTATGTAGTGTGTACCGACGGCGCCGGCGGTGGTCCCGACGATGCCACCGATGTCGGTTTAGAGGCGCAACGCAAAGGTGCAGAAACCCGTAAGCGTGAGCAGCGAGCAGCAGGCGAAATACTGGGCATCAAAGATATCGTCTTTCTCGATTATCCTGACGGTAAGCTAGAGCCGACGATTGAACTGCGACGAGACCTGGTGCGTGTGCTGCGGCGCTATCGTCCCGCACGGGTGATTTGTCCATCCCCAGAGCGAATCTGGGCACCTGTTCTCATGATCCGGCGTTACCATCCAGATCATCTTGCCGTTGGAGTGGCAAGCCTGGCGGCGATTTATCCCGCTTCGCAAAACCCCTGGGCCTTTCCTGAACTCATGGATGAGGGTTTGCGGCCCCACAAAGTGTCCGAAATCTACATCATGGGAGCTCCTGTTGCGAACTATGCAGTTGATATCTCAGCCACTATTCAGCAAAAGCTCGCAGCACTGCGCGCTCATACAAGCCAGATCGGCAACATCGCCGACGAGATGCAGCAGCGCATTCTCAAGGGCAACGCCGAACAAGGGGCAAAGTATGGTATGTCCTACGCTGAGGAGTTTCACCGTGCAGAAGACATGTGAAGCCCCGGTTAATGTAGCCCCATATGCTTGGACAACAGGAACGCACTGAAATCGGCCACACTCGCCACATCTCCTTCGTCGAGCATATTGACGATTTTTTTGACGGCCAGACGGCGCGGTTGACCCGGAGTTGCAGGTAACACAAAACCAATGGCATTGGTCATCTGCGGCTCGCGCTCGCCGCGAATCTCTTCTGCCATGAACTCCAACAGGTCGGCCACATCCAGATCCAGTGCGCTTGCCAGGCTCTCTAGAACCTTAGCGGAAGGATATTTCTGCCCTCGCTCGATCTCACCAACATAAATCTCGGAGAGACCCGCCTTATCACCCAACTCCTTTATCGTTAGATGGCGGTCCTGGCGTTCTCGCCGGATGACTCGCCCGATAATTTCCTGTAAATCTGCCATTCTCATCCCCTTTCCTATGCTTACGGCATAGTCTAATCAGAATACATGCTATCAGCATAAGTTATCTCTATTAATATAGGCTATCAGCATGTTATATTCAAGTGGAGAAGTCAATTTGAATCTCCGTTACCCGAAAGAACAGAGACGCGACAATCTTGACAGGTACTCTTGGGGCCTGCTCACCACCTTCAGTGGTTCGCAAAAAGAAAACGCGAGGCGGCGAGGAGGCAGGTTCCTGAAGAGTTACCGTGACAGCTTGAAATCAAAGGAGGAAATGTGTTCACAACATCATTATACACAAACAACCTTTTGTCAGAGCAACCGGACGTCCGTCGTCCGCTATCGGTGCCGATGGTGTACGAGCGTGTGCCTATGGAACCGGCACATTGGGAATATCATGTGCTTACCATCGATGCTCGTGAGGAGGCCCTGCCGGATGTGGCCCGCTTGAATGAGTTAGGTCGTGAAGGCTGGCTCATGATTGGGGTGTTGGACCAGGGAGCGACCGGCAGAAGTTCGCTGGTTCACTACTACTTTGTACGACAACAAACGAAGTGAGGATTGCTATGTCATCAAGTCTTGTTGTGCCGACCGTGATTGAAACGACGGGGCGCGGTGAACGTGCCTATGACATTTTTTCGCGTCTATTGCGGGAACGTATCATCATGATCAATAGTCCGATTGAGGAGGGAATGGCCGGCCTGGTCGTGGCGCAGTTGCTGTTTCTGGCATCGGAGAGCAGTGAGCGTGAAATCAATATATATATCAGTTCGCCGGGCGGCTCGGTGGCTGCTGGATTGGGCATTTATGATACCATGCGTCACCTGCCATGTCCGGTAGCTACAACCTGTGTGGGGTATGCGGCCAGTTTTGGTACAATCTTACTGATGGCGGGCGATCATGGACGACGTCGTGCTCTACCGCATGCTCGCATTCACATCCACCAGCCGTGGGTGCAAAGTGGCATTGGCGGGCAGGTCACGGACATTGATATCCATGCACGTGAGCTTCTACATACTCGTGATATGCTCAACGAGATTATCCAGTATCATACCGGGCAACCTCTCGAACGCATCAAGCACGATACGGAGCGAGACTTCTTCATGAGTGCGCAGGAGGCTGTTGAGTATGGCATTGTCGACGAGGTACTGACGCTGTCTGAGAAGTAATCACAAGGTTTGGACGGCAGACGATGGGCTACAGGCCATTGTGATTGACGGACCTGGGGAAAGAGATTAGTACCGGTCGATCCTCACAGAGTCCAAATCGAACCACTGTGGCCCACTCGCCAAAGTGCCGAAGCGCAACACGCCGCGTGGCGTTGCAACAGCATACTGGTTATCAAGCCAGGCAACAAAACCCAGGGGGCGCGTCGGCGGCTGTGGCGCCCGCAGTACCAGCTCACCATCGACCCAGAAGAGCGCCTCGCTATAGTTCCATTCCAATACATAGCTGTGCCAGGTGGTAATATCGATGGTGAGCAGTGCCTCGTGAGCTCCACTCAGCCGTTGCATCCAGCGTGCCGCCGGTTGAGTCTCCCCCGTTAAAGCTGCCCATGCGGCTGATAGAGCCATTGGACCTGTAGCGGCCAACGCTCCCAGGCGCATACTGTGAACCACCTGTGCCTTCCAACCCCAGCCGGGAACAGTGGGGACGAGTGCCATATTGGATGGTGGTGAAGCGTAAAAGAACCACACGGCCTCGGGCAGCATGAGAATATCGCCGCGAATAGAGAAGGGATAATTCCAGAAGCCGAAGCCTGCTGTGCCGCGCAATATACCCGTGCTTTCGCTTGTGCTGTTCTGAGTCGCTGCTGGTAGTGATGAGCGAGCGCGTACCTCCATGCGCAGTGGAGGTCTCCAGGGAAAAGCGGACCTGGCCCGTCCGCTGTAATCGTCGATTTGTGCGTCGGTGTATTGTCCCTGGCTTGCTGATGCGAACGCCATACGGAGCGTCGAATTGGTGATTTGGAGCGAACCTCTACCAATGCAAGTTTGGGTCCATCGCGGGTCGGGTTGAGTGAAATCATCAAACATAGAAGCTTTTTGCATATTGGTCATCCGTCAGTTTCGGAGGATAGTTGAATGAACTCTTCTTCCAACTGTTGCCACACTAACATTTCTGCCTCGACATTGCTGATAGGCTGCCCCATATTCGCGGCCTGCCTCATCGCCTGAGCAATGCGTTGCCGGAAATTGGCGAAATGCGCTTTTTGCACTTCGTGGGAAGGCATGATATGTAATTGAATGTCGTCCGGCTCATAGAAGTCTTCGGCATCGAATGCCAAAGCCATCAAGTCTGCATAATGCTGGATCAATGTGAGCCGCGACTGCGCGAGAAAATAGTTGGTTTGCGTGCTAGAGACGATGAGACAGCCTGCTATGCGACCCACGTACAGAATGGGATACACCGCTGCGCTTAGTTCGCCTTCGATCTGGTGAGCGGGCAGCAGCGTGTCTTCCTCTTCGAGGTTCTGGATGGCAGCAGGGTGGGAAGATGTAGCGGCGTATCCGGCCAGGGACTCCGCTCCGAGGAACATGGCCTTCTGTTCCAGGTTCCCAGCCCAGGGGGAGGTTCCCCATCCTATACTTTCTCGTAGACTACGAACCTTCTGACTCTGCCTGGGTGGCATAAAGCGTGCTACAGTGATAGCCATTCCCACGCGGTCTGGGTCGAGTTGCCCTAATGCCTGCTCCAGAATAAGGTTACCCATTGACCAGAACCGTAGTGCTCTGGCTGTAACTGATCGAGATGCGAAGATACGGGCATAAAAGGCAGGTGGAATCTCTTTCGAGGTATCATCCTTCTCCTCGCCGGTGAATTCCGGGAATTCGTCACTGATCAGGTCCAGAAGCATCTCTTGATGTCGGGGCAAAGCATTGTGCAAGCGACGAAGGTTCTGCGGACGTGGGTCTGATTGTTTATTCGCCCAACGGTCCAGGGTAATGGTGTTTATGCTCAATTCTTCGGCGATACGTTGCTTCTCAAGCGGGTCGCTGATGATCTTGCCTAGCAAATCACGCCATGTTCGTAATTCGTGCATATCAATCTTGATGCCGATGTAGCTTCTAATTTCCCCTGGCCTCGCGGGCCAGAGTTGCCGTGAGGGAACCCAGTACGGCAAGAATTAAAATGATGCTTGATGCCGGGCTTAGCGGCTTCAGTGCGCTGACAAAGTTGATCAGCGCCAGCACAATCACGGCAATACTAATGCCGACGAGGATAATCATGTCGCCCACGAGAAAATTGTAGATGGCCTTGATTACGTTCATAAGCGGACCTCTTCCTGCTCCTGCGTGGTAGCGTGCGCATTTGCCAGGGCCAATTGCCGTCGTTTACTCTCTCTGAGCCAGAGCACAAGCAGAAAGGATGCGGCGAGATAGAGGGCTATCAAAATGAGGATGAATGCATCGGCTAGCGGCCACTCGATTTTGAAACCCTCACCGGCCCAGAACGTGCCGAAGGATGTGAGCATGATACCGACAAGAAACTTTAACGTATTCTCCGGTATGTGTTTGAGTGGTGCTCGTACCAGTGCCCCCAGGAAGATGACCAGTATACCGGCGACGGTTGCCCCAATTGCAGCAGAACTGATGCCACAGGTTCTGTCACACACGCTGGTGACGGCGTTGCTACTGCCAAAGGTAATGACGATAAAAGCGACTTCCAGTCCTTCCAGGAGCACAGCTTTGTAGGATAGAACGATACCGTAGGGGTCGAAGCGTGGTGCGATGATTTCCCCTCGCGCACGTAGTTCTGCGATTTTCTCCTCGTAGATGGCCTCTTCATCGTGCAGGGCCTTGAGTCCACTGTAGCGGAGAATGGCCTTTTTCAGCCACTTGAGGCCGAAGAGAATCAAGATGATGCCGACTACAAGGCGTAGAATGCCAATTGGGACATATTGAACCAGTGCTACTCCTAGAGTGGCGACGATCAACGCCAGTGTAGCTGCGGCAGCAAGAGCGCCTGCCAGCGAGCTGCGCCAGTTGATCGTGACTCCAACCACCAGTACGATAGTAAACGCCTCGACGAATTCAACCGCAGAAGCTAGAAATGAAGCTAAAACAACCGCCCATTGTGAGCCTAGAATAGCAGCCCATTGCATGCGATACTTCTCCTGTAATGTCAAACAGCAATTCGATACATATTGTATCACATGGATTGGTTGCTCTTTGTCAAGCCTTGGTAGCGACGATCTGTAACCATGTGCGGGGTACTTCTGTTAAGCCGAGTTCTTCTCCTGCTTGATAGACGGCAGCTTCTAGTGCTGCTGCTCCCAATGCCAGTGGTACGCCTGGCAGAGCCCCTTCAATGAAGAGCCAGTACTGCCCCAGATCTTTCCAGGCTTCAACTGAAATTGGGGCACTTTCCTGGCTAGTTTCTACCTCGCTGAAACCACTTTGCTTGAGCAGGTTGATATATTCTTCGGGGGTAAGCCACTGCATTGCCATCGCTTTCTCATCGCGTGATAAGCGTATTTCGGGGTGTTCCTTGCGCAACCAACCCACAGCGCGCCGGGTCCATTGGCGGTAGAACCGCTCCGTTCCTGGGACATAGGTGCCGTCAAAGAAGGCGCTATTGCAAGCAAAAATGCCTCGCGAGGCAAGAACGCTGGCTATTTGGCGGAATGCCGCCAGTTTGTCGGGGACGAGGTGGATGGCGTTGCAGAAGAAAACCGCATCAGCGTTGTGAATAAGGCCTGGCAGATCGGCGGTCTCGCCCTGGATGAAATCGGCTTTCACTCCTACCGCCGTCGCCTCCATACCTCTTTGGGCACGGCGTAGAGCCTCTGCTGAGGGATCAACGCCAATAATATGTGTCGAGCGTCCCAGGCAAGTCATCTCTTCGGCGATCAGTCGCGTGATAGCGCCGGTGCCACAGGCCATATCTACGATGGTCAGTGTGGTATTGGCGGGTCGTGTTGCGAATGATGCAAGCGCTTGTCGAACGAATGAACGATTGACATCCCTGTAAAACGTATGCGCTGCGAATGGCTCAAAGGTAAATTGGTTGGTCTCCTCTGTTTCAGTCATGCTCATGGCAATAGCCTCCTTCGTCGTTAATAGCTCTCATAACTTAGAGGAAAGCAAGGCCCAAATTGTTTCACCGTTTAGATGTGCATGACCATTCCGCCGTCAACGCCGAGGATTTGTCCCGTGATGTAGCCTGCCTCTGGCGAGCAGAGGAAACCGATTGCTGCGGCGATGTCCTCGGCGCTGCCGAAACGGCCCATCGGCGTGGAGTCGAGCATAAACTTGCGCTGTTGCTCGGAAAGGGTGGAGGTCAACTCTGTGAGAACGAAGCCTGGGGCGACTGCATTAGCTGTAATGTTGCGGCTGGCCATCTCACGAGCCGTACTGAGCGTCAGGGCAAGAATACCCGCCTTGGACGCACCGTAGTTCGCCTGCCCTGCCGGCCCTACAAGACCTGCTGGTGAGGCGACATTGACGATGCGCCCCCAGCGTGCTCGCATCATGTGGCGCAATGCCGCTTTCGTACAGAGGAATGCTGAAATCAGGTTGGTGTTGATCACATGTTCGAAGTCGGCAAGTGACATCTGTAATATGAGTTTATCGCGTGTGGTTCCCGCGTTGTTTACAAGTATGGCTACCGGGCCAAGTGCCTGATTCGTCTCGGCAAAGAGACGGGTTACCTCTTCTTCCTGGCTCACATCGGCCTGGACTGCGATACAGCGTCTCCCAAGTCCCTCGATAGAGGCTCGTGTCTCGGCAGCCGCGTTGGCATTACTACGAAAGTTAATTACGATATCAGCCCCGGCTTGCGCCAGCCGCTGTGCTGTTGCGCGGCCAATACCCTGACTGCTTCCGGTTACTAATGCGACCTTACCTGTTAGTGGCAAATGCTGTTCATCGCTCATGGCTTGCTCTCCTTAAAGGTTCCTCTCTGCCCCGTTCCGTTCAGCCCTTTGCTGTCAGTATAGCACATTAGGAATGCGCAAGCCGGTTTCCTCTTGGGAAAGCCAAATAAATCAGAGACGCGAGCAATGGAATACCGAACGTTGCAATGCATACCGCTACGTACGAGGTGACGTAGTGTGGGAGAATCCAGGCGATGCTGACATAGTAGTAGCTCAGGAAGGCCGAAGCGGAAAAGGTTAATGCCAGGACGAAGAGGGCGCATCCTGGACGGTCGTGCTCTTCGGGCAGACACACAGCAGCCAGACCTACCAGCCCCGTCACGTACCAGGAGAGGAACCAGGGTGTTACCAGCAAGAAAGTTGCCAGACAAGCAAGTGCAGCCAGCACGACTGTGCGCGTGGTCGGCAGCCGTCGCAACCACATAGCTCCTATCCCCATGGTCAGCGCAATCACGATGATGGTAATCGCATTCCATGCACTTCGACTGTTGAAGGGCGCAAGAAACATCGGTAAGCCGTGTGCGCTATTCCAGACGCTCATTGCGGCAAGGATGGAGTTGAATTGATAATGCGCGGTTGGCTGTGAGGAAAAACTGGCCACAATGTCGCGCAGGCTGTGACCGAGCCAGAATGGGGCATATCCGATGAGTGCAATGCTGATGCTGATCGTGCTTGCGAAGAGGGCTATTGACAGGGCAGCGCGCCATCGGCCTGCCCTGTCCCGCTTGCCTGTTCCTGCAGTCGAAGCTGTCGTGTCGTAGGTGTTCCAGAACAGCTTCAGGATGAAGAAAACGATAATGGGGATGGCGGTCAATTTGACGAGTGCAGCCAGGGTAAAGGCCACTAGCGCTGGGACCGCATCTCGCAGGCGGGTCGCACTGCTGTGCTCCGCTCGTACACTGAACAGCAGGCCGAGTAGGATGAAGGTGAGCATGAATACATCATTGTGTCCGCCCAGGCTGCTCTCGAACAAGACGAGCGGGTTCCAGGCGTAGAGGAGGGTACCCAGGGCGATGGTGCGGGTGGAACGTCCCATCGTGCGTAAGGTGGTCATGACCAGCCATATATTGAGCAAGTGCGCAGCGAAGGTACAGAGACGAAAGGCGATCAGGTACCCCAGACGGTCAGAACCGGAGACCAGTCCTACCACAGCGCTGATCACGGTCCATACAGGTCCATAGATGGAGACGGTTTCTTTCCAGTGAACCAGGTGATAGGTGGGGTCTTGTGGGTAGGCCGATGGGGAGACCACATAGGGATTGACATGATGCACGCTCAATAGGCGACCATAGTTGGCATAGGAGTAGACATCATCTGAGAACGTAGCCGGGGTGAAAAGGTAGAGGCAGCCGCTCACCAGGATGGTGAGCCAGATCAGGCAAAGTACGAACGTGTAGTCGTCTTGGATTCCTCGTTGCAGGAGAAAGGCACATAGTCCAGAGATAGTGAAGGCGAACAGCATCAGCAGCAAGAATTCCAGGTAGCTGGTCTGCTGTTGTGAGACGTAATGGTTTGCCGCCATGCCAAGGTCGGCAGGAAGGTGCAGCCAACCGGCTGCCTTGAGGATGGCATTGCTGATCCACAGACCGGTCTGGATTCCAACCATTTTGTAGAGGGGAGCAATCGTTGTCAGGATGCACATGACATAGGCAATAGCACAGCATACGAGCGCGCCTTTCCATGCTATGGCTACCTTCTGATGTGCAGGTATGGACCCTGACGTCTTGGCGGAGGCGGTGGGCTGAGTTGTCTCTACAAGTACAGCTTTTTTCATTACATGATCTTATTCCCTTTTAAGCTGCTCGATGTACGTATTGGAAGCCACAATAACCGTCTTTCTATTCTGTATACGTTTATCTGTGCGTCAAAGTCAATTCCGATTATGCATCTGGTGATTGATCAATCGTCACCTGTGCGCTGCCTGGTCGAACAAGAATCCCCCGCATTCGATGCGGGGGAGTGTTAGTCCGTGGCCCAACAGCTCAAGCTGTTGGGCCACAATTTCGCTTTGAGCGTGTTATGTGCACGGGACTGGGTATTGCTGAACTGGTTAATCTCGTTTTGTTGCTCCTTTGCCGCTATGTTTTCGCCTGGGAGGGGCTGTATCAGATTCTTCAGTACCTTTACTTTCTTCTCTATCTACTAGAAGATCTGCTACCTTTGGATCGAGCAGGCTATCACCTGATGTTAGTGATGACAAAGGAGCCGGTTCAGTCATCTGTTGGGTTAACGATGTCATATCAGGCAGGAGTGTTTCAGAAGACATCTCAGGTTGCCTGTCCGACACAACAGAAGGAGTTGATGGTTCCGTTTTCGCTAGTTCAGCAGGTGTTAATTCATCGATCATCGGCGTAGCTGAAGAATCTGGCTGGTCCTGATCTGCTGGTGCAACAGCTTCAATTGCAGGTTTGGCAGAAGAATCTGGCCGGTCCTGATCTGCTGGTGCAACAGCTTCAGTCGCAGGTGCGGCAGAAGGTTCAGCCGGGTGTTGGATGGACGATGTCGTGTCAGGTGTGAGTGATGAAGAGAGCGCCTCTGGTTGCGCATCCGGGGACTCTGCCGGAGCTGATGTTTCTTGCGCTGCAGTGGCCGTGGGTGCCTGAGCGGGAACAGGTATAGGCGTGATGAGTAACGAGGGTATGACAGGACTGACAGCTTTTATACTTGGTGAGGTCATATCGATTTCGCTATGAACCATCTGTAGACTTGCGGAGGTGGCATCGATCTCAGCGTCAAGAAGTGTAGTACTATCGTAGATGGCAGAGTGAATCTGCTGCGTTGTGAGGTTGCGAACTCCATGCAAGTTAGCTCCTGTCAAAACAGCATTATGGAGATCAGCAACCATCAGATTAGCACCCGTGAGTGTTGTATCGTGTAAGTCAGCGCCAGATAGGTCAGCGCCAGATAAGTCAGCATTGGATAGGTCAGCGCCGGATAAGTTGGCTCCGGACAAGTTCGTCATGAAAAGAGTTGCGTCCACCAGTTGTGCCTTGCGCAGGTCGGCGTGCCCAAGATAGCTATGAGACAGGTCAAATTTACGCAGATCAGCCTGAAATAACATTGTCGGTCGCCAATTGATGATGGTAGGTCGGCTCTGACCGTGCGCGTCGGTGATCAATGGAGTGTCTTCAATGCGCGGGATGCAAGCCAGTTCGTGCTCTAAGCGCAACTTTGTGGCTGCCGCCTGATAATCTTGTGCCAACGTCTCTAACCGTGTGACGTCTGTTGTCTCCCACTTTCGCTGTGCCTCTTGTACCTCTTTGAATTCTGCCGTGAATCGTGTTTCCAGGTCGGTGATGCGTCTCTCCTGCTGTATCGCCCACGTACGCAGGTGACTTTGTTGGGCGCGTTCCCACGCCTCTTGTTGAGCTGCTGTTTTCGCGATGTGGCGGTTTTGAATCACCAGAGCTAATGTCGCTACGATGATAGCCACCAGAGCAATGATCAGTGCAAGTATTGACATATGCTTGTCTCTTTCTGTCCTACAGTATAGTGGTTAATAGGTATGAAAGGGTATCATGGAAGGAAAGTATATATGATAAATGCACAATATTCAACTGTGTGGGAGCAATGCAAACGTCAGGGCAATCGCATCTAATTAACCCCAGCCAGAACACGCTGGAGATAAGTGTTATCCCAACCTGCCTTGAGACGTTTTGTATGGATGCCTACGTGGGACGAGTATTCCTGGCGCAACAGATTGAGGCTAATGTGACGTAACACGGCCAGATTTTCGTCAGCATGTCCTTGTCGTACGCGTGATTCGTCTTCACGAAACGCTAGATCAAGAACCCAATGAACACTGTTTTCAATTCCCCAATGACTTCGGACCGCGTAGGCAAAGGTTTTCACCGAGGAGAAACTGAGCAGGAAGTAGCGGGTTTCCCTGGTGGGAAGTAGCGGGTTTCCCTGGTGATTTCTTGATCGATGCGCCGTTGGGCTCGGACCATCCCAATCCCTCGCAAGCCTTTCCACCTCTTCTCGGGATCGAGGTACTCCAAAATCGCAGGATCACTGATGGTCCAGTACTCCCTGATTTCCAAACGTCCATGCGCTTTTTCGACTGTGCGATCCGACTCGCACTCGACGGTGGCAAATGCCTCTTTCTCCTCCAGAGTAAAGGTCGCTTTCACCTCCTCATAGAGGTTTCCCTGATTGTCGCTTCCGTGCCAGGGCATAATCGCCTTCTTGCTCAATAATCTGTTCCGCAATTTTGGTTTGCGTCCCCATCGCATCGATAGTGACAATACAGCCTCCCAGTGCTAACTGCCGCAGGAGCAGCGGAATAGCGGTGATCTCGTTCGACTTCTCCTCCGTCGCCACTTGAGCCAACACCAGGCGGTTTTCTGCGGCCCACGCACTCACCAAATGCAGTGCCTTCTTGCCTGCTTCCTGATCATGAGTGCGTCGGCTCGTCTTCCCATCGATGGCGATGACCCCTTTGATGGTGGTGCTGATCCCCTGCACCCATTGGAGAAAACTCGCTTCAAACTGTTTGGGATCGATGAGGGCAAAGACTCGTCCAAAGGTGTCATAGGAGGGGATCCTGTTGGGCAGCTTCAGCAGATCGGTGAGCCAGGCTTCCTTCGCTTTCCCAAATTCTTCGATCCCTACCCATCCGTCCGCTCCACAGATCACTCCACAAATCGCTATGATGATGATATCCCGCAAGCGATGCTGCTTGGTTCGTTCGATACGTGGGTCCCCCACCTGAGCAAAAATCGTTTCAAGGTCTCGCAGTTCTCTTTCTTCCATCCCATCGTCTCCCGTTTTTAGCTCGTATTCTATCACCTCCTCCAAATTTAGATGCGATTGCCCTGCCCGATTCGCCGATCAACTTGACCTCAGGCATAGCTAACGGGTAAGATATCAAGAACAAATTTGTTCACCAATCAATGCATCGAAGGAGCAATTCTAGATGGTACTACTGAATGTGCAGGATGTCTTGTCTCAACGACCACTCGGTCTGGTATTTGATATAGATGGTACACTAAGTCCAATCGCGCCGACGCCTGATATGGCTCGACTCCATCCAGATGTTGCACCTTTATTGGAGAAAGCTAGTAATCATTCCTCTGTGCATGTTGCCATCATAACAGGCCGTGCAGTTGATAATGGTGCAACTATGGTCAACGTGCCTGGACTTACCTATATTGGAACACATGGATTGGAATGGAGTAATGGACTACCTTCGGTATCTTCTGTGCAGACTGAAACAGAAGCTGAGGCTTCTGTTGAACCCGGAAGGCAGTTACTCGATCTCGCCGAGCGATATCTTTCGACGTTACCCGGTCTTATTGTAGAGCGCAAACGAATCGGAGGAGCAATACATTATCGCCTCTGCTCTGATCCAGAAGAAGCACGATTGCAGATACTGACGCTTCTGAAAGAACCAGCTAAAAACCTTAACATGCTTCTTAGTGAAGGAAAACGTGTAGTGGAGATAAAGGCACCACTTAAGGTGAACAAGGGCAAGGCTCTACGAAGATTCGTGGAACGCTTTGGCTTGCATGGTATTATATTTGCAGGTGATGACCGGACAGACCTTGACGCAGTTAAGGAGATAGTAAAACTCAGAAGTGAAGGACTAGCCTCGCTTTCTATCGTTGTCAAACACGCTGATACTCTTCCCGAACTCCTTGAAAACGCTAATGTGGTGGTAGAAGAGGTGGAAGGAATGGTAAAGCTATTACACAAAATGGTAAATAGTTTGTAACAGTATAAAATCTGCTTACTGGTTCTTTGTTATTGAAAACGAGGTGCCATTTTCAAAATCCCAGACCCTACTTTTACATACCCCTCAATATAGGGCTACTCGAAAGTCGAGCAGGGTTCTTAGGGACTGCCGTCCCTAAGCGGGGTGTTGAGTGTCCCCACTTTCTCTCTTCTCTCCCGCCTCCGGCGGGAAAATGAACTTTTGAGAAGCCCTTCCCTCAGTATACTGCCTATTGACGATGCATTTGGTGCATGATATAAAACTCTTGTATAGACTTTCTGCTTTAGCCTTTATTTAACAGAAGTCAGTTATGCAGGAGACTATGACATGCAAGATGCAGAAAAAAACGGTCAAAAGGACTTTTTTATTAGCTATGTTAGTACGGATCATTCCTGGGCTGAATGGATTGCTTGGCAAATAGAAGAAGCTGGATATTCCGCAGTGCTTCAAGATTGGGACTTTCGACCGGGTTCCAATATTATATTGGAAATGCATAGAGCCCTACAGAAAGCTAAGCGAACCATTATAATTCTTTCTCCTGAATACTTGAAAGCGCTCGATACACACTCTGAGTGGGCATCTGCTTTTTTTCAGGACCCGTTAGGTGAAAAGGGAATGCTGGTGCCCGTAAAAGTAAAAGAGTGCGAGCTTAAAGGGTTACTAACGTCAATCATCTATATTGATCTTGTTGGACTGGATGAGATAAAGTCTAGAAACCTGCTTCTTCAAGGTCTGCAACGTGTACGCGGTAAGCCGGAACTCTCACCAGCTCATCCTGGCAAATCTCTACGCTTAATAACTCGTTTCCCACATTTTCCCGGAATATCCTCGATTATTCAGAATATCCCCTACCGACGCAATAGATTTTTTACTGGTCGTGAGAGCTTTCTCGAGAATTTGAATAGAAAATTCAAAAGAAATAGAACTACACGAAATAGACAGCCCATCGCCATTAGTGGATTGACTGGCATTGGTAAAACGCAAATAGCTATTGAATATGCATATCGTTACTATAGCGATTACCATTTTATATTCTGGGCACGAGCTACTTCGTATGACACACTCTTCTCAGATTTGGTGGCCATTGCATATCAACTAAATTTGTCTGAAAAGAATGTGAAAGAACAAGAAGTGGCTGTTAATGCCGTTAAACACTGGTTTCAAACCCAAACACGATGGCTACTTATTCTTGACGATGTAAGTAGTCTAGAAATTGTTGGAGACTTCATTCACTTAACTAAAGGCCAAATTTTGATCACAACCCAAAATCCTCGTGTACAGGAAATAGCCGAAACTACCGAGTTAGAAAAGATGGAACCGGAAGAGGGAGCATTATTCCTACTCCGCAGATCCAATATTATTGCTGTAGATTCGCAGCTTGATTTGAACTCACAGAATAGCCTGCTTGCTAGAGAAATTTCTTTTAAGCTAGATGGCTTTCCCCTCGCACTCGATCATGCCGGTGCTTATATTGGACGAACTGAATGCGGCCTCTCTGGCTACATAGAACGCTATCAGGCACTTCGCCCAGATCTTATGAGATATGTGCCTCAACAAGATAGTCTGTCTGTGGCTGCAACGCTTATGCTGTCCTTTGATGAGGTTCGCAAGGGACATCCTGTTGCTGCGGAGTTGTTACAAATCTGTGCGTTTCTCCATCCCGACGCTATTCCCGAAGAGATTATTATTGGTGGGGCTTCTGATCTTGGTCGTAAATTAGGTTCTCTTGTTACTAATAAGATCAAATGGGACGAATCTATTGCTGAGCTTCGACGATATTCTCTGGTGCGTCGTAGTGCTGACGAGAAAACGCTCACCATGCATGGTCTCGTCCAGACTATTCTGAAGGATGCTATGAAACGGAGCGAGCACCATCGCCTGGCTCAGCGTACTGTCCGAATCGTCAACCGGGCGTTTCCAGAAGTTGAGCATTCCAGTTGGGATCTCTGCCAACGCTATCTCCCTCATGCTTTGGTATGTACAACCCTCATTACAGCATGGAACATGGACTCAATCGAAGCAGCTCAATTACTTCATCGCGCTGGCCAATACCTCCTAGAACGGGCTCAATACATACAAGCGAAACCACTCCTTATAGGGGCGCAGACAATTTACGAAATAAAATTGGGACCAGAGAATGCTACGGTTGCGGCTGTCCTTGACAATTTAGGGTATCTTTATATGCAACAAGGTGGATATACAGCATATACCGATGCAGAATTACTGTATCTTCAAGCTTTGACAATTCGTGAAAAAATTCTAGGGCCAGAAGACCCTAAGACAGCTCAAAGCCTCAATCATCTAGGACTTCTTTACTACAATCAGGGAAAATTCTCACAAGCCGAGCCTCTCTATATGAGAGCAAAAGAAATTCAAGAAAAGGTACCAGAACTCCATTCCGCCGACCTCGCAATTACTCTCAACAACTTGGCATGGCTCTACTACAACTTGGGTAGGTACGACGAAGCTGAATTACTCCTAAATAAAGCATTGGCAATTCAAGAGAAGCCTGAAGGATTAGAACCCCTTGCTATGGCGGCTACCCTCAATGCACTTGCAATGCTTTCTCGTGCTAAGGGTAATTATTCCAATGCCGAGAGCTTCTTTCAGCGAGCATTAAAAATCCGTGAACGCATAGTGGGACAGAAACACCCGGATGTGGCTACCACGCTGAATGATCTAGCATGGCTATATCGCACTCAGGGCAAGTTCGAGCAAGCCCACGATTACTACAAGCGCAATTTGGCGATTCGAGAGCAGGTTCTGGGACCGAATCATCTTCATGTAGCCACTACCCAGAACGATCTAGCAATACTCTTGATGGATCAGGGTAAGTATACTGAAGCTGAATCGCTCTTCAAGAGAGTTTTAGCAACCCGTGAGAGTATACTAGGGCCGGAGCATCCTAATGTGGGTACCACGTTGTACAATATGGGATGGCTTTACTATCATCAGGGCAAATATGCTCAGGCTGAGTCGAATCATAAAAGAGCATTGGAAATTCGGAAGAAGGTGTTAGGGCGAGAGCACCTTCTTCATATAGCGCGAAGCCTTAACGCATTAGCTGAGGTATATCGTGCACAAGGAGAATACGTCCAAGCAGAACAAGATTACAAGCAAGCACTAGAAATCCGCGAGCAGGCTTTAGGTCCTATGCATCGTAATGTTATCACTTCCCTCGGCAATTTAGCGAACATCTATGTTGACCAAGGTAAATATGCTCAAGCCGAGGCTCTTTATGAGAGAGCATTAGCACTTCGTAATCAGACTCAGGAACTAGAACTTCCTCGTATGATTATCATCCTTAACAATGTGGCAACCTTCTACGTTGAACAAGGCAAATATCCTCAAGCTGAGTTACTTTATGAACAAGCATTGACTTTATATGAGAAAGTGCTAGATTCAGACCATCCAGATGTGGCTAGTGTTCTCAACAATTTGGGTTGGCTCTATGTTCTACTAGAAAGGTATAATCGAGCCGAATCTCATCTCCAGAGGGCTGTGGATGCTCGTAAAGCGGTTCTTGGGCTGGATCATCCTCTTCTAGGACAAAGCTACGACTCTTTGGCAACCTATTATCGCGTTGTGAAGAAGTATAAGGATGCGGAGATCTTTTACCGACAGGCCTTAACAATCCGTCAGAAAGCTCTGGGATCAGAACATCCTCATGTGGCACAAACTCACAATAATCTGGCATTGCTCTATGCTGAGCAAGAGAGATACACCGCAGCAGAACCTCTGCTTCAACTAGCCTTGACAATTCGAAAAAAGCTTCTTGGTCCAGAACATCCTCATGTGGCACAGAGTCTTAACAACTTGGCAGAGGTCTACCGGGCGCAGGACAACTTTGCTCTAGCTCAGCCGCTCTATGAGGAGGCTATAAAGATTGACGAGCAAGTGTTGGGGCCAGAACATCCTCATGTGGCTACAGTCTTAATGAACTATGCCGCGCTTCAACGCAAGTTGAGACAAGTAGCTAGCGCTAGAAAATTGGAGAATCGTGCCAGGTCGATACGAATGAAGCATTCACTGGGGAAGCCACCACAAATTGAAGAGGCATGAAATTTGCCTATATATTATTGACTATGCTTGAACTGCTGCCTATACAACCATTTTCAGGAGTGGAATGTGCAGCAGATATATGATCGGAGTCTCACAGTAATGATTGGTTTGCGCACTAAATATGAGAAATTCTAAAGAGGAGGTCAGCCTGATGCAACTCTCCCGAAAGGACTTTTTTATTAGCTACAACAAAGCTGATCGCTATTGGGGAGAGTGGATTGCCTGGCAATTGGAAGAAGCGGGCGCCTCTATCGTGATCCAAGCATGGGACTTTCGACCAGGGTCCAATTTTGTGCTGGAGATGCAGAAGGCCGCAACTGAAGCAGAACGTACTATTGCGGTTCTTTCGAACGATTATCTGGATGCCCTGTATACACAGCCAGAGTGGGCCGCTGCCTTTGTCCAAGATCCGGTCAGTAAGAGAGGCGCCTTGCTTCCTGTATGTGTACGTCCATGTGAGCTGAAGGGGCTACTGGCCTCTCTCATCTACATTGATCTCGTTGAGCAAGAAGAACCTGTAGCTCGTCAGAGGCTTCTTGAAGGGGTTAACCGTGATCGTGCCAAACCGAAAATAGCGCCAGCTTTTCCAGGAGGACGGAAAGAGTCTCAAACCATAGCCATACGAAACTCCGCTGGGGAAACCTTCTCTCTCTTACCCGAACGACCTCCTTTCCCCAAAGACCTTGCACCTCTAACGAAAGTCATTGAGGTCTTCTATGTATTTGCCCCAGAAGATGAAGAACTGAGAGCAGACCTGGAAAAGCAACTGGCACTTTTGAGAAAATTAGGTATCATCACCGACTGGCATAGTGGAAGAATACATGCAGGGCGAGAACGGATGAGCGAGATCGAGAACCATTTGCATACAGCCCAAATCATTCTACTGTTGATCAGTGCAAATTTTATCGCTTCAGATTCGTATGATATTGCAAGACAGGCTATGGAAAGGTATGAGACAGGATCGGCACGTGTGATATCTATCATCCTGCGCCCAGTCGATTGGGAAGGTGCCCCATTCGACCGATTCGAAGTCCTACCCACAAACAGGAAGCCTGTGACCAGTTGGACGCATCAGGATGAAGCATTTTTAGATGTCGCTAAAGGGATCAGAAACGTCGTCGAGGAACTGAGTGCTCCATTATAGTCGGTTTGGTTGATTTTGTACATGTTCCTATGTAAGACTCTACGGTGTAAACCCCAGGAGTCAAGCGGCTCTGGGGCATTTCCGTGAAGCAGCCAAGAGGTGATATAATAGTGGTGACCTACATTTGTCCGAATCCGCTCCCCCTTGAAGAAAGAGTCCATGCTTACCACGTTGTTTTCTCTCCCAGCCCACCTGCTTCTGGAAGACGTCCTCATCGAGGACCATGTCCTGACCCTGGTCATTACATCGACCCTCACGGAAATGTCTTGCCCTGATTGTCGTCAGCCCTCCAGCCGCATACATAGTCGCTACACACGACAGCTTTCGGATTTGCCATGCCAGGGACGTGCCGTTCGACTGCTGGTCCAGGTGCGCCGCTTCTTCTGCGACGGGCCTGCCTGCTCTCGCAAGACCTTTGCGGAAGCTTCCCCTGGTGTGGCTCCTAAGCACGCTCGACGCACCAGCCGTCTGGCGGAGAGCCTGTGTAGCATCGCCTACGCCCTTGGTGGCAGAGCCGGAGCGCGTCTGGTGAAGCGGCTCGCGATGCCAACCAGTCGCTATACCCTCTTACGCCTGCTACAGCGAGCAACAACCTTGCCCCCTCCGACGCCCAGGTCTTGGGCGTGGATGACTTTGCCTGGAAAAAAGGCGACCGGTATGGCACGATCCTGGTAGACCTCGAGGCCCACCACGTGGTCGATCTCTTGCCAGATCGCGAGGCAGAGACCTTCGTCACCTGGCTCAAGACTCAGATGCCATCGCGAAAGTTGTGGTGCGCCGTGTAACGGGGCCTGATATCCCCGACGCAGTTGGGAAGAATTTGGAAGGAGATTCTTGGATCATCGTACCTACCTGGAGTGGAAACACAAAGGGGACAAGAGCATGTACGAAACGCATTGATGCTCTGAAGGTGTGTAAGAGCAGGTGATGCAAGATCCGCACGCTATGGTTAAGGCTGATTGCTTGAAGCCTAATCCCCAGACGGATGATTTCGGGTCCCATCGAGACCACACCTGGCATCGATGTTTCTCTGTGGTACAGCGATTCACGGTGGTGGATAATTCGGACATCTCTTCCAATCGCTTGACAGCATTCTTGGTTCGCCGTATCCTTGCTTCTCGATGAGTTATTCCTTCTCCCCATTTTTAGCAGCGAGGATCGTTATGCCCATTCATGTATATGTGTTCCTGCTCGTAGTCTGCCTCTTCCTCTTGCTGGCGAGGCTCGGGCGTCTTGACTGGTTGCATTTTCGGCCTTTCTCCTCACGAGGAGTGGCCAAGCACACCAGGCTCCACCGTCTGCTCAAGCCTCGCACCCCAGACGATTGCCCCGCCTGTCGTCTGGCCTCCGCTCCCTCATTGGGTGGAGGGCCTGCTCCGGTGCGTCCCTGGCGCGAGGTGAAAAGCCGTCGGGGAGCCCCCAAACGCATAGACACCGAGGGCTTTGCCTGCCCCAACCAGCAGTGCCGGTACTTTGGCGACACAGACGCAGATATTCATGCCCTGGTCGGCGATGGCAAGCATGGCCAGGCCGAGCAAATTCAGACCTTTCGCTGCCAGGCGTGCCACACCACCTTCACAGCCCGGCACAACACCCCCTTATACCGACTGAAAACCTCCTCGCACCAAGTCGCAGTGGTGCTCTCAGCGCTGGCCGAAGGACTGGACCCATCGGCCGCTGAACGGGTCTTCGGCTTTCGACAAGCCACCATCACCAACTGGCTGACCCGTGCGGGTGAGCACGCGCACACCCTGCACGAGCGCTGCTTCTGCCATCTCCATCTCCCGCACGTGCAACTGGACGAGCTGCGCACCCGGCTGCGCTGCGCCAAGCAGGTGCTGTGGCTCTGGCTGGCGATTGATTCCCGCACGAAAATTCTACCTGTGCTTGAGCTCGGTCCTCGCACACAACACATGGCTCATCGGGTGATCCACTCCCTGCGGCAGATCCTGGCTCCCGGCTGCCTCCCGCTCTTCACCAGTGATGGGCTCAATCTCTACTTCTATGCGTTGACGGCTCATTTTGGGCACTGGCTCCAGGTGCGTCGCCAAGGGCGCAAAGTCCTCCAGTGGCAGGTGGCGATGAGCTTGATCTACGGCCAAGTGAAAAAGAGCTACCGGAGGCGCAAGCTGGTGCGCGTCACGCCTGTGATGCGTCTGGGAACAGAGGCAGATCTCAAAGCCGCCTTGCAGGGACTGGGTTTCTCCGGACGGTTGAACACCGCGTTCATTGAGCGGGTGAATCTGACGGTCCGGCACGGCGTGGCTGCGCTCGCACGACGGACCTGGGCCACGTCCCAACAGGCTCCACAGTTGCTGGCCCATCTGGAATGGTGGCGCGCGTACTACCATTTTGTGCGTCCCCATGCCTCGCTGCGCGTGGCGCTCGTGCTGCCACGAGAGCGCGGTGGCAGACTGCTGGCGCAACGTTATCGGCAACGAACGCCGGCAATGGCAGCCGGCAGAACCAACCGGCGATGGTCGACGCGCGAGGTGATCTCATACCCATTGCCGTCCGTTTCCGCTTGAGAACCACTCAAGCCAGATGCGGTTGGCGTGTCATGGTACGAGGAAGGTGATGAAAGTGCTCGCAGAAGCACTCGGATGAAGCCTTGCCTCCGGAAGTGGTGGCCTATCCGGACTGTCCAATGACAAACATCCAGCCCGAAATCTCTTCACAGGGGGCTTGTCGAATTATCCACCATGTTCAATAGCAGCACCCATAGACCCATGAACACAACAGGAAAGGTTACTCGGCATTCATTACTTGATCGGATATTTGACACCAGTCTGATCCTTAAAGGGCTTGATGGTGTGCTGGAACTCGTCGGCGGTGTGTTTTTGTTACTGGTGTCGCCGAAGCAGCTTACTAGCATTGTCATACTGGTAACACAGCATGAGTTATCTCAAGACCCA
>WNFA01004699.1_pt1 | contig 22800 bp, 20 predicted proteins | sample 5400481 | NCBI WGS metagenome assembly WNFA01 (sample SAMN13153340, study PRJNA577476) | soil metagenome | isolation source: 120 cm saprolite under Douglas fir tree site 2 hole 1 replicate 2 | place: USA:California | collected 2015-04-18 | reverse complement strand
GGAGGCCATGGGGCTGCTCGCGCTCATGCTGCTCATCGAGTCGCGCCGGGCTGCGCGCACAAACCAGGCCGGCGAGCTCGTGCGGCTGGCCGACCAGGACCGCGACGTCTGGGATCGCGGCCTGATCGCCGAAGGCCAGGACATCGTCCTGCGTTGCCTTCGACGCAACCAGCCTGGTCCGTACCAGCTCCAGGCCGCGATCAACGCCGTTCACAGCGACGCGGCGGACACGGGTGCCACGGACTGGTGGCAGATCCTGCAGCTCTACAACCAGCTCGCCGCCCTCACCCCAAGCCCGGTCGTGGCGCTGAACCGCGCGGTCGCTGTGGCCGAAGTCGAGGGCCCGGATGCGGCCCTCACCCTCGTCGAAGGCCTCGACCTGGATGGCTCCCATCTGTTTCACGCGATTCGGGCCGACCTGCTCCGGCGTCTGGGGCGCAACGACGAGGCGGCCCAGGCCTACGAGGCTGCGATCGCGCGCACCGAGAACGCGGTCGAACGCGACTTTCTGGTGCGCAGCCGTGACGCCTTGATGTGATCCTGGTCGCCACTGCCTGCTTGACCGAGCGTTAGGCCAGGGCGCTGCGCCCTCCAAGCAGGGACATGCGATAGATCTCGAGTGCGCCTGAGCGTCCGCGCACGGCCGACTGGTTGGTCAGCTCACTCTGCAGCATGTTGGCCACCTCGTGATAGACGGTACCCGTCATCAACACCTCGCCGGGACCGGCATGTGTCACGAGCCTCGCCGCGACGTTGACAGCATCGCCGAGAACGCCGAGCTCGCATCGGTCCGCCGATCCGACCGCGCCCACCACAACCGGTCCCGACGCCACGCCGACGCCGACCTCGAGCCGGAATCCCCAGCCATCGGCGCAGCGCCGGTTCAAGGCCTCATTGGCTCCGATCAAGCCGATCGCGGCCGCCATGGAGCGATTCACGTGGTCCGAGCTGAGGCTGGAATCTCCGCTGGCACCGAACGTGGCCATGACTCCGTCACCGACGAACTTTTCGACCACGCCTCCGCATATGGAAATCGAGCGAAGGACCACCTTGAGATGCGCGTTGAGCACATCCAGCAGGCCGGCTGGATCGTGCGCGAACCGCTCGGTCAACCGGCTGAAGCCCCGGATGTCTGTGAACAGGATAGAGGCGGTGCAGACCACCGGCATCGGGACGCCCGGTCCGGCGAGCAGGCCCGGGCCGCGATCCCCGTTTGTCTGACGCAAGAGCTGCAACCGCATCAGGGCGTCAGGGTCAGCGGACAGTGCCCGTCCGACGACCTCGCGCGCGATCATCCGGCCACCAGCTGCTCCGCAGCCAGCGATTTGGCGATCATGTTCGCGGCCGTTTCGGCCATTCCGGGGCCCTTGCGCAGGATTGCCGTCACACCGGCTTTGTGCAAAAGCAAGGTTTCGGCGGGCTCGAGGTCTTTGAGCGTCACCACAACGACTGGGATCCCGGATCCATGCTTGACGCGCAAGCGATCCAGATATGCCTCGCCCTGCAGCCCGGGCAGCAAGAGGTCCAAAACGACAGCCCGCGCCTTCTTCTTGATCATGAGGCGCTCGGCGGTTTCGGCGTCTGCCGCCCAGATCGAGCTCACACCGAGTCCGGTCAGCTCCGCCTGCAGCAGGTGGGCGAAACCCGCGTCGTCTTCGACGACCAGGACATCTCCCGATTGCGAGGCGTCGCGTGCCAGTGGGATCGTGAAGGCGAAAACGGAACCCTTGCCCAGGCCCTCGGAGCGCACGCTGATGGTGCCGCCGTGCGCCTCGACTATGTTCTTGCAAATCGCGAGGCCGAGCCCGGTGCCCTTGATTCCATCGCGATCGGGATTGTCGACGCGAAAGAATCTGCGGAACACATGGGACAGGGCGTCGGCGGGGATGCCGAGGCCCTCGTCTCGAACGTAGACCTCGACCATGTCCGCCACCACGCCTGCTCCGACGGCGATCCCGCCGCCCTTCGGAGAGTACTTGCAGGCGTTCGAAAGCAGGTTTGCCACCACACGGAGGATGGAGTCGCCGTCGATCCGAACGAGCGGCATGTCGTCAGGCACGCGCATTTGAATCGGGGTGCCGGTCGGATCGACGATGAGCGCGACCGCACGCTTGATGAGCGATTTGATGTCGGCGGGCGCATAGCGCATCGTCAGGTGGCCGCCTTCGATGCGGCGGAGATCGAGGAAGTCGTTGATGAGCGCGGTCAGGCGCCGGCCCTCCTGGAGCATGACCCCGAGGTACTCGGTGCGTTGCTCCGGCGTGACCTTGCGCGTTACCAACAGCTCCGCAAAGCCCACGATGCTGGCCAGCGGTGTGCGCATCTCGTGACTCACCATGGACACCATCTCGTCCTTGGCCTTGCTCAGCTCCGCGTTGGCTTCTGCGCGAGCCTGCGACTGGTGGAGCTCCAACTCGAGGCGCTGGCTCTCTGTGAGGTCCTCGGCAATCACAAATCGGGCTTCGTGCCCGCCGAATGTGACCGAGTGGGATGTGATCAGGACCTGCACGACGGAACCGTCCTTCAAGAGGTGTCGCCATGGGCCTGTCTTGTCGAGCGCCGGCTGTGGCGCGGCCATGAGCTCGAGAAACTTCGGAACGTCCTGAGGTGGCCGTATGTCCTTGATGGTCATGGCCAGAAACTCTTCGGGTGAGTAGCCGTAGCGCTCGACAGCGGCGTCATTGACTTCCAGAAATGCAAGCGTCTCGACGTCATACAGCCACATCGGTTGAGGATGGCCTTCGAAAAGCAGGCGATAGTTCCGTTCCGAGAGCAACGCTTTCTGCTCGCTGCTGAGGCGGTCGGCCAGTTCACGCTTCACCGTCGCCATGAGCCGGTCGAAGTCCCAGGCCAGGTTGGTCACCTCGGTCGCGCCGGTCGGGCCGACGGCCTTGACGGCGTCTCCGGGCGCCGAGGCGCGGATGACCAGGCTCAGCCGCCGGACGGGCTCTGCAATGCGCCGGTAAACGACGAACGTGACCAGCAGCATTACGGCCACGCCGGCGAGGATGATGGCCAGGCTGCGGTTGGAAAGCTGGTCTGCGGCTGACAGCGCGGCCGCCTCATCGGCGCCGACGTACACACGCAGTCCCCCCGGGTCGAAGGTCGAGCGTCCGTAAAGGCGCTGAGTTCCATTGAGGTCCGGCTGGCTGGCATCGGCGGAGCCATTCACGAAGCCGCTGACATTCCGTCCTATCCAGCGGGCCGGATCGATCGATCGCGAAACGATGGTCCTACCGTCACCACTGGTCACCAGGAACTCGAGCTGGTGGACTCCGCTCCCAAACTCGGCTGCAAGTTTGGGGCCGATTGGAGCCAGGTCCAGGAACCAGGCAAGGGCGCCCCGTCCCGGAACCGGGTAGGAGACGACCACCACTTGACTTCCTGTCACGGGGTCTTTGATTGGAGCGACCACGACGGGTTGGGGTGTCACCAGCCATCCCTGTCCTTCATAGATCTGAGATGTCGTATCCGGCGACTTGCGTGAGGAACACACGACCGAGCCGTCGAGCCTCACGAGGTCGATGTGGCCGGTGACGAACGCACCTATCGGCGCATAGCCGAAGTGGCATTTGCTCGGATCGGCGAAAACAATCGCCATGCTGGGATCGCCGGCAAGGGGACCTGAGACCAACGCGATTTGATCAAACCCCGCCTTCAGCTGTTGGGCCGCCCTCTCCGACGCGAAACTCGCATCCGCGCCGGCTGACTGGCGAGCATCCATCTCGGCCATGCTCCGGACCGCAAAAGCCGCGAGAGCAGCCACACCAAGAAGGACGGCCATGAACAGGGCCATGTAGTTGCGAAGCGACCAGCCTGGGCGGCGAGGCGGCCCGCGCCTCAGATCACGCTCATGTGGCTGCACACCCATCAGAGCTGAAGGGCTTCTTCAACCCGGGTCAGGAGGTCCAGCGGCGAGAATGGCTTGGTCAGGTAGAAGTCGGCGCCGGCGATCAGACCGGACTCGATGTCGGTCTCCTGAGCTTTGGCGGTCAGGAGGATGACGCGTGTCGCCGCGAGGCTCGGGTCGGCCTTGATCAACCCCAGCACCTCGAGGCCGCTACGCCCAGGCATCTGCACGTCGAGCAGCACGAGCGCAGGCCTGTGCTTCTGGACCATCGCCCAGGCCTCGGCGCCGTCCACAGCCTCGACCACGCAGTAGTCGTCGGACTCGATCGTGGCGTGGACGAGGAGGCGCATGCTCGATTCGTCGTCGGCGATGACCACGGTCCGCAAGACCTGCAGCCCGGGAGGAGTGCGAGTCCTCATCCGGCCGCCCTCTCGAGCGCCAGAACCTCGGCGATCAGGGTCACTGTAGCCTGGGGAGCGCCGGCCTCTTTCGGCAGAACTGCAATCGCGCCCTCGGCCTCGAGCGCTGAAATCTCGTCGGGATCGAGGTTCTTGACCGTCAGCACCAGCACCGGGAGGCGCTTGCCACCAGCCGCTGACATCCGAGCGAGAAAATCCTCGCCCGGGAGGCCGGGCAGCGCCAGGTCGAGGACTATCGCCCGCGGCGCCATGTCAACGAGCAGGCGCTCGGCGGTCTCAGCGTCGGCGGCTCGCACCGTGCTCAGGCCTTGCGCCGCGAACTCGACCCTCAGGATGCTCGCGAACCACGCCTCGTCTTCGATGATGAGCACGTCGGCGGACCTGCCGTCCGGTTGTGAGATCGGGAGCGTGAATCCGAAACGCGCGCCTTTCCCCAAACCCCTGGAGCTGGCTGCGACGCGACCGCCATGGGCTTCGACGATGGTGTGGGTGATGGCCAGTCCCAGGCCGGCGCCGGGCGTGTGCCGGCCGACTCCACGATCGGCGCGATAGAACTTATGGAAGAGCTTGGGCAGGTCCATGGCCTCTATCCCGATGCCGTGGTCTTGAATGCTGACCTCGATCATGTCTGCGACCACGCGAGCCGTGACGCTGATCGCACCACCTTCGGGTGAGAACCTACGGGCATTGGACAGGAAGTTGGCCAGCACCTCGTGGATGGCCTCGGCCTCGGCTGACACGAGCGGCAGGTCTGCCGGCACGTGCACGTCGATTGGCCGCTCGTCGTCTTCGCCGGCAGCCACCACGGCCCGCTCGATCAGCGAGCGCAAGTCGACCGGAGCGATGTCGAGCTCGCGATGACCGGTCTCGAGACGCTGCAGCGCCACGGCGTTGTTGACCAGGGCGCTCAGCCGCCCTGCTTTCCGCAGCAAGATCCCGGCCAAGAGACGACGCTGGTCGTCTGTGAGGTCGCCGGAGTCGATCAGCTCCGCGGAGCCAACAATGCTCGAGAGGGCATCGCTGAGGTCGTGGCTCAGCAGCCAGACCAGTTCCTCCCGGGCATGATCGGCTATGGGCATGTTCAAGTCGATCACCTTGGCCGAGGTGGGGGGCCGGGCACGGGTCATGTCTGCCTCTCGGCGTCTTCTTGCGCGGGCTGTGGCTGCCTGAAGACTCCGCAGGCGGTCCAGACGCCAAGGACGTACCCGATCGTGAAAAGGGCGAAAACAACGCCCACGACTCCCATCAGTCAGGTTTACGCGGTATAGGTCGCAAAGTCGCCATGCGCCGACATTGGCCGGATGCCCTCTATGCAGAGGGTGCTCGTGCCCTAAGCCTCGTAGTACGCGGGCTTTACAGCTCGATGAGCCCCAAACGGGCGGCGGCGATGACGGCCTGAAGCTTGGAGTGGACCCCCAGCTTCTCGATCAGGTGACGGACGTGCCACTCGACGGTATGGGCGGCGATGCCGAGGCGCTCGGCCAGCGTCACCGTGTCGAGGCCCTCGGCCAGGAGCCGCAGGACGTCGAGCTCGCGGGGCGTGAATTCGGCCACCAGCTTCTCGTGCGCCTGCCTCTCGGTGACCACCTTCCGCTGCCGCGCGATGGCCTTGGCGAAGAGCGCCACCGGGATCAGGACCTCGCCGACCGACGCTCGGCGGACCGCGCCGACGATCTGGTCCGCGGTTGCCGATCTTGGCGGCGGCCGCCGGCCCGCTGGAATCGGGGAGCCGGAAGTCCATGAGGACCACCGAGGGCTGCTCGCTGGCCGCCATCACGGCGGCCTGGTCGCCCCGCCGGGCGATGCCGACCACGGTCAGGTCGTCCTCGTTTTCCAGGACCCGGGCGATGGCCGAGGCGAGGAGCGGGTGGTCCTGGACGACCAGCACTCGCACTGGGTTCGATGGGGATACGCTCAACGTTGGCTCCGGGACACTGGGAACTCCGAACTAAAAAGGGAGGGGAAACAACGGATCTGTCCGCATAGTATTCCACAGTGATGTGCAATACTGCACAGGCAGGGAAGCGATGCAGTGGTAAGTAATGATCTGCTTAATACTGAAGAGGCGGCTCGGTTCCTGAGGGTGAGCCAGGCATCGATTCGCCGCTGGAGCGATGCGGGCCTCCTCCCGGCGCGTCGCGTGGGGCGGCGTCGCGAACGCCGTTTCGCCACCGCGGACCTGGTCCAGTTCCTCGGCCAGCGTACCGGGGACCCTCTGCCTTCGCGCCAGGCCGCGACGGTTACCGTCGGAGGTGCGCCGATCCCCGTCCGAACGCATCTGGCCCCCATCTACAGCACAGACCTCGGCGGCCTGAGGCTTGCCGTTCCTTTCCTGGCCGAGGGCCTGAGATCAGGGCAGCCCGCATTCCTCGCCGCGACGGGCGCCGTTCTGGACCGCTACGTCAAGGCCCTCAATCAGGAGCAGGGGGTCGATTTTGATGCGGCTGAACGGAGCGGCCGCATGACCGTAGTCGGATGGCCGGGGGCGACAGTCGCGGAAGCCCTCGCCAACTGGGAGCGGCTTTTCGGGAAGGCACTTGCCGGCGGCCCGACGATCCTGCGCGTCGTCGGCGAGATGGCGTGTGAACGTTCGATGTTTTCGTCAGACGCCGAGATGCTGGCCTACGAGGAGGCATATGAGGTGATGGCCAGGCGATACCCGGCGGTAACCCTATGCCAGTACGACGCGCGCGAGTTCAACGGCGAAGTCATCCTGCGGGTGCTCAAGGCCCACCCCGACATGTTCCAGCAGCACCTGGGAGGTCTCCTGAACTAAGCCTGGCCTCCCCACTCGTGGGGAGGTGGGCTCCGCCGCAGGCGCAGCCCAGAGGGGAATGACGAGCAAATGTATGTCTCGCCTAAGCCGTCAGCTCCGGGCGCATCGGTATGCCCGCCACGATAACGTCGGCCAGTCTCATGAGGTCGGCGACCAGGGGATCGGTGGGATCTGATGCGACCAGTGGCCGGCCGCTGTTGGCGGCCGCGTCAAGGCTTTCATATCTCTGGACGACGAAATCCGGGCGACGCCCAAGGACTCTGGCGGCCGATTCCGTGTCCATGGCATGGGCGGTGCTGTAGTTGAGGATCAAGCGGACGCGTCCGGCCGCAACGCCTAGCTTGTCGAAGAGGCCGAGGCAGCGGCGGGTGGCTTTCAGCGACGGCAGCGACGCCGAAGTGACCAGGCAGATCATTTCGCTGGTGTCGAGAGCCGTCAGCGTGCGTTCGCTGAACGAGGTGGGCGCGTCGATGAGCACGTACGCGCAGGTGGCGCTGAGCCGATCGATGGCCAGCTGGACCGCCGGCAGAGTGACCAGCTCAGCGCGCTCGGGAAGGTCCGCGCCGACCACCAGGCGGACGCTTCCTGACTCCGTCACGAAGCCTTCGAACAACGCCTCGTCGACAACAGTCCCGGGTGCGGGTTTGAGGTCGGCCAGCGTCTGGTTTGGATGGAGGTTGAGATATACGGCCGAGTCGCCGAACTCCACGTCGAGGTCGAGCAGGCCGACCGGCCTGGCGGAGCGCGCGGCCAGAAGCACCGCCGTGTTGACTGCGAGGCAAGTCGTGCCGACGCCGCCTTTCGCGTGGGCGAAGAGGATCACCCTGCCTCGATTCGCTCTTACGGATGCGCCTGCCGAGCGCCGCAGCAATGACTGGACTTTGGCTTCGAGGATCGCGAGCTCGAAGGGCTTGGGCAAGTAGTCGTCGGCGCCGACCGCGTACCCGGCGAGCGCGTCCGGCGGCGCTCCCAGGTCCGAGAACATGAGGATGGGAACGCCGGCGGTTCGGTGGTTGCCCCGAAGCCGAGAGGTCAGCTCGATGCCGTTCAGCTCGGGCATGCGCACGTCGGTGATGACCATGTCCGGGACGCTGTCGTGGATGAGCTGGAGGGCTTCGATGCCGTCGCTGGCCCTGCGGACCTGGTAGCCCCTCCGTTCCAGAAAGCCGCCGACCATCTTCTGGATCACGCGATCGTCGTCGACGAGGACTATGTCTTGCACTTAACAGGCCGCGGTCAGCTTGGAGGCGATGGCGCGCGCCAGGTCGCGTTGCGAATAGCCCTCGAGCCCAGAGAGGTCCTCGGCGCCATCCCCGCTCATCATCGCCAGCCCGGCCGCCGCGAAGGAGCGTCGTGCTTCGCGTGGGTCGCCCGCCAGCTCGAGGGCGGCCCCGAGCTGAAAGTAGGCGATCGCCAGGTTGGGGTTGAGGTAGGTCGCCCGGCGAAACGCGCGGACCGCGGCCTGGAGGTTGCCGCTCGCCGCCGCATGTCCGCCTTCGGCCATCAGCCCGGCCAGGTCGGGACGCGGTGGGGCGTAATCCTGCCGTCTTCGGATGGTCACGGCAGCAGGCGCGGGCGCGATGAGCCGCCGGTAGCAGAGCACGCCGGCCACTCTCACGGGTTCGAAGGAGCGCGACATTCGCCCGGGCGAATCCGAATGGCCCAAGAACAGATACCCGCCTGGGACGATGCAGTCGGCGATGCGTCGAAGGCACGCTTCCGACTCTTCGGGACCGAAGTACATCAGGACGTTGCGACAGAACACCACGTCTGCCTTCGGCACGATAGGGGCGGCATCGGCGCCGGCGAGGTTGTGGTGGGCGATGTGCACGTAGCGTCGAATGAATGGAGCGATCTCATAGCCGCCCGGCCTGGCCGTCACATACCGCCTCTGGCGCTCGGGCGACAACCCACGCAGCTCACCATCCGCGTAGCGCCCGATCTCGGTTCGCGCGAGCGCACGGAATGAGACGTCCGTGGCGACAACCTGCCAGTTGTGACGGCCGGTTTCATCGATGAGCATGGCCAGGCTGTACGGTTCCTGGCCGTTTCCACAGCCGGCGCTCCAGACGGTATGAGGTGCACCGCTCGCTTTGCGCACGAGGTCGGACAGCGCCGCGAATTGAGCGGGGTCCCGGAAAAAGGCGCTGTGCTGAACGGTGACTCGGTCCAGCAAATCGTCAAACGCGGCGGGCTGGTTGTCGAGCATGTCGACATACGCGGGCACTGGAATTCCGGCGAGGTGCGCGCTTTCTTCGAGCAGTCGCTCGAGCCGAGCACGGCTCGCGGGCTCGGCCTTGAGTCCGGCTCGCGAGCGAAGGAGCTGCGTCGCGTGATCGAGCGGATTCACTGTGTCCTCGGCGTCGTGGCCTCGACGGGCCGCAGCGTTTTGCTCCGCGCGAGCGCGCCGGCGCTGTTCCGGCGGTGCGCCGGCGCCGCTGCGGTACGACCCAACAGCCGGGACACGGCGCTGAGCAGTCCCACCTCGTCGAAGGAGGCCTTGATGATGTAGGCATCCGCGCCGGCGTCAAGGCCGCGCTGATGATCCTCGTCGCTCCCATGCGAGGAGACGATCAGGACGGGAATGTTGGCCAGCCGGGGATGCTCTCGGATGCTGTGAATCAGATGCAGGCCGTCGAGATTGGGCATCTCGACGTCCGTCACCACCAGGTCGGCCGGGAGCTCGGCCAGCATGCTCAGCGCTTCGGCGCCGTCGCTGGCGGTCCGCACCGTATAGCCTCCGCGTTCCAGGATCGAGCGCTGTAGCTCCCGCACCATCAGGGCGTCGTCGACGACCATCACGGAGAGCTGCGGCGCGGGAGCGGCGGGTTTGTTTGCGACCTCGGCCGCGATGCTGATGGAGTTGGCGCGTTCGAGGAGATTCTGAACGTCGAGCACCAGCAGGATGGAGCCGTTCGGTTCGATGCTCGCCCCGCTCACGGACTTGAGATCGCGCAGCCGGCCTGTCAGGCCGCGCACGACCACGTCTCGCTTCTGCAGCACCGTCTCCACCTGGAAGGCGTGCGAGTTCTCAGTGGTGCCGAGCAGAACCCACGGCCCCCCTTCGGCTGAGGGTAGGCCGAGGAGCGCCGCGAGGTCGGAAACCGGAATCGCACGCCCGTCGACGACGGCCAGCCGGCGCCCGCTCACGACCTGGACGTGCTGAGCCTCCAGCATGCGCACGATTCCTTGCAGCGGCAGCGCGAAGGACTGTCCGGAGATGGAGACGATGAGGCAGGGAACGACAGTGAGCGTGATGGGTACGACAATCCGGAACTCGGCCCCGGCTCCAGGGTGGTTCACAACCTGGACCGTGCCGTGGATGGCCGCGATGGCCGTGGCCACGACGTCGAGTCCGACGCCTCGACCCGACTCCTCAGTCAGGACCTTCGCCGTCGAGATCCCGGAACGGAAGATCAGGTGCAACGATTCTTCTTCGGTGAGGGTCGTCACGTCGACCCCCGCCTTGGCGGCTGCCGCCCGGACCGCGGCGACATTGATGCCGGCGCCGTCGTCGCTGATCGAAATCACGACCTTGGACCCGACCTGCGCCGCATGGAGCCCGACCACGGCCTGCATCGCCTTGCCGGCCGCGCGCCGCTGGTCGGGGAGCTCGACGCCATGCCCGACCGAATTCCGGACGAGGTGGAGAAGAGGCGAAACGAGCTCCTCGAGCACCCCGCGGTCGACCTCGACGTCCTCGCCGGACACCTCCCAGCGCACGTCCTTGCCGGCGGCGCGCGCCACGTCCCGGACGGTCCGGTGCAGGATGGGCTCGAGCGTTCCCACCGGCACCATGCGGGTGCGCTCGGTGACCTCCTGGAGCCGGTTGATCACCGTGGTCAGCTCGCGATACTCGGTGACGGCGTCAGGGTCCAGATGCAGCTCGGAGCCGAACACGTGGCCCACCCTCAGCTGCGCGGCCGAGGCCTCGCCGACCAGCCGGTTCAGCTCGTCGATCCTTGCCACCGGCACCTCGAGCGTCGCCGCGCCTGGCCTCCCCACTTGTGGGGAGGTCGACCCCGGCCGCCCTGCGGCCGCGGTCGGGAGGGGAAGGACAACTTGCACGGCCGGTGTGGCAGCAGGTGGCGGTGCGGCCGCGGCCGGGAGGGGAAGGACCGCTTCGACGGCCGGTGCGGCAGAAGGTGGCTCTGCGGCCACGGTCGGGAGGGGAAGGACCACTTCCAAGGCAGTTGGGGGAAGCGACGGTCCTGCCGGGGGGACCACCGCGGCCGGCGTGGGGGCCGTCGGCAGAAGACGTTCCAGCGCAGCCTCGTCGCTGGCGTCCTGATCGCCACTCGACGGGCTCGCGATGAGACGGCCCATGCCGTCGAGGACGAGCAGCATCGCGTCCGTGAGCTCCGGACTCGATCGGCGCGTCCCGGCCCGCAGCTCGACGAGCAGGTCCTCGAGCCGGTGGGCGAGTCGGCTGACGCGCATCATGCCGACCATTCCGGCTGCTCCTTTCATGGTGTGCGCCTCGCGAAAGATCCCATCGATCGCGGCCTGATCGTCCGGCGCCGACTCGAGTGCCAGCAGCCCGGAGGCAATGCGCTCGAGGTGGCCCTTGGCCTCCTCGATGAACAGGGGCCGGAACTCGTCCTCTAGCTCGCCCATTTCAAATCCAACCGGTTCTTGACCAGCGCCTCGACATCGACGAGCACGACCAGGCGGCCGCCGTGGCTGTAAACGCCGAGCTCACCTGGCTGGGTGCCGGGGCCGACCGGCTCTTCGAAGTCGGCGGCGGTCGGCAGCTCCTCAGCGGCCAGCCCGACCACGTCCTTCTCGCCGTTCACCAGGACCGCGAAGGGCGGATCGCTTAGAGCGCCCGTGGCCGTCATCACACCGGTGTCGAGCAGCGGGACGATCTCTCCACGCACGTTGACCACGCCGAGCAGGCCGGACGGCGAGAGCGGGACTCGGGTCACCACCGGGTGGCGCAGCACTTGAAGCACCGTCGCCATCGGCACAGCGAAGTAAGCGGCGTTGACCGCCAGCACGAGCACGCGCATCAGTCGGTCGCCTCTGCAGCCGCCTTGACTTCCTGACCAGCAGCCGCCATCGCACGACACCGATCCGTGATGAGTTGAACAGCGAGCTGGACCCGCTCAACGGCTGCGTGTTGGCTCATTACGGCCGGCTGGACTTTGCCGCTCACGTCGGCCATCACCTGCGTCATGCCCATCCAGCTGTCCAGCTGCTGGCCGCGCCTCTCGATGGCCAGGACCGCCTCACCGCTGGTGGCCTTCGCGCCTTCGGCGAGGCTGGAGATCTGCGCGGCCGCAGCCTTGGAACGCTCGGCGAGCCGGCGCACCTCGTCGGCGACGACTGCAAATCCGCGCCCGGCCTCTCCCGCGCGCGCCGCTTCGATGGCCGCGTTGAGCGCAAGCAGCGCGGTCTGGTCGGCGATGTCGTTGAGGAGCCCAATCACTCCCTGGATCTCATCGACACGCCTCGAGTTCGCCATCGTCCGGTCGCTGGAGGCCTGCAGGTCCGTCCGAGTGCGCTGGATGTTTGCCTGCAGCTCGCCGGCCTGGATGACGACGCTCCCGACCGTCTCCGCGATCGAGGTGCACGCGGTTGCCAGCGCCTGCAGCTCAGCCGACGTCTCGGCGGCGGCCTGAGTCTGTTCAGCGGTGGCGGTGGCGAGCAGCTCCACTGAAGCCCGCAGCCGGCGCGTGGATTCGCTCGCTTGGCCGCGCAGCAGGGGCAGCTCAGTGACGATTCGTTCTAGAAGCCGATTGACCGTGTGTGCCAGGCGCCGGGTCTCGCCGCCGCCCGCGGGAACGGCACGCAACGACAGATCCCCCGACTCGATCGCGGCCGCGACCCGAGATAGCGCCAGCACGGGTCGGGCGATCCACCAGGTGGACAGCGCGAGCAGCGCGGCGAGCAGGAGCAACGCGCCGACTTCTGGCCAGAGCCCCTGCTGCGCCAAATTGAACGCGGCAGCCAGCGCGAGGAACGGCACCAGAACGACAAGCCAGCCGAGGATCATCCGTGCAAGGAAGCTGTCCCACGGTTTGAGGTCGGCCATCCTCGACGCGGGGTCGTCTTGAGGCAACGGAGCGATCCTCAACGTCTGCGGGTCGTCACCGCGGTTGGGGAGGGGGACGAGTCCGGACTTCCTAAGCTCCACGATCGGGCTCACCGGCTTTCTCCCAGCCCGAGTCTGCGAGCTCGGCCGCGAGCTCTCCTTGCCGCGCCGCCGCGGAAGCGATCTCCTGCGCGGTGGCGGCCACCGAGCGGCTGCCTTCCGCGATGTGCTCGATGGCAAGCACGACCTCCTGGGTGGAGATGCGCTGCTGCTGGCTGGCGAGCTGCACCTGGCCGCTGACCTCGGTGATCGCCCGCATCATGGTCAGCCCACGGTCCATCTGTTTGACTCCCTTCTCGAGGGCCATGACCGTCTCGGTGCTCTGGGCCTGAGCGCCTTCGACGAGCTTGGCGATCTGGGCAGCGGCCGCCTTCGAACGTTCGGCCAGCCGGCGCACCTCGTCGGCGACCACGGCAAAACCACGACCGGCGTCACCCGCGCGAGCGGCCTCTATGGCGGCGTTGAGGGCCAGAAGGTTGGTCTGGTCGGCGATGTCGTTGATGAGCTCGAGGATGCCCTCGATCTCGTTGATGCGTCCGGCCAGCGCGAGCGTTCGATCGCCCGACGCCTTGAGGTCGGTTTGGGCGAGCTCCAGGTTGGTTTGCGCCTCGCCGGCCTGGATCGCGACCCGATCGACTGTGTCGGCAATCGAAGCCGAGGTGCGCGCGACCTCCTCCATGCTCGCCGACGTGGCGGTGGCGGCGGTGGTCTGCTCGAGGGTCGCGGAGGCTAGCTGCTCTGCAGCTGCGGAGAGCTGCCCGGCCGCCTCGGTGACTTCGCCCCGGAGGCGGAAAAGGACGCCCCCGAGGCGCTCGATCATGGCGTTGAAAGTGTCGCCGAGCCGGCTGACCTCAAGGCCGCCTTTGAGATTGACGCGGGCTGTGAGGTCCCCTGCCTCAACCATTGCCGCCGCGCGTGACAGCTTCCCGATCGGTCGCGTCGTGTAGACGGCAAGCAAGACCCCAAAGAAGATCAGCAGCAGAGTGCTGAGAGCCTGCAGCAGTGAGGTCCGAACTCCCTGGGAGTTGGCCGAAGCCAGCGCCGTCCCGGTTTCAGTCGAAGCGATCACCACCCAGCCGAGGCCGGCGATCGGTTCGTACCCGGCCAGGACCCGCTTGTTCCTGTAGTCGGTGGTCTGGGCGGCGCCGGGGCCGGACTTCATGGCCTGGTCGTAGATGGCGCCCTCGGCAACCAGCTTGAGCGCACCGTCCCGCACCAGGAGTGCGTCATCCGCAACGTCGCCCCATTCCGAGCTGTAAAGGAGCAGGTGCTGCGCGTTGACCAGATGCGTCTCCTGGTCACGGGTCGGCTTATCAAGGCCGTACGGGTTGAGCAGCGTCCCAAGCACCGTCACGTCGAGGTCACCCACGACGACTCCCTGCGCCTTTTCGTCAGGGCCCAGGATCGGCACTGTCATGAGCCAGTCGAGGCCCACCTGCCCGATCCCAATCGGCCCAATGGTCTCGACGCTGAGGCTGTGGGCGAAGTCGGCCCCGGTCGGAGTGGTGGAGAGTACAACCGCTCGTGTCGATGCGACGATGGTCCCTTTTGCATCCGACACCTGGAGGGCTTCGAAGGTGGGATGGGTAGCTATCACAGCCAGCAGGTTGGCGTTCACGTTCGGACTCGACAGCTGACCGACCTGGTCCGCCGCCACATGCCGAAGCTCCGCCTGACGTTCGGCAACCCAGTCGTTGATGCGGACGGCGCTGCTCTCTGCGGTAGCCTCCGCGCTCGCCTTGGCCTGATCGATGAGGGTCTGGGTGTTCCAGTTGTCCACCCCCAACCCGAGCACGACCGAAATTGGGATCGACACCAGAAGGATTCCGGCCATGACCCGAATCGAGTAGCTGTCGATCCACGCCCAACGTCGCCCTCGCGGATTCGCGCGAGTCGGGCCCGAAGGAGCCTTGACGAGACGAAGCGCGGGCGTCCGGGCGTCAGGTGCGCTGACCTGAGGGGGTCCGCGTCGGAGCTGCATGCGTTGGTATTACGCCGAACGGTCTGGTTTGTCGCCATGGGTGAACACGGCGCACCACCCCTGTAAGGGGATGGCCTCGGGGGGCGCGATCCGTTCAGATCAGGCCGGCTGCAAGTCTCCGCACGAGATGCTGGGTGCGTATTCGGCCTCGGTGAAATCTGGACCGAAATGGACGTTGACGTACCAGCCGGACGTGGGTACCAGGTACCCAGCCGGTAGGTTGGTTGTGGTCGTGGCGGTGCCGGACGAGCTGGCGACGACCGGCTGCAGGTTGTAGACGATGCCACCCGGCTGGGTGCATCGACCGGCATGCACGTGTGAAACGTGGATCGAGCCAGGCGTCATCCCGGTCAGCTTGATCGTGAGGGTGAACGAACCCGTCCCGTTGACGATGTCGCCGGTGCCAGACACGCCGCTGCCGCTTTGAGCTTTCATGGCGAAAGCGAGGGACGTCGGCGATGGCGCGGCGGCTGTGCCGGCGCCGCACGCGGCGATCACGAGGCCGCTGACCAGGGCAATCACGACATTCCTGACCGCGGGGCGCCCTCGATAAAGGCTATTCGTGACGAGCACGCACCTTTACTACGCCGGAGCGGAAGCCGTGTCGCCACGGTTCGGCACAGGATGCGACCCCTGTTAAATGATGGGTCGTGGACCCGGTGGGTAGCTAGAGCTCGATCAGACCCTTGTGCGCCGCCGCGATGACGGCTTGGAGCTTGGAGTGGACCTGCAGCTTCTCGATCACGTGACGGACGTGCCACTCGACGGTGTGCGGGGCGATGGCAAGACGCTGCGACATCGCGGTCGTGTCCAAACCCTCCGCGAGCAGGTGCAGGATGTCGAGCTCTCTCGGCGTGAACTCCGCCAGCAGCTGGTCGCGCTCCCGCTTCCGTGTGACCACGCTTCGCTGCCGCGCGATCGCGCGGGCGAAAAGCTCAGCCGGAATGAGGACCTCGCCGGTGGACGCCCGGCGCACAGCTTCGATGATCTGATCCGCGGTCGCATCTTTGGTGAGGTAGGCGGTGGCGCCGGCGTCGATCGCATCCAGCAGCGCCGTTTCGGACTCATCGGCGCTATGGAACACGATCGCCGCCTCCGCGTGCGCGTTCTTGATCATGCGCGCCGCAGCCGGCCCGGTCACGTCTGGGAGCCGGAAGTCCATCAGGACCACATCGGGCCGGTTGTCCGCCGCCGACTGAACGGCGTCGGCTCCCGAGCTGGTCACTCCTGACACCGACAGGTCCGGCTGCGCTTCGAGCACCCGCGAGATGGCGGAAGCCAGCAGCGGATGGTCCTGCACGATCAAGACCTGCACGCGGCGGGCAGCCGGTTCCGGGCTGGTGAACGGCTCGGGATTGCGCACCGCCATCACCCTCTACGCTCGAAGGCAACAGCCTGGGCGGCTTTGGTTGCTCTGGTTGTCATTTCAACACCAGGTGCAACTGTAAAGCCAATACTTAGCTGATCGGCAGCCTTAGCCAACCTTTGTAAACCTTTGCTATACCGGGCATTTTGGCCGAGGAGGGGCACAATCGGCTGATCGGGCCCCATGATCAAGGCGTGAGCCAGGCTGACGGCGATCTCTACTTCAACGCGCCTGGGACCGCATCCGTCAGGTGGGATAGCGCTCGGGCGACGGTGCTGGTGGAGTGGGAAGGCTGGGCGAACTCGACCGAGTTCGCGGCCATGCTCGACGCGGGGGTCCGAGCCTTGAAGGACCACGGGGGCTCGCGTTGGCTGGCCGACTGCCGCCGGCAGAAGGTGCTCAGCCCGGCCGACCAGGAACGGGCTGACCGAGAATGGCTCCCCCGAGCCCTGGCTGGAGGCCTGAAGCAGTTCGCGGTCGTTCTACCGGAAAGCGGCCTCGCGGGCATGAATATCAGGGACAGGCTCAAAGCAGTGCCTAATACCAAGCTCGCGGCGGCGGCACTTGCCGGCCTCGTCCTCGTCTTCCTGGGCATCGTCATCGCGGCCTATCAGTCCTACGCGGGCAACGCTCCGACGGCGGTTGTCCGCCCTTACAGGATCGCCGGCATCGCGTTGTTCGGAACGTTCGGCCTCAGCCTGGTGACGGTCGCCCTATGCATGGCCTGGCTGGCGCTGGGCGGCCCCCAGTGGCTGTACGGGTGGACCGTCGGATTTTTCGTCTTGCAGCTGGTCGCAGCTTTCGTCGCCGCCGGTTGGACCACGCGGATGGTCCTCTGGCCGTAGCCGTGGCGCTGACCCAGAAGAAGCTGCAGGACCTCACCGACGCCGGTCTCGTCGGCCTTCTCGAGGATGACCACGCGCTGTGGCGCGCAAAGGCCAAGCACGCGTATAACGCAACCCATGCGTTCATCAAGGGGATTCGGCCGGACGACGTGGTCAGCCTTCTCATCGCCGAGCTCGAGGTGGCTCCTGAGTTGAGGACCTTCCTGGCCAGGAAGAAGCTGACGCAGAAATACTGGTATTCGTGGTTCGCGGAATTGATCATCGACCGTTTCTGGACCGAACTGGCGGGAGGATAAGAAAGACATGGCCAAGGATTCATCGCAGATGGCGCGCGACTACATCGACGGAGCGCTCAAGACACGCGCGCGCCTCGGGCGTTCCGCCAAACCGAGCAAGGCCGCATACGCAAGGGCGGTGAGCCTGGCGAGGCAGGCGATGGAGGAACTGATCTCCCTCGCGCCCAGGGCAAGGAAGGGAACGCAGAACTAGAGCCGGCTAGAGCTCCGCGCGCACCCTGGCCGCCGCGCGGGCCAGCGCGGTCAGCTTGCCGAAGGCTTTGGGCCGCGGCAGGTACTTCATCCCGCAGTCGGGCGCCAGGATGAGCCGCTCCGGCGGCACGAAGCGGAGCGCATCGCGGATCCGCCCAACGACGGTGTCGACGTCCTCCACCGGGCTGTCGTCGGCGAGGTCGATGACACCGACGATCAGCGTCTTGTGGGCAAGACTCTTGAGCACTGACAGGTCGACCTTCTGCTGAGCCGACTCGATCGAGATCTGATGCGCGGTGACGTCCGCCAGCTCTTCGAGGAACGGGTATCCATTCGGCCGCGAGTGGACGATGTGCGCGTACCCGAAACAGGTGTGCAGGGCGGTGGTCCCGGCGACGCCCAGCAACGCCCGGTTGATCGCCTTGACCGCGAACCGCTGCGCTTTCTCGGCCCGCGCCTGGAGGTACGGCTCGTCGAGCTGGACCACGTCCGCACCGGCCGCGAACAGATCGCGTACCTCATCGTTGACGGCTTCCGCGAGCGCCATCGCCAGCGCCTCTTCGTCGTGGTAGTAGTCGTCCTGCGCCTGCTGCGACATGGTGAATGGTCCTGGCAGCGTCGCCTTGATGGTTCGAGTCGTGGTCGCGCGCAGAAACTCGACGTCGCGCACCCCGACCGGGCGCGAGCGCCGGAGCGGTCCCACCACGCGCGGCACCGGGTTGGGATGTCCGGTGCGGTCGAGCGCGGTGCCCGGATGCTCCAGGTCCATGCCATCGAGTGCGGTCGCGAAGCGATTGGAGTAGCTCTCGCGGCGAATCTCGCCGTCGGTGATGATGTCGATGCCCGCGCGCTCCAGGTCTCGGATCGCCAGCACCGTCGCGTCGTCCTGAGCCTGCTCGAGGTATTCGGGGGCGACCCGCCAGATCTCCAGCGCGCGCGTTCGCGGCGGCAGCCGGCTGCCCAGCATCGCACGGTCGACGAGCCAGTCCGGTTGGGGATAGCTGCCGACCACCGACGTCAACAGCAGATCCGGCATCGTGCCAACCTTAGTGGACGTCATGAAAACGCTGCGACTCAAGACTGTGGACGCGTATGTCGCTTTCGACTTCGAGTGCCCGACCAGCGCCGGAGGCACACGCCTCGCGCCGGACGTCACCGAACGCGAGACCGAGCTGCTGGCGCGAGCCATGACCTACAAGTTCGCGGTCCTCGGCGTCAACTTCGGCGGTGGCAAGGGGACCATTCGGGCCACCCCGTCCGAGCGCGACGACGCGATCTCCCGCTACGTCGAAGAGATCCGGCCGCTGGTCGAGTCCGCAAAATTCCTCACGTCCACCGACCTCGGGACGGTACCTGACGATTTCCGCTCGCTGCCCGTCACCGATCAGGCGGACCTCATGCACACCGAATACATGGGCATGCCGCTCGATGCGTTTCTGACCGGCCTCGGTGTGGCCACCGCGGCCGAGACTGCCCTCGGCGGGCTGGAAGATCGCACAGCTGCCATCGAGGGCTTCGGCAAGGTCGGAGGCGCGGCCGCGGTGGAATTGACCATGCGCGGGGCTCGGCTCATAGCGTTCTCGACCATCCACGGCAGCGTCCAGCGCCCGGCGGGCTTCGACGTCGACGAGCTGCTCGGGCTCCGCGCTCAATATGGCGATCGGCTGGTCGAGCATCTCGGCACGGAAGTACGCCCGGCGTCGGACCTGTTCGCGGTCGAAGCGGACGTGTTCGTTCCCGGCGCACGCATCGGGGTGATCGACGAACCGCGGGCGCGGACGCTCAGAGCTCGCGTGGTCGCGCCGGGAGCCAACGTCCCATACACCGCCCGCGCGCTCGAGGTCCTGAACGAGCGCAAGATCCCGGCTCTCGCGGACTTCGTCTGCAACTCGGGCGCCACCATCGGCTACGTGACGTCCGGTCTCCAGACCTCGGACCAGGCGGTGACCGTAGTCGAGAAACGAGTTCGCGACCTCACCCGGCAGAGCCTCGAGGACCCCGAGGGTCCGATGTCGGGAGCCCGCCGCATCGCCGAGGCGCATCTGCGCACCTGGTTGGATCAAGGCCAGATGCCGGACGGGCCGGCGATGGCATGACACCAGGGGTCGGGCCGCATGGGCCCCGAAGATCCGTCGATGTCGGGCCGGCCCCCTGGTGTAAGTAAACTCGACGCGCCAAATGACCTCGAACGCACCGGGTCGGTTGCCCGACGACACCTGCGACCGCGACCCGATCTGGGACCGCGAAGTGGAGACCGCGTCGTACGACCAGGCAGTGGCGCGCGCTTCATCGGCGTGGGAGAAGCAGTTCCGATACCTCATGGAGAGGTCGTCGTTCTACGCGCGCAAATTCCGCGACGCGGGCGTTGGTCAGGCAGAAGTGCGGCTGAAGGAACTCGGCCGCCTTCCCTTCAGCACCAAGCAGGAGCTCAAACACGCGATCGACGAGGCTCCACCGTTCGGGAGCAATCTCTGCGTGCCGCCCGAGCACGTCAAGCGTGTTTACCAGACGAGCGGCACCACCGGCGCGCCCAGCGTGCTCGCGCTCTCCAAAGCGGATATCGAGACGTGGACGGTCATCGGCAGCCGGACCTATTTCGCGACCGGCATCCACGACCACAGCAGCGTCCTGACCACGTTTGGGGCCGGGCCGTTCGTTGCCGGGCACACGCATTTCGTGCTCTCGCGAATCGGGTCTCGTGCGGTGCCGGTCGCACCGGGCGACACCGAGCGCGTCCTGTTCGGATTGAAGGCGGGCCTCGCCGACACGCTCCTTTGCACACCTTCTTTTGCCCAGTACCTCGCCAATCGCCTGGAGAAGTCCGAACCAGATCCCGCCGCGATGAAGCTCACGCATATCGTCACGGGCGGTGAGCCCGGCGGCGGCATCCCCGCCATTCGCGACCACATCCAGTCCGTCCTCGGCGCCACGGTGACCGAGGTGATGGGAATCGGCGACATCGCGCCCTCGCTGTTCGGCGAATGTCCGCAGCAGGAGGGGATGCACTTCTGCGGCGACGGCCACGTTTGGGCGGAGCTCGTCGACCCTGAATCGCGCGAGCCGATGATGATCGAGGCCGGCGCCGTCGGCGAGCTCGTCTACACACACCTCACGCGCGAGGCGATGCCGGTGGTGCGTTTCTTGAGCGGCGACATCACCAGGATCGAAAGGTCTCCGTGCGAGTGCGGCCGGAACTCGTTTCGCATGAGGATCATCGGCCGGCGTGACGACATGTTCATCGTGCGCGGCGTCAACGTGTACCCCTCGGCGATCCTGGCCGTGGTGGCCAGGTTCCGGCCGCGCGTCACCGGCCGCGCGCGCGTGATTCGCGTGACCGCGGATGTGAGCGTGCTGCCACCAGTCCCGATCGAGGTCGAAGTGCCGGACGGCAGCGTCGCCGGTGGCGGGCTCGCAGAAGAGATCGAGACGGCGATCCACTCCGCATTGACCTTCCGCGCCAAGGTCGCCCTCGTCCCCGAGAAGGTGTTCGGCGAGAGCGGCTACAAGACCCGCCTCACCGTGGAGCGCCTCCAGGGGGGAGTCCCCCCGCAGAGGAGAGGGGCGTGAAAGGTCGAAAGAGACTCAAATCCGACCTGGGCTGGAGCACGGCCGATCGGATCGTCGTGCAAGGGCACGACCTGGTCGATCTCATCGGCAAGACGTCGCTCGGAGACTTCGCCTTCCTCGAGCTGAAGGGCCGCCTGCCCACCCCGGAAGAATCCACCGTGTTCAACGCGATCGCCGTCACCCTGGTCGAGCACGGCATGACCCCGAGCGCAATCGCCGCGCGCCTCACGTATTTCGGGGCGCCCGAGTCGCTCCAGGCCGCGGTCGCGGCCGGGCTGCTCGGGATGGGCTCACGGTTCGGCGGCTCGATTGAAGAGGCGGCCCGAACGCTGCAGGAAGCCCTCGCTGCTGCTGGCCCCGACGCGGACCTCGGCGAGGTTGCGCGCGAGGTGGTCGCGACCTACAAGAAGACGAAGCAGCCCATCGCCGGCCTGGGGCACCCGATCCACAAACCGGTCGATCCTCGAACGCCGCGCTTGTTCGCGATCGCCCTCGAAAACGGGCTGTCGGGCCGCTACGTCGAGCTGATGAAGCTCATCTCCGGGGAGGCGAGCCGGGCATATGGGCGCGAGCTTCCCGTCAATGCAACCGGCGCCATCGGCGCGATCCTCTGCGAGCTGGACTTTCCGTGGCAGGTGGGCCGCGGGCTGGCGGTCATGGCCCGCGCGATCGGCCTCGTCGCGCATATCGAGGAGGAGGTCAGGGAACCGCTGGCGGCCGAGATCTGGCGGCGCGTCGAAGACGAGGCCTCGGAACACAATCGCAATCCGTAGCTCCCACCCCGGGACGCCTCCCGCGCCTGCGGCGCGGGGACCCCAGAGGACGGACCGGACCTCCCCATGTGATGGGGAGGCCAGGAATAACATAGGTTCGCTCGTCTGACCGGCTGGATAGGAGGCGATGCGTTTGCCCGCCAACGTTCCCGGAATCCACCACGTCACCTGCATCACGGGTGACGTGCAGAAGAACGTCGACTTCTACGTCGGCGTCCTGGGCCTTCGCTTCATCAAGAAGACTGTGAACTTCGACGTGCCGGACACCTACCACATCTATTTCGGCGACTACCTGGGCACGCCCGGCAGCGCGATGACCTTCTTCGGCTGGCCGCACCTGCCGTGGCGGCCGGCGGGCAGCGGGCAGGTGACTGTAGTCTCGTTCGCAGTGCCGAACCGCTCGCTGCAGTTCTGGACCGGCCGCCTCCGTGACCTCAACGTGGAAGCCTCGCGGGCGACACGATTCGGCATCGACACCCTGGTCCTCAAAGACGTCGACTCCATCCAGATCGAGCTCGTGGGCGAGGCGTCGGATGAGCGTTGGCAGCCGTGGCCGGACAGCCCGGTCGATCCCCATCACCAGATCCGCAGCTTCCACTCGGTGACCTTGTGCGAGGAGTCCGACCTCAACACCATCC
>WNFA01001007.1_pt1 | contig 22820 bp, 25 predicted proteins | sample 5400481 | NCBI WGS metagenome assembly WNFA01 (sample SAMN13153340, study PRJNA577476) | soil metagenome | isolation source: 120 cm saprolite under Douglas fir tree site 2 hole 1 replicate 2 | place: USA:California | collected 2015-04-18 | reverse complement strand
CCGCTGAACCAACTTCCTGCACCGGCGAAGAATCCGAGGAGCTGCAGCGAGAGGATCACGACGACCAGGGCGGACGCGAGCACGCCGAGCCAGGCCAGCGGGACGGGGATCATCCGGCCGCGGAGCAGGAGCCAGGAGAAGAGCGTGCTAGCCACGGCGAAGAAGATTGCGCTACTTCCTTCTCCCCTTAGAAGGTACGCGCCGAGCGCGTGCGTTGCCCCTCCATCCGGCGCGTTTACTCCGGGCGTTGTCGCCAACCAGAGCAGAGCCAGTGTGCTCGATACGCCCCGGGCATTGTTGATGCCCTCGACGACGCGACATGTCAGGGCCACCATGGCGAGATCGGGATCCTGCTCACGCGTGATCGCGTAGAGGGTCACGCCCAACACCAGGGCCGAGAAAGCGGTGAGCAGGTTGAGCGCGGCAACGACGCGCACTTGTGTCGCGTGCTGGGCGACGCTCGCGAGTTCCCCTGCGATCACGTCTCCGCGGATCGCCCGGCCGGACAGGACGAGGCTGGTAATGCCGACTACGATGTAGAAGAGGAAGGTGAAGCCAGCGACTCTTGCATTCGTCGTGCGAGTCATGGTTCGTCCCCTGGAAATGTCATTTGAGGTTTAGCGTCCATATTAGTCCCTCCTTAGCGAGCGATTCAATCAAGCCTGAGCGCGCGCTACGATCAGCCCGTCACGAGAAGCCACAAGTTTAGCGATAGTTCCCTCAAGGCCAGGGACGACCACAATGGAGCGGTAATCAAAGCGAAAATGCCTACACGCCTGCCCTTTGCTTTATATACGAAGTTCAGTCTGAATTAGTTCACGCGCGAACAGCCTGACCACCTCAGCGCTAACGCCGCTGCGGTTCGACTAAAGGGACGCCCGCTTTGGGAAGTTCAGGGACCCTTGCTGGCGCGTTAATCAGGCATGTGGATTACTTCCGGGTTCCCCGTCAATCTGGTAGCCACTTGTCCGATTTTCTGACTTCTCGGTTGCTGACATAGGGATTCGACTTCCGAACTGAATACCTTCAATAAATCGCGGATGCCCGCCTTTAACGGGTCCCGCGGAGGTCCTTCCAAGGACCGCCGCCCGCATAACGCTCGGGATACAGAACCTTGGGTCTCGGGTCTTCTGCGGCGTCGAGCTGTAAGACCATCCACTTCGGATACGGTATGCCGGGATTTGACGACGCGTCCAGAAGCCGCACGTCGTCGACCGAGAGCCGCAGGTCTCCCGCACGGATGTTATCCTCCAGTTGCTCGATCTTCCGGGCGGCTATGATCACACTGCTGACGGCCGGGCGGCCCAGAACCCACGCGAGCGCCACCCGAGCCGGGCTTGCGTTATGCCGAGCGGCCACTTCCTTCAACGCTTCGACGACGCGGTAGCCCATCTCCTTGTCGAAGGGCACGAACGCACCCGCCTCGGCGAATCGTGTTCCTGCAGGGGAAGGGTTGGCGCGGGTGTACTTGCCTGTGAGGAACCCACCGGCAAGCGGGCTCCAAACGAGGATACCGATGTTTTGATACTCAGCGAACGACTGAAACTCGTATTCGAGCCCCCGCCCAACGAGGCTGTAGTACATCTGCGCCGTCACGTATTTCTCCAAGCCCAGGCGCTCCTGGAGCATAATCGCGGTCGCTGCCTGCCATGACATGAAGTTGGAGAGCCCGATATGACGGACCTTCCCCTGGCGCACAAGATCGTCGAGCGTCCGCAGAGTCTCCTCCAGCGGTGTGTTGCTATCCCATCCATGCACCTGGTAGAGATCGATGTAATCGGTCTGCAGCCGCCGGAGACTGTCCTCAATTTCGCGCATGATGTTCACGCGGGTTGCCCCGCTATGGTTAAAATTCTCGCTCATTGGGAGGCGGAATTTGGTGGCAAGCACGATCTCGTCCCGCACACCCTTCAAGGCGTTCCCCACCAGAGTCTCGCTCTCGCCGAGGCTGTACACGTCCGCGGTATCGATGAAATTGATTCCCCAATCCAGGGCCGCCTTCACCATCCGCGTTGTGTCTTCTTGACCGAGGTTGCCCATGTTCATCTTGCCGCCGAACTGCATCGTGCCAAGCGCCAACTCACTCACGATGAGTCCGGTATTCCCCAGTTTCCTATACCTCATCGCCCATCCTCCTTTCGCTGCAATCCAGAATTGCGATAGCGTTTGCGGATTCGCCCCAATCCAGACAAAGAAGACCTTCCCCAAAAAAGACGGATCCTTTACACGCGTGGCAATTCGCCATGATTGTAAGCGCAACTCCTGGTAAACGCGCTTACCGGACAAGTGGTTCAGGCCGTGCTCGCCCTGATTTCTAGGTGGGCAAAAACCCCACCCTGCGAAGATTTGCAACTGATTCAATCTACGCGCCCGCCGACGAACAGTTCAGGCAGGGGCAGAATCACATGTTTTTGCCGCTGCTCGGGTCGCCGAAATCGGTCTTTCACTTTCAAAGGCTTGCGAGCATCGGCGCGGATGGGTTTTTTCCGCACTCGTTTTTGTTTCACGCCCCGCTCGATTCTGTTCCGCTCACTGAGCTACATATCCCCCGCCCCGACGTTCCGCGTGATAAACTGCACCCGAAAAGGCTGAAATATGAAGTTCGTCCTTTTCCGTGGTCCCCCCGCTGTCTGTCCAGACTGTGGGAGACGGTCAATCCTAAGATCAAAAAGAAGAGGGCCCTTGGAATGGTTTCTCCACTACTTCATCTTTGTAAGTCCGTATCGCTGTATGGACTGTCGTTTTCGCCACTTCCGCTTTCGCCTCCCGCCTCCCGCGTAGGGCAAAATCTTGCTCCGAGTGTACCTGGATTTTTAAGTCTTCTAGTGCGCTCGCTGGCGAATCACTGGATGAAATGAAGCAGAAGTACGAAGCCCAGCGTGACAAAGAGTTTGCTGCCCACGTTTGTGTCAAGCACCCAAGAGCCACGAGTCCAAAGACTGCATAGGTCGCAGTGGTCATTACGGACATCGTAGGTACAAGCTCCGCGAGCAAAATGTTGTGACAAAAATGTGACGACATTTCTGACTTCGCTGCCAATGCCTGATAAACGCGGTTACCGGAGATGTGGAGTCCTAGGACTGGACTTGTCCGGTTTTCCGACTAATCGGGGGTTGCCGGCAGCAGACACGAAGGACATTTGCACAACTTTTGCACAACTTTGGCAGACCCCTGCCCTTGCTGGACTATGGACCCTGGAGATCGAAGGTGACCACCTATCGGTTTCGGCCCTATGTACCGCCGCATCTTGGAGTTAGCTCGACCTTGGAACCTTGAATTGTGCTTCGTGCTTGGCATGAAATATGCACATCCATTCATTGCGGGCTACTCGGTCGGACCCTCCATTGCCTCCACGTTTCCTGATTCCGTAAGGAAATCATTGAACTGGACCAGTAGCCCGCGCCAGACCAGGAGAGCAGCCATGAGTCCGGATAGTGCGATAGAACGAATACTCGAACTGTCAGCGGAAGCCCAAATCAAGAGACGCGAAGCCGTTGAAGATTCCCCCGTATTTCACAACTTGACCGGAGCGATAGTAGCTTATGGCAAGGCACTTGGCCTTCTGTCAAAACTCAAAGAAGTCCAAACGGGACTCTGCTCAACCGATTAGTTACTTGTGAAACAAGGTATTTTATGGAGACAGGGCCTAGTTCTCAAGCGCGCCGCTGAAACACCCAACCGAAACCGTAACACTGTCTAGACTGCGCAGCGCCCTCGCCAAGCGGCCCGCAGGGAACTTGTCCGGTAATCCGTGCTTATCAGGACTTAGCCGCGTGGTCCGACGATAAAGTTCCGAGTAGCCGAATCGGCCCTATGCGACACGAATGTCTTTTGCTGACCGTGCTTCTAGTTCGGCTTCGGTGTGTCCACACGACGCGGTTCTTAGTTAAGGCTGACTTGACGTATCACTCGGAGAGCGATATAACGGATTCCGACCATGAAAGAGGACCTGAGCTCCTTTCTTCCACTGTCTTGTGCGACATTGCACATTCTGCTCTCGCTTGCGGGTGATGATCTGCATGGCTACGGCATCATGCAGGAAGTATTGCGACAATCACAAGGCCAGTACAAGTTGGGGCCAGGTACGCTCTATGACAATCTGCAGAAGTTGATCGAGCGACGATTTGTCCAGGAGCTTGGTCACCGTGCCGAAGATGACGATCCACGACGACGCTACTACCGACTCACTTCGCGGGGACGTGGTGTCCTTGCTGCCGAAGTGGCGCGCCTTGAAGGCGTAGTCCGCGAAGGCAAGTTGCGCTTGCAGCCTGCCAGGCCAAGGAGAGCGTAGTGCTTCGCCTCTTCTACCGTTGGCTTCTTCGTTTCCATCCTGCGCGTTTCCGCGAACGCTTCGCTGAAGAGATGCTGTCAATCTTCGATCATATCGAAGGAAGGGCGGCAGCCGCCGAGCTCGTGGCGGACGCGTTCATCTCGCTAGTGCGGCAGTGGACCATGCGCTCGGAATACTGGGAAGAAAAAACGACTGTGAGCGTACCAGCCGGTGCAGGCGGTTTGCCCGTCTTCTATACTTTGGAGAGTTTCAAGCCTCGAAAAAGTGCCTTGATCGAGGGAGTAGTTCTGACATGGATTGTGTACTCCGCGCTGTTTTTCGGCATTAGGCACAGCAGGATCCATACCGTCTATGTACCCTCGGTCAGCTTTGAGTCCGCAGCCAGTTCCGATGTCCAACTTGCGAAAAGCACTCCCAATTTGCCCCCAACACAAGCGAGCGTGCGCCCAAGCACGCAAGTTATCATAGGATCTGGAATAAATTCTCCAGAGGCAGACCATCCAAGGCTTGGAAGGCGCATGTCCTCGGAAGCTAACTCTTCAGCAGAGGTTTCTGAACCTCAGAAACAGGCTAGATTGACTGCCTCGGATAAGCTACATCGAACCATAACTACTAACCCCCCAGTTCAATCCTTGAGTCAACCCTTTGTTGCCACGAACATATCGAGAGAAACCCTCTTCTCTTACGTTGGGGTGTACTCAACGGACGCACCGAACAATTTCACCGTGTTGATCACAGTTGAAAACGGACATCTTGAGATCGAAATTCCCCGAGAGCAGAGGTCAGTGTTGGTTCCCGTCCGTGGGACCAGGTTTGCCTTCTCCCAGACGCAAACCGACTGGATTGAGTTTATGAGGCATGACAACGGCGCTGTATATGGCCTGCGCATCTATCGAAACGGCTCTGAATTCATAGGGCACCGCAAAACAAATTGACTGGCAAGGCTGAACGTACAGTTCTTTGCGCTTCTCCAAGAGATTTCATGTCTTGAATGCTTGATGCACAGATAGTTGTCGAATCCGTTGAAAAGATGGTTGCCGAGGACAAATCCACGATTCGCAAACCCCCATCAAGGTCGCAATAGCAAGCTGCTCTGCTTTCGAGCGGGAGGGATCTGGGCAAATGCCTGGTTAACGCGCTAACCGGTAAAGTCAAGTACTGGGAGCCAAGTTACCGGTAACCCGACTTATCGGGAGTTATCCCTGTTGCGTAGCAGTGTTTGCTGATGATTAGGCGGGATAGTTCGTTGGGCTCCCCGCGTGAAGTAGAATGCGACCATGAAAATTTAAAGCCAATTCACAGTCTCTCCCTTGTTCCTTGTGACATGCCGGGCACCGCAATGGTCCGCGTTTCCATCTTGCACAGATAAATCGCTCAGTCCCTCTATAATCAGAGGCGAAGCCGGTGAATCGGTGTTGCATGGCGCTTACTCGTTTAATCGCAGCCGTCCTTGCGTTGCTCACAATCCTTGCTTGTGGGCAAATCCGTGCGGCTGATTCCGCCGATTGCACCGGCGTGGTGATGGACGAAAACGGGGTCCCCATCGGCGCCGCCAAAATCAAGCTGGAGCATATCACCGGGCAAACGTACGGAGCGGAGACCGACGGTGCCGGCCGTTTTACTCTGCGAAATCTTCTCGCTGGAGATTATCGAGCCGAAGTCCACAAGCAAGGCTTCTTCCTTCTCTCCGGCAAGGCGCTTACCCTCCGCGCGGGCTCCAACGAACTCACCTTCACATTGAACCACGCGCAGGAGCTGCACGAGCAAGTTCAAGTCGCAGCGCCTTCGAATCAAATCGATACTCACGACACGGGTCAGCGCTCCACGCTCACCGCCCGCGACATTCGCGACGTTCCGGTGCCGAGCACGCACGTCCTGGCACAGAGCCTGATCGCCTTGCCCGAAATCGTGCGCGACAACCGCAGCGATCTCCACCTAGCCGGAGCACGCTCCTCGGACACACAATACCTGCTCGATGGATTTGAAATTGGCGACCCGGCCAATGGCGCGCTGACCTCGCGGTTCAATGTCGATGCAACTCGAACGGCAGAGGTGCATGCGGGGCGCATCGGCGCGGGCTACGCGCACTCCGGCGCTGGCGTTCTAAGTCTGGAAACCGCGGACGGAGATGATCGCTGGCGCTTCGGGACGTCGAACCCCATCCCGGGCATCAATATTCAGGAAGGCGCGCACCTGGGAAACTGGTATCCGCGGCTCACGCTCTCCGGGCCGGTGGAACGCGGCCGGTTTTGGTTTTCCGATTCCATCAGCTTGCAGCACACCTTCGCGGTCGTGAAACAACAACCCTCGGGCGCCAACACCAGGACCGAGTGGGCAGGCGACAATCTCCTCCGCCTGCAATACAACGTAACGCCCAAGCACATCCTGCGTATCAACGCGCTGTACAGCCGCGCGGAGGACACGAACCTCGGCTTGGACGCGCTGGATCCGCAATCAACCACCGTGGATGCAGCGCGCCGCCGGGCCTTTGTCTCGCTGAAGAACCAGCTGTGGTTGTACGACACTCTTTTCGAAGTCGGGATCGCCGCTGACACCAGCGTGCTGGACTTCCAACCGCAAGGCAGCCAACCCTACATCCTGCTGATCAATGGCGCAAGCGGCAATTTCTTCGAGCGGCGGCGCCAGCGGGCGCGCCGCTTCCAAGCGATGACCAGTGTGACGGCAGCCTCTCGCCACTGGCACGGAGTGCACCAGCTCTCCGCCGGGGCGAACGTGGCAGGGCTCGAGTTCACGCAGTCCGTCCGGCGCGCAGAAATACAGGCCCTTCGCGCGGACGGCACGCTGGTCCGCCGATCGATCTTCGTGGGACCCGCCATGCCGGATTTCTCGAACACACAAATCGGCGGCTTCGCGCAAGACACCTGGTCCCTTACCAAGCGCTTCCTGTTGCAGGTAGGTTTGCGGACGGACTGGGACCACTGGACGCTGACGGCCATGACCCAGCCGCGCGTCTCCGCAAGTTTTCTTCCGTTCGGAGATGATCGGGCAAAACTCTCGCTCGGCTGGGGCATCTACAATGCACCGCTGAATCTCTCGTTGATCGGCCAGGCGTCCGACCAACGCCAGATCGATACATTTTACGACAACACCGGAACATTGCCGTTACTGCCGCCGGTCGTAAGTCAATTCGTGCTGCCCTCAGAAGGGCTACAGCAGCCACGCTTCACCATTTCCAGCGCGGGCTGGCAGCAGAAAATCAAGCGCAACACGCTGATCGGCGTCGAATTGCTCGCCCGCAACGGGTTCCACCAATTCGCCTACATCGACCAGGAACCCACGCAACTAGGCGGGACTTTTCTTCTCCAAGATCACCGGAAAGACCGCTACCGATCTGCTACGCTGTCTGGGCGCCATATCTTCTCCAAGGACATGGAAGTCTTCGCCGCCTTCACGCGCTCGCGTGCACGTTCCGACCAAGTCTTGAACCCCACTTTGGCCTCGATCTTCTTCACTGCGCAGCAGTCCGGAGCCCTGGCCTGGGACGCGCCGAACCGCCTTCTAACATGGGGTTGGACGCCCACGCATATCTGGAGCGTCCAGCTGAGTTACTTCTTCGAGTACAGAAGCGGCTATCCGTTTAGTGTGATCAATCTCCACCAGCAACTCGTGGGCCCCCCGAATTCCAGGCGCTTCCCGTCGTACGTCAGCCTGAATCTCGCTCTCGAGAAGAAATTCGGCTTCCGCGGCTATCTTTGGGCGGCCCGGATAGAAGCGGTAAACGCTCTTGGCCGCCAAAATCCCAATACGGTGGTCAACAATATCGACGCCCTCAATTTTGGGGCTTTTTCGGGCGGGCAGGAGCGGGCGTTCACGGCGAGAATCAGATTTGCGGGAAGAAAATAGGCGCGCCTTTGCAGGTTCCGGTTCCGGCTGTCCGACTGCCGACTGCCGACTCCTGATAAACGCGCAAACCGGACAAGTGGAATCGTCCTAAAACCACATGTCCGATAACGCGACTAACCAGCCATCTGAAATCCCGTACGGTGTTACCACCACAATGTAGTTTATTGACAAAGTCTTGGACCCAGTATGTACTACAGCATTCTGCTATGCTCTCTGCGAGCGAATTCAACGACGATCTAGCAAGGCGGTTCGTTCGGTGGCTAAGAGTTCAGGAATATACCGGAGCCACGAATCGCCATTATTTAAGTTCCATTGTCTCGCTCTGCCGTTTCCTCAATGATATTCCGGCCACAGACGTAACCCATCTCGATATCCGCGATTTCTTGGCTTCAGTCGCGCAAAGAGGCGTAAAACGAGCAACGATCTGGAGGGCTATGAGCGCGCTCCGTTGCTTTTTTGATTTTCTCAACATGGGTGGACTAATCGCCTGGTCTCCCCCGCGATTCGTTCGGCTACCACGACTAAAGCGAGGGGTTCCGCGTGTGCTTACTGAGAATCAAATGCGCTTGCTCTCATCAGCCGCCTGCGATCTCCACGAGCGAACGATGATTGAGGTTCTCTACGGCACGGGAGCACGCGCAGGGGAAGTCCGTTCGATGCGAGTCGAGGATGTAGACCTAGCGGCTCGGCGCATACGGGTCCTGGGAAAATGTGGGTACAGATATGTTTTGTTCCCCAGGGCAATTTCAGGTCTTCTCCGCCGGTATATCGGAAAACGAAGCAGCGGATATTTATTTGTTTGTCGCTCGTTCCCCCGAAGGCTGCACCTCATTCACGACCCCGATGGATCCTGGCGATCCTACTTCTATAAATACAACCCAGCGACGAAGCATTCAGAGCGTGTTTACTGGTATGCGTCTAAAAAAGAACATCTGACCTCCGAACAGGCATTGAGGAGACTGAAGAGAAGAATTCCAAATCCCACCCCAGAGATGTTAATTGGCCGGAAGCCGTTGGGTACTACAACCGTGCGGTATGTAGTCATGCGAGTAGGCCTCAAGGCCGGCATCCATGTGAATCCCCAACTCATTAGACATACGTTCGCCACGCATCTGCTTGACCACGGGGCGGACATAAGGATGATTCAAAAGATGCTGGGGCACATCAGCGTCGGGACTACACAGGCCTACACGCATGTGAGCATGAAGCAAGTTCAAAAGGTGCTAGATAAATGCCATCCGAGAAATCTATAAATTCCCGTAAGCCGGCTCGTAGATTGGGCCTGGTGACGCCTACCAGGACGAACATGGAAAGCGTGCCGCCTCTCTTTCTCACGATCAAATTGCGCAAGACCATCGAGCGGCTCCTGCCAGTTGGGCACCACCAACGTTTGCGTCAGTATTTTGACACTTACGGCTGTCTGCGTTGTTCTCGGAACAAAGTAGTATACGGCGCCAACGGATTTTGCATGCTTTGCATCAGCATGATTGGCAAGCGCATGAGAAAAGTTGACAAAGAGCTGCAAGCGAGAAAACCCGCCCCTCCGCCGAAGCTGCAAGAAACTTATCTGCGACCCTACAACTCTGCACGTCAGTTGCTGGCCGACCTGATGCCGAAGATTGGCAAAGGGCCAATTCGGGGAAAACCTGAGCCCAAATCTCCGCCCAAAGTCTACCTGAAGTTTTGACTCAGAGACCTTCATCTGACGGGGCACCTTGGATGAACGTCTCAAACTGGCGGGTCACTTGCCTGATTAACGCGCTAATCGGAGAAGTGCTCTCACTCTGAGTAACACGTCAGTTGGGATTCGCATTGCGCATCCAGGGAAGGTCCAGGCAAGTGAACCGCTGGCCTGAAAGCCCTTCCAAGTAACCAACAGCCGCGTCACCAGGGGCGCGGATTTCCGCAACTGTACCCGGGGCCGTTGATGAATCGCTGCACCGCCCGCGCATTTGCGTCGGCCCGGGCCGCCTGTCGAACGCTCGCGGGCACCCACCATTGCGGATAGTCGTTCACGTCGCAAAGGAACTCGACCTGCACCTGGTTCGGCGAATGGAAGCGGTTCGCTGTTCCGTCAGTTTGGTACAGCGCGCCGAATGCGTACGCGCCGACACCATGGAAGTAAAAGTAGTCGCAACCGGAGGCGGTGCAGTTCCCCAGCGGAGGGTCCCCAGGCTTCTGCGGACCGCAGCGGTGACCGCCGCACGATCCGTTATTCCAGCCGTACTTGTTCAGCCAGCCGTGCCAGCCCTCGTGCTGGAAATCGCCCGCCCGCGAGCCGGGGTTGGCATTGGCGACCGTGGCGTTATAAAGGGGACAGTGGGTGGCGAGATCATCCGTATCCCACGGCCAGAAGGCGGGAGTGAAACTCCCGAAGCAGCAGTTATCGTCGCTACAGGTGTGGTGCAGAGCGTTGTGGAACTCGCTGCCGGGAGCCTCTCCGAGCTTACGGTAATCGATCGTCCCGTGAAAGGAGCAGCAGTTCAAATCGGCGAGCCCGTAGGTGACCAGATAGGCAGCGTTCCAATGCTTGGGGAACTCGAGGTTGTCGTTGCAGGCATCGTTCCAGCCGCGGTCGTTCCAGTCCGACTGGTGCTGGTTGTAAGCCTGGTACGACCAGAGAAAGAAAGCCTGCCAGCATCCGTGGGTGTTCCAGAGCGCGACGTCTGCGGTGCTTGCGCTGGTTTGGTTACAGACCGCGTAGGCGCCTCCGGCCAGAGCGCCCAGTCCCAAGACCACCAGCAGAACAACGATTCCTCGCTTCGTGATCATGCTTGTCCCCTCCTCACTGTCGTCTCAAAACTTCGGCGGCGGAGGTAGTTTTCGTCCTGCTCTCTGCGCGGGTCCGCCCTCTTTGACCTTCTCCGGAGCAGGAGCCCTGACCTCGGGGTGAGCTTTCAAGAACGCCGCCAGCTTGGCATTGAACGATGTTGCTTTCTCTCCGGTATTTCGCCGAACGCGGTCGACAAAGATCTCCTCGCCCTTCTGCACGTACTTGCGAAGCGTGGCCTTCGCGTCTACGGAATCTCCGTGGTTCCAAAGATAGGCATCGATGGCTTCCGCTCTCACGATGCGCGAGGGGTGCGCCCTGACGAGCCTGAGCACTTCCTCCTCCGCGTTCGGCGTGCCCAGGTAAGCGAGGCCGTCAACGGCCTTGGCCTGCAACATAGCCAGCGCGGTCTGTTCGAGAATCTCTCCTTCGACCACCGTTCCCTGCGTGGGGAGAGGAAGCGCCAGGACTTGCGTGAAGCATTTCTCGCCTACAGGACTCTTGATTTCACCGAGAAGGGCGAGCGCGACCAGAGCGCGGCTGTGATCCGCTTCTCGCGCACGCAGGGCCTGGTCGCAAAACGCCTGGGCCACTTCCCTTTCTTCACGGGCAGCTGCCAGGAGCCTGCGTGCTGTCTCGGCTTCTCTTTCCGTGGAGCCAGCCGCCCAATCGATAAAGGACGCAACGGACTGCTGCGTTGCCTCTCCCGTTCCTGTCAGCGGCGGGGGCTTGAGCTGGGACCTCCTTTCCAGTAGCAGGCTCGGGGAAGGACCTGCCGGACTCTTTGTGCTTGGTTCCGAGGCCTTCCGCTCAACTGGAGCGAGGGGAAGACTTGCACGCCATCCCGCGAGGACGGCCACCATGAAGGCCAGCAAAGTAAGAGACAATCGCCACATTTTCTGGTCCCTCCTTTAGAAACCTGCAAAAGTTCTTGCCAGGACCGAGTTCCGGGGCTGTGCTCCAACCTCAAGCCGCGCAGCCAGGAACGTCATCCGGCGGGTTTTCGTCGGCGGCTCCTGCGCCACCGACGCGCAGGTCACGGCAACAATCGAAAATAGAGAGAACAATCGCATCGACTTCATGCTGGCACTCACGGACTGGGCGTGATACGTACAACTCTTAAGCAACCGTGAAAATGTCTTCGTGCGGTCGATAAACGCAGAATGGTTCGGATCGTACATGGAGGACAGCCGTGAGTGGGAGACTAGCACTTGTAACTATCTTGTCAAACCCTTTTTGTAACAATAATAGGCTATCTAAAATAACAAAACTACTAAGTTTCTACGCAAAGCCGGTCCGTGATCAGCGGCATCCTCAAAGTGCTTGGCTTAGCAACCAGCATAACTATATGCCGAGACCATTGAGGGTGGACAGCGACAGGGTGGGCAAGCAGATCTCTCTCGTTTTCCGCGACATAGTGCTCATTGCCCTTCGTTTTCAATTTTTATCACTGACTCGTAGAATGCCTCCTTCAGGGACAAGGCGCCTCACTGAGTCGCTCGAGATGGTAACTTTCCCAAGCAGTGCCCATTCAGAGGGCACTTCTTTCGCGCGACCCGATTTATCTATTCGCAGAATTTATTTGACAACTACGTCCTTCGAGGACAACAGGGCCGGCAGCGTTCGTCAGTTTTCCACAGATGGAATGCCGTACAAATGTGTGGCAGGCGAGGTTTATTTTCGCTGAAGAAGATTTCTTTTGCAAGGGCGGGCCGCGAGGTGCTAGACCGACGGCGTTGAATTGGTAATTGGTTGCGCTCGCGCATCCAATCCGAAGTTCAAGCTTAGACAAGGAGGAAACGATGAGTTCAGTCTCAGTGCTGAAACCCCAGAAGTCTCGTTGTGGCAAGTTGGGGAGCAATATAGCCTCTTGCCCCGGCCTGCTAATCCACCACCACATTGAACCAGGCGTTCGAGCGGACTTGGCTTGTCAGGGAGAAAAAGTGATTGGCCAAAACTGAGGACTGGGTCTGTCAAATTCAAAAGCGACCGAAAACAATTCTGAGGATGCGCGCTCCACCCGCACAGCCCTACAGCCAACTTCCTTGCCAGTCAGCGGGTTGACGACAGTGATTTTTGATCGACCGCCATCTTCAATGGCGATTCCAACAAACCACCGTGGGCATTCACAGCCAATGTGAACCCCTGTGCTTGCACGCGTTTCCCTTCGGGCGTCTCTGCCCTAATAAGGACGGTGACTTGAAACAAGACCCTCTGACTCCGCCTTCGATTGCTTGTATGCGACTGATCCATAGGGTCCGCTTGCCGGAGGACGGAATCATCCTCGGGGGTCTAACAGTCGGTGTTGGCGGCGAGATGCTCCGTCGCACCGACAGACTTTCCCACATTCCCACACAGTGCGCGGGAGGCTACCAAAGTGAAGGGGACTCCCTCAGCAGGGAGCCCCCCTCGGGGCGCAATCTGATTATTGGTTCCCGTTTTCGGTGCCGGGTTGCCCTCCAACATTGCCGGTATTTTGGGCTTCATTAGGCGGACGGGCTCAGAAAAGAAGGCCTTGCTTGCTTTTGCAACCGGAGCTAATTCTGCACGCCCGAGATCGAGTGCATTTGATCACGACCTAGCAGAGGGTTACGAAAACCCCATCAGAATACCCCCTCCAAGCTGTTGATTTGGCGAGCCACTTGAGCGACGTTCTAAGGGTTCGGAAAACAGATGTTTTAGGAAAGTCAAACTTGAGGGCGGTGGGTCAACCGCTTTGAAGGCGAGAGAGCCTTTGAACCAAACGACGGGCCTCCAGGAATTCGCGCGTCCCAAAACCACGCTATGCGTCCTCTGGGCTGCAGAAACAGGCTGGGCTGCGGCAAGCGGCCGTTGTTCGATATAGTGCAAGACATTTATCTTTCAGACATCCAATGCGCTCGCTAAGCGCATTCCAAATGAAACGAATCCGGGCGCATTATCACTACTTGTAGACCAAGGGGCGCAAGAATGCATGGCTTTTCTGTTCCCGAAGGCCGCCGCTCTAAGCGGATCCTCTCCAAAGCGCCGGCCAGCTTAATCATCAATCTCGACCGAAACCAAAAACGACTCCCTTGCCTCGTCCTCGATTCCTCCAAAGACGGGTTTCGGCTGCGCGGAAGTTTCCATCTGAGACGCGGCCAAGTGGTGGAAATTATCCTCGATCCAGACCCGCTCACGTCCGTGCGCTGCAGCGTGGTCTGGGTCGGCAAAGCTGGATCCAAGCACCAAGGCGAAGTCGGCCTGGAAACCGTCTAGGCGATCAGCAGATTGCCCTTGTGCCTGTCCTTCGCCAAAAATCAAAATGTGTCTGAAATGAACAGCATGCGGGGAGGCCTGTAAGATTGTCACGCAGACGAGATTCAGGGGTCCTGCGGAGATTGTCGAACCACACTACAAAGCAAGGGTAGTTAAGCATCGCCTCAATCCTAAATGGAGCTGTCGTGGTTGAGCAGAGCGCCGGACACCCACAACACCGCATTTTGTCACGTTCGTAGCGAATGAAAACGTCCGCTCACACCCCCCCGCGTTTCTTGTTTCGCGGGTTGACCCGATCGTCGCCCCGCGACGCGAATAGCGCAAAGCGTGAGGTGAGTCAAACCAGTTCGAGCATGCAGTCGATGGCCCGTCTGGCTTTCCGCGCGGTTTCCTCAGGTACGCTTACTTGCGGGGTTAGTGTCTCGAGCGAAGCGAAGATGTTGTCGAGCGTGATCGTTTTCATGAATTCGCAAACAGCGTTGGGATTGACGGGGTAGAAGGTTTTCTCCGGATTCTGCTTACGCAAGCGATGCAGAATGCCCACTTCAGTGGCGACCGCAAATTCTGTGGCGGGTGAACTCCGCGCGCGCTGGAGTATGCCCTCGGTGGAAAGAAACAGTGTGCGCTCTCGCGGCAGGGTTCCATCGAAGACCCGCGCCATGCAGGAACTGACGCACCCGCACTCGGGGTGGAGCAAAAGTTCGACATCGGGATGCGTTTCCATGATGCTTGCTACGTCCTCGGGACGAATGCTCCGATGAACGTGGCAATATCCTGGATAGGCGATGATGTTTGCCCGCTTTGTCTGGTGGGCTACCACCGCTGCCAAAAACTTATCCGGCACGAAGAGGATCGTTCGATGCTCTGGCACCGCCCGAACCACGTTGGCGGCGTTCGCTGAGGTGCAGCAGTAATCGCTTTCGGCTTTGATAGCCGCCGACGTGTTCACATAAGAAACGACAACCGCATCGGGGAATTTCGCCTTCCAGGCGCGGAGTTCCTCCACCGTGATCGAAGCTGCGAGCGAGCAACCCGCTCTCAGGTCAGGCAGGAGGACGACCTTCTCGGGGCAAAGAATCGCCGCCGTTTCCGCCATGAAATGCACGCCGCAAAAGACGATGACCTCGGCATCAGTCCGCGCCGCCGCCTGGGAAAGACCCAGCGAATCTCCGACAAAATCCGCCACTTCCTGCACTTCGCTGCGCTGGTAATTGTGGGCCAGGATGACGGCCTTGCGCGCGACGCTGAGCTCCCGGATGCGTACCTGTTTTTGGCAGATCTGGGCGGCAGAGTCTTGGGTCGGCTCGATGACCGGAAGCTTGTATCGCTCTTCGAAAGGGGCTCGTGCCATCGGAGTTCTCGTCCGCGTCATTCCGCTGTCGGTCTCATCCTCGCGCGTAGGTCCAGCGCCCGGCAGGAGTGGGTCAGCGCACCTGCTGAGATGGCATCCACGCCGCAGGCGGCGTAAGACTCGATGGTCATTTCAGAGATTCTCCCGCTGACCTCCAAGAGGACATGCTCCCAGAGACCTTGGGCCTGAAGCGCCGCAACCATCCTCCTGACTTCGCGGGCGTCTGCGTTGTCGAGCAGCAGGAAACAGGCACACGCCTCAGGTTCCTCCTGCTGGAGGTCCCGGTAGGTTCGCGCCGCCGCTAGAGCACCCGCCAGTCCAGTCACCTCGACTTCCACGAACGCGGCTTGTTGGCGGCGTGGCCATGCGCGCTTCAAAGCCAGCGAAGCGCCTTCTTCTTCGCTTCCGAAAAACCGCAGGTGGTTGCTCTTGATCAGAATGGCGTCCCACAGGCCCAGCCGGTGCGTCCCACCGCCGCCGAGGTGCACGGCGCGCTTATCCAAAAGCCCCCAGGGTGTTTTCCGCGTGGCCACGACGGCCGTCCCGGGCGAACGAGAGTTCACCAGCTCCCGCAGACGCCGCGTGGCTGTCGCGATTCCGCTCATGCGTTGGATCACGTTCAGGCCCACACGTTCCAGTTGCAGCAGAACCTTGGCATTACCCTGAATCCGCAGCACGGCTTCATCAGAGCGCACGCGCTCGCCATCCGCAGTAAGGCGCTCCACACGCAGGCCAGTTCTGCCGTACAACCAGGCTGCTTCCTCGAGCCCTGCCACAACCCCAGACTCTACCGCCACGATCGAAACCTCGGCAGTGCGCTTCTCCAAGCCAAGCGCTTCAGTCGTCAAGTCCGCTGGTTCAAGGTCTGACTGGAGAAGTTTTATGGTCAGCGAGCTCACCGCCTCGAGATAGCGCGAGTTCTCAAGGGTCAGCGTCTCGCCGCGGAACAATGCGACCATCACGCGTTCCCGCCGACTTCCTGCGACCTGTATTCCTACAGAGTTCACTGCGATCCTGGCCCCACTCGGATGAGTTCGCTGCCTGTTCTACACTCGCTTGCCGCTCTACAACTGAGATTCTACCGTTCAGCGAAGGCATTTGCCACCCGGCGTCTTGCCGTGGCCGGCCACCTGCGGCCAGACGTGATGCGTTACTGCTGTCCGCAGGGAGCAAGCTGCACCATAACCGCGAATCAAACTTTACCGTAAACCGAGTGCAAGCCTCTGAAGAGGTGATCGGTGTGTTTTCTAAGATGAGACGAAGGCAGAATCAACAGCGCGAGGGGGGACTGGTGGCGCGGCTGGGTTCGGTGCACGCTCGTTAAGGAAGACTTCGCTATTCCACCGAGGCCTTGACCAGGAAGCGCACAATCTTCGGCCAACTATGCGCCTGCGCCAGAGCTGTACCTTCTGGTGTGTCCCCAATCGTCAGCTTCGTCCCGCGCCGCGCCCGCGCCGTTGGAAGGTACTCGCTGGGTATCGAATGACCAACTCCATCGTAGGACAGATGCTCATCTCCATACGGGTACCCGTGCCGTCGGAGCCTTTCCATGAGTCGTGTCGCCATCAAGGACGAAGGACATATCTGATCGTCTTTTCCGGACAGCAGCAGCACGGGCCCGTGAATATTTTGCACTGGAATCTCGACACTACCAGTATCACCGAGGACTTCCAAATCGTGCGTGAACAGCGGAGTCTGCCGTACCGGATTTCATGAGCAACCCTGCATTTCAATGAGACTGACGAGTACCGGTCCCCGTCGTATGGATTTTTTGCGGAGCACAGGCATTGAAAGGAAGTGAGTTTGCCTGAACGAGAGGGCCGACGGCGGTGTCTGGATAAGTGAAGGCGGAAGATGCGCGCCTTCCCAGGAGAACACCGCAATGAAACAAACACGCTTCGTAATTGCGCTGCTAAGCATGATGATGGGGAGCGCGAACATGCTGCATGCGCAAAAACCTACGCCGAAATCCGGCCCGGTGGTTTCGGTGCCGGATCTTTCGAAGTTGAGCATTGGGAAGATGCTGGAGCAGATGCCGACGACAATCGCGGGGAACGGCGAGGCCCCGTCGCCGATTCAGATCGTCGTCCAGTTCCTGCAGCTTCGGCCCGATCAGGTGCAGGAATTCGGACAACTGCTTCAGGCACGGCAAGCCGCAGTTGTCCCGCTGCTCCAAGGGATCCAGCAGCGAGTGCAGCAACTGGAAGCACTGCTCAATTCGGGCGGTAGCCCGGCGGATGTGGGAATGTTGGTAATCCAAATCCACGCGCTGCAGCAGCAGGTTGCGCAGGTGCAGCAGGATTTTCTCTCCAAATTTGTGAACCTCCTTGACCCGGAGCAACGGCAGCGGCAGGAAGCAGTTCGGATCGCGGCGCAACTGCAGCCCATTCTTCCTGCATTCCAGCAGCTCTATCTGTTCTGATTAGGCCTGATCGAAAGCAACCGGGGGCGTACGGCGCGGATGCACGCCCACTTCACCGAGGATTCGCATTCCCAACAAACGGCCAAACGATTCCGGCCATTTGGAGCGTACCATTCCCCTGAGTGCGGAGCGAACAGCGGTGCCTGGAATCATAGGAGCCTGAGCGGCCTGACGGTCGCGTGCGTGCGTGGACGCTTTGATTGCGCGAACGGAAGCTGATGAATGCGAGGCAGGATTTGGCGCACGCGTGGCCGAAAATCAGCGGCGCGTCTTTCAGATCGCCTATGGCATCCTGGGAAATTCGGCTGACGCCGAGGAGGTGGCGCAGGAAGCGTTCCTGCGTGCCTACCAGAAGTTCCAATCGCTGCGCGAGGCGGAAAAGTTTCGGGCGTGGGTGAGCCGCATCGCCTTTCGTCTGGCGCTGAACCGGCAGCGCGGGCTGCGGCGGCGACTGACACGGGAGACGGCGTGGCACGTGGTCGGAACGAGTGAGACAGTGGACGGAACGAGGAACGCGGAGGAGCGCGTACTGGTGGAGCGACTGCGGAATGAGATTGAGGGCCTGCCGGAGAAACTCCGGAGGGTGCTGCAGCTCTCGATTGTAGAAGACATGGATGCGGCCGATGTGGGCGTGGTGTTGGGGATTCCGGCTGGGACGGTGAGGTCCAGGCTTCACACGGCGAGAAAACTTCTACTGGAAGCGATGAAATGAAGAACGACTGCACGAAATGGAAGGACCACTTGCTGGAGGCTGCCCTGACGGGAACAGCGGCGGGCGGTCTCGAAGAACATGTGTTGAAGTGTGCCAACTGTGCGGAAGAGCTGGCTGCGCTGCGCGCGCGGCGGGAACGGCTGGATGCGCTGCTGCCCCTCGTGGCGGAAGGGGCGGAACCGCGGGCAGAATTCCGGGCGAGGGTGTTGGCCGCAGCGGAGGCCGCGAGCGAAGCGAAGCGCAGACGGCCGTGGCGAGTATGGGGGCTGGCCGGAGCGATGGCGGTGATCGTGGCGACGCTAATGATTGGTTTGACGTTTCACCGGAGAGCAGTACGGACTGTGCCGGAGACTGAACTGGCCGCCGCCGAAAAGCTGGCGGAATGGCGAGCACCAAGCGACGTGCTGCTGGAAACTCCAGGGCGGGAGATTTTGCGGACAACGCCGAGACTCGGCGAGTCGTACCTGCGCGTCCCCGCGAAGACGGATGAGGAGGAATGAAATGAAAGCTAGAGTTCTCTGCGCTTGCGCACTGTTTCTGGCGGCAGGTGGGGCCCGCGGGCAACAGCCTGGCCAAGATCCGGTCGGGCAGAGTTTCTTTGCGCCGGAACTCGTGATCCAACATCAGGAAGCCATCGGACTGAACGAGGAGCAGAAAACCTATCTCAAGACGGAAATCCGCCAGGCCCAGTTGAAGTTCACCGAGTGGCAATGGAAGCTGCAAGACGAAATAGAAAAGCTGGTTTCGCTCGTTAAGCAGCCGCGCGTGGAGGAGCAAGAGGCTCTGGCGCAACTGGAAAAGGTGTTGGCGATTGAGCGCGAGATCAAGCGGGCGCAGGTGACGCTGCTGGTGCGGATAAAGAATAAGCTGACTCCGGAGCAGCAGGCGAAGCTCGTGGAGATCCGTAGTAAGTCGGGGAACAAGTGAGGGGGACAAACCAGGCGCCACTGAGGATGGTCGCGTGGTTCAATGTTCACCTGCGAGAATCGCTTGCGGCACCCAATAGAGGGGTAGCTGGTCACAAGAGCTTGAGTCTCACCTGGATTGCCATCGAAGAGCCGCTCCGTCGGATTTCTTCAGCAGCGTCTATCCACTAGAGGTCGTTCCGAGCCGAGAATTGTCGCTACAGTTCAAGGGTTCAGTCCAGTCCTGGACCGGAGGCAAAGGTCGGGAGCCCAATCCCGTTGGCCCATTGCTAAGGCGTGGAGGTCGCCAAGCATGTGAATGGCAGTTGTCCGGTGTGCGCGTTATACGTCCGCGTTATAATCTGCCGGAGATCAGATGAATTTCCTCATTTCCCTAATTATTGCGGAAAACGCCTACCAGCAGGATCAGGCCGCAGCTGCAAGCGAGGCTGCGCGTCGTGTAGGTGCCCACGTACAAATACTCTACGCTGAGAATGACGCGATTACGCAAAGCCAGCAGCTTCTAAATGTGATTCAATCCTCTTCTGCCGATTCCCGGCCTGACGCGATAGTCTGTCACCCCGTAGGAACAACTCTAAAGCAAGTGGCGCGCGAAGCGATGGCTCGCGGGATCGGATGGGCGCTCTTGAACCGTGAAGACAGCTATCTTGCGGAGCTGCAAAGAATGAGCAAGCCCTCTTTTTGTGTCACCGTAGATCAGGAAGAAGTCGGGCGAATTCAGGGGCGGCAGTTCGGTGCGTTGCTGCCAAAAGGTGGTCTCGTCTTGTACATTCTCGGTCCCTCGATCAATCCTGTTTTTAAGCTGCGCGCAGCAGGTATGGAATCGACGAAGCGACAAAACATTCCGATCAGGACGCTGCGAGGGAATCTGACCGAGCAAAGCGGGTATGACGCGGTAACTTCATGGCTGAAACTAAAAACCTCGCGCATGACGCCCGTGAGTTTGGTGGCCGGGCAAAATGACAATATGGCTATGGGCGCGCGGAGGGCGTTTGAAGTAGCATTGAGCGGTGAAGAGCGGGAACGGTGGTCTACATTGCCATACACTGGTTGCGACGCCAGCCCCAGAGCCGGACAAGAATGGATTCGGACGGGTTTGTTGACAGCATCCATTTTTCTGCCACCAACTGCGGGCGTGGCTGTCGAGGCGATGGCACAAGCGATTCAAACTAAGAAACAACCATACTTGTGCAAGCAACTCACACCCGTGTCTTACCCACCGATAGAAAACCTGCTTAAACCACGAGCCTAAAAAGAAGCTCCTCAGCATTGCATAGCTGCAGCGGGACTTCCGAGAAATGTTTCACTGCCGCGGTTACAACTGTCTTCTGTAGTTCTGGGGCAGACATGGGAGTGTAAGCTCCGTCCGAATTACCACGAGCTTCTTTAAGGCCGCACTTTGTTTTGCAGAAGAAAGCAAAAATCATCGGCACTAAGAATCAATTCGTCTCGGTCTGCGCCCGGGACCGTCCGCATACCTGGGTCTCGTTTTTTAGCCCCTTCAAAATCTCGCCAGTCGATTTCAAAAACCTTACCGTTTGAGAGAACGACGCGAATATACAGCGGCTCGGGAACTGCAAGACTTGGGGTCGGAATGTAGATCATAGAACCTTTTTATAACGACGGTCCTTTCAACAATTCCTCAATTCGCTTTCCTGCCTACTTCCCTTTCTGTTGAATCATCCGCTGCTTTGTCATTTCCTCTCTGCCTTCTCGGGATAGACTGCATCAATCGCTTTGCGGACAAGCTCTGCAACTGAAGAACCTGTCCGCTTGCTTTCCTCTTCCAACCGTTTCAACGGTGAAGTGATTTTCGCGTGCACCCCAACAAGAGGAGCATACAACCTGCTTCTCATTAAGAACAAATTGGTCAGACTCTTTTTCAAGGGTCTTTCCGCAGTCACAACACTTTCTAGTTTCAATGGAAATGAGTCTCTAGCTTCTTGGAAAGAGATGCGATTGTTTGCTCCTGTGCTGCTGCCAAAGTATTAGCTTTTGCAATTAATTCGGCCAACTTCGCGGAATTTTGAACGATTAGAACCATTTCAGTGAGAATTGCTATTCTTTCTCCCGGATTCATCTGATGCTCCTATCGGCAACATTTTGCGCCGCCCGTTTGCAACGCTGACGGTGATTCGCAGCCCTCCCTCTGCATCAATTCCCTGACCTTGATACGCCTTTTCATGGGGCCTCCGCGGAAAGAGCGGGGGACACTGCCCGCACTCCGGGTGATTCGAGTCCGCCGTTGCTTTCTTCATTTCGAGATTCTGCCCGGATCAAAGGCGCACGCCTTGGCTTGCCACGCTCAAATTCCAGTACACCGGCTATCAGCTCGTTGAGTGCGGAGCCGACCAGTTGTGCGGTGCTTGTGTTTGCGTTTCCTGTCATCATGAGTTGCCGCGTCCGGAGCGAGACCAAGGTGCATAGGAGGAAGGGATTGGAGATCTGTTTCTCCGCTTCCGCAAGGAGCCTCGACCGCACGCTCATCTGGTTTTAACCCTCGTTCGACTCCTGCGCTGGCGTTCGCAGCACTTGGAAAACCAGACTCCTCTTGAACCACAGAAACCGCGGGATCGCGAGGCTCTCCACTTCCAAACGGCTCGGCCAAGTTTCCTTGTTGGAGCAAGCCACGCGGCCAGCCCACGGGCCCAACAGCTTTTCAGCCGGTCCGGCTAAGAGCTGGCCAGCAGCGCCACACAATGCACACAGCAACAATTCGCTGCCGAGATCAACTCCTCGGAAAAGGCTTAGGGCGGCCAAGCCTCCAGCGATTAACCATAAAGCAAGCAGAAACTGCATCGTCTTGCAGCCCGTCGCAGCTTCCTTCGCGGAGGGTTTTTGGCACGTAGCTCGCCAAGCAGATTGTGATGCCCACTGAATCTGAGCCTCGTTAAAGGCGGCTCCTATTAAGAAAAAACCGTCACGGGTCGCGCAGCCATCTATTTTGGCGAGCGAGTCTCCAGACTCTCGAAGCAGACCTTGCGCCCGATGGAGCCAGAAGTGGTTCGCGCGCACCTTACGGCTCAACACGAATTCCAGAGCTTCCCAAGGAACCGTAAAGAAGAGAGGAGATGGGTCGGCAATCTCTTGCAGGATGAGGACGAGTCCTGCGGCGATCACCGCCATCGGGAACGCTCGCCAAAGTATGGAAGCCGACAACAGAAGAACTAATCCACCAGCAAACGGGAGCTCCCCTGGGGCTAAGTTCTTGATGTTTCGCAAGCGACCAAGGCGGGAGATGAGCCAA
>WNFA01002731.1_pt1 | contig 22822 bp, 19 predicted proteins | sample 5400481 | NCBI WGS metagenome assembly WNFA01 (sample SAMN13153340, study PRJNA577476) | soil metagenome | isolation source: 120 cm saprolite under Douglas fir tree site 2 hole 1 replicate 2 | place: USA:California | collected 2015-04-18 | reverse complement strand
GCATGTGCGCGTGCGCGAGACGGTGCCGGACACGGTGTTCGATCGCGCCGATGCCGTCGAGCTGGTCGATCTCACGCCCGACGATCTGATCGAGCGCCTCAAGGAAGGCAAGGTCTACGTTCCGAAGCAGGCCGAGCGCGCGCTCGAGCATTTCTTCTCGCCCGCCAACCTGACGGCGCTGCGCGAGCTCGCTTTGCGCCGGACCGCCGAGCGGGTGGACGAGCAATTGCTCACGGAGATGCAGGCGCGCGCGATTCCGGGGCCGTGGGCGGCGGGCGAGCGCATTCTGGTCTGCATCAGCGAGGACCCGCGCGCCGCCGGCCTGGTCCGCTACGCCAAGCGGCTGGCCGACCGCCTGCACGGGCCATGGACGGCGCTCTATGTCGAGAGCCGGCGCAGCCTGCAGCTCAGCGAGGAGGAGCGCGACCGCGTCGCCGATACGCTGCGGCTGGCGCAGGCGCTCGGCGGCGAACCCGTCACCATCCCGAGCGCCGATCGGCGCATTGCCGACGACGTGATCGGCTATGCGCAAGCCAACAACGTCACCCAGATCATCATCGGAAAGTCGTCGCGCACGCGCTGGTTCGAGATCGTGCACGGCTCGGTGGTGCACGATCTCGTGCGTCGATCCGGCAATATCAGCGTGCATGTCATCGCCGGCGACGCCATCGCCGGCGAGCCCGTTCCAAAGAAGACCGTGCGCACGGTCGAACCGGCCGGCTTCGACCTGCATCCCTATGCCATGGCCATGTTCGCGGTTGCGGTCGCGCTCGGGATTGGTGAAGCGACCGTGCCCTGGTTCGGCCTTGAGAACGCCGCTCTGGTCTTCCTGACCGCGATCGTCGTCGTCGCGGTCCGCTACGGCTTGAGGCCTTCGCTGTCGGCCAGCGTCGCGTCGTCGCTTTGCTACAACTTCTTCTTCATGCCTCCGCTCTATACTTTTACGATCGCCGATCCGGCCAACGTGGCGGCATTCGTGTTCTTCACGATCGTGGCTGTCATCGTCTCCAACGTCGCGGCGCGCGCCCGCACTCAGGCGGTGGCGGCGATGGAGCGCGCACGGACGACCGAGTCGCTCTATTCCTTCAGCCGCAAGCTTGCCGGGGTCGGTACGCTCGACGACGTGCTCTGGGCCTCGGCCTACCAGACGGCGCTGATGCTGAAGGTGCGCGTCGTCATTCTGCTGCCGGAGGACGGGTCGATCGCGGTCAAGGTCGGCTATCCGCCGGAGGACATCCTCGACGAGGCCGATCTCGCGGCGGCGAAATGGGCGTGGCTGAACGACCGCTCGGCCGGGCGCGGCTCGGACACGCTGCCGGGCGCCAAACGCCTGTTCCTGCCCATGCGCACCGGCCGCGGCGCCATCGGCGTGGTCGGCATCGACAGCGACAAGCCTGGCCCGCTGCTCACCCCCGACCAGCGCCGTCTGCTCGATGCGCTGATCGATCAAAGCGCGCTCGCGATCGAGCGGGTCTACCTGGTCGGGGACGTCGAGCGGGCGAAGCGCACGATCGAGACCGATCGATTGCGGTCGGCGCTGCTCACCTCGATCTCGCACGATCTCAAGACCCCGCTGGCGGCGGTGCTGGGAGCGGCGGGGGCGCTGCGCGACCTTGCGGGTGCGCTCGGCGCGGGCGAGAAAGCTGATCTCCTGGCGACGATCATCGACGAATCGGAGCGGCTCAACCGGTTCATCGCCAACCTGCTCGACATGACCAAGCTCGAGTCCGGCGCCATCGTGCCGAACACGGCGCTGCACGATGTCGGCGAGATCGTCGGCAGCGCGTTGCGCCGCGCGGGCAAGATGCTGGCGCGCCACCACGTCGAGCTGGAGTTGGCCGCCGGGTTGCCGATGCTCGATCTCGATCCGGTGCTGTTCGAGCAGGTCCTGTTCAACGTGTTGGACAACGCCGCCAAGTACTCCCCCGCGGACACCACCATCCGCATCCAGAGCTGGCGCGACCGGGATGCGGTCTGCCTGCAGGTGCTGGACGAAGGCGACGGCATCCCGCCCGCGGAGCTGGAGCGCATTTTCGACAAGTTCCACCGCGCGGAAAAGGGCGATCGGGTCCAAGCGGGCACCGGACTGGGCCTTGCGATCTCGCGCGGCTTCGTCGAAGCCATGCACGGCACCATCACCGCCGCCAATCGCACCGACCGCAGCGGCGCGATGTTCGCGATCAGATTGCCGATCCCGCCGCGGACCAAACAGCTGGATACCGCGGCATGAGCGCGGCGCCGCTCAAGATCCTGGTGATCGACGACGAGCCGCCGATCCGCAAGCTCCTGCGGATGGGATTGAGCACGCCAGTCGCGGGGACGAGGTCGGCAAGGTCGAGGCCCTCGACCTCGGCGCCGACGATTACGTCACCAAGCCGTTCGGCATGGAGGAGCTGCTCGCCCGCATGCGGGCGGCGCTCCGACACCAACTGCAGGTGCACGGCGAGCGACCGGTCTTTCGGACCGGCGATCTCTCGGTCGACCTGGTTCGGCGCATCGTCAAGGTCGCGGACCAGGAGGTGAAGCTTTCGCCGAAGGAGTACGAGCTGCTGCGGGTGCTGGTGCAGCATGCCGGCAAGGTGCTGACCCACAAGTTCCTGCTCGGCGAGCTGTGGGACGACCTCACGGACGCGCAGTACCTGCGCGTCTATGTGCGCCAGCTGCGCCAGAAGATCGAAGCCGATCCCGAGCGTCCGCACTACGTCTTGACCGAGACCGGGATCGGCTATCGGCTGCGGGCGCCCGATTGAACGCGAAGCGCCGCCGTTCTCGCGGTCGAAATTGGCTGTCGGCTCCGAATCTGAGCCGACATGGAGATCAAGGGCTTTCTCGCACCTTCGCAAGTCGTGATCGACCTGCGCGCATCCGACAAGGCTCGCTGGCTCGACGAGCTTGCCCGCGGGGCGGCCCCGGCATTCGGTTCGGATCCCCAGGCGATATCGAGCGCGCTGTCGAAGCGCGAGGAGCGCGGGTCGACCGGAACGGGTGGCGGCGTGGCGATCCCACACGCGCGGATGCCGGGCATCGACAAGCCTGCCGGACTGTTCGGCTTGGTCGCTGATCAACCCCCGAAACCGACCATCGGCTCAAATCTCCGGGACTGACCAACTACCTCTGCGTAGTCCTCGATTGGAGCCGGGCGCCCCAGCAGGTACCCTTGCACCTCGTCGCAGGCCTCGCGGGAGAGGAAGGCGAGCTGATCCTTGGTCTCGACCCCTTCCGCAACCACCGGCAAGTTGAGGCCGCGTCCCAACCCGATGACAGCGCGAACGATGGCCGCGGATTGAGCGTTGCGGTCCAGATTGCAGATGAAGGCCCGATCGATCTTGATTTTGTCGAAGGGGAAGGCCTGGAGGTAGGACAGCGACGAGTACCCCGTGCCGAAATCATCCATCGCAATTCGTACGCCGAGCAGCTTGAGACGGCGCAGGATCGACGCCGCACGGGAAAAGTCGCCGATCAGGACGCTTTCGGTGATTTCAAGCTCCAACCGGCGGGAGGCGAGGCCGGTTTCAAGCAGGACCGAATGGACGAGTTGCGGCAAATCCCCGTGTCGGAATTGAATCGGCGACAGGTTGACGGCGACTTGTAGCGGCCGCGGCCAAGAGGCCGCTTCGCGACAGGCTTCGCGCAGGATCCACTCTCCCATTGGGATGATGAGGCCGCTCTCCTCGGCAAGCGGGATGAACGTTCCGGGCGGGATCAGGCCCTGCTTCGGATGATTCCACCGGATCAACGCCTCGAAGCCGATGATCTTTCCATTGATCAGCCCTTGCGGCTGATAATGTAGAACCAGTTCGTTCCTCTCGATGGCCGAACGTAAGTCATGTTGCAGGGCCCGCCGCGCCCGTAATCGTTTGTCCATGTCGGCCTCGAAGAACCGGATCGTGCCCCGGCCTTCCGCCTTCGCCCGATAAAGCGCGGCGTCCGCGTTGGCCAGAAGCGTGGCGGCGTCGATCCCGTCGTGCGGATAGATCGCCACTCCCACGCTGATGCCGATCCGCAGCTGCTGTCCTTCGATGTTCAGGTCGCCCGCGACAGTCGCGAGCAGGCAATCGGCAAGCACTTCGGCGGTCGATGGCTGGGGGCCGTCCGCGATGATCGTGAACTCATCGCCGCCGACGCGTGCGAGGAAGGTACCTTCGGCCGCTTGCAGGAGGCGTCGAGACACCTCACGCAACAATCCGTCGCCGACCGAGTGTCCGAATACGTCGTTGACCTCCTTGAAACGATCAAGGTCGATGCACACGACGGAGAAGCTTTCCTTGCCCTTGGCCGCTTTGTCCAGGGTCGACGCAAGGTGCTCGGTGAACGCCGCGCGGTTGGGCAGATCGGTCAGCGCATCATGGAGCGCCAGGTGCGCGATCCGCTCTTCCGCACGCTTGCGCTCGGTCATGTCTTCAATGACGGCCAACAGGTACTGTGGCTCACCGTTCTCGCCGGGAATGGCAAGCCTCTTGTTCGTGATGAGGCGCATGCCCTTGCCCGGCGTATGAACCGGATTGTTCTCGATGAACAGCTGTTGCCCGGTACGCAGGACCTCGCCGTCCCGGGCGGTCATGACATCGGCTTCGTCCTTTGGGAAGAAGTCATAGGCGTTCTTCCCGATCATTTCGTTGCGAGGCATGCCGAAAAATTCTTCACCATACCGATTGATGAGGACGTATCGGCCATCCCGCGCGTCTTTCACGACGATCGTGGCGGGCACGTTCTCGATGATCGTATTGAGGAACGTGCGGGTGCGATCGAGCTCCTTTTCGGCCCGCAGTCGTTCGGTGACGTCGTCGTGCGTGGAGACCCATCCGCCCCCCAGGACCGGCGCGTTCGTGACGGAGATCCACCGCCCATCCGGAAGCTCCACCACCTTGGTTTCAACTTTTCCGCGATCGATCATCTTCGTCAGGTACTGATCGGGATTTCCGGCCAAAGTGCCGGCCGCCTTACGCAAGTGCAATACATCGCGAATCGTCCAGTCGCGTTGTACCGCGTCCGGCAAGCCGTACATTTTCAGATACTTCTGATTGGTGAGAATTACGCCCCCCTTCGCGTCGTACATCTGTAGGCCCTGGCGCATGCTGTTCAGGGCTGCATCCAGCCGTATGTGCTGGTCGCTGAGTTGCTCTTCGGCCTGCTTCTGCGCACGCAAGAGCCGGTGTCGCTCGGTGACGTCCTCGTGGGTGACCACCCAGCCGCTGCCGCTCGCCGTCGGCTGGCTTATGACGGTGATGACGCGGCCGTCGGTCAGCTCCATCGTCGTGGTTGTCGGATTCCTGTTGTTCATCGAATGGAGCAGATCGGCGATGTATTTCTCCGGGTCGATCGAGAAAAAGGTCCCTGCTGCCATGCGATGCTGGACGAGGTCGCGAACCGTGCATCCGGGTTTGACGATGTCCCGCGGCAACCGGTACATCTCGAGATAGCGCTGGTTGCAGACCACGAGCCGGCCCGCCGTGTCGAACATGTTCAGGCCCTGAGTCATATTGTTGAGGGCCGTATCGAGTCGCAGGTTTTGCTCCCGGAGTTTTTCCTCCGAGTCTTCGATCAATTGCTGCCGCGCCCGGGCGAACTGTCTGGCCTTGTCGGCGAGGCGGCTGTCTGCGACCGCCCCGACGAAGCTCATCCCGAGCACGGCCACGGCCACACCCGCAACGGCCACGGCGAGCGCGGTCGGAGAGAGGGTAAATGCGGCGATCACCCGCGTTGGATCGGGAATGATTTGCACCGCGCCCATCGCCGTGAAGTGATGCGAGACGATGGCCAAGGTCAGGAGAAGCGCGGCGGCAAGCGTCGCACGCATATCGTCACGGCGCACCGCAATCGCCAATGCGGCCGTTGCGAACAGCATGCCGAGCACCACGGAGGCCAGGACGAGGTCAGCAATCCAAGTCACCTGGCCCGGCAATTGGATGGCTGACATCCCCGTGTAATGCATGCAGGCAACGCCGGCGCCAACGATGCCGCCGCCGATCGGTGCGCTCCACCGGCCGGGACCGCTCACCGCGAGGGCAAGACCAATGCTCGTCACGGCCACGGCCATGACCAGGGACAAAGTCGTCAGGCCGATGTCGTATGCGATGGCAACGCCGGGCTCGTAGGCCAACATGGCGATGAAGTGCGTCGCCCAGATGCCGCATCCGGTCGCCGCGCCCGCCAGTCCCACCCATGTTGCACGTCGGTATCCGCGGGTCGCGCGGGCGCGACGGAACAGATTGACGGCCACGAGGCTTGCGAGAAAGCAAACCACGCCGGCAAGCGCCACCAGGCGCAGGTCATGCTCGCCACCAAGGCAGGACAGGACGCGAAACATGCTTGTTCCGTACACCTTCGCGAAGGCGCCCCCACGGCACGTTCGTGATGGTCATAGCGGCGGGACGACAAAAATCGGCAAAGATACTTGGTTAAAATAATGCAGCGCGTCGTCTTACAATTGAAGCCATTGGCGACCGGCTGTGGCATCTTTGAGGTTTGGGGTGGTTCCGGGCCCAGAGGTGAGATAGAGCGTCGCCTCGCGGCCCATGCCGCAGCCGGCGGCGAGATACTCCTCGGTGCCGATACAGCTGCCGGCCCGGGTATTGACCAGCACGATATCGAGCGGCTTCAACTCGTGACGGACGAACTGCGCTCGCGATGAGCTTTTCAGCTCACGACCGGAAGGCGAGCTCGAATTTTCCGGCAAGGCGAATTTCGTGCCGGCGGCGTGCTCGAAGGCGACCTAACGGCCGGTTCGGCGCCGCGATAGTGTCCTCAAGTGTAGTACCCGACGGACGGCCTCATGCCGGGCACGCGCATAAACGAACGGACGGCGGGCTTGAATGCGCAGGGAAAACGCATGGCCTCCGACGGCGGCGCCGCAAGATGCGCCACGTCTTTCCCTGTACATCATCGTGAAGCGGCTGTCGTCGCCGCGCCCGGCGGTGGCGCAGTGATGGTCTTGACGTTCCGCGCTACAAAGCCGCCGTGGAAGGTCGAGACCGCCGGGGTGGCGCACGATCCCGCGACGGTTATGACCGCCTTGCCGTTTTCGACCGTCACACTGTCCCGCGAAACCGAAACCCTGAGCGGCCCCTTCAACGTGAGAAGCTGGTGCGTTTGATAGTGGCAGATGTGCAACTCGCTGTTCGCCAACAGATCCAACTGCGTCCGATCGTTGATGATATCGAGCACGTCGAGCAAGGCCGGTCTCCCCTGAGAGAAGGCGACCACGCGACCTGTCAAGTACTCCACGTGGGCCACGTCGGTCGTGGCGTCGAGCCCCGCGAGGGCTGACCCAGCCCCCAGGCCCACGCCCATGAGCAGTGCGGCCGCGATGAATTTCACCGGGGTCGATGTTTTGTCATATCCGCGATGTTGTCGGGCCTGATGGCCGACAACCGGCGTTCCGACGGTCAAACGGGCGACGCTGTTTCGCATGTTCGCCTCCATCCGTCGCTGAGACTAGCGCCGGCGCGGCCCGAAAAATGTGATGGCCATCACAAAAATGCAGATTAAAAGTGCATGGGCCATTATTTTAACCCGCTGGGGTCCCTTTTAAATTTGTCAATGGTCCGTCTGGGGCGTCGGGCTGCACGTTTCTGAGGGACGCGTGTTGCGCGAGCGATAAACGCGCCGACGTTCTTGCCAAGTCAGAGTCTCAAACGGCGCGATCTCCTCTACAATGCATCCACGGCAGATCCGCCTTCACGCCCGAGAGAGCAGCGACTGAATGCACAACCTGGACACTCTGATAAAGCGGCTCCCGAAATGCGAGCTGCACATTCACATCGAAGGCAGCATGGAGCCCGAGCTGATGTTCGCGTTGGCACGCCGGAACGGCATCCGCCTGCGGTATCCGTCGGCTGAAGCGTTGCGGCAGGCCTATCAGTTCCGGAACCTGCAGGATTTTCTCGACATTTACTATCAAGGCATGTCCGTATTGAACACGGAGCAGGATTTCTACGACCTTGCCTGGGCATATCTCGAACGAGCGCGCGCTGATAATGTCCGCCATGTCGAGATGTTCTTCGACCCTCAGGGACACACGTCCCGCGGCGTCTCGTTCTCGACGGTGGTCGAAGGTCTCCACCGCGCCGTTGGCGACGCGAGGAGAGAGCTGGGCGTGCAGGCAGGCCTGATCATGTGCTTTCTGCGCCATCTCGACGAGGCAGATGCCGAGAGGACTCTGGATTCAGCGCTGGCGTTCAAGGACCGAATCGTCGGCGTCGGGCTCGATTCATCCGACGCCGAGCTACGTCTGGGAAGCGCTCGACGTGCTCGGCGTCGCGCGAATCGATCACGGCAACCGCTCCCTGGAGGATGAGACTTTAATGGGGCGGCTTGCCCGCGACCAAGTCCCGCTGACCATGTGTCCGCTTTCCAATCTGCGGCTAAGGGTCATCGATGATCTCATGCATCACCCGCTACGACGGATGATGGACAAAGGCCTCATCGTTACTGTCAATTCCGACGATCCCGCCTACTTCGGCGGCTATGTCAACGAGAACTATCTCGCGGTGTCGGAGGCGTTGGGGCTCCGACGCGAGGAAATTGCAACGATCGTCCGCAACGGAATTAAGGCATCGCTGATGACGATGTCGGAGAAGGATCAGGCTTTGGCCGATGTCGATCGCGTCCTCGCCGAGACGGCGTGACATATCGAACCGGTCTCATGTGACTTCGAACCGAGCTTCTTGCGTTTCCACGCGGATATTGAAAATTGCGGAGCAGCGACTCCAGCCGATCGCCGATCGAGAGGCGCTGGCCATGTCCCGGCCGTGCCGCCAAAGCGGCGATCACGACGGCTCCGATCGTCTTCACGACCGGCGACGATCCGGTGCGGGTCGGCCTCGTCGTAAACCTCAATCGCCCCGGAGGTAGCTTGACCCGCGTGAGCGTGTTCACGGCCCGCCCGGTCTGACCGTGGCGCCCACGCTGCGCGATGATCCCCGCTTCCCCATCGAAAAAATGCCGTGATCCATGGATGCGACCGCGCTCGGGCCATCCGATCCGCGCCCGCCAAGACCGGAATTTCAGGAGGAGCGTTCGCGCCGGTGGACGAGGCGGACGGCGTGGAAGAGAAAAAAACCGACCGGCCCGAACAGGAAGGTGAGAGGCAGCACCGGGATCAGCACGAGCGGTGAGAGCCTGGCACGCTCCGTCTCGGCCGCGATCCAGGCGCCCACGAACAGATCGAACGCGAGATAATGCATCCAGCCGGCCAGCAAGAGCCAATCATTGGCGAAGAGCTGGCGCACGCCCAGGAGGCTCGAAAATCCTCCCTCGGTCGCACTCCATCCCGCCGCAATTGCCAAGGCATAGCCGACACAAATCGCCAACGGCCAGTACAGTCCTGCCAAGCGGTCGCGCAGCCACGGGCAGTTCGTCGCGATTCCGGCAACGAGCCCGACCCAACCCGCAAGCGCGAAAAGATTGGCGAGCTTGAACAAGTCTTCCGGGCTCATGTGCTCCCTCCAATCTTCCATCGACGATGGGTTTCGCTTCGCTTCACCCATCGGGCGCAATGACCGGAAATGGGGCATTCGCGTCGGAGACGAGCGGGGCGTCTCCGCGCCGCATATCCGGACCTCGTGCGCCGGCAAACGCACCTGGCGCCAATCCTTCTTGGCCCGGACGGCGGATTACGCAACTCGGTTCCTTGTGTGATGGGCCACACACTTGTCCGACTTGTCTCGGTTTAACCTCTAAGCCAGCGATGCCGCGTCTGCGGCAAACCCAGCGGAGAGGAGGCGTTACATGCGTTCCACACCAAAGGGAATATTGCTCAAAGTCTCGATCATCGTTTTCGCCGTCGTCGTATGCATCGGTGCAACCGCCATCCAGGCGTGGCAGGACCGCCCGGCCAAGGCCGAGAGCCAGCCGGTCGCCGCGGGCGGCATGTTCATGCCCGTAACCACACCTGCGCTGTGGTGACACCGGCCGGACCCCCGCATTCGAGGGTGGAATACCGTCATGCAAGGGTGGAATACCGTCCGTGGCGAACTCGCCGCGGCCGGTTATTGCACAATCGAGGAGCGATTGCCCGCGAGGATCTCGCTTCAGGCATACGCCGCGGCCGCGCGTGAAGCGTCGCCACGAAATGGGGCGCGATAGGTTTCGCGAAACCTGAAGATCGTCATGAGCGTGACGCAAGCCGACGCCATGATCAGAAACGCCGGCGCGATCTCGTCGCCGGTGCGTTCGACTAGCCAAGTCGCAGCGAGCGGCGTCAATCCGCCGATCACCCCGAGACATACGTTATAGCCCAATGCCACCGCCGTGCAGCGGACCTGCGGCGGCGCTGCTTCCACCAAAATGGCGGGCAGCGTTCCGCCATAAAGCCCCATCATCAGTACAAAGCCGAGCTGCCCGAGCTGCGCAAGCAACACGGAGGAATGATTCAAGAGCCAGAACAGCGGAAGCGCACCGACGAGGCCGAGAATGCTCGCGAACAGGAGAAGGGGCTTGCGTCCGAAGCGATCGGTCAAGAAGCCGGCCGCGATCACGACTACCAGCAAGATTGCCATGCTGAATGAGTTGATCTCGAGCGCGCGTGAGGGCGGAATGCCGTCGGCGGTTTGCAGCCAGCTCACCAGGTAGACGAAACCGACGTAGAAGGTCACTGCATTGAATACCGACAAGCCGATGAAGCCAACGACCAGCCGCCAGTGATCGGAAAGCGTCTCGACGATGGGAGCGCGCTTGCGTTTCTCCGGCGACGCGGTTTCCAGCACGTACAGACGCAGAATGTAGCCGGCAAGCCCTACCACCAGCCCGAGCAGGAACGGGATGCGCCAGCCCCAGGCGGCGAGCGTTTCGGCCAACATGCTCGCCGCGAAACCCGCGCCGACGGCCGAGCCGAGCAGAATGCCGCCGGTAGCCCCGCACGCCGCCAGTGCACCCATCAGGCCGCGGCGGCCCTCGGGGGCATGCTCGACCAAAAACACCATCGAACTCGTATATTCGCCGCCAACCGAAAGCCCCTGCACGATACGCAGCAGGATGAGCGCGACCGGCGCGAGCAGGGCGATCGCCGCGTAACCCGGTAACAAACCAATCAGGAAGGTGGGGACCGCCATGGCGGCAACCGAGAAAGTCAGTGCCGCGCGTCGCCCAAAACGATCGCCGATATGGCCGATGAGCACGCCGCCGATCGGCCGCATCAGATAGCCGACCGCGAACACGCCGAATGCCGAAAGCAGCTGAGCGACTGGATCCTCATGCGGAAAGAAGTGTCGGCCGATCGCCGCCGCGAAGTAGCCGTAGATCGCAAAATCGTACCATTCGAGCACGTTGCCGACCATGCCAGCGGCGATCACTCTGCGTATTTGGGCGGAAATCATCTTGCTCCCCGGGTCGAAAGCGCATAGGACGCGGCTCTATCGTGACGTCCTACGCGGCGAAAATCCAGCCGATCTTCGTGTTGAGCAGCCGACAAAATTTTGAACTCGCCGTGAATCTCAAGACCGCCGAGGCGCTGAGTGTTGAGATGCCGACATCGATCTTGCTGTGCAACAAGGTGATCGAATGAGCGATCCCGCTGCATGTCGGCTTCCGGTCATTCGCGTCGGCGGCGGCCGGGGCGGTCGTCGGTCGATTTCCGCAGGACCCCAAAAGCTGACGTAAATTCGAGGCTTTGGCGCGATCGCATTCGGCCCCTGGCCGGTACCTTGCCAATGGTGAGCGCGGTGCCTGCCACAAGGCTCTCTCGGTAGCATGATAGGGGCAGCAAAATGTTGCGCGCCTCTCCTCATCTATTCAAACTAGGGGCGCGCCGAATACAGCGTCGCGTCCGTTCGACTCTGTGGCCCGGGGGTGGGACCAATGACGTTCGCCGAGCTGACCGGGGTGCTGCAGATAATCACGATACTGCTCGCCGTCGCGTTCGGCTGTCTGCTGGGCTTCCTCTTGGGCTTCTTACGGGGGGCGCATCTCGGAACGGCGAAAAATTCGGCGCTGGTTGCAGCAACAGCATCTTGAGCAGGCTGAAGCAAAATCAGCTCTCGCTGACCAGGTGACCGAGTGGTCGCTGACGTTGCAGCGTACCCGAGAGGCGTTGAAGGCGGCCATGCGCCCGGTCGACGCCGACTGACACCTGAAGGAGCAAGGTGTGCTACCGCGAGCGGGCACCAAGGACTACTCGATCACCTCGTCGGCACGCAAGAGGATCGACGTAGGCACAACCAGCCCAAGCGCCTTGACCGTTCTCATGTTCAGGACGAATTCGAATTTGGTAGGTTGCGTCACCGGCAAATCAGCCGGTTTTTCGCCCTTGAGAATTCGCCCGACATAGACTCCGGCCTGCCGATAAAGGTCCGTGATACTGGCACCGTAGCTTATCAGGCCACCACCGACGGCGTATTCGCGCAGTGCGTAGATCGTGGGAATTGCATGGCGTGCCGCAAGCGCAACAAGGGCGCCGCGCAAACTTTCGAAGAATGGATCGGTGGTGACAAGAAGCGCGCTCGCCCGCTGCCGTGCGATGGTCGCGAATGCGCTCTCGAAATCACGCTCGTTGCCGGCCCGAACGACTTGGATTTTCAGTCCAAGCGACCGCGCGGCGTTTTCCGCTTCCTTGACCTCGAAATCCGCTGATGGGTTGTTGGAATTCGCCAGCACGGCGATGAGCTCGGCGCCGGGAATCAGTTCATGCAGGAGCTCGATTCGTTTTGCCACGAGCGCGGCAGAGATAAGGGTCGCTCCAGTGACATTGCCGCCGGGACGGTTCAAGCTCGGCACCAAGCCGGCTTGGATGGGGTCGGAGCCGGAAATAAAGACGATTGGGATGTTCGCGGTTGCCGACCGTGCCGCGCGCACCGCGGCGATGCCGCCCGTTGCGGCGATCACCATGACCCCACGCTGAACCAAGTCGGTTGCCAGTGCCGACAGCTGATCGAATCGGCCTTCTGCCCAGCGATATTCGATCGTCACGTTCTGGCCCTCGACAAACCCGGCTTCGGCGAGGCCATTGCGGAAGGCGGCCACCCGATGCGCCAATTCCCCTGGTGATGCAGGGTTGAGGAATCCAACGACCGGCATCGCCGGCTGTTGCGCGCCCGCCGCGAGCGGCCACGCCGCCGCACCGCCGACGAGAGTGATGAGCTCGCGCCGATTCATTCGATCACCTCGTCAGCGCGAAGGAGGATCGACGTCGGCAATTCGATCGCGAGCGCCTTCGCCGTCTTGAGATTCAGCGCCAGCTCGAACGTCGTCGCCTGCTCGACCGGCAGGTCCATCGGGTTCGCGGTAAACCCGAGTTTCTGCAATTCGGCGACAAAGGTCCGGTATCCCAGCCCGCCGGACACGGCGTCGTCGAGGCGGTTGTTGAGGACCCCGATGCGGGCGACCTGGCCGGGTTGCTGCGCGCGCGCCGCCAGTGGCCACGCCGTGGCGTCGCCGATCAATGCAATGAACTGCCGGCGCCTCATGATCGCCCCGGGTGTCAGAACCACGCACCACATCGTGACACACCGATTGGGGTCTTGGGAATGGGGTGAGAGGGGACGTGAATTGCGACCAATTGTTCTGGCGGCCGGCCAAGGGCAGCGAGAACGATGATCCCTCGATTCCCGAATGGTGCGTGAGCGGACTGATCATGCCGGCGTTCGACGCGTCGGAACCTAAGGTCAGATCGCGCGTTCCCATCGCAGCGGTTCACAGGAGTTGAAAATGGGTCGAGGTCTCTTGCTCTGGCTGATCGGCATTCCCTTGCCAATCATTCTGCTGATCTGGCTTTTTGGTGGTCTGCACTGAAGTAGCTCGGTTCATGCCGATCATCGCGTTGCAGCGTAGGGCGACAAATGGTCGGTGAAGACGGCGGACTTGGCCTTCTTCGATTAAGCAAACCCCCGCCCTTAGCCGGTGGCGGGCCCGCCGAGTCGCCCATACCTTGCTTTCCTGCAGCTACGCCGGGGTGCGTTCCGTTGAAGGTCTTGAGTCTCATCCTCACAGTCGTATTTGCCCTTGGGGCCGCCGAAACCTCATCAGCGCGTCCCAAGCACCGCGTCGAGGCACCGGGCATGACGCGGGATGACGGGGGAACGCCGATCATCATGCAGGGCCTGGAGCGGCCGAAAAGGCCCGTTCCGGACGACGATCATCCGAAGCAACGTGCGGAACGCCCGCGCATGCTTCCGCGAGGAAGCAGTGGCTATTACCTGCCGCCCATCCGGCCGCCCAGCGGCGGTCCGGCATCGGCCCTGGTGATCCGGCCGTCCCCGGCTCCTTACAAGCCACCGCCGATCAACAGTTTCAGCGACCGCGCCACGCAGTGCGTTCACTCCTTTCCGCTGAATGCGGGCATGGGGAACAACCCCGTCGACCGTGACGCCTACGTGCGCTCTTGCGTGAACAACTGACCGCATCGATCGCCGCCGCCGATCCGGCGCGGTTGCATGTGCGGCCCTCCTCAAGTCCCTCTCGGTGTCGTGCGCCAGTGCTCGCCATGGCATCGCCGCGCGGGCCGCAAAGACTCGGTTGCGTGGCGATCTTGACTGCGCGAGGCCCCGGTCACTTCGCAAAGCCGAGTAAACCCGTCGGCCGCGGCCCCGCCGATTGGCGACGAGACCAAGGCGCCCGGCAAAAACACCGACGCTGAGAATCAGAAACGACGGTCAACCACGTCCAGCCTCCGGCCCGGCATCGGCGCTTCAGTCATCGACCGCGAGCGGATGGGCGTGTGCGTAATCGACGAGGTCGGCGTAGCGCCGAAGCTCGCGTTCGCCCTGCCGGCGCCGCGATTCGTGCAGCGCCAGCAGCCCGCGACGGACGGTGACTGCCCTGCGCAATGTGATGGCCATCACAAAATGATCGATTTCGCGGGCACGCCTGCTCGAGTGGTTCATCGTTGCCGCGGGCGCGGCGAAAGAGCACGGGGCCGCCCGCGGGGGGACCGGCACAGCAAAAAGGCTGGAGCGCATTCAGTTTCCAGCGAAACTGAATGCGCGTTAGTGCGCCGCTCCGGCCGGCAGGCGCACAATGAACACCGAGCCTTTGCCCGGCTCGCTCGTCACGGTGACGTCGCCGCCCATCATGCGCGCGAGCTTGCGGGAGATGGCAAGCCCAAGCCCGGTGCCGCCGAAGCGCTGCGCGGTCGCGGCGTCGGCCTGGCTGAACTCCTCGAACAGCTTGGCCTGCTGCTCCGGCGTCATGCCGATGCCGGTGTCGGCCACCGCGAGCTCGATCCAGCTGCTTCCGTTGGACACCTTGCGCGCCCCGAGCTTGACCTCGCCCTCCTTCGTGAACTTGCAGGCATTGCTTAACAGATTGAGCAGGATCTGCCGCAGCCGCATGGGGTCGACGGTCAGAGGCCCGAGCTTCTGCTGGGCGTCGACGACGAGCCGGTTCTTGTTCTGCTCGGCAAGCTGGCGTGCGGTGCCGATCACCTCCTCGATCAGCGGCGCGAGCTCCACGGTCTGCGGGTTGAGCTCGAGCTTGCCGGCCTCGATCTTCGAGAGGTCGAGCACCTGATTGATGAGCCCGAGCAGGTGGGTGCCGGCGCGATGCACGCGCTGCAGCGGCTCCAGCGCCTTCTCGGTGCCGAAGCGCGCCACGTTGGTGACCATCATCTCGGTGAGCCCGATGACGGCGTTGAGCGGCGTGCGCAGCTCGTGGCTCATGCTGGCGACGAATCGCGACTTGTGCTCGCTCGCCAGTTCGAGCTGGCGGTTCTTGTCCTGGATTTCGTCGAACAGCCGCACGTTCTCAATCGCGATCACCGCCTGGTCGGCGAAGGTCGTGAGCAGCTCGATCTGCTTGTCGGTGAACGGCGCGACTTCTGTCTTATACAGAACTATTGTGCCGAGCGGCACGCCCTCGCGCAGCAAGGGTACCGCTAGCACCGTCCGAAGACGCTGGAGTTTCTGCGCGTCGGGGAAATCATATTCAGGGTCCGCCTCGACGTCTGGAATTTGGATCGGACGGCGCTCCAGCAGCGCGCGGCCAGTCGTGGTTCCCCGTCCTGCGCGGATCGGGGTGCGCTCCCAGAGCTCCAGGCTTCCGGGCGGGGCATTGTAAGCAGCGGCGGCGCGGCAACACTCACCATCGTAACGGAAAATCATGCCGTGCTTGGCACCGCAAATGCGGACGGCATTCTCCAGCAACGTCTCAAGGACGCGCTGGAGATCGAACGCCGTCCGGCTGATGGTCTTGAGCACCTCGGCCGTGGCAGTCTGTTGCCGCAGCGATTCGCTCAGCTCCTCCGTGCGCGCCTGCACCTCGTCGAACAGCCGCACGTTCTCGATCGCGATCACCGCCTGGTCGGCGAAGGTCCTGACCAGCTCGATCTGTTTCTCCGTGAACGGTCGAACCGTGGAACGAATCAGCGCAATGACGCCGATCGGGGTTCCTTCCCTCAAGAGCGGAACCCCGAGCATGGTGCGAAGCTGCTTCATGCGCTCCATGGTATATTCGGGGTCTTTGTGAACGTCGTGGATATGGACGACTTTTCCTTCGATCAAGGTTCGCCCGACGCACGACCCTCGCGAGGGCTCGATCGAGAGTTTTTCCAGGTACTCCTTGTGCTCGCGCGTGGATTGGTAGATCGCGGCCACGCGGTGGGTACCGCCCCTGGGCCGCCATATATTGACGATGTCGGCTTCGCACAGCCGCGCCGCCGACTCGACCAACGCATCGAGCACCGCCTGCAGATCAAAGGTCGAGCGGCTGATCACCTTGAGCACGTCGGCGGTCGCGGTCTGCTGCTGCAACGATTCGCGTAGTTCATTCAGCAGCCGCAATTTCTCGATTGCGATCACGGCCTGATTGGCAAAATTAGTGACTAGCTCGATCTGCTTTTCACTGAATGGCTGAACCTCTTGTCGGTAGATGGCGATCGCGCCGACGAGCTTATCCTCGTTGAGCATCGGGACGACGAGGAGGGTTCGGGCGCCGCTAAGTTCGGTTGCCGTGACGAAATAAGGATCGCGCTCGACCCAGACCTCCTGCTCCGCCCTGGCATCGACGATGTGAACCGCCCGTTTCGTCCGTGCGACACGGCCAAGACCGCTTCCGGGATCCGGGATGAATGCTCCACCCTGCAGGAACTCGGCAAATGCCGGCGGTACGCCAAGCATTGCAGTAGCCTCGACGAGGTCATCGCTGGAACGGAAAAGCACTCCGAAATTGGCTTGGCAAATTCGCGTCGCGTTCTCCAGCATGGCGTTGAAGACAGGCTCCAGCTCGCCCGGCGAGCTGTAGATGACCCGCAGCACCTCGGAGGTCGCTGTTTGCTGCTCCAACGATTCACGCAATTGCGCTTCGCGGCGTTTGAGCTCGCTGATGTCGGTGTAGATCCCGACGATGCCGCCGTCCTGGGTGCGGCGTTCGCTGATCTTCATCCAGCGACCGTCGCCGAGCTGGTATTCGAAGGGAACGGAAGGGTTGCGATGCAGTGCGATCCGCTGCCGCTTCCAGGCTCCAGGGCCGTCGCGGCCGAACACGACCAGATTTCCTGCAATGACCTTGTCGCACAACCCGCTAAAGCTCACGCCCTCGCGCACCGCGTCTTCGTAAGGATGGTAAAGCCGGCGGAAGTAGCTGTTGCACAGCACCAGTCGGTCGTTCTGGTCGTACAGCGCGAAGCCTTCCGACACGGCCTCGATCGCCTCCGTCAGGCGCCGGCGCGACTGTGTTGCTTCGTCGCGCGCCGCGGCCACGTTGGCGACCAAATCGGACAGCTCGCGTTCGCGCGAACGCAGGTCGGTGATATCGGTGAAAACCGAAACCGTTCCGCCGTCCTCCATGCGATGATCGCTGATCCGAAGAAAAATATCTCCCGCGAGGTGCTGCTCACGGAACGCACCGCGGCGCCGTGCCTCGTGCAAACGGCCGATCCATTCTTCGAAGGGCGGCCGAGCCGATGGGAACATGCCGCGCTCGAAGCCGGCGCGAACAACGTCGTCGAAGCGTGCGCCGGGGACGATCATGTCCTCGACGCCCTTGAAGTAGTTGCGCCAGACGCTGTTGCACATGACCATGCGGTTCTCTGAGTCAAAGAGGACGAAACCTTCCGAGATGCTTTCGATTGCATCGGTGAGACGACGCTGCGCACGTTCGACCTGCTCGATCAGCCTTCTGCGCTCGGTAACGTCACCGGTGGCTCCCACCATGCGATACGCGCGGCCGTCGGCGTCACGCAGAGCAAAGCCATGCTGACGGGCCCAGCGCCACTCGCCGGAGCGGCTCTTGTACCGAACCTCGCAGTCGAACCGTTCACTTTGCCCTTTGAGGTGCTCGACGAGACTGGCTCGATACCGATCGCGGTCCTCCGGGTGAAGGAGGGCTGTCCAGTCCTCCGGCTTGGAGAATGCCTTGGGGTCGATCTCCAGGGTCTCTTTCACCGTCGGCGAGAAATACACTTCATTGCTGCGAATGCTCCAGTCGTACATGCCCTCGCCGACCGCCTTGATTGCGAGTGCATAGCGCTCCTCGCTCTCGGCAAGGGCGCGTTTCATTTCGACCTGTTCGGTAATGTCGGCAATGGCGCCGACCAGCCGCCACACCCGGCCACCGGCATCCCGGACGGCACTGGCTCGGTCGCTGACCCAGCGCCACTGGCCGCCGCGATTGAGAACGCGGTATTCGCAAGCGAAATGAGGCACCACTCCTTTGAAATAGGCGACCGTCTCGTCGCGGTAGCGTTTTCGATCGTCGGGATGGACGCGCTCAAGCCAATGCGTCTGGGTCAGCTCGCCTCTTTCGAACCCGAGCATCTCGTTCAGTCGATCCGAAATCTCGAGGTGGCTGGTCCCGACCGACCATTCGTAGATTCCCTCGGCGACCGCTTCGATGACCAGCTGATAGCGCTCTTGGATGCTCGCAGTTGGCGCGCGCACCGCTACTCGCGCTCGCCTTCGAGACCGCGGAGCCTTACGGCGGGTGGTCTTCCTTTTCGACATGTGGTCGCCCGTAGCTGCCAAATGGTCCGGCTGCTGCCACCAAAGACAACTTAGCTCAGATGTCCTCCCTGGGAGAAGTCCTGCAAGGCGCGACAAGTGTTCTCCGCAAGGCGGCTGCCCGGCGGCGCGTTCACGACTGCCTCGGCAGCAATGTTGCTGCCGGCGCCCGTCCGGCTCTCGATGACGAATTGCTGACCGAACCACTCGGACAGCCGTTGGCCCGACACACGCGGGAGGAAGTCGCTTCCACCCCCGGCGGCGAAGACGATGCGCACCGGTTTGGTTTGGGCAGTCAAGCGCCGACGCGAATTGGGGCATCGCGTGAGCGGTAACAGCTGCCCAAGCAAGTTCCAAGAAAATGACGGCGTGCTAGAGCGCATTCAGCTTTAGCGAGAAGCTGAATGTGCTCTAGCTTTTTCGCGGGGTCGCATTTTCGCACGGAGAACCGGTTCCCGCTTCTCCTGAAAATGCCCTAAGAGCATGGTGCTCTGCCGCATTGACGGCGTCATGCCGAAGAGCTCGCGGGCGCGGTTTGCGCAAGAGACATGGTGTTGATAAGTCTTGCGTGACCTCAGGGAGGAAAAAATGGACTGGGCGAGCATTCCAAAGGAAGCGTACGCGCTACTTGGAGCCGCTGTTGGCGCGCTCATCAGCATCGTGACCGCCTACTTGACTCAACGAGCCCAGAGGAAGCTCGAGCGTGAAAAGCTCCGGGGGGCCCGGCAAGGCGCCATGCTCAGGGAGCTCGGACGGTGCTTCCAGGCGATGGCAACCGACTTCGGCTCGGCGGCCCATTCGATGTGCTGGCTGACCTGGCAAGCCAGTCATGGAAACATGACCCAAGAAATGATCGATGAATACAATGCCGAGATACATGAAATTCTGCCCAAGCTCGTCGGCGGAAAGATCATGATCTGGGCACTCGACCCAAAGCTGGGAGACCAATTGGACGAATATATTCAGCTGGCATACGAGGTCGACGAGAAAATTGGAATTGCCTGTTTGACGTTCGAGAAAGACAACGCGGTCGGACTTGCCGAGTTGAAAGCTCTCAACACCCTCGCCAAGGACTTCGACGAAATCATCTACCGCAAACTCGGTGAAATCGGCAGAGGCAGACCGCATACCACCCTGTTCAAATGGATGGCTCGGAAGTGGTCTGACCTGCTTCGGAAGAGGAGGATTTCTTAGGACCCTCCCGCTCTGGCAGCGTCGTTAGTATAATGTGATCTACGGCTGTTTTGGAATGCGATTTCGATCGAATTGGAAGTGCGACGCGTCTGCTGCCGTGAGTCGAAGAGTGCCGCGATCCCTCTGATCGAAGCTCGCAACCCAGACGAAGCCGGCACCACCGCCAATACGATATATCGGCAGAGCTTCTTTGGCGGAGCGCGTGAAATCACCAATGAAGTCGATCAGATATCCTGTTCCCGGAGTTCGTCCCTCCTCCAACGCTTTCATGCTTTCGTTGTCGAGCGGCTCCAGCACGATCTTTCCCCACGAGGCGAGGGTCCCGGCTGGAAGTCCTGGCCGCTGTGGCATCGTCGTTGTTCGCGGCGACTCGCCAAACTTGCCTGAATATCGCTGAATATCTTCCTCCGCTTCCCTTGCACCCAAGAATGCCGGTTCTTGATACCGGTCGACGTAAACGACAGTTCCGTCGCGCGAGTGCAAAAAAGAATACATCGCGTTGAAGGCACCGCGCGCACTCCTCTCCTGTCGGATCTTTCGACACGACGTAAATCCTTCGAACTGGTCGCTCGGACCGCACCTGTATTCCTGGTATTCCAGACTATTGAACTTGACCCGTGAACCGAGATTCAAGCCCGCCACCGAATACGGACTCTGACCGCTGGTTTCCGTTTGCGACCGGTCGTTCGGATTCTGGGCAACCGCCGCCGACACGCCAATCAGTAGACAAACTGGCACAAGCACTCGCAAGCATCTTGGCACCGGCGTCTCTCCCATCTGGCGTGATTCCCCTGCGGCGCAGCATTCATGGCAGCAAGTGGGTAGAAGGGACATGCGCCGCTGCCTTGTCCCGATTGCCTCCGGCGCTCTCGACCCGCAGCAGACATGGCCGGCCTCAAGGGGATTCGCAATACCGGTTTTTACCCGATCCTCGCGTCAGTCGGCCTTGGCCCCCGCGGCCTTGACCACCTTGGCCCATTTCTCGGTTTCCGTGACGACCAGCCGACCGAACTCGGCGGGCGTCATCGGCATCGGCGTGCCGCCGAGATCGGCGAGCCGCGCCTTGACCCTCGGCTCCGCCAGCACGACGTTCACCGCTTGATTGAGCTTGTCGATGATCTCGGCCGGCGTGCCCTTGGGTGCCGCGATCCCGTACCAGACGCTCGCCTCGTAGCCCGGCACGGTTTCGCCGATCGTCGGCACCTCGGGGAGCGCGTCCGCGCGCTTTGCCGATGTCACGCCGAGCGCGCGAATCTTGCCGCTCCTGATGTGCTCGATCGAGCTCGGCAGGTTGTCGAACAAGACCTCGACCTGGCCGGCGAGCAGGTCGGTGAGCGCCGGCGCCGCGCCGCGGTAGGGCACGTGCAGCATGTTGATGTCCGCCATCATCTTGAACAGCTCGCCGGACACGTGCGGCGAGGTCCCGTTGCCGGGCGAGGCCATGTTGATCTTGGCGGGATTGGCCTTGGCATAGGCGATGAGCTCGGCGACGGTCTTGACCGGCAGCGCGGGGTTCACGTCCAAGACGTTGCTCAGCAGCATCGTTCCGGCGACCGGCGCGCTGTCGCGAATGAAGTCGAAGGGAAGCTTCTCGTAGAGCGATGCATTGATGGCATTGTTCGGGGTGACGAAGCCGATCGTGTAGCCGTCGGGCGGCGAGCTGAGCACCCCTTGCATGCCGAGACTGCCGCCGGCGCCGGCCCTGTTCTCGATGATGAATTGCTGGCCCAGATGCTCCGACAGATACTGGCCGAGGAAGCGCGCCACGATGTCGTTCGAGCCGCCCGCCGGAAACGAGACGATCCAGCGCACCGGCCGCGTTGGATAGGTCTGCGCCCTTGCGATTTGCGACGCCGCCTGGAGAGCGGCGGCACCCGCTGCCAGATGCAGAAATCGACGGCGTGGAAGTTTCATGGCGGCCGCTCCGAAGAGGAGACCCGCGCGCTTGCTGGCGTCCCTGGTACTCTGCGCCAGTGCTAGACCCGCTGCGGCGGCCTTCCTATAGTCGTCCGAACGGTGCTGTTGTACAAGTGCCGCTACGACAGGATTGTGCTTGCCACATGGACCGCCGGCCGCGGCCTCGGTTCAGAACAATTCAGGACTGCGCCAAGGACTTGCCAGCCATCCTGAGACAGGCTGAGCGTGCGGGAGACCGACCGCACGAGTCCGTCGGTTGCTGGTGGTCACTCCAGGGCGGGAGCAAGTCCCCCATGTTCGACAGGCGACGGCGCGAGTTCATCACCCTGCTCGGTGCTGCGGCGGCGGCGTGGCCGCTCGCGGCGCGCGCGCAGCAGGCCGACCGCGTGCGGCGCATCGGCGTGCTCATGAGTCTGGCCACGGATGATCCGGAAGGGCAGGCTCGCCTCGCGGCGTTCCTGAAGGGGCTGCCGAATTTGGCTGGTCCGACGGCCAAAACGTGCGGATCGACACTCGCTCGGGCGCCGGCGATGCCGACCGCACTCGCAGATTTGCGGCGGAATTGGTTGCGCTCGCGCCGGACGTCATCCTGGCCGCGGGCGGCCAGGTCATGGGGCCGTTGCTACAGGTGACCCGCACCGTGCCGATCGTGTTCACGCAGACCCCTGATCCGGTCGGCGCCGGCTATGTGGAGAGCTTGGCGCGGCCGGGCGGCAACGCCACCGGTTTTACCCAGTTCGAATACAGCATCAGTGCGAAATGGCTGGAGCTGCTCAAAGAGATCGCCCCCCGCGTGACGCGCGCGGCGGTCCTTCGCGATCCCGCCATACCCGAAGGAGTCGGCC
>WNFA01002200.1_pt1 | contig 22858 bp, 22 predicted proteins | sample 5400481 | NCBI WGS metagenome assembly WNFA01 (sample SAMN13153340, study PRJNA577476) | soil metagenome | isolation source: 120 cm saprolite under Douglas fir tree site 2 hole 1 replicate 2 | place: USA:California | collected 2015-04-18 | reverse complement strand
AGATATCCATCTGCAGATTTCGCTGGCCACCGTTCTGCTCTCCAGCCTGGTGCTGCTGGCGGTGGGAGTAGCCAGCGGTCTGGTTCCGGCGCTGCGTGCCTCGAAGCTCGATCCGGTGGAGGCGTTGCGGTACGAGTGAAAGAATTGTGGGATTTACGAATTTTAGAATTGTCGAATTTAAATTCGTCAATCCGTAAATTCGACAATCTTTCAATTGTTACAGCCTTTCCCAACTTGACGTCTCCTCCGCTTCGCAGTACCTTGCCGTGAACCTGCCACAAACCGAGGTGTGTCGTGCCGATCTCCGCAGTCGATGCAATAACTCCAGCATTCCAGCACGCGCGGCAGCAGCTTCTGCAGCCGTTTCGGGCCAGCCAGTGGGCGAAGCTCGGGCTGGTTGGGTTGCTGGCCGGTGAAATGAGCTCGAGCGGCGGAGGCTGTAACCCTGGCACCTTCCAGATGCCCACGCCTCCCAATCACTCGCAGCGTTTTCTGGAGGTTGGGCTGGCTGGAGCCGATCCGATGATCTACGCTTTCTTGATCGCTGTGCTCATCGTGGCCGGGTTGGTGCTGATGGTTCTGTTCCTCTACCTGAGCAGCGTGATGCGCTTCGTTCTCTTCGACAGCGTGGTCGCGAAGGAGTGTCGCATTCGCGACAGCTGGAGCCGTCGACAGGGCCCCGGCCGGCGCTATTTTGTCTGGCAAATTCTCCTTTTCCTGACCTGGATCGTCGGCTTGACCATCCTGGTCGGAATCCCTGCAGGTTTTGCATTTCTGGTCGGGTGGCTCAGGCAGCCCAAAGAGCACATGATTCCGCTGATTTTCGGTGGCATGGCGCTTTTTTTTGTGGTGCTGGTATTTGTGGTGGCGCAACTGTTGGTCCACGTCATGACCAAGGATTTCGTGGTCCCGCAAATGGCGTTGGAGGAGATCAGCGCCATTGAGGGCTGGCGGAGGCTGTGGCCTCAGATCACGGCGGAGAAGGGCGGCTACGCCGGCTACATTGGAATGAAGATCGTGCTGGCGATTGGAGCCGCGATCATTCTTGGCGTAGTCTCCGCCATCGTGGTCCTGCTGTTCCTTATCCCTGTTGGCGGACTGGGTGCGGTGGCGGTGATCGCCGGAATGGCGGCGGGGCTGACCTGGAACCTGTACACCATCACCCTGGTAGTAGTCGTGGCATCCCTGGCGATACTGCTCATGTTGTATCTGATTTCACTGATCTCGGTCCCTGCCGTAGTGTTCTTCCCGGCTTATGCCATCTACTTTTTTGCCGCACGCTATCCGGCATTGGATGCCCTCCTGCACCCAGCGCCACCACCACCGCCCCTGGTTTCACTGCCACCGCCGGAACCGCCACCGCCGGAACCGCCAACGCCGGAACCGCCAACGCCGGAACCGCCACCGCTGCCGCCTACGCCCGAGCCGATTGGATAGCCGAGCCTGGTCAGTAGTGAGTGGTCGAAGTTTTGGGCTTGGCGTGGTCGTGTCTCCAGGAAAAACGCCGGCCGAGAATGCACTTGATGATCAGGTGATCGGTCGATCGGGTCACGCCCACGCCCACTCCGAAGTTGAACTCCCACTGCGGCCCCAGGTCTAGGTCAATGGACGGAAAAAACTGCTGCTCCTGGTCCCTCAAGGGATCGAAGCCGTTGAGCGATCCGTACGCCGCGTAATACTCCAGCCCGCCGCTGATCTTCTTTGTGAAATCAAAACTCATTTTTGCGTTGGGTGAAAACTCCACGCCCTTGTTGACGTTTTCTCCGTGCAACGAGCGCTCCAGCGTGGGGTTGAAGGACAGGTACCAGCGGCCGATTTTCTTATCCACGATGGGGCGAATTTCCCAGGTCCACGTATCCGGAGAAAAATCGCGGCGTTGGTAGCCGAATTCGTTCGACAGGCTCACCCCCACCGGCCAGTGCCAGGATTCCGGAACCCGAACCCGTGGCCGAATGTGATCGCCCACCCACTGCCAGCCTTCATCAGGCTGGATGCTGGTGAACACGTAGAAGCCGGTCTCAAACCAGCTGTTGAAGCCCTGCGTGATTTCCAGGGTCTCATGTTGCGCGTGGTTGCTGGGCAGAACACCGTCTTCCACCGTCTTGCTCCCGTTCGCGGTGAAGTTCGAATGCAGTTCCACCATCGTGTTTCGCGGAGCAACTGTTTCAGAGCCGTAAACCTGGATCTCGTAATTGTCCTGGGCGCACGCCAGCGAGGTGAGAAACATGATCGCCGGAAGAACGGTCCACACGCGAATCTGGAGCCGTCGATAGTTCATTTTCGCCGGAGTGGAAGTCGGAAGCCTCTTGCCCTCCATGATGCATGGCTCGAGCAAAGAGTCGCAAGTTTCGGCTGAACTGTGGGGATGCGCCGGGAACTACAGCGGGAACACGCGTGTCTAATCCTTTCAGACACGCGTGCCCGAGAGGAGCAAATCTTTATGGCGTTCTCCACGGCAGGCGGTGGTCCGTCCCGGCCAGAAATGAACGTCACGCCCCTGATCGACATTCTTCTGGTACTGATTATTGTGTTCATGGTGATTGTGGCCACGTCGAAGGAATATGTGGTCAATACTCAGCTTCCTGAACAGGCGAAAGGCGAGCAGCCTCACCAGAACGAACGCACCATCGTGATTCAGATCATCTGGAGCCCGCAGCACCCGGAACCGTTGCTGAAAATCAATCAGGAAACCGTGCCCTGGGATGATCTGGAGCCGGCATTGGCTCGGATTTTCCTAAGCCGTGCGGAAAAGGTCGCCTACGTCAAGGGTGATAACGATCTCGATTTTGAATATGTGGCGCAGGTCATCGCGGAAGCGCACAACGCGGGAGTTACGCGGGTGGGATTATTGACGAAGGACCTTGAAGATGCCCGATAAAAAGAAAATGCACTTCAATCCCGCGCCCGGTTCTTGATCCAGATGGGCGTTCCGACGAATCCGAACGCGTGGCGAATCTGGTTTTCCAGGAAGCGCTGATAGGCGAAGTGCAGCTTTACTTTGCGATCGGTGAAGATGACGAACGTCGGGGGAGCGACCGCGGCCTGGGTCATGTAGTAAATCCGCACCTGCTGGCGGGCGGGGACGGAGGCGCGCTCGAAGTCAACGTGCTTCAGAAAGCGATTCATTTCGCCGGTTCCGATGCGCCGGCGCCGTTCGCGGGCGACTTCTTCCAGTGTGGGGAATATTTTTTCGGTGCCTTTTCCGGTCGAGGCCGAAACGAACAATATGGGGGCGTAGCTGAGAAATTTCAGCGCATCACGCACTCTCTGCTCGTAGGCAACGCGGTCGGCGGGGCGCTTGTTCTCCTGCATGCGCGAAGATTTCGTCGCCCGCCCGGTTCGCTCCTTGCCGCTGATGACCAGGTCCCATTTATTCACAATAATGATCATCGAGCGGCCGCTCTCGTGAGCGTATCCGGCGATGGAAGCGTCGAGCTGGCTTACGCCTTCGGTCGCGTCGATCACCAGCAGCGCTACGTCGGCAGCTTCCAGATGCTTGCGCGCCATCACCACCGATAGCTTTTCCGCCATCAGGTGGGTCTTGCCCTTGCGGCGAATGCCGGCAGTGTCAATGAAGCGAAAGCGCCGGCCGTCGCGCTCGATGATCTCATCAACCGCGTCTCGAGTTGTCCCCGGGATCGGCGACACGATGGAGCGATCCGCGCCAGTCAAGAGGTTGAGCAATGTGGACTTGCCCACGTTGGGATGCCCGATGATCGCAACCTTGGTTTCGTAGGTCGCCGGTTCCTGGGATTTTTCGCCCTCGGCCTCAACTGAGTCTTCAGCAGTTATCTGGTTTTCGGGGGGGAGGACGTCGAGAACCGCATCCAGCAAGTCATCCAGTCCGCGGGCGTTTTCCGCGGAGATGGGAAAGAGCTTGCGGATCCCGAGGCGATGAAAGTCGTCCGTGAGGCTCTGCTGCTTCTCAGTGTCAACTTTATTGACGGCGAGAAAGACAGGTTTGCCGGTTCGGATCAACTGGCGGGCGAGATCGATGTCGGGCGCCGCCATTTCCGTGCGCCCGTCCACAACCATGATGACGGCGTCGGCTTCTTTGAGCGCAACCTTGGCCTGGCGGAAAATTTCCGCGGGGATGAAATCTTTATCTTCGGGGAGAATGCCACCGGTATCCACGATTCGCAAGCGGTGCCCACGCCATTCGGCCTCGCCGTAGAGACGGTCGCGCGTGATGCCAGGCTCATCTCCAACGATCGCGCGACGCGAGCCCACCAGCCGGTTGAACAGCGTAGACTTGCCGACATTGGGACGGCCTACGATGGCGACAGTGGGAATGCCGGCCGCGACCGATGGTGCGTTCAGAATTGCTTGGGCCATAAGATCGTGTGGGCGGGCGCCCTCGCCCGCCGCCTTTAACTTTGCACTTGTTCTCTCGTAACCCGCCCGGCGATGCAACCTTAAAGCAAAATCAAATTCCAAAATCAAATTCAAAGACAGCGGGCGAGGGCGCCCGCCCCACATGGGCTTATTATAGTGACTCCGTGCCTCCCGCCTCCCAGCCCGTTCCCGATATCAGGAAGCGCGACACTTCTCTCTATCAGTTCTTCGCCCCCGGCGGAGTGCTCTCGCGCACTCATCCCGCCTACGAATTTCGCCGCGGACAGCTCCAGATGGCGCAGGCCGTGGAACAGGCGCTGGAAGAAAAGCGTCACTTGATCGTGGAAGCCGGCACCGGCACGGGCAAAACCCTGGCCTACCTGGTGCCCGTCATTCGCTCCGGCAAGCGAGTCATCATCTCGACCGGAACCAAGAATCTGCAGGAACAGCTCTTTCACAAGGATATCCCTTTTCTCGAGCAAGCGCTTTTTCCCAACGGCGAAGGCAAGCTCAAGGTCTGCTACATGAAGGGGCGCAACAACTATCTGTGCCGCAAGAAACTGTATGACCTCACCGATCAGCCCGTGCTCAACGGCCTGGAGGAGATCGAGCACTACCGCGCCATCGCGGCCTGGGAAAAAGTCACACAATCGGGGGACAAAGCCGAACTGGCATCCCTTCCCGAGGCCAGCGCTCTCTGGCACAAGCTCGACGCGCGCTCTGACACCTGCCTGGGACAGAAGTGCAGCTCCTGGGACCGCTGCTTCATCACCGAAATGCACCGCCGCGCGATGGAGAGCGATATCATCATCGTCAACCATCATCTGTTCTTCGCCGACCTCTCCATCAAGCAGCAGGCTGAGTACGCGCCCGACGCCGGAATTCTGCCGGAGGTCGGCGCCGTAATTTTCGACGAAGCTCACGAAATGGAAGACGTGGCGGGAAGCTATTTCGGAGTGTCCGTCAGCAATGGGCGTTTTGAGGAGTTGTGCCGCGACGTGGAAGTCTCGCTGCAGCGCAACCACATGCTCTCAGCTTCACTCTCGGGTGCGTTGAAAAGCGTTCGCGAGCGGGCGCCGTTCTTTTTTGCTCTTTTGCCCCAGGGCGATGGTCGCTTCGCGTTTGAAAACCGGCGCGAGTTCATGGAAGAAAACGGCGACGAATTTCTGGGCTTGCAGCACTCGCTCGGCAGACTGGGATCCGAGTTGGAGAACCTGCCGTCGAAGCCGGAGGAGGTCTTCAACTTTGCCCGGCGTGCGCAGGAATTGCAGGTGCAGCTGGCGTTCCTGATGGAATCCGAAGACCGCAACACAGTGTTCTGGATCGAGCGTCGCCGCGGCGGCCGCGACCGGCTGAACGTTTTTCTGCAAGCTACGCCCATCGATGTTGCGCCCATCCTGAAGACTTGTCTCTTCGACAAACTTGAATGCGCGGTGCTGACCTCGGCCACGCTGGCGGTAGGAGGTGGCTTCGAATACATGCGTCAGAGGCTGGGACTCGAGCATGTGCGAGAAACTGTGCTGCCTTCACATTTCGACTATGAGAATCAGGCGCTGTTCTACGTGCCTCCCGATCTTCCCGACCCCCGCACGCCGCAATTCGCGGCCAAAGCCGCAGATTCACCAGCTACGCGCAGATGAATGACGTGTATCAACGCCTGCTGGGCGAACTGGACTTTCCCATGCTGTTGCAGGGCGACGCTCCCAAGACCGCGTTGCTGGAGGAATTCCGCCTGACTCCTCATGCCGTGCTGTTCGCAACGTCATCGTTCTGGCAGGGTGTAGACGTGCAGGGCGAGCAACTCAGTTGCGTGATCATCGACCGCTTGCCATTCGCCGTGCCCAGCGACCCCGTAGTCGCGGCGCGAGTGAAGGCCATCGATGCCGACGGCGGCAATGCCTTTTTTCAATACCAGGTGCCCGCGGCTGTGATTACCCTGAAACAGGGTTTCGGACGCCTGATCCGGTCGCTGCATGATCGCGGCCTGCTGGTGCTGCTGGACAACCGCATTCTGAAGAAGCAGTACGGAAAAGTGTTCGTAGAAAGCCTGCCAGCTTACCGAAGAACCACCGACATCAAGCAGGTGGAGGAGTTTTTCGGCCTCAGTTGACAACTTGATTCCGGACCACTTCCTGCCTTCACAAAGCGCAGCCTCCGGTACATAATGCCGAGCCATGCGTCAGGGGACGTGCTCACAATGCGGCCTTAAGGGCCCGCTGCGAACCTATTTCCAGGATGGCGGCAAAGTCTACTGCGAGGCCTGCGCTTCGAAGATCCCCCGGCCGGCGGCCATCATCGATCCCACGGTTTGCGCTCGTTGTCATGCGGACAATGGTAACAGCGAATTCTCACTGGTCGGCAAGTTGCCGTTCTGCGCCGAGTGTCAAAAGCAGTTCTATGAGAGGCCGTATCCGCAGTGGCTCAAGCTCAGTCTGGCGGGGTTGTTAATGCTGTTGGTGGTGGCGCTGGTGCACGGGAGGAAATATTTCCACGCCGGGCGGGAGATGTACGTTGGCGAAAAGCTGGTGCGCCAGGGCCGCTACGGAGAAGCGGCGCCGCACTTGCGCCAGACGGTCCAGATCGCGCCCAATTCGGACAAGGCAGTGCTACTTTATGCCAAGGCCAGCCTGCTCAGTGGCGACCCCGATTCGGCCGATGCAGCCTTGCACGGCCACGACGAGGGACGGTTCGAAGACAGTCCTGAATTCCAGGACGTAAATCGAATCTTCGGCCGGGCCGCGAATGCGGCCAAGGAAGCCAATCAGGCGATTGAACTTGCCGCGCAGACTGGCAAGGAGCAGGAAGCGGCGCGCTTGATGCATCACGCCGCCGCGACCTATTCAGAAATGCCCCGGCTGGCGGAGATGGCCCTGGAAATCGACGAGGGCGAAGCCTTCGCTCGCAAAGACTACGACAAGTTTTTGGCGATCACGGAGAAACTCGAGGCGGAGTATCCCGAGTCGCCTTTATACCCGGCGGAGGTGGCGAGCGCTCTGGCCTGCAAATATGCGGTGACCGGAGACCTGGCATGGCGGCAGAAAGCGGAGGGGATGCTGGAAAAATCCCGCCAATTGTCGCAGGGGTCTCCCGAGGCTACGAAAAGCTACGAAGAGTATGCAGAGCGTATTCGTTACCGGCTGGATTCGCGGGAGATCATCGATAAGCCTGAGTACGATCGCCGGTTCCGCCCCGCCAAAGTAGAGGCCAAGAACTGAGAAGAACTGATCGGAGAAATCCATGTTCTTTATTCCAGGCCCGGTGATTGCGCTCCTGACCTTCCCCGGAGTCATCGTCCATGAAACCGGACACTTCTTTTTCTGCCGCTTGTTCCGGCTGGCGGTATTCGACGTGTGTTTCTTTCGCTTCGGTAATCCGGCGGGATATGTGATCCACGAGCGTACTGACAATTTCAAGGCTTTGTTCTTCGTGTCCATGGGACCGTTTTTTGTAAACACCCTTCTCTGCATGGTGTTTTGCACCGCCGCTTTTCTGCCCGTCTGGGAATTGAAGACGCAAGATCCTCTGGCCTACTTCTTTTACTGGCTCGGCCTGTCCATCGGGATGCATGCTTTCCCTTCCAAGGAGGATCTCTCAAACATCTGGGAACTGGCCCCGGCCAAGGCGAAACACGGAAATGTTCTGGCGGCCCTCAGCTTGCCCCTCATTGCCAGCCTCTACGTTCTGAACTATGCCCGCTTCTTTTGGGCCGACCTCGGCTATGGAATCGCCGTGGGCATCTTGGGTCCGATCGCCCTTTTCCGCGCTTTGGCATAAGAGCCATGCTCTCCCGTGGCCGCCCCGCCATCGGGGTAGAATAGACAGGCAGGCAACCTGGGTGGTCGGGTCAGACCTGACTGTTCAAGAGGGCTCATGTTCGAGGTCACCGTTGAAGATACGTTCGCCGCAGGGCATTACCTGCGCAACTACAAAGGCAAGTGCGAGAATCCGCACGGGCACAATTACAAAGTGCGGGTGACCCTGTCCGGCAAGGAACTGGACAAGGCTGGTCTGCTGCTCGATTTTAGAGAACTGAAAGAAGCCATGAAACCGGTTATCGACCGGCTGGATCATCAGATGATCAATGATCTGGAGCCTTTTACCGTGCTGAATCCCTCGGCTGAGAATCTGGCCAAGTATTTTTACGACGAGACCAATGTGGGACTGGATCGCGTGACCCAGGGCCGGGTGCGGGTAAAGAATGTCACCGTGTTCGAGACCGAAACCACGACCGCGACGTACTCGGAGTGAATTGTGGTTTCTGCCGTCACTAGGCAGCGCTTGCGGGTATAGAGGTCCTTCGACTTCGCAGCTGCTTCGCCCACGCGGAGCAGCCACTCCGCTCAGGATGACAAGGGATTTTGAGACTGAGAACTGACAGCTGAGAACTGACAGCTGCACTTCATGCAGATCACCGAGATTTACAAGTCGATCCAGGGCGAATCGACGCACGCAGGGCTGCCCTGCGTCTTCGTGCGGCTCACCGGCTGCAATCTGCGTTGTTCCTGGTGTGACAGCGAATACACCTTTACCGGCGGTCATCGCCGGACCCTCGAAGAGGTATGCGCCGAAGTAGAGCGCTTGAGTCCGGGTGGTGGACTGGTAGAGATCACCGGCGGCGAACCCATGTTGCAAGAACGGGAGGTTGTGCCGCTGATGCAGCGCCTGCTGGATGCCGAATACACGGTTCTGCTGGAGACCAGCGGAGAGCGTCCACTGGAGCGGGTGCCGCAGCGGGTCATCAAGATCGTGGATGTGAAATGTCCCAACTCGGGCGAGCCTGGCACGTTTCACATGGAGAACCTCGATACCCTGAATTCGCAGGATGAAGTCAAGTTTGTGCTGAGTGACCGCGTTGACTATGAGTTTGCCCGCGATTTCGTGGCTCGTCACCAACTGGGCCGGCGGGTGAATGCCGTGCTGTTCTCCCCCGCTTTCAGCAAGGAAGCCAGCGGCGTCCGGGATGCATCTTACTGCCTGCTGGATCCCAGCGAACTCGCGGAATGGATGCTGGCGGACGCGGTTCCGGCGCGCCTGGGGCTGCAAATCCATAAGTTCATTTGGGATCCCGCGATGAAGGGAGTCTAGGGATTGCAGATTGTAGATTTCAGATTGTAGATTGAAATACTCTTCTCACCACCGCATTTCGGAGATCTGAGATTTCGGGTTTAAATCTGAAATCTAAAGTCTGAAATCAGATCTGAAAATCCGCGAGCGGCAATGCGGTTCGGGACGACATCTGACCAATGGTGATGATGAAAGACCAGCAACGCGCGGTGGTTCTCTTGAGCGGTGGGATGGACTCTTGCGTCTGTGCGGCGCTGGCAGCGCGCGATCACGAGGCTGCTGCCCTGCACATCAGTTACGGGCAGCGCACCGAAGAGCGTGAGCGGCGGGCTTTTTTCGCCATCTGCGATCGCCTGGGAATTCGGGACCGGCTGCTGGTCAGGAACGAAGCGCTCTCCGCGATTGGCGGCTCGGCCCTTACCGACCGCAATATCGGGGTGCCAGAATCACACGCCATCGGACGCGATATTCCTGTAACCTATGTACCTTTCCGCAATGCGCACTTTTTGGCGGTGGCGGTAAGCTGGGCGGAAGTGATGGGAGCCGGCAAGGTGTACATTGGCGCGGTGGAGCAGGACAGTTCGGGATATCCCGACTGCCGCCCGGAATATTACCGGGCCTTCAACCAGGTGGTGAAGTTAGGGACGAAGGATGGTGGAATCGAAATCGTCACGCCGCTGATCCAGATGCGCAAAGCCGAAATCGTTCGGCTGGGTCTTGAATTGGGCGCGCCCTTCGATTTAACTTGGTCGTGCTATAGCCGGGAGGACAGAGCCTGCGGCGCCTGTGACAGTTGCGTGCTGCGGCTGCGAGCGTTCCGGGATGCGGGCAGCGCCGACCCCATTCCGTATGCTGCGATGGCGGAGAGAGCTTAAGCAAGGGTAGCGGGGCGCTACCAAACCAGTTTTCTGAGCCGGGAGGCCAAAAACATGAAGCAACGTTTGCTGATGGTCATGGTGGCATTGACGGTGGCGGCACTGTGCGTATCCCCGGTGTTCGCGCAAGCCACAGGAACGGTAAAGGGCGTCTGCAAAGACATGGACGGAAAACCTATTGCCGGCGCCAATCTCGAATGGGCCAACACGGAGAACGGACGAAAGTACAGCCTCAAGACCAACAATAAGGGCGAGTACTTCTCGCTCGGCATCGAGCCCGGCAAGTACAAAGTAACCCTGACCCAGGCCGGCAAGCAGCTGGACCAGGTGAGCAATTTTCCGGTCGGGGCAGACGAGGCCACGCTGGACTTTGATTTGAAGAAGTCGCAAGCCGAAGCCGCCCAGCAGAAGGGCATCAGTGCGGAACAGCTGAAGCAGATGCAAGAGGCGCAAGCGAAAAATGCAAAGGAAGCCGGCACGGTAAAAACACTGAATGAGAAGCTTTTGGCAGCCAACACGGCCATGCAAACGGGCGATTTTGAGACTGCTGTCAATACTCTGAATGAAGCTACTCAGATCGATCCCTCGCGTGACTTGCTTTGGGCCCGTCTGGGCGATGCGCACCTCAGCTCCGCACCGAAGCAGGCAGACAGCGCGGAGAAGGCAAAACGCTACGGTGCGGCGGTCACCGACTACCAGAAAGCCATCGACCTCAAGAAGCAATCCATGGCGGCGTCCCCGAGACCGGATGACGCCAAGAACCTGGCCGCCTACTACAACAACCTGGGTCAGGCTGAAGCCAAGACCGGCCAGCTGGACGAGTCGGTGAAGGCCTATGACCAGGCGGCGCAGCTCAATCCTCCGGGTGCGGCCCAGTACTACTACAACCAGGGAGCGGTGCTGACCAACAGCGGCAAAGTGGACGAGGCCAACGCGGCCTTCGACAAGTCGATCGCTGCGGACCCCACCAAGGCCGACGCCTATTATCAGAAGGGGGTAAACCTCATCAATAAGGCGACCACCGACAAGACCGGCAAGGTGATTCCGGCGCCGGGCACGGCAGAAGCGCTGAACAAATATCTCGAACTGCAACCCACCGGGCAGTTCGCGGAAGGCGCCAAAGGCATGCTGCAGTACATCGGAAGCAGCATTGAGACCAGCTACGGCACCAAGAAAAAGGCGGTCACCACGAAGAAGTAGCTTGGCCACCACCCCTGAGGGCGGCCTCGGCTGCCGCCCTCAGTTCGGTACCTGAATTTCCTGCGTCCTGGAAGGCTGCCTCACCTCCAATTGCTACAATCCCCAGCGGTGTCCACTTTCTTTGAGATCGATGCGCAGCGCGGCGCAGCCCGCGCTGGACGGCTGCTTACGCCTCACGGGGTAGTGGAAACGCCGGTGTTCATGCCGGTAGGGACCCTGGCTTCGGTCAAAGGCGTTTCGCAGGACATTCTTGAGGAGCTTGGCGTCCAGATTCTGCTGGGAAATACCTACCATCTTTACTTGCGGCCCGGAGTGGAGCAAGTCCGCCGGATGGGCGGGCTGCATCGCTTCATGGCCTGGCCGCGCGCAATTCTCACCGACTCCGGGGGCTTCCAGGTTTTCAGTCTGAACGAACTGCGCAAGGTGACGGAAGAAGGTGTGACGTTTCGTTCCCATCTGGACGGGTCTTCTCATTTTTTTACCCCGGAAGGCTCCATGGACGCGCAGATCGGACTGGGCGCGGACATAGTCATGGCGTTCGACGAATGCACCGAGCATCCCGCGGATCGAGAGCGGACGTGGCAGTCCATGGAGCTCACGTTGAGGTGGGCGCAGCGCAGCAAGAAATATTTTGAGCAGCACAAACGGGAAGTCCCCTGGACCACAAACCAAGGAGGAACCGAAAATAACGTTGAAACCACAAACCACGTAGGCCCGGACGCCCTCGTCCGGGCGGTCGAGCGCAAGCTCGCCGGAAGTGAAGACGGTGAACTTGCCCAGAACGAGCCTGCCCAGCTGCGCTCGGCCGGGCAGGTGGGGACACCTGCCCCTAAATGGTTCGGGGCGACGCAGGCGCTGTTCGGCATTGTGCAGGGCGGCATGGATCATGCGTTGAGGAGGGAATCCGCCGAGCGGACGATTGAGATCGGGTTTCCTGGTTACGCTATCGGCGGCTTGAGCGTGGGCGAGCCGCGATCGCTCACCCGTGAGATCGTAGAGTCTACTCTCCAGCATCTCCCTTCAGACAAGCCACGCTACCTCATGGGAGTAGGCACGCCGGAAGAGATCGTCGAGTATGCCAACTTGGGTATCGACATGATGGACTGCGTGCTGCCTACGCGGGCGGCGCGGCACGGCTTGCTGTTTACCTCCGAGGGCAGGATTTCCATCAAGCAGGCCAGATTCGCCTCCGACCCGGCTCCCCTGGACGCCAACTGCGGCTGCCGGGTCTGCCAGCGCTATTCGCGGGCCTACTTGCGGCATCTCTATGCCTGCAATGAGGTTTTGGCCCAGGTCCTGAATACCGTCCACAACCTGAGCTTCTACCTTGACACCATGCGGGCGGTGCGTCATTCTATTGCGCTTGGGAATAAGGCCCAATTTCCTTCCGGGGAGCAGACCCGAGCGAAATCATAGCCTGGCATCCCCGGTTCATGCCTGAAGTTGAAGCATCTCCGGCCTGAGGAAGCGAGAAATCCTGCGGTGAATTGCACAGGGCCAGGTCGCGCCGATGGGCGTAGTCCTGAGCCGTTGAGGTGAGTTCGGTTTCATGAGCAGCGTAGATTTGTTGGCACTGCAAACGATAGGTTCGGGATCCTGGCTGGGATTCGCCCCGCTCATTTTCATCTTTGCCATCTTTTATTTTCTCCTGATCATGCCCCAGCAACGGCGTCAGAAAAAGTGGCAGCAGATGCTGAACGACCTCAAGAACGGGGACAAGGTCGTGACCAGCGGCGGATTGCGCGGCACCATTATTGCGCTACGGGAGGATTACATTCAGTTGCGTGTCCCGCCGGACAATTTGCGTCTCGAGGTGACCCGTGCGTCGATCGCGTCGGTGGTCACGCCGGACGATAAGAACAAAGCGGCTTGAAGAAGTAAAGTAGCGCCGGCATCTTGCCGGCTGTCGCGAAGGCATCTTACCCTCGCCGGTTGGGGCGGGACGCCCCCATGACAACCGCCAGGAGGGCGGCGCTACAAAGAGAAGAACATCGATTTTTAGGCCATGAACAAGAATTTAACCTGGAAGCTCGGACTTATCGCTGCCATCCTTCTGTTGTTCCTGTTTGGTATCTTCGGGATTCCGAAGGACCTTTCGGGGAACGGACTGCTGGCGTCGTTGCAGGAGCGCATTCATCTGGGGCTCGACCTCAAGGGCGGCACCCACCTAATTCTGCAGGTGCAGGTCAACGACGCGGTCAACGGAGATTCCGACCGCGCCCTGGAGCGCCTGAAGGAAGACCTGCGCACCCACAAGATTAATTACACCGAAATCAGCAAGCCTGACCCGGTGAACCATCCCGACCAGATTGTGCTCAAAGGTGTGCCGCCGGAGTCGACTTCGGACTTGCGTTCCACCGTAAGCGAACGGCTGCCGGAGTACGACCTCAATTCGGGCGCCGATAACGCGTGGACTTTTTCCATGAAGCCGCAAGCCCTGGCCGAATTGAAGAACCGGGCGGTCACGCTGGCGATTGAAACCATCCGCAACCGCATTGATCAGTTGGGCGTGACCGAGCCGGTGATCCAGGAGCACGGTTTGGGCCAGTATCAGATCCTGGTGCAGCTCCCCGGCGTGGACGATCCGGCGCGAGTCAAAGAAATCATGCAGTCCACCGCCATGCTGGAAATCAAGCAGGTGCTGGGAGGACCGTATTCCAGCGAGCAGGATGCCTTGCAGCAGCACGGTGGTGTGATGCCCCCGGATTCAATGCTGTTGCGGGGACGCAGCATCGGCGCCCGCACGGGCGACGATAGCGGCGAAGAATATTATCTGCTGACCCGCAGTTCGGCGGTGGCAGGTGCAGACTTGCGTTCGGGCGGCGCCACCGTAGGGCGCGACTCCAACACCAATTCGCCCGACGTGGGTTTCGTTCTGACCAACGAAGGCGGAAGAAAGTTCGCCGCGTTTACCGGTTCCCATGTGGGCGAGAAGCTGGCAGTGGTCCTCGATAACCGGGTGCGAGAAGTCGCCACCATCAACGAACAGATTCACGATCAGGGCCGGATCGCCGGTGGGGGAATGAATGAGCAGACGGCAAAAGACCTGGCGCTGGTTCTGAACTCGGGCGCGCTTCCGGCCGGAATCAAATATTTGGAAGAGCGTACCGTCGGGCCGTCGCTGGGATCGGATTCGATCCGGGCCGGAGTCCGGGCGGCAGTGATCGGCATGCTCGCGGTGCTGATCTTCATGCTGATCTACTACCGTGGCGCCGGCATCAACGCGGATATCGCACTCATCCTGAATTTGATCATTCTGCTGGGTTTCCTGGGTTTCAGCGGAGCCACTCTTACGCTGCCGGGTATCGCCGGCGTAATCCTGACCGTCGGTATGGGTGTGGACTCGAATGTGCTGATTTTTGAGCGTATTCGGGAGGAACTACGGAACGGGAAGACTCCGACATCGGCGGTTGAGCAAGGCTTCGGTCACGCCTGGATCACGATCGTTGACACACACGTCACGACCATCGTTTCGGCCTTTATTTTGTTTATCTTCGGGACTGGCCCGGTGCGCGGGTTCGCGGTCACGTTGACCTTCGGTCTGCTGGCCAACCTGTTTACCGCGGTTTTTGTCTCGCGCATGATTTTTGACTGGATTTTGAGCCGCAAGCAGCGCGGAGAAGCACTGAGCATCTGAGGTTTTCTTCGCGTTCTTTGCGGTTTCCTTGACGCACTTTGCGGTAAGAGCTTTTGACCGCGAAAGGTCGCTAAGGTCGCAAAGGAAGCCGAGAGCGAAGAGCTAGAAGAGGGGTTTAACGACAGCGTGGAATTTTTTCGAAATCCGAACATAGACTTTCTGGGCAAGAAGTGGTATTTTCTCGCCTTTTCGTTGCTGTTCAGCGTGGCGGGCATATTTTCCATGTTGTTCTGGCATGGCATCCCGCTGGGTGTAGACTTCCGGGGCGGCACGCTGGTCTACGTAAAGTTCTCCCACCCGCCGGACGACAACGCCATCCACGCGGCCCTGGCAAAGGTGGGATTGACCGGGGCGAAGATTCAGCGCCTGGGGGCGGTCGCGAACAACGAAGTGCTGATCGATCTCGATGTGCGGGAGACCAGCGAAAAAGCGCTCGATCAGGGCAAGATTCAGATCATCAACGCGCTGGAGACCAATGCTCCGGCGGGCAAGCTGGACCTGAACAACACCAGCTCTTTGACACTAGCTAATTACCTGTTGGAGAAGGATCCGCTGCATGCCGGAACCGACGCCAATCAACGCTACGCGGCCCTGGCCAAGGCGATCGTCGATCATCGCGATAAGACCAGGGGCGGAGTACTGGGGTCTTTTGACGAACTCAACAGCGTCGCCGATCCTGCGGCGGTCAAGGCTTTGCAGGATGGGTTCTATCTCTCGGATTTTGGTGTCTATCAGGTAGAGATCGTTGGGCCGCAGGTAGGCAAGCAGTTGCAAAGCCAGGCCCGGTGGGCAGTAGTTTATTCGCTGGTCGGGATGCTGATCTATCTGGGGTTCCGCTTCGAGTGGATTTACGGGGTGGCTGCGGTGGTTACAGTTTTCCACGACACTCTGATTACGGTTGGCGCGTTCTCTCTGATGAACAAGGAAATCTCCCTGACCGTGATCGCTGCGATCCTGACCCTGATCGGCTATTCGAACAACGACACGATCGTGATCTTTGACCGCATCCGGGAAAATCTGAAGCTGATGCGGCGAGAAAAGTTGTCAGAAGTCGTAAACCGGAGTATTAATCAGACCCTGAGCCGGACGATCTTGACGGCGGGTTTAACATTCTTGACGGTTCTGGCTCTGTACATGTTCGGCGGCGAGGTGCTGCACGGCTTCTCCTTCGCCCTGGTGATTGGAATTCTGATCGGAACCTATTCCTCGATCGCGATTGCGGCCCCCATTCTGGTTGCCTACCAGGATTGGCGGGGAAGCCGGGACAAGCTGTCACCGGTAATGGTTACGGCCGGCAAGGGCAAGTCGGTCGCGGGCAAGGGTAGTCGAAGCCTGGCGAGCGGCCAGGACTAGCTGCCGGACGACGTAATGTCAAATGTTTGCATTCTTCGCGGGGCCGTGTAGGATGCAAGCCGGGTTTTGGGAGCAAAGAGGAAACGGGCGGTGTCTAAGGATACGTAGGGTCTGTGCAGGAGAACCTCATGTTTGAAGACAGCCTCATTGAATCGGGTAACAAATTAAAAACAAAGCGGGGCATGACGACAGTTATCTCCTTTATTTTCCAGGTGATGCTGATCGGCGTGCTGGTACTGCTACCGCTCTTGTTTACGGAAGCTTTGCCCAAAACCCAGCTGATGACCTTCCTGGTGGCCCCCCCTCCACCTCCGCCGCCACCGCCACCGCCAGCCGCAGCGCCGATCAAGGTCGTCAAGATAATCCAGACTGACATCATCAACGGGCAGCTGCGCACGCCGACCAAGATCCCCGAGAAAATCCAAATGATCAAGGAAGAAGAGGCGCCTCCGCCGGTTTCCTCGATGGCAGGCGTCGTGGGCGGCGTCCCCGGAGCCGGTGGTGCCATGGGCGGTGTGATCGGCGGCATCATCAATTCCACCCCGGTTGCCGTGCCCAAGGTCGCCACTCCGCAGCGCGTGCGGGTATCGCAAGGCGTGACCCAGGGCTTGCTGATTCGCAAGATTCAGCCCAACTACCCACCCCTGGCACGGCAAGCGCGCATCCAAGGATCAGTATTACTGCAGGCTGAGATCAGCAAGGATGGATCAATTCAGAACCTGCGCCTGATCAGCGGCCACCCCATGCTGGCTCCCGCCGCGATTGAAGCGGTGAAGCAGTGGAAATACAAACCGTACATCCTGAACGGCGAGCCGGTAGAAGTGGAAACCCAGATTACGGTCAACTTTACGCTGGCCGGAGGCTAGACTTCAGGCGGCTCACAGAACGCAGGATTTGAAGCACGCAGTAGTTTTGCAATCGGACAAGCTCTGAGGAGGAAAGCAACTCATGTTCAATGTAGCAGCATTTACTCTCACGCATGTATCCACCATGGCGACCTGGATCTTCCAGGAGCAGGCGGTGGGTTGGGACCCGATTTCGCTGTGGCACCAGATGGGTATTCCAGCGAAGGCAGTGGTCATCATTCTGTTCATCATGTCCGGTTGGTCGATCGGGGTAATGATTGATCGAGCCATGGCCTTCAGCGCGGCTCGCAAGCAATCGCGTGCCTTCGCACCGGCTGTGGCTGGCGCGCTGCGCGATGGCAAGATCGAAGAAGCCATCAAAGTAGCGGAGCGCAACAAGAAGAGCCATCTGGCGAAAGTGGTGACCTCGGGCTTGATGGAATTCCGCGCTCACCAGGAGAGCGGAGAGATTCCGGGCGAGACTATCGAAGCCTCCAAGCGCGCTCTGGAGCGTACGGAAGCGATCGTCCATGCCGAGTTGAAGCGCGGACTGGGCGGTCTGGCAACCATCGGATCGACGGCCCCGTTCGTCGGACTGCTGGGCACAGTGGTCGGCATCATCAACGCGTTTAAAGGTATTCAGTCCGAAAAAGCTACCGGTCTGGCAGCGGTCGCGGGCGGTATCTCGGAAGCGCTGGTGACCACCGCCATCGGGCTGTTCGTGGCCATCCCGGCCGTGATGATGTTCAACTACCTGACCGGACGCGTGGAAGCGTTCGACGTGGAGATGGATAACTCGTCGAGCGAACTGATCGACTACTTCCTGAAGCGCCGGGGAATGCGCCGCACCTAAGCTTAGAAGGCGCAGAGCAAAGCACGCTACAACCTCCGAGTTGCTGATCTGGCGCCGGGCGAACGTCCGGCGCCGGATTCAAAAGCAGGAGACGCTGGGGATCGTCCTCAGCGCGGGCGTTCTCGCAAGCGATCGCCCAGGAGACTTGAGTTATGGCGTTGAATAAGCGGAACGAGGGAGTCAAGGTCAACTCCAACATCAACGTGACACCCATGGTGGACGTGATGCTGGTGCTGCTAATCATCTTCATGGTGATCACGCCCATGTTGCAGCATGGCGTGAGCGTGGACATGGCAAAAGTAAACAACCCGGAGTCGATGCCCGACGCCGATAAAGAAGACGCCTTGCTGGTGTCGGTCATGCGGGACGGGACCGTGTACTTCGGTACCGACAAGCTTCCGGCAGACCAGTTGACTGGCAAAGTCAAGGACCGTCTGGCCAGTCGCATGGACAAGCGGGTCTTCGTCAAGGCGGATGCCCGCGCGCGCTTCGGCTCAGTGGTTGAGGTCGTGGACAACGTGCGCGCCGCGGGAGTGGACCAACTGGGATTGCTGACCGAACAGCGGAAGACGACGGCGGCTCCAGCCCCGGCGAGTGCGACCGCGCCCACTGGCGGACAATAGCTTTTTAGGAATCGAGATTTTGAAGATCGAGGAGAATTTTTATGGGAATGGCAATGGGATCGGGCGGCGGTCAGAGCGCGGACATGAATGTCACGCCGCTGATTGACGTGCTGCTGGTGCTGATCATCATCTTCATGGTGATCACCCCGTTAACCCCCAAGGGCCTGGACGCGCTGGTGCCCCAACCGCCACCGCCGAATGCGCCCAAGAACAACACTCCCGACCGCACCATCGTAGTCCAGCTGATCGACCGCGGGGCGGGGCAGGCGCCGGCGCTGAAAATCAACCAGGAGGAAACGACCTGGGAGAACCTGCAGGGCCGCTTGACCGACATCTTCAAGACCCGGGCGGAAAAAGTGATGTTCGTCAAAGGTGACGATGCGGTTCCATTTGCCGACGTGGCCAACGTAATCGACATCGCGCACGCCTCGGGCGTGGACAAAGTTGGCCTGATCACAGCCAAGATCGAAGCCGGCGGCTAGCCGAAGTTTATCGGGATAACTGTTGGGGGTAGGGCGGACGTTTGATCCGCCCGTCCCATTTTGCATGCGCGGCACACTGCGGCGTTCTGGTCGTCCGCCGGCACAGCACGGGCCTGACGATTTCTGGTAAGGGAGACTTACAGCGCAATGAAAACAAGCGTACGAATGCTGGCAATGACGGCGCTCGGACTGGTGTTGCTAAGCACCGCGGGCTGCAGCAAACTGAGGGCGCGCGACCAACTGAACAAGGGCGTGCAGTCCTACAAGAACGCCAAGTATGAAGAGGCGATCAACCATTTTCAGCAGGCGGTGTCGCTTGATCCCAGCCTGGTCAACGCCCGCCTCTACCTGGCCACCGCGTTCGCCCAGCAGTACATTCCGGGCGCCGACACGGAAGACAACAACCAGATGGGACAGAACGCGATTGACCAGTACAAGGCTGTGCTGGAACGCGATCCCAAGAACATCAACAGCGTAAAAGGAATCGCCTACCTTTACCTGCAGATGAAGCGATTTGAGGATGCCAAGACGTTCTACCGCAAAGCGATTGAGGCGGACCCGAACGATCCCGAGCCCTACTATTCGGTGGCGGTCATCGACTGGACGCAGAGCTACCAGCCGCGCATGGAAGAACGCGCCAAGGTGGGCCTGAAGCCGGAAGAGTGGATGATGAAGGACAAGGGAAACAAGAAGGTCTGCCAGATGCTGCGGGACAAGAACTCGGGCGTCATACAGGACGGCATCGCTATGCTGCAAAAGGCCCTCGATCTGCGGCCCGACTACGACGACGCCATGGCTTACCTGAACCTGCTGTACCGTGAGAAGGGCGACCTGGAGTGCGATGATCCGGCGGCTCGCGCGGCGGACCTGAAAACAGCCGACGAGTGGGTGGACAAGACCATGGCCACCAAGAAAGCCAAGGCCGAGAAGCAGCCCACGAATCAGGGCATCACGATGCCAAGCAAGTAGGATGCTTGTAAATTTTTAGAAAACGAAAGCCTCTTCCCTTCGGAAGAGGCTTTTGATTTTTCAGTCGTCAAGCTGAACAGGGGGTCGTGTCATCCTGAGCGATTCCGCCTATTCGCTTGCGAAGAGGTGGCTGAGTCGAAGGACCCCTATTGTAGGATCTCGGCCGGATGCAATGGCGGGGCAATCCCTAACGACAAGCAGCGGGAATGACTACCCGCTGAAACCCCGGCCGGGATTGTGAAGGGTAGGGGTCCTTCGACTGCGTGGCCGCTTCGCGAAGCGAAGCAGCCACTTCGCTCAGGATGGCAGAGGGATTGACCGGGACGAACGCGCCTTTACATGTTCAAGAAGATTCTTATTGCGAATCGGGGGGAGATCGCGGTGCGGGTCATCAGGGCCTGCCGGGAGCGGGGAATTCCCTCGGTTGCGGTGTTTTCCGACGTGGATCGCGCCGCGTTGCACGTCCTGAAGGCGGATGAGGCCTACCCAATCGGGGCGGCCGCCGCGGCCGAGTCCTACCTTAACATCCAGAAAATTCTGGACGTGGCGAAACGCTGCGGCGCCGACGCAGTTCATCCCGGCTACGGCTTTCTTTCGGAAAATGCGAAGTTTGCCCAAGCCTGCGCGGAAGCGGGAATAAAGTTTATCGGGCCGAAGCCGGCGTCCATGGAGATGATGGGATCAAAGACGCGGGCCCGTCAGGAAATGGAAAAGGCCGGCATCCCGTTCGTGCCCGGAACCTCGCGCGCTTTGGAGTCTGTCCAGCAGGCGAAGGAGGTGGCGGCGAGGATCGGCTATCCGGTCATGCTGAAAGCTGCCGCGGGCGGCGGTGGTAAAGGGATGCGCCTAGTGCATCGCGCCGAAGAGCTGCAAGCCGCCCTGGATGCCGCGCAGAGCGAGGCGCGGCGAAGCTTCGGGGATGGCGAGGTTTATCTGGAAAAGGCCATTCTCAACCCGCGGCACATCGAGATGCAGGTGCTGGGGGATGAGCATGGCAACACCCTTTATCTTGGCGAACGCGAGTGTTCCATCCAGCGGCGCCATCAGAAGGTGCTGGAGGAAGCACCCTCGCCCCTGGTTGATGCGGACATGCGTCGGCGCATGGGCGAGGTCGCGGTGCGGGTGGCCAAAACATCCGGTTACTGCAACGCGGGGACGGTCGAGTTTCTTGTCGATGATCAGAAGAACTTCTATTTCCTCGAAATGAACACGCGGCTGCAAGTGGAGCATCCGGTGACGGAAGCGATCACCGGGTTCGACCTGGTCGATCTGCAGATTCGCATCGCAGCGGGTGAAAAGCTTCCGTTCCGGCAAGAAGATATTTTGCTTCGCGGGCATGCGGTCGAGTGTCGCATCTACGCGGAAGATCCGGACAACAACTACTTTCCCAGTCCGCAAGACCAACATATCGCTGTTCCAGCGGATTCTGGCCGATGAGAATTTTCGGTCGGGCAAAATCGATACCGGATATCTGGAGCGCCTGCTGAGTTCTGGTCCCGGCGGAGGAAAAAAAGAGACTGCGGACGTCGCCGCCATTGCCGTCGCCGTGTTTGGGTTGCTGGAGGCGGCTTCGAATCCTGGAGCCGGCGGCACCGAGGCCGGTCCGGCAACCTCAAGCTGGAAAAAAACTGCAAGAACCGAAGGGATGAGGTAGTGCCGCAGATTTAGGTTCGATGGAGAGACGGGCGTGCTCGCTCGTCATGGTACGAGCTAAGCGTGGACGGGCGGGGACGCCCCTCTCTCCATCGATTCTCGATAGACTTCATGATCTCCAACGTCACCATCGACGGAACGGAATACCGCCTCGAACTGGACCTTGAGTCCGGTGGTTGGCGTTGCCAGGTGGATGGACGCGAAATCCAAATGGACGCAGTGGCGGTGCGGCCCGATGTTCTGTCGATCTTGATTGAAGGCAAAGTCTACGAAATCAGACGAGAGCGGATCGATGCTGGGCTGCGAATCTGGATTGGGGATCAATCGTACCTGGCCGAACTGCGTGATCCGCGATCGTTGCGCGCCCTCAAGCGCCGGGCTGACCATGGTAAAGAAGCGCGCCAGCTCGTTGCTCCCATGCCTGGGAAGGTGGTGCGGTTTCTGGTCGGTGAGAATTCGCCGGTGGAAGCCGGACAGGGCGTGGTGGTGGTGGAAGCGATGAAGATGCAGAACGAGATCAAGTCGCCGAAAAAGGGGAGAGTGGTGAAGTTGGCCGTTGCCGAGGGTGCTGCGGTGAATGCCGGGGATGTGCTGGCGATCGTCGAGTAGTAGTGCGATCGCCGATCTCGATTTGATGGAGGACGGGCGTCCTCGCCCGTCATTGTGCACGCTGCAGCGTAGACGGGCGGGGACGCCCGTCCTCCACCTGCTTTCTTCTTGTTTATTGGGCGGTGCCGTTGCCGTCCAGCACTTTCTGCGCGTAGTAGTTTTCTACGCGGGCCTGGTCGCGGAGAACCTCGTAGTACCCGGCCTTGAGCAGTTGCTCGCGACGGTCGCGGAGCTGGGCGCGGATGGCTTGTTGCACCCGTGGGTCGGCTAGTTCGCGTTGTCCCGCTGGTTCCTTGGAAATCAGCTTGACCACCTGGTATCCCGCGACCTGCTTGTTCATGGGATTGGCCAGCGGGATCA
>WNFA01001004.1_pt1 | contig 22862 bp, 14 predicted proteins | sample 5400481 | NCBI WGS metagenome assembly WNFA01 (sample SAMN13153340, study PRJNA577476) | soil metagenome | isolation source: 120 cm saprolite under Douglas fir tree site 2 hole 1 replicate 2 | place: USA:California | collected 2015-04-18 | reverse complement strand
CTTTGCACCCCAAAATGGATCACGATACGATTCTTCAACAATTGGCTTATTCCCTGTAGACAAAAGGAGTTCACCAAATTTTTCCCAATTTTGTACTAATTTAACGCGCAAGCACCAACGCATGATATTTATCCTGGCGGCATCCCAATCAAGACGTGAGTCCTTGCGATATGGTTTACTTTTCATTTTGGCTGCCATGGGACTCGTCTGACCAATAATCAGTTGCTGAACGTCAGGTAAATGTGGAAAGCGGCATGCCTGGTAAAGAGCTTCAGAGGTAAGGACGCGGATGCCGTTAATAGATAGATGATACCCACCTGCCATGTTTGACAAACCGCCGAATTGTTCAGCAGTTCTCAGAAATACAGCACACTCGTTTCTCTGATATATTCTGTAAGCCTGTGGTTCCATCTTATTCTCCTCACAAATAGAGAAATATCTAATATCATATCACATGCTATACTCATACTGCTCGTTTGTTATTCTAGGGAATAGCGGATACCATTTTCCTACACCCCACCATAATACCAAAGGACAATTATTGGCAATATTCCGGTATGTAACGAAAAATGTGCCAAAACCGAGAGATCCAATTTTCATAAAACCGAGTGGTCGCATTGATTCTTTTGGCTCATGGCATGCAGTAACAATTTGAATCCCTTTTTTCAAGAAAGCCCTTTCTACAGTTCTTCTAGCATCATAGGAGGAGAAAAGCTTTTCTTGCGATGGAACGCCCTGATAGCGGAAGAGATCATAATCTCGCCAATTTTTTCGAGCCAGGAATGCACGCAAGTTGGATACGTACGCATTAATAGATGGATCATCAGAAAGTTCTTCTGGCCAAAGAACTTCAGACTGCGTGTCAAGGGAGCGAGTATTATCAATAACCAGAGAACACTTCCATTTGATAGCAATCCCTTTCTTTGCAGCAGCATTGAGTATGTATGGTTTTACATAATTTATTCCCTCGGAGTGAACTGCAATGGTATAAATCATCAGCATACAATTTGACAGAGCATCATTTGTGATCCAAGATGGTGTATTTGTTCCAGATGTGAGGTCATACCGAAGCCGATTACCAGTGTAGACAGCATCATCGATATATATACAAGTGTTTATGTTTGAAGTACCACACATAGCAATGCTACAGCTATAATCCTCACGGAGGATCTCATCCATAATTTCTAGCATCGCTACTTGACTACCTCCTTTATTCTGGACTCGAAGAAAAGATATATGGGATAGCAGGTTTGCCGGATCATGTGTGGCAACAACATCATTTCTTAGAAAATTGCGAAGACACGCCTTCACACTAAATTTGGAGAAGTAAAACCGCTTCATTATTGATTCCATCTCAGCAAGAATGATAGGTTGATCATCAATTTCAAATTGATTCAACCACCTTTCTACATGAGTAGGTGTTATGGGAGCAATTTCATTTTGATGATAATCAGTGATGGTATTAGCTAGCGACAGGAGCAATGCATTACGATGAGCTTTAATCAATATTCCTCTCCTTACACGCATTCCCAAATTAGCATATCTACTATAGAGAAGGTAGGGGAATGGTTGGAGAGAAAAATGGTTAAGATTTGGTTAAGATTAAGTTATGATATTGATAAATCATTGAGAAATCAAATTAGTAAGTGATTTCGTAGATTCCTGGCCCAAATTTCTTACCGCCTCGACAATCAACCTGTGCTCAACCAACTTCAGCCTCTCGTGCAGCGTCTCCTCAGTATCTCCCTCTTCAATCGCCACCTCCTCACGACAGATGCCAGGCCCGGCATCCACTTCTGGGGTCACATAGTGGACGCAGCTCCCGGTGACCTTCACACCGGCATCCAGGGCCTGTTTGACTGCATGCAGACCTCGGAAGACCGGTATTTGTGTGCCGTCGCTGGTGGTATAGGTACTTCCCGTGCCAGCATCCGGCAAGAGCGCGGGATGGATGTTAATGACACGCTGGGGGAAGTGTTCGAGGAAGGTAGCGCTGAAGATGCGCATCCAGCCGGCAAGCACAATTAGGTCGGCTTGAAATAGTTGCAGGAGGGCAGTAAGCCGGGCTTCGCTTTCTGGCATCCCGCTTTTGGGCGCAATGAATTGCGCCCCTACATTTGCTTTCTCCCTGGGCGCTCCTACGGTTTCTTTCCTCCAGGGTAGATATATTGCTGGTATCTTGTGCTTGAGGGCACGTTGCAAGCCGTAGGCGTCGGGGTTGTTGCTGACGACCAGGGCGATTTCGACACCTGGGAGTTGTTGGTTTTCGATGGCGTCGATGAGGGCTTGCAGGTTGGTGCCCGAACCTGAGATGAGGACGCCGAGGCGTAGAGGAGGTTTTTGAATTTCGTGCTCGTTATGGCTCACAGTTGCTGTACCTCTTGATCTGCCTGTAGCAGTTCTGCTGTAAGGCGCTGCTTGTAGTCGTGCAAGCGCTGCGCCAGTTGCGGGTCTGCGAGTGCGAGTATTTTTGCCGCGAGTAGAGCGGCTCCCTCCGGTTCCAGGATGGTGGGCGAGGCGATACCCGAGGGCAGCCTGAGCGATGAGAGGATATCCATACCGCCGAAACGGTCGCTGTATGGCGGGCAGGCGATGACGGGATAGCGTGTGTTGGCGTCAACGACCGCGGAAAGGGCGTTTGAGCGGCCTGCGATGGTGATGTAGACCAATGGGCCGGTTTGTTCGTATTCCTGCAATATCTGTAGTAGGCGTTGAGTCGCTTTGTGGGCCGAGCAGACGCGCATCTGGTAGCTGATTCCGAGCGCTTTGAGTGTTTTGGCTGCGGCTTGCGCGTGGGCAAGGTCGGACTTGCTGCCCATGATGATGATTATTTGCGATGGCATAGAATATTACCTCCATAGGGCGACGCAAGCGTCCCCACCCCTACGATGATGACATAGAAATTACTTCCACAGGGCGACGCAAGCGTCCCCGCACCGCTCCACACCGCCCCCGCCCCTACGATGATGACGAATTACCGTTTTTATCTTTTAATCCGCGATGGGCGATATCTCGCCGGTAGTGCATTCCTTCGAATGAGATACGAGCAGCGGCGTCGTAGGCTCGCGCTACTGCTTCTTGAAGCGTTGCTCCGTGGGCTGCTACGCTGAGCACGCGGCCGCCCGCGGTGACCAGTTGTCCATCTTGCAGGGCCGTGCCCGCGTGGAAGACCTGTACCCCCTCTAAGCGGCTGGCGTCATCGATACCCTTAATAGGTATGCCGGTGCGGTATTTACCAGGGTAACCTCCTGAGGCCAGGGAGATGCTGACAGCGTAGCCGGGATGCCAGAGGGTATCAAGTTTCACGGGGAGGGTGTCTGCGAATTCCAATACATTCACCAGGTCCTCTCGCATGAGCATCACCAGGGCCTGGGTTTCGGGATCGCCAAAGCGAGTGTTGTGCTCCAGGACCATGGGGCCGCGCTCGGTGAGCATGATGTTCGAGTAGAGTACGCCGGAGAAGGCTATGTCGCGTGCCTTGAGAGCCTGGAGTGTGGCGGCAACGATACTCCTGAATATTTCCTTTTCGGTGGATTTTTCAACGAAAGGCAGGGGGGTGAATACTCCCATGCCGCCTGTATTGAGGCCCTGGTCTCCATCGAGCGCGCGTTTGTGATCCTGGGTCAGCGTCAAGGGCAGGTAGTGCGTTCCCTTGCAGACGACGGTCGAGCCGATTTCATCACCTTGCAGGTAGTCCTCGATCACTACAACATCGCCCGCGTCACCAAAGACACGCTCGACCATCATCTGGTGAACGGCATCACGAGCCGTTGCCATATCTAAGGCTACAATCGCCCCTTTACCCGCCGCGTTACCGTCAGCTTTGACGACGACCGGGGCGCCATGCTCTTCCAGGTAGGCGAAGGCTTCCCTGGCTTGAGTAAAGGTACGGTGCCGGGCGGTGGGGATGCCCGCCCCGGTCATAAGTTGCTTGGCGAAGGCTTTGCTGCCCTCCAACGCCGCACCTGCTGCTCCCGGACCGAAGATGTGCAGATCACGTTCACGGAATACATCTGCGATACCGGCTACCAGGGGCACTTCTGGCCCCACGACTGTGAGATCAACCTGGTTGCGTTCGGCAAAATCTGCAAGTTGCGCAAACTGAGTAACATCCAGTGGGATGCACTCGGCATATGTAAGCATGCCGGGATTCCCCGGCGCGGCATATACACGTGTCACATGCCGGCTCTGTGCAAGTTTCCAGACCAGGGCATGTTCACGCGCTCCCGAGCCGATGACCAGCATCCGCATTACTGCACCTCCTGGTGTATCTTCAATGAGGTTTGTATCATTTGTGTCTCTTGTGTCTCTTGTATCTCTTGTGTCTGTTGTATCGCTGTGTAATACGAAGATGCAGTCAAAGCTACAACTGTTTACCAGCAAGGGGCGATGCAAGCATCCTCACCACCCATCCGCACCACTCCCGCCCCTACGCGGCTGTTTACCGGCAAAGGGGCGATGCAAGCATCCCCACTCCACTCCGCACCGCCCCCGCCCCTACGCGGCTTATCGAACGGGTCGCACATTGGTGGAAGCTCGTACAGCATCAGGGGAGATATGCGGGGAACGCCGCTCATTGCCGAAAAGGGCTCTTGATTCTGCACCAGGCGCACCCCTCATGGCGTTCTCGTCATGGCGTTCTCGTCAGTGTACCGCGTTTTAGGGGCATAATGAAGTGAGTAGCTCCTGTCTTCTGTGGATCGAACGGCCAGCCCTGCTTCTGCATACAGCCATAGCAAAATTCGCTGTTCAGGCGTGCATCAGCAACGGCATCTTCGAGCAGGTCTCCGCCCTGCGTAGAAGTTATAGCTCTGCCCAGCCCTGTAGTGCTAAGATAGCCAAGGCTATCCACACCGATATATGCCGCAACCTCTGCGACAGTGCGACCGGCGGCGATCAATTCTTCCTCCTGCGGGATATCGATGCCGAAATAGCAGGGATGGCGCAGCGGTGGTGAACTGGAACGCAGGTGGATTTCCCGCGCGCCCTGATGGCGCAGGGCTGCTACCAGGCGCTTCATGGTATTGCCTCGCACGATTGAGTCATCAACCACCACTAAACGTTTGCCGTCGATCTTCGGCTTAACGATATTGAATTTCAGGTCTATTTCTAACTGGCGCAAGCGCTGGTCGGGTTTGATAAAGGTGCGGTCGCTGTAGCGATTTTTGATGATCGCCTGTCCATAGGGTATACCGGATGCTTCAGCATAGCCCAGCGCTGCAGGGATGGATGAGTCCGGCACAGGTATCACAAGGTCCGCGTCTACGGGGTGTTCCCTGGCCAGCTCGCGCCCTAATGCCTCGCGCACGGTGTAGACATACCTGCCGTTTAACTGGCTGGTAGCGTCTGAGAAGTAAATGTATTCGAATACACAGAGCGCATTGCGCGGCATACGTACGAGTATCTCAGAACGCATACCACGTTCATCGATGGTGATTAACTCCCCTGGCTCAACTTTGCGCACGAAGGTCGCGCCAACGCGATCCAGGGCGCACGATTCTGAGGCTACGATCCAGTTTTCAGCGATACGGCCCAGGCACAGTGGGCGCATGCCCCAGGGATCACGCATTGCATAGAGTTTGCCCTCCGCCAGGATTACAAGGCTGTATGCTCCGCGTAGCAGCGGGAATGTCTCAATCATGCGCTCGCGTAGTGTGGGGCCTTCTGCGTGCAACAAGAGCAGGGCGATGGCTTCGCTATCGGTAGTAGAGTGCAAGAACTCGCGTGGCAGTTGCTCGCGCAGGGCTGCTCCGTTTACCAGGTTGCCATTATGGGCGACGGCGATGGTGTCATACTGGCCGCGCCAGGCACCCACGACAAATGGACCGGCATTCTCAACGCAGCTTGAGCCGGTCGTGGAGTAACGCACATGGCCGATGCCACAGCGCGTTTCGGGTAAACCTGTACCGGTATCGGAGAAGACTTCGCGCACTTTACCCATACTGACACGGCTGACTATCTTGCCTTCACTATCATAGACTGCCATGCCGGCGCTTTCCTGTCCGCGATGCTGCAGGGCAGTCAGCGCAAGGGTCAGATAGCGGCGCACATCGATGTTCTCACCGTTTTGCCTGGCATATATCCCGACTATTCCACAGGCATCGTGCAGGCGCTCCATATGTTTGCTCCTATCAATCTTGCTGAAGAGCGGGTTTCAATTTCCCTGTAAGATCTGCTACCACGGCGTAGCGGTCGGCAACGTCCTGGAGGTCCTGGGAGGTCACTTCTTTCAGGTTGCGATAGACTTGCTTGTCCAGCATGCGGTTTTTGTCACCACCGGGCCAGAGGCGCCAGCTATCGTTATCGATGACATCGGCTACCAGCAGGTTTCCTTGAGTGTCACGGCCAAATTCGATCTTAAGATCAACGAGCGTTACATCTATGGTAGCCCAGGCTCTTTCCAACGTTTCGAAGACGCGGCGTCCCTGAGCAGCCATCCATGCGATCTCCTGTGGACCTGCCAGGCCCATCTCGATGATATCGTCTTCCCAGATTTGTGGATCGTGGCGAGCATCGTCTTTGAGAAAGGTCTCGACCAGGACCGGCTCGAAGCGCGTGCCCTCGCTCACTCCGGGATGGCGTTTGAGATAGGAACCGGTGGCGATGCGCCTCATTACCTGCTCGATGGGCAACATCGAGCAGCGCCGTACAAGGAGGGTCACGTCGTTGATCTGCTCGACAAAATGTGTTGCAATCTGTTCTCCGTTCAACAGGCGAAAGACATTGGCTGTCGTGATGGTGCTCCAACGCGATTTGCCAACAAGTTCATTGCGGCGGACGCCGTCACCTGCTGTAATTTGATCTTTGCTGACCATGTAGGCCAGGTTGTCATCGTCCGGATAGGCATATATCAGCTTGGTTTTGCCCTCGGCTAATAGAGGGCCGAGTGCTGGATGATCGATCATAAAGCTTCTCCTTCTAATACAACCCCTTCGCCCTCTGTGATATGTCCCACGGTGAGCAATTCGGGGAGTACGCGCCGTGCATGCACAGCCACTTCTGGTGAAACGACCAGCACCATGCCCACACCCATATTCAACGTGCGATACATCTCTTGCCGGGGCACCTGTCCCAGGCGGCCAAGCAGTTCGAAGATGGGCGGAACGTTCCACGCGCCTGTCTCAATGACCGCTTGTAAGCCCACCGGCAAAATACGTGGTATATTGCCCTCAAAACCTCCGCCGGTGATATGAGCGAGGCCCTTGATGGTGATGTCCCAATGCTCACGCAATGCCTGTATCTCTCGCAGGTAGCAGCGATGGGGGCGCAACAACGCATCGACTAATGGCTCACCGAGTTCAGGAAATATGGTAGCGAGTGCATAGGGAGCAAGGACGCGCCGGGCAAGCGAGTAGCCATTAGTGTGCAGGCCACTTGAAGGCAGCCCTAGCAAAATATCGCCTGTAGCTATGTCTTGCCCACTGCCAATGATTTCGTCTCGCTCGATGATGCCGACGATGGTGCCTGCCAGGTCAAAGGCTCCGGGCAAATAGACATCGGGCATTTCTGCTGTTTCGCCTCCCAGCAGCGCACAGCCTGCTTCCTGGCAGGCTGCCGCGACACTTTGGACAATCGTGGCAGCTATCACAGGATCGAGTTTCCCCATTGCCAGGTAGTCCATAAAGAAAAGCGGCCTGGCTCCCTGGGTCAGCAGGTCATTGACCGAGTGGTTGACAAGATCATAGCCGATGGTAGCGAAGCACCCGGCTTGCGCTGCAAGCAATGTCTTTGTGCCGACACCATCTGTCGAGGCTACCAGCGCGGGTTGGCGCATCTGCCGGAAGCTGCCAAGGTTAAAGACGCCCGCAAAGGCCCCCATTCCGGCCAGAACCTCTGGCCCATGAGTCGCTCGAACCGCCTCTTTCATTAGCTCCTTGGCAGCACCGGCGGCGGCGATGTCAACACCGCTGGAGGTGTAGGTGATAGGTCGTTTTATTGCGGCCATGTTCCTCGCATACTCAAAGGCGTTCTTGAAGAGTAGCAGCCCGTCGCCCTGTCCTTCTTCTCCTTGCATCCCGCCTCGCTTCGCTCGCCCCTCGATAAATCGGGGTCTACTGTAGAAAGTCGATTTATCGACTTGTCGGCGTTGGCGGGATGGATTGGTGCCGAGTATGTCCTGGCGTTGTGGATGTTGAAGCGCATGGACGTAGCGTTCGGGATGAGGCATCAGGCCAAATACGTTACCCTGCGCGTTGCATATGCCAGCGACATCGCCAACGGAGCCGTTAGGATTATCAGGATAGGGTACGGGCTGGGAAGAGTCCTGGGCGAAAATTGAAAATTGGGGCGTGGCAGATGAGGGTGATATCTGCCACGCATTGATAGTATACACTAGCGCTACCTGTCCATGATCTTGTAATGCGGACAGCAGCGCGGGCTCGGCTAATACGAACTGCCCCTCACCATGTGCAACCGGCAGTTCTATATGATGATCGATGCCTCGTGTGAAGATACACGGGCCCGGCTGCGCGGACAAGGTGACCCAACGGCATTCGAACTGTGCGGAGGCGTTATTAGTGAGGCTTGAGACCGGAATTTGAAGGGCATCAAGCGACCAGCTTCTCATACCCGGTAAAAGCCCGGCACGCACAAGCGCCTGAAAGCCATTGCAAATACCCAGCACAAGGCGACCCTCGTCAATAAACTGCTCTAATTGCCTTCCCAGGTGGATCGCCAGATTCTTTGCCAGCAGCGTTCCAGCGCCGAGGTCATCGCCATAAGAAAATCCACCCGGAATAACCAGAAAATGGTAGTCGAGCAGGCGTTCCGGCGCCTTGAGCAGCTGGTTTATGTGCAGCAGGTCGGTCTCAAAACCGGCAAGACGGCATGCGTGAGCAGTTTCACGATCGCAGTTGATGCCAGGGGCACGCAGCACAAGGGCACGCGGGTTATGCATGCTTGCTCACCTTTCCTCTCCATGCCTCTTGCAGTTCGCTCACGGGGGTATCGATGAGCACCTGGCGGCGGTTTCGCACTACGAAGCGTTCCGTTTCGGTGACTGTGCCAATCCGGGCAAAATGTTGCACGCCATTAGCGCGCATGAAAGACTCAAATGTGTCTTGATTACCGGGCGCGATCTCTACGAGGAAGCGCGAAGCCGATTCGCTGAAAAGTAGGATGGTGTTGAGTTCATCGTAGGAGTACGCATCTTCTGGCACGGCTCCATAGCCCAATCCTCCCGGAGCGGCATCTTCCAGGGGTATCAATCCTACGTCAATCGTCATTCCGAGCAGTCCGGCAAGCGACATTTCGGCGGCAGCTATAGCCAAACCACCTTCAGAGAGATCATGGCAGGCATGTACCAGGCCCTTACGTATGGCTGAACCCAGGGCTTTCATGGTGGTGCGCGCGGCCTGGATATCTACACGTGGCACGTCCGTAGATTGGATATCTACATAGGGCATGTTCGTAGACGACCTGGCACCCGCAAGGGGGCACTGATCCTCCCCCGGAGGGTGCTCCACTACATCGGTAGTGGTATCGTTTGCGGATGGCAGGTTTTGAGCTATTTCCAGGTAGTGTGAGCCTGCCAGTTCATTGCGGGTAATGCCAATTTGATAGAGTAGATTACCCGGGTGTTTTAGCGACATATCGACTGTCTGCGAGGCGTCATCGATTACACCGGCAGCAGAAATGAGCAGGGTCGGAATAACGGGCAGGCGTTCTCCATTGGAGCGGTATTCATTGTTGAGGCTATCTTTACCGGAGATGAAAGGCGTGCCAAAGCCGGTGGCAGCATCGTGGCATCCTTTGACGGCTCGTACAAGCATGCCCAACTGTGTTGGATCGGTGGGATTGCCCCAGCAGAAATTATCGAGAATGGCGGTGCGCTCGATGTCGCCGCCAACGGCTGCCAGGTTTCGCAGCGCCTCGTCAACGGCATTGATTGCCATATGATAGGGATCGATCTTGCCGTAAAGCGGGTTGATGCCGTTGGATAAGACGATGCCCGCGCCGGTTTGCTCTTCAAGGATGGGCTGGAGGACGGCGGCATCACCCGGCCCATTACCCGATCTACCCACCAGTGGCTTAAGGATGGTAGCTCCCTGCACTTCGTGGTCGTAACGACGTACGATCGATTCTTTGGAGGCTATAGTAGGATGGCCGAGGAGGGTGAGAAGAGTCTGGGTATAGTTCATTACACCACGGGTGGGATCGGTATTCAACGAGGGCGCAATGAATTGCGCCCCCACCCAGACCGCTTCTAATGTTCTACCGGGTCTTCCATGGTGCAAGAATGCCATGTCCATATCGGCGACGATTTGTCCATGATAGCTGATGACCAGGCGATGATCACCTGTGAATGTGCCGATGACGCTGGCTTCGACCTCCTCGATGGCACAGATATCCAGCAGTGTCTCAAGGTGTGCAGGTGGAACGGCCAGCACCATACGCTCCTGCGCTTCAGAGAGCCAGATTTCCCAGGGGGTTAGTCCTTGATATTTGAGTGGGGCACGTTCAAGTTCGACGCGAGCGCCGGTCTCCGCTGCCATCTCACCAATCGCCGAGGAGAAACCGCCAGCGCCGCAGTCGGTGATGGCCGAGTAGAGCTGGCGGTCACGCGCCTGGATAACTACGTCGGTCACCTTTTTTTCCGTGATAGGCGCGCCAATTTGCACAGCGCTTCCGGCCCTTGTATTGATCTCGCTGCTCATCTCACCGGAGGAGAAGGTTGCGCCGTGGATGCCATCGCGGCCGGTACGACCGCCAAGCACAACGATGCGGTCACCTGGCTTTACATGGCGAGGATGGCTGCCATGCGGTAAGATGCCCAGGCAGCCACAGAAGACAAGCGGATTGTGAATATACCCTTCGTGGTAGAGCACCGTGCCGTTGACGGTGGGTATCCCCATCTTATTGCCGTAATCGCGCACGCCATTCACGACTCCACCGGCAATGCGGCGCGGCGCAAGCACGCCAGGGGGTAATGCTCCGCCGGGTGTAGCAGGAGGTCCAAAGCAGAGAATATCGGTGCAGGCGATAGGCTGCGCCGAAACGCCCAGCACATCGCGGATTACACCGCCCACACCTGTATTTGCTCCTCCGAATGGTTCGATAGCGGAGGGATGATTATGCGTCTCGACTTTAAAGGCAATATCCTGCGATTGTGTAAAGCGTATGATGCCAGCGTTATCGCTGAAAGCTGATACGACCCAGGGACATGCGATTTGCTGCGTTGCCCGCATGATGTACTGCTTGAGCAGGCTGTCAATGGTCTGCTCTTCAAGCAGGCTGCCGTCGCTATCCAGCTCTCTATAGTGAATGGTGGCTTTAAATGTTTTATGCGAACAGTGCTCTGACCAGGTTTGCGCCAGTGTCTCGAGTTCAACATCGGTCGGTTCGCGGCCCTGTTCGCGGTAGTGTTGTTGAATGGCGCGCATCTCGTCGAGGTTTAAGGCCAGGAGACCAGCCCTGCTCAATTCAAGGAGTTGTTCACCGGTCATGCCGGTGAGTTGAATGTACCTGTGGGTGCGATTTAGGGGAGGTTCCTTGACATCTTGAAGTGTTTCCGGGGACTCGCTCACATTTGAAGAGGGCGCGATGAATCGCGCCCCTACGCTGTTATTTTGCAAGGCAAAATCTTGGATAACGGGGTTGTAGAGGAATTCCCCGGTGATGGTACGCACTTCGTCTTGGCTCAAACGTTGATCGAGTAGATATCTTTTGCCTGTTTCTACCCGCTCTAATCCTGTGATGCCGAGCATGGACGCACCTGTGAGGACGCTCTCCGCCAGGGTATCGGTCACACCCGGGTGAAAGAATACGTCAACAATGTGTTCTGCCCTGGTAGCTTCTGGCTGTTGAGATATGTCGGCTTCTTGTATGACGGGATCGATGAGGAGTTGCCTGGTAAGCTGCTTGACCTGGGAGGGAGTGAGATTTCCGGTGAGGTAGTAGAGTTGAGCGGTGCGGATTACGAGAGGTGAGGTGCTGGCGGAAATAGCGGCAAGGGAGGGTACCTGCCTGGTAGGCAATGCTACTATTTCGCGAGCAAGCTGGTGAGCATGAACGTCGTACTCCTCAGAGGTTGCTCGCACCTCGATTTGGTACATGGTCACGATTATCGTTCCAAAATCCTTCTACTTAACCCAATAAGTAGTTCCATTGAATGGAACGATGTCATTGTAGCACGTTTATGAGAAGGATGGCAAGGAAAGGATTATGGTACTTAATAGTGGCCTCTAAGGAGTAACGGAACGGAAAAATACGTTAAGGCCAAGAAATAGCTGCATTACACTCCTTAAATGCACCCAGTGTATCTTTTCAGATCCATTTGGCTGTCACGACCCGCTCCTTCTCTTCCGGCTAATCGGCCTGTGGAGGGCTTTTACAGCTTAGCGTGAGTTTTCGTTCGGATGTTCCTCAGAGGTCGGTATATCCACATCATCCTCATCTCTCCAGGCTCGTGGTCTCAGTCGTTCGCGTGTATCCTCTGCCTCTTCTCGTGAAATTTCTTGATGGACACGACTCGCGGATGGAAGAGGTCGAAAAATCTCTCGACCGGTTCGTACCTGCAGTAGGAAACCTCGAAAGATCGAGTATTGCCGCATTGCCAGGTAATCAATCGGTTTCTTCCCTCCTGGCGAGATTGGCGTCAGAAGCCAATTATTCATAGCATTTGGGCTGCCAAGACGCTCAGCAGCCTCTTCCATCAGTGGAAGTACCTCAAGGAGATGCTCACGATGTATATCATGTAGTGGTGAACCAGATATCCACTTATAGTAAGTGGTCCGTGACACACCAAATATCTCTGCGAGGCGTTCTACCTTAAGACCAGAAATTTCTCGAAGACGCTCTGCATGTCCAGGCTCCAGATAATTGTAGAGCGTCTCGCTAAGAGTCCAGCGGAAGAAGCGGTACATGATATCATTATAATCCTGCATTTGCTTGATTGTAGCAGGAATGTCAAGGTCGTACCTGTCATATCATAGTAGTCTAGATGCCAATTAATGTATGAAAGTCTACCGGTGTGAATCTTGCTCGCCCTGGCACGTTGTATTGAGTAGTGATAACAGTAGAGGGCCACACTAACATACATTTTTACTTAACCCTTGACTTAGAATATTTGATCTACTATCCTAATTACAGAGAATTTTGAGATGGAGGCATTGCTATGAGCGTCGATTTTGCGCACCTGCACGTCCATACTGAGTATTCATTGCTCGATGGGTTTAGCCGCACGAAGAAACTTGTTCAGCAGGCCAGGGCGTTGGGGATGAGTCACCTGGCAATTACTGACCACGGCGCAATGTATGGCGCGATAGAATTTTACAAGGCATGTAAAGCCGCGGGGATTAATCCTGTGATCGGGATTGAGGCGTACCTGACCGCGAATATGCATGACCACTCGAAACGCTTCAGCGATGACTATCATCACCTGCTGTTACTGGCGAAAAATAATACCGGCTATTACAACTTGATGAAGTTGACGACTATCGCCAATACCGAGGGATGGCATCTCAGGCCACGTATTGATAAGAGCGTGCTGGAAAAGTACGCGGAGGGTTTGATTGTTACCTCCTCCTGCCTCTCGGGTGAGATTCCGAAAATGCTGCTCGGTGAAAAGACAGAAGAGGCTTACAAGACGGCGCGCTGGTACCAGGATGTATTCGGGCGGGAGAACTTCTATCTCGAGCTGCAAGAGCACCAGGGCACTTTCGAGGATGGACAACCATCGCCCCAGGGCAAACTCAATCAGTTGCTCTACCGGATGCACCAGGAGATGCAGATCCCAATGGTGGTGACAAACGACCTGCATTATGTGGATGCAAGCGATGCAGATTCACATGACGTATTACTATGCGTCCAGACGGGCAAGCAGCTTGACACCGCCAAGCGCATGAAGTTTGACAGCAATGAATACTACCTCAAGAGTCCAGAGGAGATGGCACGCCTGTTTCCTGAACTGCCAGATGCGCTGGCGAATAGTGTGCGTATTGCGGAGCAGTGCAGCGTCGATCCGCTGGCGTATAAAGCGAAGCTCCCCATCTATACGATTCCTCCGGGGTACTCATCGCAGGACGGATACCTGCGTGCGCTGTGTTTAGAGGGTGCCAAAGAGCGCTTTGGCGAGGTGAGCGAAGCCATTCAGAAGCAGCTTGATTATGAGATCAACATGATCGCGAAGAAGGGCTTCGTGTCGTATTTTCTCATCGAGTGGGATTTTGTGAACTATGCGCGTACGCACGGCATTCGCTGTTCTGCGCGTGGCTCGGCTGCCGGCAGCCAACTGGCGTACGTGCTGGGCATTACGAACGTTGACCCGCTGCGCTACCAACTGCCTTTCGAGCGTTTCTTCAACACTGAGCGTGCGGATATGCCCGATATCGATATGGACTTCCCGGACGACCGCCGTGAAGAGGTTATCGAGTATGTGACGCACAAGTATGGCGATGATTGTGTGGCGCAAATGGTCACATTCAACACGATGGCCGCCAAAGCATCCGTCAAAGACGTGGCGCGGGTGATGGGGGAGCAGGAACTGGGCGACCGGATCACGCGACTTATTCCAACAGGTCCGAAAGTTACCCTGAAGGGGTCGCTGGACGGTGTGAAAGAACTCAATGAACTGTACCGGGAAAGTAAGCCAGCGCGAGATATCATCGACCAGGCCTTGAAACTGGAAGGCTCGGTGCGCACAACAGGCGTTCATGCAGCGGGCATTATCATCGCCAATGAGCCACTTGAGCACTTTGTGCCACTGCAATTGCGCGATCCCAGAGACCCTGGCAAAGGCCGCATCACGCAATACGAGCAGACGCACCTGGAAGAGCTGGGCCTGATCAAATTCGACTTCCTGGGTCTCTCGAACCTGACCATTCTGGATAATACGCTCAAGTTCATCAAGCAGTCACGCGGGGAAGAGCTTGTCCTGGAGAGGATTCCACTCGACCCGGTGCCCGGTGACGATGAACAGAATGCCAGGCGCAAGACGGCTTTCGAACTGTTGGCGAGCGGTGAAACGACGGGTATCTTCCAACTTGAGGGCGCCAAGATGCGTGAATACGTCAAGCAGCTCAAGCCGACGTGCGTTGAAGACGTGATGGCTATGATAGCGCTCTACCGTCCCGGTCCGATGGATAGTATTCCCGATTTCATCGACGCCAAGCATGGGCGCAAGAAGATTACCTACCTGGATCCACGCTTGGAACAGTGGCTCGAAGAGTCCTACGGTGTGATCGTCTACCAGGATCAGGTACTCTTCATTGGGGTGCACCTGGCGGGCTTCTCCTGGGGTAAGGTCAATAAGTTCCGCAAAGCGCTTAGTAAAAAGATCATGCACGAGGTTGAGGGCTACAAAGGCGATTTCATTCAAGGCTGCGTCAACAATGGCATGAAGCCGGAGGTTGCCGAACAGCTCTTCACCTTGATTCTGCCCTTTGGTGGTTATGGTTTTAACAAGGCCCATGCAGCGAGTTATGCCGTGGTCGCTTTCTACACGGCCTATCTCAAGGCCAACTACACGGCTGAGTTCATGGCGGCCACTATGACTACCGAAGCCTCTGATGCCAAAAAGATTGCCAACGCCATCGCCGAGTGCAAGCGCATGAGTGTCGAGGTGCTGGGACCGGATGTGAACAAAAGTGATAGAGGCTTCACCGTGGAAAACGGGGGCGTGCGTTTCGGCTTGCTCGCCATCAAGGGCATTGGAGATGGTCCGATCGGTGAAATTATACGCGCCCGCAACGAGGGCGGTCCTTTCAAGTCGCTGGCCGATTTCTGTACGCGCGTCGATCCCAAATTCGTAGGTAAGGGGGCTATTGAGACATTGATTAAGGCAGGTGCGATGGACTCGCTGGCCGGTGGCAAACGAAACCAGTTGCTGGATGCTGTGGAGCGCGCCATGCAATTGGGCAAGAGCGAGCGTGCTGCTAAGGAACGCGGCATGATCAGTCTCTTTGGTGGGTTGGAAGAGGTAGACAATGCGTTTGAATTTACGCTTAATCCGCAGGCTAAGGAAATTCCACGCGATGAGTTGCTGCAATGGGAAAAAGAACTGATCGGCGTCTACATCTCAAAACATCCACTGGCCAATCTCACCGATCTCTTTAAGAAGGGGCGGGTGACACACACTACAGCCGAGATTACCGAAGAGCTGGATAAGCAGAAGGTGGTGCTAGGCGGAGCTATCAGGGATGCACGACGCATCACCACGAAGAAAGGAGATACCATGTGTGTGGTGCAGCTCGAGGATATGTATGGCTCTATCGGTGTGACGGTGTTTCCCAAAATTTATGAGGCGACGTCGGAAACGTGGGCCGAGGATACGGTGGTGATTGTGCAGGGCGAGGTGCAGGTGCGTCGAGATGAGCCGGGCATTTTGTGTAATGCTGTCGAAAAAATCCAGGGAGTTAAGGAGGAGATGAACCGCAAACAATACCAGGTATGGATTACGCTAGAACTGAGTGGTTCTGACGAAAAATCCGTATCTGACGATAAGGTGCGTGTACTAGACATATACAACTGTATCCGAGACCAACCTGGACGCGACCATTACGATATACTGGTTGCCAACGGCGAATGGCAGGTGCTGTTGACACCGAGAGACAACACTATGCACTATTCCGAGGGCTTGCATCAAAAACTAGAAGAGATCTTGAAGGGCCAGGGGGCGGTCGAGGTACTACCTGTGGAAAGATAAATGTTACCCTTCCCAAATCCAGGATTCTGCTGTATGCTTTCAAGAAAGCTCCTTGTATATAAGATAAGGAAAGTTGGAGAACATTCTACCGCTGTTAGGTGTTTCCTAAAAGATAAAACTTCTCTCAGAAAAGGCACTAAATAGCGTGAGTTCAGATTATCAAAGACCCGACCCAGATCAGCAGGAACGCAAGCCAACTTCTGAATTATGGGGGCCCTGGGGGCCTGCCGGTGAGGATGGACCACAGTATGGTGCTGTTCCGGGAACACAATTCAAAAAGCCGGTAGCGCCTGGTACTTCCCGCGAACCTGATCCACAGTTTATCCACCGTGAACACGTGTCAGGCTCGCTGCCGTCGTATCCATCAGAAGCGCCTTTATTTCGACCTGCATACCCTGCATACCAGGCCCAGAATCCGGGCTATCCACCCTATCCTGGATATCCTTCATACTCTCCTCCACCCGGTTATCCCCCCATGGCAGCTCCTCCCTATAGCCCGTATAATCCGTATAATGGCTATCCCTGGCAGCCACCGCAGCCAAAACGGGATGGCTATCTCTTCGGGGTGGCTATAAGCTCTGTGGTTGGGTCGAGCCTGTTAGTGCTGGCAGGCCTCGGCTGTTTAGGGCTGCTCATGCTCTTTGCGGTCATTCCTACTACCACAAAATTGAGCCAGAGCGATTATTTCGCTGGCATCATGCTGTTCATCAGCCTTGCCATCGCTGGCATTGTAGGGGGAGGGTTCGCGCTTTACCACAGTATCCGTTCAGCGTTTTTGCAGAAACCATCCGCTGATTTTTCCATGCCACAGTTTTGGATCTTCGTCCTGCTGTACCTGGTTGTGATCGGTGTCGCTTATGCGTTGCAAACGCAGGGGCTGGCAGTAGCTTATCCGCCTCTGACAGCAGTGTTAATAGTTCTCGCCGGCATCTTTCCTGCGCTTGCGGTGCTGGCTCTAGGCGTCAGGCGTTTGCACTTTCCCAGGTCATCTCGCTGGCCCACAAGCTGGCGGCGTTTCACCCTGGCGCTGGTAAGTGGGGCAACTCTAAGTATTGGGCTGGCAGCGGTGCTGGAACTGGCTTTCCTGACTTTACTTTTGCGCGGGCAAGCTGTCAATCCCTTGCTGTGCATCGCCCAGCCCAATGTCTCGAACTGCCAGAACCCGGGTGTATACAATATGCTTCTTGTAATAGTGGCAGTCATCGCTCCACTGATCGAGGAAACTGTCAAGCCTTTAGCTGTCGTGATACTGATTGGGCGTGTACGCAGTGCAGCGGAAGCATTTGTGCTTGGATTGGCTTGCGGGATCGGATTTGATCTCATCGAGACAACCGGTTACATCAGTGCTGGTTACCAGGACTGGCTGAATACCGCACTTATTCGTACAGGATCAGGCCTGCTACATGGCTTTGGTGCGGCAATGGTTGCACTGGGCTGGTACTACCTCACACACCCGGGCAAGCATCGTTGGCTCAAAGCTTCGGGTTGCTGGCTGTATGCCGTAGCGCAGCATGCTCTGTGGAACGGCTCCTGGGGCCTGGTACTTCTGCCAGCACCTGTTGGCCCGTTCTTCAATAATTTGAATGCGACGATTGGCTCTGTCTCGCTGCCTTACTACGAATTGATCAACATTGGCGAAGTGCTGGTGATGCTGGTCTTCTTCATCTATATAACAGGGAGGTTGAGAACGAAGGTGACTCCGCCAGCAGCCCTGCCTGAAAAGAGAGAAGCATGGGGGGATTCGCGGTTGGTGTTGCCTACCTGATGTATGTGCAGGTATATGATAAGTCCGGCCCCACTTGCTTCACCTGTTTATGAGATGTTATACTTCACTCGAGCCGGTACTCTACCAGGTTGTTTCAAAACAATGTAAGCTATACTTTCCTGCTGATACAACAGAGCAGGCATTCATTGACAATGTTGATGCGAAAGACGTCTATACGGTAGGGATATCTCTATGGCGACTGAAAGTAAACCGATGAGAGAGCAACACGGTCCAGTTATGGAAGACCAGAGCCTACCCCGCTTTGGTAATTATGACCTGGTGCGTCGCATCGATGTGGGTGGCATGGGTGAGGTTTACCTGGCGCATCAGCTCAGCGCTTTTGGCCGCGTAGTAGCGATTAAAATTATTCGTTCCGACCTTGTACATGATATGACGGCCCGCGCGCGTTTTTTGCGTGAAGCCGAAGTCAGCGCCCATCTCAAACACGAACATATCCTGTCTTTGTTTGAATTTGGCGAGGACCAGGGACGGCTCTTTCTCGTCACCCCTTATATCGAGGGGGGTACGCTCGCCCGCCGCTTGAAAAGCGGTCCTTTATCGCTGGCAGAAGTGCATCAACTGTTTGTGCCCCTGGTGCAGGCCGTAGCATATATCCATCGACGAGGTGTCATTCACCGCGACCTCAAGCCGACCAATATCCTGCTTGATGAAGAGGATGGGCAGATTTACGTGCGTCTGATCGATTTCGGCATTGCATCGGTTCGGGGGACTACGGCCAGTCCGCCGCTGACCACGGCAGGCAATGAAATCGGCACTATCGCATATATGGCCCCTGAGCGCCTGTCAGGTGTGGCGGCTCCGAGCAATGACATCTTTTCCCTTGGTGTTATCCTCTATCAAATGTTAACCGGGAATTATCCGGTGGGCCAACAGCCTCTCAATCTGCCTGAACCACTGGAATACGTTGTGCGCCGCAGCATAGCTATTCGTCCCGAGGAGCGTTTTGCTACTGCCGACGAGGTGTTGCAGAACTTTGAACGTGCCTGCCAGTATCTCGTAACATCATCCCAGGCACTGGCGCCTGTTCTTGCGATGCCGCCTTCCTCCAGCTATGTAAGCGGTGCGCTCAACAGACCATCAAATGTGCCACTCACTGGCGGGGCACAGGAGCTTGTAGTATTGCAAGATTCTGGGGCGATATCCGCAGTTGCGCCTGCGGGGCCGCAGGGCACGTTTGGTCGTGAAGATTATAATGCGCCAACCACCTGGTTTGAGCCCGCAATCCCGCAGGCACAGCGAGCTGCCAGCAGAAGCCCCAACCCTAAGAAGGCACCTTCTACAGGCAGGCGGCGCGGCCTCTTGCCTTTGTTATCCGCTATTATGATTATTGTGCTACTCGCGATAGTTTTCACGGGGTATTACGCCTACCAGGCGGTGACCGCAACGTCAGTGATCGTTGACATTAGCCCGCAGATGCAGGTCATCAACCAGGTCTATACCATCACGGCCAGCCCTGACGTGCAAAAGCCTGATGTGCCCACAGCGTCGATACCGGACAGGGCTTTCTCTAAGCAGGAGCAGGCTTCGCTTAAGGGACGGACCACAGGGCAGGTGTGCGGTGTCTTCGGGGTCTTCAATTGCAAGCAAGCGGTGAGCCAGGAGGATGTGAACGGGTTGGTCAGCCAGATGCAGCCAACCCTGGAGATTAAAATCTCGCAAGCATTGCAGCAACAGGTCACGGATGCCAGGGGGACGATTATCGTCCCGGTCAACCCCAGCATCGTCTCGGAGACAGCCGATCCTCCGGTAGGCTCACCTGGAAAAACGGTCACGGTCACCCTGGAAGAGAAGGGAAGCACGGGGTATATTGCCAATGGAGATGTAGAGAGTGTAGCCAGGCAGTTGTTGACCCAGCAAACGCAGCAGTTGTTGACCCAGCAAGCGCAGCAGTCCTGGCCGAACTACCTGTTGATCCCTGCGTCAATCACGATGAGCACACCCGTCGTGGAAGGGGTAGACCCAAACTCGGGCAAGGTAACCATCGAAATTGCTGCCGGTGGAGTGGTTGAATACCAGTTCTCAAGCGTGCAATTGCAAAAAATAGAGAACGCGCTGAAAAACAAGACGGTGAACACTGCTCGCAATTACCTGATGCATCTACCAGGTATAAACCCGAAGACGATAGGTATTCATTTTACGAGTGGCGGGGGTGATACGCTGCCGGGGGATGCACAACAAATCAAGATTGTCACCGGTACTCCTGGCAATCTGCCAAATGTCCAGTTGCAGAATGTGCCAGCTTCTACTTTTACCCCCTCGACGGACTCTGGCACAACTACATCGCCAACGGCCTCTCCCACGCAGACGGGAGACAATAATAATAATAATTAAAGGGTGGGCGATGCTTTCACACCCCTGCAAACACCCTGGAGGTCTGCCTTTGCAGGGGCGAAGCAAAGCCCACCCGGAACGATGTATGTTTGGGATTTGTTGCTCTATGCTTATTATATATCACGCGAGCAGATTTGTGTAGTGGCTGTCATCACAGTTTGGGATCATTAAAAGTCGAGCTATGACCGCTGCGGGAGATGGCTTTGAGGGCGACCGCAAGGGTCCCGCCCTTACAATGATCACGATTCCTGGAACCTCCTAGTGCAAAATCAATTGACCTCTTCGGTAATCTAGTGTAGAGTGTATCATGTGAAAGGGCCTGTGGAGCTGTGTGGAGCCGGTTGGCCTCACCCCCTGGCCCCCTCTCCATCAAAGATGGAGAGGGGGAAAAGGTGACTGCTCGATCCGCTTTGAGGATACTGCACTAGTCAATCTACCTGTTCCGGTCTCAGCTCTTTCCACAGAGTGCGTACTGTTCGTGATACAATCTCGTAGCCAAACCCACGGCGTTGTAAAAATGAGCCGAGGCGGTTGCGAAAGGTGGCATAATCCATATGCGGGATGTTTACCAGCGATACGGCTTTTTTGCGGCCGGCGCGTAAGGCCCGTTCCTCGTCCTGTTCAGCGTCAACCAATTCGTCGACTACTTCACGATCCACGCCTTTCATGCGCAATTCGTGCTTGATTGCGCGCGCCCCGCGTGGATTAAACTGTGCGCGCGTCCCAATCCAGAACTCGGCAAAGCTGCGGTCATTAACGAAGTCGAGGCGATCCAGGCGCGCCAGGGCGGCTTCGATAACTTCGGGAGGAGTTTCTTTACGGCGCAGGTAGCGGCGCACTTCTTCGCGGCTGCGCGGGCGAAATGAGAGGTAGTTGAGGGCGCGGTCTACGGCCTGTTGCTCTGACTCTTCGCGGCGTAACTGTTCCAGCTGGTCAGGCTGCAGTTCCTGGTTTAGCCGCAACCCCATCTGGAGCACGACGACTGCGCTGACGCCGAGCAGAAAACGGCCATCAACGTAGAGGTTGACGCGCTCAGGATTGTTGACCTGTGGTTCAAGGGCGGTAATGTGCATAGGGACACTATATCACTATACCGGGATGCAGGCAATGCTTTATTGATACGAAGATGCAGTCAAAGCTACAACTGTTTACCGGCCAGGGGCGATGCAAGCATCCCTACCACCCATGCGCACCTCTCCCGCCCCTACGCGATGGGGCAAGGGGCGATGCAAGCATCCCCACTCCACACAACCCCACTCCCGCCCCTACGCGGTTTTACGCGGTTTATAGAGCAAATCCGTATGAGGTAGGATATTCGTTGGAGCAGGCAATTGGAGGAAAGCAGCCTTACAAACGTTTGATAGGGAGGATACGAGAGATAATGCATTCAACCATCTGGCTGAATGCAGGGGAGAGGCTAGAGGACGGACGTTGCTACAGCCTCGGGTAGCATCTCAATTAACGGCACATGCTTCGTCTCGGTGATGTGATTGCCGGCATCGACGAAGACGATACGCGGCTCTAAAGCGCGAATTTCAAGTTCATTGTACTGGCCGTAACTGATGATGATCACAATGTCGCCCTCGGCGGCGAGACGGGCGGCAGCACCATTCAGACAGATCACGCCGGAGCCGCGAGCGCCTGCAATGGTGTAGGTCTCCAGGCGTGAGCCATTATTGATGTTCACCACCTGCACTTTCTCATACGGGTAGATGTCGGCAGCCTCCAGCAAATCTACATCGATGGTAATACTGCCCACATAGTTCAGATTAGCCTGCGTCACGGTGGCGCGGTGAATCTTCCCTTTGCACATAGTGCGCTGCATTGTCAACGTTCCTTTCAATTCAACAATCTTACAAGTACATCGAAGCGCAAATTGTAGCGCTCGATTTTACTTTGGAAACCACGGAGTAGCTGATCTATTCTACTAAATAAACGAACGTAAAGGCAAGATGGGTACAAAACTACGAGGATGTAGTTGTTAGAACAGCGAGCAGGCCCAGAGCGTAGGCTTCCGCGGCGCTTTGGGCATCGTAGATCTTGTCGCGCATCATGAGGCGGTACCGGCATTGCCAGCGGCGGGCAGGCCAGGGAGCCAGTTTA
>WNFA01004495.1_pt1 | contig 22870 bp, 16 predicted proteins | sample 5400481 | NCBI WGS metagenome assembly WNFA01 (sample SAMN13153340, study PRJNA577476) | soil metagenome | isolation source: 120 cm saprolite under Douglas fir tree site 2 hole 1 replicate 2 | place: USA:California | collected 2015-04-18 | reverse complement strand
TCCGTGCGCGTGCGCACCGCGTCTACAAAGGACTCCAGCTCCGCATGCAACGGTTCAACCGCGGGCGCCGGGAGTTTCTCGTAGGCGAATTCCGGCTGCGATCCCCCTTTTTTCGCGGTAACGCGCAGGGCATCGCGGCGCGCGTAATCGAGTGAAATGTACTCGTGCTGTTGAAAAAAGCGCACCTTGCGCACGCGCTCGGTCGAGACGCGGCTCGCGGTCACGTTGGCCACCGCGCCTCCCGCGAATTCCAGGCGTGCATGCGCGATATCCACTTTGTCGGTCAGCACCGGAATTCCGACCGCCTTCACTTCCGTAACCGGCTGTTTCACGAGCGCGAGCAGAATGTCCAGGTCGTGAATCATCAGGTCGTAGATTACATCCACGTCGAGGCTGCGTGGCGTGAACACTCCCAACCGGTGCACCTCGAAGAAAAGCGGATGATTCAGGATGGGTTCGACGGCCAGGACCGCGGGATTGAATCGTTCCACGTGGCCGACTTGCAGCACACGTTGATGACGCTTGGCCGCGGCCAAGAGCGCGTCGGCTTCGGCAAGGCTCTTCGCCATGGGCTTCTCGACGAGAATGTCGAGGCCCATCTCCATCAGCTGGCAACCAATTTCGGCGTGCTCAGCGGTGGGCACGGCCACGCTGACAGCGTCCGCTCGGCCAGCCAACTCATCGAGCGCAGCGAATGCGTGAGTACGGAATTCGGCGGCGGCGGCCTGCGCGCGCTCGCTGTTTTTGTCGTACACGCCGACTAACTCGGCGCCTTGAATTTCAAGGTAAACCCGCGCGTGATTGCGCCCGAATTCGCCCGTTCCGACCACGGCGACGCGAACCTTTCCTGCTTGCGTTGCCGCCGTCATTCCCTCTTCATTCCCGCCGCAACCTCTTTTAGTTCCGCAGCCGACGCCGGAGCAACGGCTTGGATTGCAATTCCCGCCGCATCCGCCAACTCGATCAGTTTTGTGCGATCAAACAGCAGGGTACGCCCGGCATCCACCGCCAAAGCCGTGGCTTGTGCGTTCTTCATGTGTTCGATGGTGGGCAGACCAATCACGGGTACATCGAAGCGCATGTCTTGTCCCGGCTTGCTGACTTTCACTACCACCAGCGGCTTGCCGCCGGCAATTCGTGCCGCGCGCGCGATGGTTTGGTCGGTGCCTTCCATGGCTTCAACAGCCACGCAGGCGCGGTCGGAAATCACCACCGTTTGCCCAATGTCCATGCCGGAAATTTGCCGCGCGACGCCCAGGCCATAGGCGATATCGGCAGCCTCGCGGTCATCCGGCGTGCGGCGCGTCAGAATCCCAGGCTCCGGCACCAACGGTTTCAGAAAAAGTGTCGAATCTACCAGGCGTATCCCTTCATCTTCCAAAACGTGAGCCACCGCGCCGATCAACGCATCCGTATTTTTTCGCGGCAAAGCTAACAGCAGCTTGGCCAATTTCCAATCCGGCCGAATTGCGCTGAAAATCTTGTTGTGCTTCACTTGCCCGGCCATCACCGCTTGCGTCACGCCTTCCTGGTGCATCAAGTCGATCGCTTTGCTCAGTTCGCCGAGACTCACCCAGTGCAGCCGTTTCGCCAAACGCTCCAGCTCCGGCGCCGCTTCTTCTTTCAGCGCAATCACTGCCATCTCGATGCCCTGGCTGCGCGCGCCTTCGAGGACAAGGAACGGAAATCGCCCGTTGCCCGCGATCAGGCCCCATCCCGCCGTGTTGGTAGCCGTGTTAGCCATGAGTGCGTTTTCCGAGGTCGACCTATTTCACAATTCCGCGTTCCGCGGTCTCGATGAAGTGAATCAGTTCTTGCACGTCTTCGGAGTCTCCAAGTGATTTCTTCATTTCCGCAAGCGCCTGTGTGGTATTCATCTTTGAGCGCAGCAGCAATCGAAACGCGCGCCCCAGAACCTTGAGCCGCTCCTCCGAAAATCCTTTGCGCTCCAGCCCGATGGTGTTCACCCCGTAACTCTTCGTTTCGCGCTCGGTCACCACGCGCGAAAACGGCGGCACATCTTGCGTAATCACCGTGGACGCGCCGATATACGCATAGCGCCCGACTCGGCAAAATTGATGCACCGGCGACTGAAAGCCGATGGTCGCGTAGTCCTCCACGGTCACATGCCCGGCCAGCGTCGCGCCATTCACAAACAACGTGTGGTCGCCAACGTGACAATCGTGCCCCACATGCGCCGACGCCAGAAACAAGCTGCCGCTGCCAACCGTGGTTTTCCCACCGCCACCCACCGTTCCCCGCGTGATGGTCACGTACTCGCGGAACGTGTTCCCATCGCCAACCGTAAGCTCTGTCCGCTCGCCGCGAAAGCGAAGATCTTGCGGATCGCCGCCCACCACACAAAACGGGTAAAAGATATTGTTGCGCCCGATCCTGGATGGCCCTTGCACCACCGCATGCGGATGGAGCACACAGCCTTCGCCCAGTTCCGCATCCTCGCCAACAATCGCATAGGCGCCCACTTGCGAGCCAGCGCCCAGCTTCGCCCCCGCCGCCACGCTTGCCTGCGGATGAATCTGCGGCGCGCTCATTTCGCGGCGTCTTCCACCTTGACCGGCATTTCGCGATCCACCATTTTGCACATCAGCGTCGCTTCCGCCGCAAGCTGCCCGTCAACCGTAGCCCGCCCGTCCAGCTTGCAAAAATCGCCGCGCCAGGAAACTACTTTGATTTCCAGCTTCAACTGATCTCCAGGCACCACCGGTCGGCGAAAGCGCGCACCGTCCACAGCCACAAAGTAGAGCAGCTTGTTTTCGCGATCGGGCACTTCCTGCAGCAGCAGCAAGCCTCCAGTCTGCGCCATGGCTTCAATTATCAAAACGCCAGGCATGATCGGTTTGCCGGGAAAATGCCCCTGAAAATGTGATTCGTTGATGGTCACGTTCTTGATGCCGACCACTCGCTTCAGCCGCTCCATCTCCACGATGGCATCCACAAACAAAAACGGATAGCGGTGCGGCAAAATCTTCTGTATTTCGGTGACGTCCAGTATCATCGCTGCTCCCGTAGCCGCGCACACCTGCGGCCCCCTGCGTTCCCCGGCAAACCTATAATTATATGCGAAGCCCGGCGCTTGCTCACGATTCTTTGCGCCGCCAGCATGGCGCTGTTAGCATGTCCTGCGCAATGACCGAATCGAACTTGCCCGCCGCCCTCTTGCAGCTATTGCAGCCTCGTTTACCGCAAATGCTTTCCCTGTTGCGCGCGTTTGTGGTGGCCGAGTCCCCCAGCCTGGAAAAATCACCGGCCGACCGCTGCTGCGCAATCATCGCTGAAGAGTGGCGCAAACATGGCACGCGCGTCCAGCGAATCGCGCAGAAGCATCGCGGGGATCATCTGCGCATCACCTGGCAACCGCAAAGGTCGCGCTCCGCGGGACAGCTCCTGGTCCTCGGCCACTACGACACTGTGTACGCCACAGGGACGCTAGCGAAAATGCCATTTCGCATTTCCGCCGGCAAAGCGTACGGTCCCGGCACGTTCGACATGAAAGCCGGCATCGTGCAAGCGCTCTTCGCGCTCGACGCCTTGCGGCAAAGCCAAGCACCGATTCGCAAACACATCGTTTTTCTATGGACCTCCGATGAAGAGATTGGCAGTGAGTCCTCGCGCAACTTGATCGAAGTCGAAGCGCGCCGCAGTGATGCCGTGTTTGTGCTGGAACCATCGCTCGGCCCTCGCGGCTTGCTGAAAACGGCTCGCAAAGGCGTCGGCGAAGCGGAGATTATCGTGAATGGTCGCGCATCGCACGCGGGACTTGCGCCGCAAAATGGCGTGAACGCGGTCCACGAACTCGCGCAGCAAATCACGCGCCTCCAAAAATGGAACGATTCGCGCCGCGGCATCAGTGTGAACGCCGACGTCATCGAGGGCGGCACGCGCGTCAATGTCATCGCCGAGCGCGCTCGCTCCGTGATCGATCTGCGTGCTTTGCGCCTCGTTGACATGCGCCGCCTCGAGAAACGCTTGCACGCCTTGCGGCCCATCACTCGCGGAGCACGCCTGGAAATTAGCGGCGGCTTCAATCGCGCTCCCATGGAACGCAAAGTCAGCGCCGCGCTTTTCGCCCGCGCAAAATCACTAGCGGCGCAAATGGATCTGTCGATCGGAGAGTGCGTAGCAGGCGGCGGCTCGGACGGCAATCTCACCGCGGCCCTCGGCATCCCGACGCTCGACGGCTTGGGGGCAGTCGGCGACGGCGCGCACTCCACCAACGAACATGTCTTTGTGAAAACGATGCCACAGCGGGCCGCACTCCTCGCCGCCCTGCTGGCGACGAGCTGACCAACAATACATTCCTGCCAATACGCTAATTCCCGTAAGTTTTCCGCAGGTACTGCGCGGTCGATTGCATCAGGTCGTCGTAATTGCTGTGCAACACTTCGCGCACCGCGGATTCCGCCGTACTTCCTCCACCCATCCGATCCAAGATGCGATCCACGTCACTCATTCCGTCAACCTGTATGATGTATTCCACATTCGCCAGCGCCCACGCATAGGCATACGCCGCCAGTTCGTTGGATAAACGCATCCATGGTCCCTGCAGGTCCGCGAGCGACATTGCCTGCTTCGCGTCATACACTCGCAGGAGCAGGCCGGCGCTCGCAGCGCTGCGCTTTCCCTCCATCCATTGCGCGATTCCTTCCTGGATCCAAGTCGGAGCGTTGGCGCGCGTCTTTTGCCGCACAAAGCTGTGTGTCAATTCATGCTTCAAAACGCGCGACAATTCCGGGGTAAGCTGCGTCAATCCTTGCACCGGCACACGAATCCGTCCGTCATTCAAAGCTCCCACCCAACCGGGCGCGCTGGTGATATCGGCGAAAGCCTGTTGCGTATACAAAATTACGCCGATCGGTTCCGGCGGAGTGTAATTCAACTCCGACTCAATGGCGGCAAAATGCGTTTCCAAGGCACGAAGCACTTCATGCGCCAGCCCGGGCTCAGCCTCTCCGCTGTAGCGAAGCGTAAAGTGGCTGCTCTCGTTCTCGCGGTAATTTTCTTCTTCTTGCTTGTCGCGCAGCGCTTTGTCGAGCGCCGCTTGTACTTCGGGATCAGGCCGCAGCGCCAACGAACGTTGCCATTCCGCCACCGCCTGGTTGAGCTTGTTCATGCCGTAATACGCCCAGCCCGCCAACTTGGATACATCAGGATTGTTCGGTGCGACGCGTTGCGCGCGCTCCAGATAGTCGAGCCCTTGCTTATTTTCGCTGCGTCGAAGATGCAAATAAGCGACATTAAGCAGGATCCCCGCATCCTCGGGCGCATAGGTAAGCGCCGTGCGTTCGTCGTTGAGCGCGCGCTCCATGTCGCCTCGCGATAGTTCGAACTGCGCCACGGCGTGGTATGCGAGAGCCGCTTTGTGATTTGCGCCCGCTGCGCCGGACTGCGCTTCGCTGGCCATCGTAGCCAGGAAATCCCGATCTATGACGCCATCGTGCACCGCGCCACTTTCCACGGCGGCATTCGCGCCAGAGGCTTCGACGCTGGGCGGCGTAATGGCCAGATTGGCCGCTCCCGCCGAAGGTGATGCCGGCATCTGTCCCGGTCCGCCCTTTTCAATGTGATCGACGATCGATTTTGGTAGTGCCAGCTCGCCCGCGGATGTCAGGTAGCGCACCTTGTCGCCTTCCACCGCCACACTGAGCGCAACGATACGCCGGCCATTCTTCAGGACAATGGTGTCCGCGCGCGCATCTCTGGCCACGAGCAGAGACAAACTAACGGCAAGCACAAGGTAAAGCCGCATCCCTCCATTTTAGGCTCCCACATGTACCCTCGCCACACGGCTCCTTGTACCGCCATGCCGAAAGTGACTACACTCAGGCATGCGGTTCCGGGTGATGTCCCTCGGGCTCCTTTGTTTGCTGGCCACCGGTGTCTCCGCGGCGGACAAATCCGCCCGCGAAGCCTATGACCAACTGAACGTGCTTCGCGTGGACCCCGCCACGCTCTACGAAATTGACGCGACCAATCGGATTGAGCTGCGTCGCGGAGACGTGCAGTTCTCTTTCGAACAAGGCAAGCTCGCTTTCCTGCAATTGTTCGAGGGTCGTCTTACCGGCGCCGTGTTTCTCGGGCGCGGCCACATCCTCGCCGCCCCTCGCGACCCCGTTGAAAAGCAGCAGATGGCTCACTTTTTGGGCGCGCCGGTTCTGGATCAGGACTTCACTTCGGCTTGTCTACGCTTTACGGACGACACTGCCACCGACCTGCTCCGTCAGCTTCGTGCAGCCGGCGTTTCGCCGCAGCCAGATTCCGCTTTCGCTGCCCGCTGGGATCCGCTCCTGGCTCGGTTGAACTCCAGTCAAGCCCTTCGCGTGCTCTTCGATTCCCTTTCGCAAACTCCCAAGCCCTATTTCTACGGGGCCATCGACGGCGTCACCACCGGCCCATTCGACGTGGTTCTGGATCCGCTGCGCCGCGAGTCCCTGCTCCTCGGGCAGACCAAAATGAACGCGGACCGAACCTTCTACGACGTATGGGCCTCTTACAAGCCGCCTGACATTTCCCCTCCCGCTGTTGCTTTCCACGCTTTGCGCTACGCGATCGACACTTCGATCCTGGTCAACAATTCACTCGAAGCGAAAACGGAAGTGCGTTTTCGCGCCGAAACCGGCGGCGAACGGGTGCTGACCTTGCAGCTCTCGCACCTGCTGAATATCGACGAGGTCAGTGACGAGCACGGCGAATCTCTCACCTATTTTCAAAATGAAGGGATGACTTTGCGCGAGCGCAGCACGCACGGCAACGACTTTCTTTACGTCGTGCTGCCGTCAGCCCCCACGCGAGGCGCCGAGTTTTCCTTGCGCTTCCGCTATCGTGGAAATGTGATTGAGGACGCCGGAAATGGCGTGCTGTACGTGGGCGCTCGCGAAAGCTGGTATCCGCATTTCGGCGATGGCGCGGACTTCGCCGATTACGATTTGACCATGCACTGGCCGCGGCGTCTCCGCCTGGTCGCCACTGGCACCAAGCTCGACGAGCGCGAAGACGGCGATTTCCGCGTCGGCCATTGGCGCACGGAAAAGCCCGCATCCGTCGCTGGCTTCAATCTAGGCGACTACGCATTCGCATCACTCGCCGCCGAAGGCCATTCGGTGGAGGTCTATGCCAACCGCGGTCTGGAGCAAGCCCTCAACAATCGCCTGGGAACGTCCAATTTTGACGTCCCGCGCCGGGCTCCGCCTTTCAGCGCCGAGGCCCAGACCGGCGCAAACTTGATGCAACCTCTCGCGATTGCGCCGCCCAGCCCCGCCGATGCTCTTAAACAATTGGGGCGTGATATCGACTCCTCCATCCGTTTCTACGAAAAGCTAAGCGGACCCTTTCCCTTCCAAAAGCTCGGCGTGTCGCAAATTCCCGGAGCGTTCGGGCAAGGCTGGCCTGGATTGCTGTATATCTCCACGTTTTCTTTCCTCCCGCCTGCGGCGCAGCAGCGTGCCGGACTTTCAGAACGGGGCCAGGAGCATTTCACTGAGCTCGTTCCCTTTCACGAAGTGGCGCACCAGTGGTGGGGCAATCTCGTCGGATGGAGCGTTTATCGCGATCAGTGGATTGATGAAGCCCTCGCCAACTATCTGGCCCTGCTATTCGCCGATAGCCAGAAGAATGCCAATCACTCTCTGCGCGTCTGGTTGGCCCGCTACCGCCAGCGGCTGGTGGAAAAATTGCCTGGCGCGGAGCAGCCGGCGGCGGACATTGGCGCTCTCGACCTGGGTAACCGGCTGAACTCTTCGAAATCGCCGGAAGGCTTCGAGCAAATCATTTACGGCAAAGGCTCCTGGGTAATTCACATGGTGCGCGAGATGCTGCGCCAGCCGGGAGCGAAAGATCCCGAAGCGCGTTTTGTGACGCTGCTGCACACCTTGGCGAGCAAGTATGCTTATCGCGCTCTTTCCAGCGCGGATTTGCAACGCGAAATCGAAGCGGTGATGACGCCCGCCATGGACCTTGACGGCGGCCGCTCCATGGAGTGGTTTTTTGAAGATTGGGTGCGCGGAACTGGCGTTCCCCGCTATCGAGTGGAATTCTCCGTGCATCATTCCGAAAAAGGCGTCGTGGTGCGCGGCAAGCTATTTCAACATGGCGTCCCGCGCTCGTTTGTTGCGCCTGTCCCGCTATACGCAAGCGGCGCTGGCGGGCATCCCACGCCCCTGGGAGTAGTAATCGCTGCCGGACCGGAAACCGCCTTTCACTTCGCCGCGCAGACAGCTCCCAGCAAGATCATCATCGATCCGCACATGACTCTCCTCTGCGTCAGTGAGTAGGCGCGAAGCTCAAGGTCTTTTCTGATCGAGACGTTGCTCTTTAAAGAGCGGGCTCTCCGGATTGAGTTGCGCGTTGCCTTCTAAGTCGAACCAATAAGCAAAGCCAGCCGGGTCGACAACCAATCCCGGCAGCAATCCGGCCTTCACCAGATCAGCCACCTTGTCGGGCGGTCGCCCGGTGCGTTTCTTGTACTCTGCGGCGATCTTGTTGAGTTCGTCGCAATCGGCTCGTACCCGAAGCAGTTGCAAATGTAATTGCGCGTTTTTCTTGATGGTGGGATCGTTCGTGGAATTGTAAACCTCGTTCCACAGCATTGCAGAAGTCTCGAGTGACTCGCCTTTTTCCGCGACCCTGGCGGCGAACGTCTTCATCCAAATCATCGCACCCGGCTTCTTGCTTCCTTCCAGGAAGGCCTCTGCGGCCTTCGGATAATCCCGCAAATCAAAGTAATAGATAAATCCAAGATCTTCGAAGAAGCGCCAGTATTCCGGATTCGCGCGAATACCCCGTTCCAGCAGCTCGATACCCTGCTTCGGTTGCCCCGCTCCACGCGGCGGGGAATCGCTCAAAAACATTCCCCCGAAGTGATAGGCAGCGATCAGGTTGGGGTCGAGAGTTGTGGTCACATCGAGCAAGGGCCAAAGAAGTTCCAGGTTGGTCTGACCGGTTACGTGCTTGTTGCCGTAGTATTGCACGACGCGTGTCCAGTACAGATCAGCGGCCAGCGGCGCATACTCGAGGCTCAGGGCCTTCAGCAGCGGGCCGGAGCGCAGCACCAGCTCGTCTTGCTCCTGATGCGTCGCGGCCAATTGGGCGTCGATACCGTGTTGCAGTCGCCAAACACCGGCGAAGCCGAATAGCAAAAAGGCACATAGCAGCGTGCGCGAAGCCAACGTGCTCATTTTAGGTTTCGCCTAGTGAAGATGGCGGCGGCGGCAGCCAGCACCACGGCGCAATACAGCGCCGCGTACGCCGTGTTCTGCGCGATCAGCGCCATGGGGATAGCGCGACCGTGCGCTGCCGCAGCCATAACGTCAAAATTTTCGAAGTTCGGCAGCACATAAGAAAGCCATCGCAGGAGCGCGCCCAGAGCGGGGGAAATTGTGCCGGCTTGAAATGTCCGCATTTCCATGACGAACAATCCGGCAATGTACAGACCGGCCGTAGACAAGATCGAAAGCAGAGGTGTGGTGTAGCAGGAGAATAACAATGCCAGGGCCACCACCAGCGCCAGCTTCAGCAAAACGAAATACACCGCCACCAAGACGGATAATTCCAGATGCTCGCCGCTGCGCTTGATCAGGCTCATTACCAGAAAAAGCCCAATCGCCATTGCGATCGTGTTCACCGCCAAGGTAAGCACCAGGCCGCCGAATTTGCCCAACAAAAATTCCCATCGTCGAACCGGCTTCGCTAACAGCGCGTACAGAGTGCGCTTGTCCATCTCCTTGGACACCAAACCGACGCCAATAAATACGGCGATCAACAATCCGATTACCGAAATTGCGGTCAAGCCCAGCGTCACGATCACCATACTTTCAATATCAATCGAGATCTGGCCGACCAAAATCGATGCGGCAATCATGACCAGCGCGAAAAATACCAGGTTGTACAGCACTCGATCGCGCACCGCTTCGCGAAACGTATTCAGCGCCACGATTCCTACTCGGCTCATTTTCCGCTCACCTCAACCGCCGGCGCCTGCGCGCGGTCCGCTTCCACAAGATGCATGAAATATTCTTCCAAGGTGGCCTTTACCTGCGTCACCGATATGATCTTTGCTCCCACGGTACCCAGTTGCTGGAGCGCCCCATACAACTCCGCTTCGGGTAGCTGCAAACGGTAACGCTTTCCCGTTTGCGTCGATTTCTTCAGGAGACACTGCAGTCCTGCCTCGGCGCCGTCGTATTCGAAAAAAACTTCCATAGCCTGCGCCTTCATTCCCACAATTTCGTCCGGCGCTCCAACTCCGCGGAGCTTCCCGCCGACAATGACGCCGACGCGGTCGCAGAGCATTTCCGCATCCGATAAAATGTGCGTGGAAAACAGGACCGTTGTCCCTGCCTGCTTCAATTCCAGAATGATGTCGCGCACTTCACGGCGTCCCACCGGATCGAGTCCGGACATCGGCTCGTCCAGAATCACCACTTTCGGGTCATGCAAGATGGCTTGCGCCAGGCCGACGCGCTGCAACATCCCTTTCGAATATTTCCGTAGTTGAATTTTTCCAGCCGTTTCTAGCCCTACTTTTTTCAGCATTCGGTCAACGCGCGATTTCCGATCTTGCGCGGTCAAATTATGAAATCGTGCAAAGTAATCGAGGAGTTCCGCGGCCGTCAGGTAATCGTAAAAATATGGCTGCTCCGGCAAATAGCCGATTTCCGCGTGCATGGAAATATCGCTGATGGATTTTCCGAGAATGCGCGCCGTGCCGGCGGTCGGAAAGATAAGCCCTACTAACAGCTTGATAGTCGTGGACTTACCGGCGCCGTTGGGTCCGAGGAAGCCAAAAACCTCCCCGTTCTCGACGCTCATGGTCAGCCCTTCGAGCGAAGTCCTCTTCTTCAGGTGCAGGAACCCAAAGGGGTAATCCTTGCTCAAATTTTCGATCTCAATCGCCGCAGTTGGCATACTCACATTTTTTAGAACCTAAGGGTCGCCGTCAATCGCCCTGACGCGCTTGTGTGCGTGAAAAGAGAATACAAAAAATGAAACAGTGAACGAAAAAGCGACGGCTACTCCAGTTGCGTCCTACCGTCCGGCTTAGCTGTCGCTGCGGACGGAGCCGATTTGCACTAGTTGCGCGGCGGGCACCGGCGGCGGAGCCATGGGCTTCGGTTTGCGGGTTTGCGGGTCGCGCCAGTTGTCCAGAATTCCGACTTGCTGCACGCAAGAGACGGTGCAGCGCGGCGCGCAAAATTTGTCCGTGAAATATTCGTGATGGCGCATTTCCGGCGTGTACTGCGTCAAGGGAATGCCCGGATATCCGCGCTGCTGCGAACACCAGTGCTCCAGCCCATCCTCGCAGATGTACAGATAGCGCGAACCTGAACGGCAGCGCCAATTGTGTTCGCGGCCGCGCGCCACATTGTGCTGAAATTCATTGAAGCGCGAAAACGAGCGCTTCCCCAAGGTCATAATCTCTTCGAAAATTTCCGTTTCCCGCGGTGTGCTGGTGAAACCGAGGTCAACGGCGCGGTGCGCGATTTGCAGCGCATCTTCCGGATTTTTTACGCCGCTGCCCAGCACCGAATTGATATTCACCTGAAACACCGCGTATTGCGCCAGCCATTCCAGCCGCGTATCCAGCGTTTTCAAACTCTTCAGGGAGACTTCATCCGGGACAGCATTGTCGATGCTAATTTGCAGGTGTTCCAGCCCTGCCGCGTTCAATTTCTCGATGGTTTTCTTGTCCAGCAAAAAACCGTTGGTGATCATCCCGGCAATCATGCCGCGCCGGCGAATATGCCGAATAACCTCGTCGATCTCCGGATGCATCAGCGGTTCGCCGCCGCTGATAGTGATGATCGAGGTGCCCATCCCCGCCAGGATGTCCAAGCGGCTTTTCATCTCCTCGAGAGGCACAGGCTTGGAAAAATCGTCAAATTCGTTGCAGTAGGTGCAAGCCAGGTTGCAGCGCCGGTTAGGAATAATGTGCACCAAAATAGGGTGCTTGGTGGACGCCAGCGCCTTGCCGATCATGCGCAATTCGCGCAAACGTGTGCGCGCGAACCGAAGACTCCTGCGTGTGCGCACAGCAGCGGAAGGCTGCCCTGATTTGTTATTCCCGGCCATTCAGAATGAAAGATGCCCCTGAATCAATTATACATTAGCCTGTTACACCGCAAGCACGCCTGTCCCTGCGTACTATTGTTGGTGGCGAATCAGGTACTTAGGCTCGAAATGGAGCAGAAACCTGATGAGTCGTCAGCCCACCGCCAATTCACCAGCCGATAAATCGCCAGCCATCGCGTCGCAGGACTCCGCCGTCCCAGTCGAGCCGCGTAGGGCCAGGAGCTTGATGGTGGCGCTTAGTTTGGCCATGGTTCTCATCTTCGTTGCGGCGGCGATTCCGGCGCCTATTCGCGCGGCTTGGGACGAGTTTTCCATCCGCATGCAAGTGCAACAGAGCGAGCCGCAGTCGGCTTCTCCCGCCAAGCTTTCCGATCACGAAATCGAAGAAATCGCTAATTTGCCGGCGCAGCAGCAAGCCGAACGGCTACTCGAACGGGCAGTCAATCACTACGATGGCGCGCTGGAGCTGATCGGCAAGTCGGTCGATAAGTGGTTTGGTCAGTTAGAGATACAGGGACAACTGGCTAGCCTGCTTACTACGGCGTTGAATTCAAATGACTTGCATGTGCGCGCCGCGGCACTCGAAGTTGAACTGGCCGGGTACAACTTGCCGAAGCGTGCCGAAAGCGCGGACAACCTGATCGAGCGTATTCGCCGAGAGCCTTCGGCGCGTCCTTGGGCGCTGTGGATGCTGGGCGTGCTCGGCAATCGCGGCGTGGAGACGCATCGCGCCTTTGTCACGCTGATGGACCACCGGAACGATCCAGACGAGCAGACCCGGTATTGGACCATCGAAGGGCTGTCCTTGCTGGGCACCGATGAAACTGTGGCGCCTTTGCTGGAGGCCTTCCGCAGCGATCCTTCGCCGCTGGTGCGCGAGCGCAGCGGCTGCGGGTTGGCACAGTCCGGGATGCTGACGCGAGAGCAGCGCATGCGCGCTGTGCCGCAACTGCTTAAGATGACCGATGATATGACCCTCGACGACGTTACGCGCGGCTGGGTCTTCCAAGCTTTGCGAGACATCACTGGCGCGACCATCGCCGCGCAACCGGATGCATGGCGCGCCTGGTGGGCGCAACACCGCAGCTGATTCGACGACTGCCGGATTCCTCGTAAGAATCTTCCGAACGTATCTTCCTGCCGTGCATACCCACCCCCTATTACGACAGAAAGAGTGCGGAAACCACTGAAATCAGAGGAGATAGCTGATTGCCGTCGCGCAAAAGAGTGCGTAGTTGCTTGATAATGCATGGCTTGCAGGGATGTGATAAGAACGAAAGGACTTGCAGTGGACGATTGAACCAGCATATCGGAGAGTAACAGGACTCTGATGTTTTGTCAATGGTAAATGGTCATTTGTAGGTCCTTTTGGGCGGACCTCATGGTAGAGCTTAAAACGGTCGGAACGCCTCGGTGATGACGGCCTTTCAACTGAGTGCGGATGGGTCGGGCTTACGGAGTGTTCTTCACGGCAGGTTGAGAATTGACGTAAGATCAGGCCATCGGGATTTGTGCACGTTCGGATTTGCGCACGAAAGACATAATTTTATGAGGCTGTTGCTGGTCGAAGATGATGCGCGCATCGCGCGATTTGTGGCCAAGGGGCTGCGCGAGGAGGCTTACGCGGTGGATGTGACCGCGAATGGTGACGACGCGCTGTACGAAGCGGCGATCAACTCTTACGATCTGATCATTCTTGATGTGATGATTCCGGGCCGCGACGGATTTGAAGTGTGCCGCGAACTGCGGCGCGCCGGACAGCGCACGCCGATACTGATGCTAACCGCGCGTGACGCGGTGGAGGACCGCATCAGCGGGTTGGATCATGGCGCGGACGACTATTTGACCAAGCCATTTGAATTTCGGGAGCTGCTGGCGCGGCTGCGTGCGCTGTTGCGGCGCTCGGGGGAGTTGCGTCCGGCGCAAATCACGGTAGCGGATTTAGTTTTGGATACCGGAGCGCAAAGCGTCGCGCGGGCGGGGCGGAATATCCCGGTGACTACCAAAGAGTACGCGCTGCTGGAGTTTTTGGCGCGCAATGCGGGGCGGGTGGTGGGGCGTGCAGAAATTGCGGAGCACGTGTGGGACGAGAGCTTCGACCCATTTTCGAATTTAATCGAAGTGTACGTAAACCGATTGCGGCGAAAAATTGACTCGGGAGCAGGCAAGCCGTTGCTGCATACGCGGCGGGGCGCAGGATACATTTTCGGCGTGGTGGGCGAAACAGGGGCGGTGGAATTGCCGGAAGCGGCTGCCGCCTCGGAGCATCGCGGTAAGGGTAGCGGTGCTCCACGAAAGAACCATGCTTGATTCGGTGCGCGTGCGGCTCACGCTGTGGTATACGGGCTTGCTCGCCCTTTTCCTGGTGCTGCTCTCGCTAATTACGTATTTTATTTTTTGGCGGAGCACGCTGCAACGAACGGACAGCAACCTGGCCGAACTTTCCGAAGCTTTCCTAAGCACAGTGCAGGCCGAAATGCTGGATAGCCACGGTCCGGAGGCTCCGCGGCTGGCGGTGCAAGAGGCAATCGTTGAACATCATTATCGCGATCACGTTTTTGCAGTGTTTGATCCTAGCGGCGGCATGCTGACTTCTTCGCAGGAACTGCCGAATGAAAAGTCTCCCCCCGATCTATTTTCGTCCGCTTCGTTCCGTGAGCTGAGGGAACGGGCCGGGAACCCGGACCGGTATTTTGGAAATGTCAAAGGCGGGCGGAGCGGTTATCGCGGCGTGGCCAGGAAGTTTCCATTAAAAGGCCAGCTCTACACATTGGTGATCCTGCAGTCACTACACCCGCAGAACGAAATGCTGGAAGAGGTACGGGCGACCTTTGCGTGGGTGATTCCCATTGCGATATTTCTCGCAAGTCTAGGGGGATACTTTTTGGCGAGGAAAAGTTTGGCGCCAGTCGTAGCGATGAGCAGCCAGGCGGGACGAATCAGCGCAAAGAATTTGCATGAGCGGCTGCCGATCCAGAACGCGAAGGACGAATTAGGCCGGCTGGCGGCTTCTTTCAACGAGTTGCTGGAGCGCGTGGACCAATCGTTCGAGCGGCAGCGGAGGTTTATGTCGGACGCATCGCACGAATTGCGTACGCCGGCGGCCATACTGCGGGGGGAATCAGAAGTAGCGCTGTCTCGCACCGAGCGGCCCGCGGAGGAATACCGCGAGTCTTTGGCGGTGCTGCACGCGGAGGCGCAGCGGCTGACGCAGATTGTGGAGGATCTTTTCACGCTCACGCGCGCGGATGCGGGACAGTATCCGCTTTCGCCACACGAGTTTTACCTGGATGAATTGGTGGCGGATTGTACGCACGCGGCGCGGTCGCTGGCGTCGGCCAAGCAAATCAGCCTCACTTGCGAAGTTCCGGAGGAATTGCCGATTCGCGCGGATGAGGCGCTGTTGCGGCGGATGATTCTAAATTTGCTGGACAACGCCATCAAGTACACGCCGGCGGGTGGCCGAGTGACCGTTTCGTGCGGGCGTTCGGGTGCGGAGTACGCGCTGAGCGTTACGGATTCGGGCGAAGGCATTCCTGCGGAGTTACAGCAACGCGTGTTCGAACGTTTCTTCCGCGTGGATAAAGCCAGGACGCGCTCCGAACATGATGGCGGGGGCGCCGGGCTGGGACTGTCCATCGCGCGCTGGATTGCGGAGGCGCATCACGGGCGCTTGATCCTGGTGCGTTCCGATTCGAGTGGAAGCACGTTCAGCGCGCTGCTACCTGCGCAAGTCTCCGTGCCATCGGCTGCTGCATCACTTACCCGTTAATCGCCAGTTTATCTTAAGCAAGCTAGCGTTAGCCCATGTGAAGCTGTGGGACACTCGCGTACATTCCCGGGCCACGCATTTTGGATTGCAGTCCTTACAGATAGCGCAGGAATCTCACTTGGGGCGTTGGCTACGAAGATGGCCGACGCGGTTGTTTGAGGAGCAACGAGTTATGAGAGGAAGCCGTACTGTGTCGGGTGTCGCAATGAGCTTGGCATTCTTTGCATGCGCTTTGCTCTATGCGGCGCAGGAGCCCACACCGGAAGCGGCTTCGCAGCAGCCTACACCGGAAGCGGTTTCACAGCAGCAGAGTGCGCAACCTACAACAGGTTCGGCGGCGCCGATACGCCTTACGCTGCAAGATGCGCTGGATCGCGCACGTAAAAACAGCGTGCCATTTCAGGCGGCAGTGACGAATGCTGGATTGGCGCGGCAAGACCGGCGGCAGGCGTTCAACGCGCTGCTGCCGAGCGTGACCTACGATAATTCGGCAATTTACACGCAGAGCGCGGGGCCGATCGCGACGGCAGCAATCGGGGTGCCGGTGATTTTCATCGCCAATAACGCGGTTCACGAATATGTCAGCCAGGCAAACGTGCATGAAGCGATTGACGTTGCGGCGATCGCTAACTACCGCAAGGTATCCGCGAGTGCCGCAGTTGCCAAGTGGCAAGCGGAAATTGCTTCGCGGGGTCTGGTAGTGACGGTGACGCAAGGCTATTTCGCGGTTGCCTCGACGCAGCGAAAAGTGGAAACGGCCAAGAGAAACGCTGATGAGGGCGAGCGATTTTTCAAGGTGGCCCAGGATCTGGAGGCCGGCGGAGAAGTGGCGCACGCGGACGTCATCAAGGCGGAACTACAGATGCGTGAGCGGCAGCGAGCGCTGCAGGAGGCGCAACTGGCCTATCTAAATGCACGGCTGGACTTCTCGATTTTGATCTTCCCTAATTTCAATGACAATTTTGAGGTGGCGGAAGATCTGCACGCGCCGGTGCCCCTGCCAACACTCGCTGAGGTACAGGCGCGGGCGGCGCGCGACAATCCGGACGTGCGGGCGGCGCTTGCGGCGGTTCAGGCCTCTAACCACGATGTTTTCGGGGCTCGCGCCGGGTATCTGCCTTCGCTGACGCTCGACTATTTTTACGGCATTGATGCTCCGACGTTTGCGACGCACACGGTTTTCCAGGGGCAGAAGTTCTCGAACCTCGGCTCTTCCGTCGTGGGGACGTTGAACATTCCAATTTGGAATTGGGGATCGACGCAAAGCCGTGTGAAGCAAGCGGAATTGCGTCGCGATCAGACGAAGCGAGAGCTGTCGTTGGCGCAAAGAAGATTACTGGCGGAGATTCGCTCGCTGTATGCGGAGGCGGAGACGGCGTTGAATGAACAGGAAGGGCTGAGCCGCTCGGCACAGCTTGCTGAGGAGAGTTTGAAGCTGGTGACGCTGCGTTATTGCTGGAAGTAGTGGACGCGCAAAATACGTTTGCGCAGGCGAATGGCGCGTATCAGGACGGCGCAGTGCGCTATCGCGTGGCGCTGGCAAATTTGCAGACGTTGACGGGAGTGCTGACGACGCCATGAGAACTGCGTACGAGAAGGAAACGGCAAAACGAGAGGGGCTGCTTTGCGCGACGCTGATGGTATTTCTGGCGGTTGCGGGCTGCGCCAAACAGGAGCAGGAAAAGGAGCCGGTGGTGGCGGTGCAGGTCACGCCAGCGCAGCGAGCGTCGATTGCGCATGTCGTGACCGGGGAAGCAGTGGTGTTTCCACTAGAACAAGCGACTGTTGCGCCAAAAATAACGTCGACGGTGAAAAAATTCCTGGTGCAACGGGGCACACGGGTCAAGAAAGGACAATTGCTGGCGGAACTGGAAAATGCGGATCTGGCAGCCACGGCGGAGTCCAGCAAAGGCGATTACGATCAGGCGCAGGCAAGTTATGTTCTGACTGTCGGTTCGGGACTGCCGCAACAAATTCAAAAAGCAGAGTTGGACGCAGCGGCGGCGAAGACGGGATTTGAAGCGCAGCAAAGAATCTACGAGAGCAGGAAGGTGCTGCTGCAGCAGGGCGCAATTCCGCGGCGCGATCTGGAGACTGCGGAAGTGGCGCTGGCGCAGGCGCGCAGCCAAAACGAGCAGGCGCAAAAACAGCTTGCCGATTTGCAACGGTTGGGGAAAGAACAGCTGTTGAAATCAGCGCAGGGTACGAAAGAATCCGCGGAGGGCAAATATCGGAGTGCTTCGGCGCAACTGAGCTATTCGCTGATTAAGAGTCCGATCGATGGCGTGGTTACGGATCGCCCGCTGTATGAAGGGGATCTGGCTACGGCGAATCAGCCGCTTTTGACGGTGATGAACCTGAGCAGACTGATCGGCAAGGCGCACATACCACAAACGGAAGCAGCGCAGCTTAAAGTGGGGAACGCGGCCGAAATTACGATCGCGGGAGTCGATGAGCCGATCAAAGGCCGAGTCAGCCTGGTGAGCCCGGCACTGGACCCTGGAAGTACGACCGTCGAAGTGTGGGTGGAAGCGCGAAAGCCGGATCCGGCAATGCGCCCAGGAATGACGGTGCCGGTGACCATGACGGCGAAGGCCGCAAAGGATGCGATCGTGGTGCCGGCCACGGCAGTTTTTCACGGCGAAGAGGCGGGAGATTACGTGATGCTGGCGGGGAGCGATGGCAAGGCGCACTTGACAAAGGTGCAAACCGGAATTCGCAACAAGGATTGGGTTCAGATCGTCAGCGGAATCAAGGAGGGTGATCCGGTGATCACCTCTGGCGCGTACGCGCTGCCGGACGGTACGAAGGTTGAGACCGAGAAGCCGGGCGCGGAGGAAAAGGCAGGCGCGGATAGCGGCGCTGACGACGAGAAGAAGAGTACGAAGGATACCAAGGATATTGGAGAAAACAAGAGCGATCAGAAGAAGAAAGCCAGTCCGGGCGGTGCGGCAAAATCCGCTGGAAGCGACAAGGAGTAGCCGCCGATGGAGCCACGTCCGGAGTTGAAGAATGGTGAGCCGCGGGCAAAGGGCGAAGGCATGCCGTGGTTTCAACGGTTATCTAGCCCGGTCCTATTCTTGACGATCATGTTGGCCCTGATCGGCGGCTATCTCGCTTTCAGCATCCCAATCTCGGTTTTTCCTAACACGGATTTCCCGCGCATTGTGATTGGTGTGGACAATGGCGTGATGCCGATCGATCAGATGCTGGTAACGATCACGCGCCCCATCGAGGAAGCTGTGAACAGCGTACCGGGGCTGACCGGCGTGCGATCGATCACCAGCCGGGGTTCCGCGGAAGTCGATCTGTTTCTCGATTGGAATTCCGACATGATTTTGACGCTACAGCGCGTGGATGCGGTTGTAGCTCGTCTCCAATCGGAGATGCCGCCAACAGCTAAGTTAGAAACACATCGGTTAACGTTTGCTGTGTTTCCCGTCATCGGCTACAGCTTGACGTCGGACAGCGTTCCGCAAAACAGGCTCTGGGAAATCGCCACTTACGACCTGAAGCCGCGCATGAACAGGTTGAACGGCGTTGCATCGGTGATTATTCAAGGAGGACGCGTCCCGGAATTCCAGATTACGCCCGACCCGGCGCGGCTGCTCTCGGCGGGGGTCACGGTGCAAGACATCCTTGACTCCGTTAAGCGCACAAACTTAATTGATTCGCCAGGCTTGATTGAGCATGAGCACCAACTGGTGCTCGGGCTGGTGAGCGGGCAGGTGCGCTCGCCGGACCAGATCGGGCAAATCGTAGTGAAGACGTCGCCGGCCGGCGTTCCGGTGCGCATTGGCGACATTGCGAAAGTGTCGGCATCGGACGCGCCTACGTACACGATCGTGACAGCGAACGGCAAGCCCGCCGTGCTGTTGAATGTGAATCGCCAGCCGGAGAGCAATACGCTCGACGTTGCGAACGAAGTTCACTCGCTGATTCGAGAGCTTGCGCCTGGGTTGCCGCCCGGCGTGCATCTCGAACCGTTTTACGATCAATCAACGATTGTGCATGACTCCATCGCTAGTGTGCGGGATGCGGTGCTACTGGGCATTCTGCTGTCATCGATTATCTTGGTTTTGTTTTTGCGAGACTGGGGCACCTCGCTGGTTGCGGGATTGGTGATCCCGGTCACGCTACTCATTACTTTTATTGTGCTGAAGATGACGAATCAGAGTTTCAATCTGATGACGCTGGGGGGACTCGCCGCGGCGGTTGGATTGGTGATCGACGACGCTATCGTCGTTCTTGAGAATATCGTGTTGCACCGCGACGCCGGGCAGGGGCGGCTGCAAGCGATCCAGAGCGCGCTAAGTGAACTGACGGTGCCGCTGATTGGCTCGACGATTACGCCGATCGTTGTCTTTATCCCGCTGATTTCGATCACTGGCGTTACCGGCAGTTTCTTTCGGGCCTTGGCGATTACCATGACGGTTTCACTGTTTACATCGCTGCTTCTGGCGCTGTCATGGACACCTACCCTGAGCCTGTATCTTGTCCGCCGCAAAGACACCGCGCCTACAAGGGCAACTTCTTCCGAAGGGCCAGACATGGCGGCGTTGCTCGCAGCGGAGGAAGCGCACTTGTCCGGCTTTTTCGGACGGATTGTGGAGTTCTACAGCCGAGTGATGCGAGCGGCCTTGCGGCAGCCATGGACACTGATTGCCGGCTCACTCGCTATCGTTGTGCTTTCTTTCGTCTGCTACAGATTTCTTGAAACCGATTTGTTGCCGGGGATGGATGAAGGCGGTTTCATTCTGGATTACTTCACGCCGCCGGGCAGCTCGCTTGCGGAGTCCAATCGTATCCTGCTGCACATTGAAGATATTTTGCGGCACACCAAAGAGGTCGAGAACACGTCGCGGCGCACTGGCATGCAACTGGGCCTTGCGGCGGTCACGGAAGCAAACAATGGGGACTTTACCGTCAAGTTGAAGAACGACCGGGATCGTGACATAGAAGAAGTGATGGCGGATGTGCGCTCGCAGATTGAAGAGACTGAACCGGCAACGAAGGTGGAATTCATCCAGCTTTTGCAGGATATGATCGGCGACCTGACGAGCCAGCCAGAACCCATCGTGATCAAATTGTTTTCTCAAGACGGCAAGCTTCTGAACGACACGGCGCCCAAGGTTGCCGATGCGATCAGCAAAATAAAAGGCGTCGTAGACGTGCTGAACGGGGTGGAAAACACGGTCAGCGGACCAGCCGTGACGTATCAGGTGAACCCGATGGTGGCGGCACGTGCCGGATTTGCACCCGAGGAAGTGGCTATAGATGCGTCGGCAGTGCTGGGAGGGGAACCAGCGGCTACACCGGTGATCCTCAATGATCGCTCTTATACGATTCGGGTGCGGTTTCCCGAGCAGAGCCGGGCTTCCTTGGATCAGATGAGCAACACGCTGCTGAACAGTGCGAGCGGCCGAACGGCGACCCTCGGATCTTTGGCGACGATAGTGACCGACCCTGGCGAGACGGAGATTCGGCGAGAGAACCTGCAGCGACTGGTGCAGGTAACGGGCCGATTCGAAGGCGTGGGCCTCGGCTCTGGCATTGCCGCGGTACAAAAGGCGGTCCGAGATTTGCATCTTCCGTCGTCGATACGCGTGGAATATGGCGGACTCTACCAGGAGCAGCAGAAGTCGTTCCACGATCTGTTGATGGTCTTGTTTCTTGCTTTGGTGCTTCTGTTTGCGGTGTTGTTGTTCGAATTTCGCACTTTCTCGGCACCGACTGCAATCCTGGCTTCCGCACTGCTTTCCACTTTCGGTGGTTTCGTGGCATTGCTGATAACCAGGATGAGCTTCAACGTCGCATCGTTCATGGGCATGATCATGGTCATTGGTATCGTGGCCAAGAACGGAATCTTGCTGCTCGATGCCGAGCATCGCTTCCGCGATATTGGTCTTTCCGCGGAGGAGGCGATGATCCAGGCTGGGCGGCGGAGGTTGCGGCCCATTGCGATGACGGCACTGGCTACTATTGCCGGGATGCTCCCGCTGGCGTTTGCTATTGGGAGAGGGTCGCAGATGCTGCAGCCATTGGCGATTACGGTGATTGGCGGGCTGCTTAGCTCGATGGTGTTGTCGCTGATTTTCACTCCGGCCATTCACTACTACTTGTATCGCGGAAAAGCGGACGCCGAAGCTGTGTGAAACGTTTCAGCCGGGTCGTAATCCTCAAAAGCGGCGGCCCTTCGCGGCTCAGGATAAACAAGACCGCCGCACTCCAAAATTATTTTGCGTATGGGCGTGAGGCGGTTTCGCCCTTGCCTTCCGTTGCCGTGATGGTTCTTCCCGCTTGCACGTTGGTAAGGTGATCGACTTGGCCGCTGGGCCAGAGTATTTCGATGGCGTCGGCTTTATCGTGCTGGGCCAAACCGAACGTCAGGATAAGTTCGCTGGACGATAGATAGCTGGAGCCACTGCGCAGCATCTGCGTTTGCGTTTCGCCGCCTGAAGTGAGCCGCACGACCGCGCCAATCCCGTCACGATTTGATTTTGTGCCCACGAGTCTTAGGCGGAGACTGCGATTCGCAGAAGCACCGTTTTGCGCTTCGTTGCGAAACAAATAGACGGGGCCGCCGTTGGTGGATAGCAGCAAATCGAGGCGGCCGTCGTTGTTGATGTCGGCATAGGCCGCGCCTCGTCCGACACGCGGCGCGATGAAGGCAGCCCCCATGGAGTTGGTGACTTCCTCGAATTTTCCTTTGCCCAGATTGCGAAACAGGTGGGGGGGCATCGCGTACTTGACGTTGGATTGTACTTTCTGGATCTCAGGGTCGATGTGTCCGTTGGCGACAAAAATATCCGGCCAGCCATCGAGATCGTAATCAAAGAAGAAGCAGCCGAAGCCGAGCGTCAAGAGAGTAGCGCGCCCGATAGCGGATTGCGGCGCTTCGTCCACGAACAGGCCTTTGCCTTCGTTGTGATAGAGCGAAAGCATCTGGTTCGAGAAATTTGTGATCATCAAGCTGGGGTGGCCGGAGTGGTCATAGTCGGCGGCGTCGACGCC
>WNFA01004434.1_pt1 | contig 22887 bp, 18 predicted proteins | sample 5400481 | NCBI WGS metagenome assembly WNFA01 (sample SAMN13153340, study PRJNA577476) | soil metagenome | isolation source: 120 cm saprolite under Douglas fir tree site 2 hole 1 replicate 2 | place: USA:California | collected 2015-04-18 | reverse complement strand
AAGGCGGCGCACATCGGGCACGTGCGGAATGCGGTGCTGGGCGACACGATGGTGCGAATTCTGCGGCACGCGGGAAACCGGGTGCAGATTCAAAACTACATCGACAATACGGGTGTGCAAGTGGCGGACGTGGTGATCGGCTTTCTGCAAATGGAGCAGCGGACTCCCATCAGCGTGAAGATGATGGCGATGGAGCCGAAGTTTGATTATCACTGCTGGGATTTGTATGCGAAGGCGACGCATTTTTTTGACGAGGACAAGGTGCGGGCGGCCAAGTTGCGCGGTGAGACGCTGCGGGCAATCGAAGAAGGCAAAGGCGAGGATTCGGAGGTGGCGCAAGTCGTGGCGGACGCGATTGTGGGATGCCACCTGCGCACGATGGCGCGGTTGGACATCAGCTACGAGCTGCTGGCGCGCGAGAGCGAAATCCTACACTTAAAGTTTTGGGACGCGGCGTTTGAGATGTTGAAGAAATCGGGGGCGATTCAACTGGCGGCGAGCGGGAAGATGGCGGGTTGCTGGATTATGCCGTGGGAGGAGGAAGTGAAGGAGGTTCAGGAAGTAAAGGAGGCAAAGGAAAAGACTGCAGAGGAAGAGGTGGAGAATTCGCAGGACAAGATTATTGTGCGGTCGAATGGGACGGTGACGTACGTCGGGAAGGATATTGCTTACCAGCTTTGGAAATTCGGGTTGTTGGGGAAGGATTTTCACTACCAGAAATGGCCGAATGCGCCTGAGGGGCGAACGGTTTGGGCTACGACGGGCGGGGCGAATGATCCGGGGGCGCCGCACTTTGGCGAGCCGGCATCAAGCGTTTACAACGTGATCGATGCGCGGCAGGCGTATTTGCAAAAGGTGGTGGCGGCGGGGCTGCGGGCGCTGGGGCACATCGAGGCGGCGGAACGATCGATTCACTTGTCGTACGAAATTGTGGCGCTGACGCCGCGGTGCGCGGCGGAGATGGGTTACGAGCTTACGGCGGAAGAGGCGAAGAAGCCGTATGTGGAAGTGAGCGGGCGAAAAGGGTTTGGCGTGAAAGCGGATGACCTGCTGGACAAGCTGGAGGCGGCGACACTAGCGGAAGTGCAGCAGCGGCATGCGGAGATGACGAAAGATGAACAGAAGTTGACGGGGCATGCGATTGCGGTGGGGGCGCTGCGGTTTTTTTTGCTGAAGTTCACGCGCAACGCGATTATTGCGTTTGACTTTAAGGATGCGTTGAGTTTTGAGGGGGAGACGGGCCCGTATTGCCAGTATGCGGTGGTGAGGATACGCGGGATTCGGCGGAAGGGAGCGGATGCGGGGGCGACCAACATCGAGGTGACGAAGGAATCCGCCGGGGAATTGCTTTCAGGTGCGGAAGGAAATTCGTTTTGGGAACTGCTGGTCGCCGCGGGATCGCTTGACTTCGCAGTGGACGCGGCGATTGCTACGCAAGAGCCCGCGTTCATGGCGAAGTATGCGTTTCAACTGGCGCAGGCGTTTAATAATTTTTATCACAAGCATCATATTTTGTCGGAGGCGGATGAGCAGAAGCAGGCATTCTTGCTGCGGCTGACGGAGCTGGTAGAAGCGCAGTTGGTGCGGGCGTTGGGATTGTTGGGGATTGAGGCACCGGAAAAGATGTAGAGATCATGGCGATTTGGGCGCAGCATGCTGCGCTCCTACAGGGAACAGAACTACTTCGACTAATACGACAAGACGAGGTGGACCAGGGTGCGGAGGGCTACGCCGGTGGGGCCTTTGGCGAGCCAGGGCTTGGCGTCGTCGTTCCAGGCGGTGCCGGCGATGTCGAGGTGAATCCACGGCGTGTCGCCGGTGAACTCCTTGATGAACATGGCGCCGGTGATGGCGCCGCCGCCTTTGCCGCTGCCGATGTTCTGGATGTCGGCGACGGTTCCCTTGATGAATTCGCGGTAGTCGTCGTCGATGGGCATCTGCCACATCTTTTCGCCGACGGCTTTCGAACTGGCGAGGAGTTTATCGGTAAACGGCTGGTCGGAGCCGAAGACGCCGACGTTGACGTTGGCGAGCGCGACGACGATGGCGCCGGTAAGGGTTGCAGCGTCGACAAGACGCGTGGCCCCGAGCTGCTTGGCGTAGTGAACGCCGTCGGCGAGGATGAGGCGGCCCTCGGCGTCGGTGTTGAGGACTTCGATGGTCTTGCCGGACATGGCGGTCTGGATGTCGCCGGGCTTTTGCGCTTTTCCGCCAGGCATGTTTTCGGTGGACGGAACGACGCAAATCACTTTGACGCTGGGCTTGAGAGCGGCGAGCGCGCGCATGACGCCAAGCATGGTGGCTCCGCCAGCCATGTCGTACTTCATTTTTTCCATGCCGTCGGCCGGCTTGATGGAGATGCCGCCAGTGTCGAAGGTGACGGCTTTGCCGACGAGACCGATCACTGGCGCGCCTGGTTTGGGACTCGCGGGCGTGTAAGTGATGACCATGACGCGGGGCGGCTCGGGACCACCCTGGGCCACGCTGAGGAGTGCGCCCATCTTGAGATCAGCGATTTTCTTTTCGTCCAGGATTTCTACGGAAAGGCCGGCTTCCTTGGCCATGGCTTCGGCCTTTTCTGCCAGGATGCGAGGCGTGAGTTTATTGGAAGGCTCGTTGACGAGGTCACGCGCAAAGTTTTGCGCGTCGGCGATGATGCGACCTTTCGAAAGGCCTTTTTCTCCTGCAGCCCGTTCGGCGTCGGAAAAGCCTGCGAGCAAGACAGTTTCGATGTTCTTGTCGTTTTTCTTGTCGGTCTTGTACTTGTCAGTTTCGAAATTCGCGGCGACCGCGCCTTCGGCGATGGCCTGGGCGGTTTCTTCGGTGGCGTGGCCCTCTCGAACGAGGAGAGCGAAGCTCTTGACGGAGCGAGCCTTCAGATACCGCAGTGCGGCGCCGGCGATCTTGCGAAGCGCTGCACTATTCCATTGCTCGCGCTTCCCTGCTCCGACGAGGAGCAAGCGTGCCGCCTTGAGGCCTGCGGGCGTGTGGACCAGGGTGAAGTCCAGCATCTTGCCGGTTAACTCCCCGCTTTTTGCGAGTTTACGCAGCAGTCCGCCAGAGGCTTGATCGATTTCCGCGATGCGGCCCTGAACGGGGTCGGTTTCTTCGAATACGTACGAAACCAGGGCGTCGGTTTCGAGTGCAGCAAACGGCTTGGTTTCCAGCGTGATCAGCATGGTGCTCTATCGCCTCCGATTGTTATACATTGATTGTTCGACTTCCCTGCGAGCTTCCTTGGTGCGTTCGTCCTGACGGCGGTCCCATGATTTCTTGCCTTGCGCCAGAGCGATTTCAACCTTGGCGATGCCGTTGCGGAAGTAGATCCGTAAAGGAATGACGGTCAACCCCTTGGACTCGGTGCGGCCGGAGAGCTTGTCGATTTCCCGCTTGTGAAGAAGGAGCTTTCTCGATCCCAAAGGCTCGTGGTTCCACGGACCACCAGGTAAGTACTGTGCAATGTGTGCGTTAACGAGCCACGCGCCGTTGGCTTTGAAATCGACGTAGGCATCGCGAATGTTGGCTTTGCCTTCGCGGAGGGCCTTGACCTCCGTGCCGTGAAGGACTAGGCCGGCCTCATGTTTCTCAAGAATTAGGTAGTTATAGGAGGCGGCGCGGTTCTGTGCAACGATTTGCTCGCCGGACTTCGCGGACTTCTCTGTTTTTTTCGCAGGCTTGGCCACAACTTTCCATCATAACTGCTGTGTTAAGACTTGTCACGGGGGCTCCAGGCTGGGCGAGTTCGAACTTAAACACTGTTATTTCATGCAAGACGGCCAACCTTAGCATCCTTGCCGCGCCTCTAAAGCGAATGTTAGACTGTGTAGGCTTCGTGTCGAGGCCTCGGAGAGTGCATGCGCCGCTGGGGAAGCCTATTCCTGTGTTTTGGTTTCGGACTGCTCGCCGCGGGCTGCCCGAAGGGCCAACCGGAGTACAACCAAGGTAAGAAAGCGGAAACAATTCAAGATTACGACGCCGCGTTCGTCTACTATCAGAAAGCCGTCAAAGCAGACCCGTACAACGCAAAAGGGCCCAGGCGATGGATCCTTCAAGCCCGGTGGCGGACCAGGAGTTACACAAGACGGTCGAGATGATCGCGGAGAAAAACCGCGCGGCCGATGCAGCGGCTGAGCCGCTGGTTGACCCGAACGAGGCGCCGCTGGCGGCGTCGCCGCCAGAAATCAAGCCTCTCTCGCGCGCTCCCATTAATCTGAAGATGCCCAATCAGGAAGCGAAGATCATCTTCGACACCATCGGGAAACTCGCGGGGCTGACGGTGATTTATGATCCGGACTTCCAAGCCCGCCGGATCTCTGTGGAATTGAACAATGTGACGCTGGAGCAGGCGCTGGAAATCGTGCAGTTGGAGAGCAAGGCTTTCGTGAAGCCCGTGACGGAGAATATTATCTTCGTGATTCCGGATCAACCACAAAAACGCCGCGATTACGAAGAGCAAGTAGTCAAGACGATCTATCTTTCGAACACTTTCCAGCCTCAGGATATTACTGAAATTATGACCGGACTGCGCCAACTGCTGGACCTGAAGCGCATTCAGCAGCTGAACTCGCAAAATGCCATCATCGTCCGCGACACACCGGACAAGCTGCTGCTCGCAGAGAAGATCATTCACGACATCGACAAGGCCAAGCCTGAGGTGGTGGTGCAAGTCGAAGTGCTGGAGGCTCGCACCGATCGCCTGCGAGACCTGGGCATCCTCCCCGGGCAAACAGCCAGCATTGCGATCAACCCGAACAACAGCACCACGAGCAGCAGTTCCTCGACGACCACCGCCGCAATCACTCTAAATCAACTGCGCCACCTGACTGGAGCCGATTACGTCGTTACCTTGCCGAGCCTGACGGCGAACGCCGTCTTGAGCGATACGAACACGAGGATTATCCAGAACCCGGAAGTTCGCTCGCTGGACGGCCAGACCGCCAAACTGCGCATTGGCGACCGCATCCCTATTGCAACAGGCAGCTTTCAGGCTGGTGTAGGCGTCGGCTCAACCGGCGGCGCAGGCTTTGTAAACCCACTGGTGAATACGCAATTCACGTATCTAGATGTTGGCGTGAATATAGACCTTACGCCTCGCGTGCATCCGAACCGCGACGTCAGCCTGAAATTGAAAGTGGAAGTCTCTTCGCATACTGGCGATCAGGCGATTGGCGGAATCACCCAGCCCATCATCAGCCAGCGGGTCATCGAGCATGACATCCGTCTCAAGGAAGGCGAGGTCAGTATTCTTGGAGGCTTGGTCCAGCGGACCGACAGCAGAACCTTAGAAGGCTGGCCGGGTCTCGCGAAGCTCCCCCTGCTGAGATATCTCTTCTCACATGACAAGACGGACCATCAAGAGGATGAAGTGCTGATCGTCCTGACGCCCCGGATCGTGCGCATTCCCGAATGGACGAAGGCGAATTTGCGGCCGCTGTATTCGGGCTCCGAGACGAACGTGCAAGTGAAGCGGGAGAGCGAAATCCGAGCACCTGTGCAGCCACCAGCAACATCGCCACCACCTCAGACGAATCAAAACATGGGGGCGGGAGTGCCGACGCCTGCGCCAGGCTCCGCCGCCGCGGCCAAGATTCGATTCGAACCGCAGAGCTTGTCGTTGAAGGCTGGGCAGACGGCCACGATCGGCGTTGTAGTTGAGAATGTGAGTGACCTCTTCTCGATCCCACTGCTGCTGCAGTTCAACCCCGCGGTAATCAGCGTGGAAGAAGTGCAGCACGGCGGATTCCTCTCGGGCGGAACGCAGGAAATCGCAATCGTGCAGCAGGTCTTTAAAGAAAAAGGGCAGGCGATTATTTCCGCGACGCGCCGGCCGAACACGCCAGGAGTGAGTGGGAGCGGTACGCTGATCGGAATCGTCGTCAAGGCGCTGGCGCCGGGCTCATCGAACCTGTCGATCGTTCAGGTGAACGCGAAAGATTCGCAGCAGAAGTTAATACCGTTGATAACCAGCGAGGCGGCGCTGCAAGTCCAGCCGTAGCCAAATTATGCGAGCGATGTTGCGCAACGTTTCCTACCACGGGCCAAGCCGCAGAAGAGTCCGCCGGAGGCCGTTTCTTTCCGAGGGCGGGATGACGCTGCTGGAGTTGATCATTGCGTGCGCAATACTGCTCATTCTGTCTTCCGCCGCACTGCCACTCGCCAAGTACACTGTCATTCGACAGAAAGAAGCGGAGCTTCGCCACGACCTCCGGGAGATAAAGGATGCGATCGACCGCTACAAAGATGCGGCCGACCGGAATCAGATTCGCGTGGAAATCGGGAGCGAAGGCTATCCACCGGACCTGGAAACGCTGGTGAAGGGAGTCCAGCTCGGCGCAAGCAGCGACCGGAAGATTCGTTTTCTGCGAAAGATTCCAGTGGACCCCATGACCGGGCAGGCCGAATGGGGGTTGCGAGCCGTTCAGGACGATCCGGATTCGACGAGCTGGGGCGGCAAGAACGTGTTTGACGTATACTCGAAGTCGACGGCTACGGCGCTTGATGGGACGAAGTATTCGGATTGGTAGTTCGAACGGGGATTCGAAATGGAAATGTTGTCGCGAATTCGAACGGGCAGTCCATCGTTGAGGAAACGCCGCGGCGTGCTGTTCGAGGCGGGATTTACGATGATCGAGTTGATGATCGTCATTACGATCATTCTCATCCTGATTGGCATGGCGGCCCAGAATTACGGCAAAACCGTGCAGCACGCGCGCGAAACAACATTGCACCATGACCTGCAGGTCATGCGGCAGGCGATCGACAACTACACATTGGACAAACAGGCCGCGCCACAATCTTTGGAAGATTTGGTGCAGGCGGGGTACCTGCGCAAGGTCCCAGTGGACCCAATTACTGGGGCGGCGGACTCGGTGCCGCAATACGATAGTGTTGTGTTGAGCCCGGATCAATCGAGTACGGGGATGGTTGACGTTCATTCGAATTCGCTCCTGGTTTCGCCCTTCGAGAAGACGCCATACAACGAGTGGTAGCCGCTCCCAGCCTGGTTCACAAAATCATTGCGCCAGTTTGCCTGCACCTTGCCCTGATTTGACGAAAGCGCGCACGTCCGATATAGTAGGTGTGCGGGGTGGAGCAGCCTGGTAGCTCGTCGGGCTCATAACCCGAAGGTCGTCAGTTCAAATCTGACCCCCGCAACCATTTCTAAAACCTGTCCCAGGATAGGTTTACGCCACTAGCGCCGGGCGAATTGGTGCTTCCGATTTATAGCCCAATTCGCCCAATTCAAATCCCAGTCCAGCTTTCTCGCACCATTCGCGACGATAAGCCACGTCGAGCCGTAATTGCGCGGCGTAGAGGTCCATCAAGTTCTGCGAATGGCCCATCCACTGTTTGATCAGGTTCTCCGGTACGCCTGCCTTGCGAAGTGCCGCAAAGCGAAAGCGCCGAAAGGAGTGGAATCCATCTCGATTCCCTGCTCCGTGCAGCGCTTTGAGTGAGTTGCGCTGGTCAAGAAGCCGTCCAGCCCTCGTCGTGAAGAGGTAGCCATCCTTCCCTTCCGTGTATCGGTGTAGAACTTGTGCCAATGTCCTCCGGGATATCAACGAGTCGAATCGCGTTCGGAGTCTTGGCGCTTGCTCACATCTGTGCCAGACGCTTCTCCGTATGTGCAGCACCTGGCAATCCGGGTCAAAATCCTCAGTCCGAACTGCCAGGGCCTCACCGATTCGCAGCCCTGTCCCTGCCACCAGAGCGACCAAAACTGCGTAGCGCTCCTTCAAGCTTTTTGGTAGGCCTGAGATTTCCGCCTCAGTGACCGTGGGACGGCTCTGGTTTTCCTTGATGACCAAGGGCAGTTGGATGAATTCGTAGTTCCAAACTCGGGGATGGATTTGATCGCCTTCCTCGTCAACCGCTGAAGCGACAACAAACTTCACTACGGTAACGACGTTGACGATTGTTTTCGGTGCGAGCCCTACTGCTGTCAGGATCTCAACGAATTGGCGCAGGGCACTGTTCCCCTGTGCTCCGCAAAAAATCCATACACCGCGAATTTATAGTCACAAATTCGCATGAGACACACAGTTGTCCCTCCCAGCACACTAGTGGCATGCTCCCAGCTCCATGAGAACAGCTCATTCCCTGCTTCGCTTGGTTTCTATACTTCTCGATCTGGCCCAGGGCGCTCTGCAGTTCCTATTGTTGGGGACGCGTTCGAGCGCTGCCCTCAAAGCGGAGAATATCTTCCTCCGTAAACAGCTGGCCCTCTACCTGGGGCGCGAGGCTAAGCCACGACGGGCGACCGACGCTACTCGGCTATCTATGGTTCTACTCTCGCGGCTTTTTGCATGGCAGAATGCCTTGATCAACGTCAAGCCCGAGACCTTCCTCGGCTGGCATCGGAAGGGTTTTCAGTTGCTCTGGCGATGGAAATCGAGGCCTCGCGGCAGGCCACGATTGCGCGAAGAGGTACAGAAACTGATCCAGAGAATGGCTCGGGAGAATCCGACGTGGGGAGAGGAGCGGATTGCGGCTGAATTGCTCCTCAAACTACACATTCGCGTCTCGCCTCGGACGGTCCGACGCTACATGCCTCTCGACACTGGACCGAGGAAACGCGTTCCTTCTCAACATTGGATGACGTTCGTACGAAATCATGCCCAGGCCATTGTGGCTTGCGACTTCTTCATCGTGGTGACCGCTTCCTTTCGAGTTCTCTACGTATTCGTTCTTCTGGAAGTCGGAACCCGCCGGATCGCTCACTTCAACGTCACCGCCCACCCCACAGCAACCTGGACACTGCAACAGTTTCGAGAAGTCATGATGGATGAGCAATCCTATAGGTTCGTGCTCCACGACCGGGACCGTATCTACTCATCCGAGCTTGATTCTGCTTTGAAGGCGATGGATCTGAAGATATTGAAGACACCCTTCCAAGCTCCCCAGGCGAACGCGTTCTGTGAGCGATTGATCGGCACGGCTCGCCGTGAATGCCTCGATTTTTTGATCCCGCTCAACGAGAGGCACCTGCGGAGCCTTCTCAAGGAGTGGGTCACACACTACAATCGGGGCCGGCCACATGCGAGTCTCGGACCAGGCATCCCCGACTTACCGTCCGGCCAGCAGCAGGCCAGACTGTGCGGACACCGCATTCCGATTGGTCACCAAGTTGTGGCCAAGGCGATCCTGGGTGGACTCCATCACGAATACAGTTTGGAAAGACGTGCGGCTTGACCTTCCTGAGGAGAAATGTAGTTGAGAAAATACCCTGGCACGGTGTGTTGACTTGCGTGCAGCCGCGGATTCCATTGGGCCGTTCGTTCGATCAACGCAGTCACACGTATCTAGGTTACGCGCTGAGGGTGCGCGGCAACATTGGGAGTGAGGTCCGAGAATTTCTCGTTGGCGTGGGGGAAAGCGCGCACGCCAAACACCAGTTCCAGGTGGGTGATACCGTCTCCGGCGAAGCACTTCCGGTTGCCGATTCGCGTCTGGAGACCGTTGAGTTCTACAAGGTCAGCAATCTGCAAGATACTGTACGTAAGGTTGCGGAAGAGACACCGCCGCCACCGTGGCGTGGTGTTCCACCGCCGCTTTCGGTCTACCGCGAACGCGGTCACCGGCGACTGGCAGCACAAACCTACGAGGAGAAGTGCACCACTTGCATTTGGGGATGCCAAATGGCGGTGGAGATGATCATCGATCACTGGAACCCGAGCACGCGCCGCTACCGCACTGAGACTTTCTGCTACGGCCCTCGCTCCTGTCCTCTCTACCGATCCGGCCCGGCGCGCAAGGTCCCCGGCCGTCATGGAATGAGTTACACAGAGGAAGACTGGGTGGATGACGAGGCAACTTCACGCCGCGGTCCCGACGAGTGAAACACCAGGGTGCAGACTGCAAAGGCAGAATATTCAAATGAGGGATCTATGTCATCCATTTAATTTTTGCGGTCAACGAGCCTCCATACTGGACCTCCTGCGTTCATTGGGCCTCCGATTCTGCTGGGATATTGCATGCCGCGCGGATTGGGCCATTCGCGGCATCGCCATTTCCTTCTTGACATAGCTTAGGCTGGCTTCCGGGAACTCTTCTTGCCCAGTTTTCATAAATTAGCCCCCTCCTAGTACCGCATCGAAACCAAGCACAAGTTTCGACGATTTGATTATTTCACGGTTAACTTGAATGAGGCTGCGTGACTGAGATTGTTCGAACTCCCCGTCACAGTAATCGTGTAGGTACTCGCCGGAGTCCCTTGCGCGGGCGGTAGGCTCAAGATAGTTCCCGTACCGCAAGAGGCGCAAAACGAGGCAAGAACGAGCACGGCTGACGTGCTGAGCCACAGCCGCTTGCGAGAGGCGCGGACAAAGTTGCAGACCATCAGTGAAACCAGAAGCCAACCGAAGCACAGCGACAACACTTTCCATGGAAGCAGCGGCGGGGCAAATCGTGGGTTATCTACCGGCGGCAAAAGCGCACGCGCCATGGTAGTCAAAGTGACCGTCGCATTCGCGGCATTCGTGCCGTCAAGCATCACGGACGAAGGCGAAACCGTGCATGTAGCTGCTGCCGGCGCTCCCGTACAACTCCAGGTGACTATTTGATGGAATCCGTCAGAAGGTGCGGCGGAGACCGTGAATTTTGCATCTTCTCCGGCCGCAATGGTCGTGCTGGATGGCGCCGCCGAAATGATGTAATCCGGCGACGAGCTACCCGCCGGCAACGCAGCAAGTGCCATAAGTAAATCCAGGCGCCCGTTGCCCATGTCGGCGCCCACAAATTGAGCGTGGGCCACCGCGGAGGCAGCCAAAGACTCGTTGACGTCGGTCCGCACGTTCCGCAGCAACGGAGCCCCGCCTGAAACGAACGGCGCGCTGAACGACGTTCCCCATCCTGCGGAATACGTGCTGAACGGATAGGTCGTGACGATCGCTTCGCCAGGAGCCGCCACCCAGACGATCGCGTCGCCATAGTTTGAGAACGAGGAGCGCACGTCCGAGTCACTCGTGGACGCCACACCCATCACATCGTTTTGCAGTGCCGCGGGATAGACTAGCAGCGGCGGCCCTTGGCCGTCGTTCCCCGCCGACGCCGCGCAGATCACGTTGAGCTGGTTCGCGTAGTCGAGGGCATTCTTCAGTTCGGGCGAACTCGTCCTCATGTCGAAGCTCATGTTGATCACGCTGGCGTTGTTCTGCACGGCGTAGTAAATCGCGCGCAGAATATCGGAAAGATTGCCGGTGCCATCCGAATGAAAAGCCTTCAGGGGCAAGAGCTTCGCTGTCGGAGCCACCAGGTGGATCACTCCCATCACCATGGTGCCGTGGCCAAACGCCGCGTATTGCACCTCCCCGTCGAGCACCGCCGCCGTCGACTGGTCCAGCACCGCTGCCGTGGATTGATTCACCCTTGCCGGTGACGGGCAAGTAGCGGAGCTGCAGGCGGGAGGGGGATATACGGGAAAGTCCGATGTGGTTAGGTCGTTTAGCTCGGAAACACCCGCCTGGTTCCGTGTGAAGTCATAGCCTGCCAGCAAAACACCTTGCAGCGCCGGATGATTGGGATCCACGCCCGTGTCAATGTCCGCAACGATGCCTTTGCCGGTCACCCCGAACTGACTCTGGGCCTGCGAAACCTTAACGATCCCCGCCGCCGGCTGATTGACGTAGCTGTCCCACACCATTGTCCCTGAATTGGGAGGGTAAGCGGCCAATGTTCTGCCTGACAGCAGGCCGGCAGGAAGTGGAGTGGGAAGCTGATTCAGCGCACCAATCGGAACCAGGTTGAGCACCTGGTCCACTTCGGCATTTACGATTCCCGGCAAAGTGCGCAGTGCATTCACCAAAGTTTGTGGACTAAGCGGTGTAGTCAACAGAAAGACTTGGTTCAGCGTTCCATCGATGGCGCCAACCACAGTGCAGCTATTTAGAAGGCAAAGCGACTGAAGTCCCTGGAGACCGAGCGTAGTTCGAACAATGACCCCGCTGTCTGCCTTCGCGGGGGTGGCCCACAGCAGGGCCGCCAATGCGCAAGCCAGCCACATTCTACCCTTCATCACGTGGCACCCCTTCCCGTCCTCGCTTAACACCGGATGCTAGTCTTTTTATTATCAATAACTTACGGACCGCCAGCCAGTCCGGGGAGGAAATCTGGGCATATGTGGCGTCAGTCCTCCAACCAATAAGGGTCAAAGTAAAGGGAAAAAATAGTGGGGAAAAAAGGAGAATGTCGCCCCTGTAAATAGCCGCTTCCCGACCCACTTTCTGCCTTCTTCAGACATGAGCCGCAAGAAGCAGACTAAACTAATTCTCATAAGAATTTTGGTAATGTGCCTATTGCCTATAAGGATGAGGAAACCGATGTACCAGCTGCGGCGAAGACAGTGGACATTTCTGCCTGAGCAAAGGAGAGATCAAAGAAAATGGCAGGCTCTCAGAATTGCTGCCGGAGCAATTTGCTCCGGTCTAGAGGATCCATACGCTTTGCTTTTTCGTGAAGACAAAACCACAGGCTTGCCAAGGAAGACCGGCCCATTCTGTATGAATCAGTCGTGCGTCCCCAACCAGACGCTCGCCCGCGCCACCGGGTTGGAACACCTGGATGACCGTATCTTCTTTGAGCGATATCGGGCAACGACAAGAGAATCCGCTTACGCTCACGTCGTCAGTGTATGTGAGAAGCTCGAATTCCTTCCCGTTCGCTTCCTTGCCGAGGAGCTTCAATACCACTTTCAACCGAACCCGAACTTCGCCTCGGCGATCCTTTCTCTCAATCGTTGGAAGCGCTTTCAGGCTGGCCTTCAGCCGCCCGAAGTCGAGCGGTTTCTGGAAGAACTCGGTGGCTCCCAAATTCAGGCATGCGTCCTGATGGTCCGAAGCCGACTGGCCGGTGATGACGAAGATGGGAATCATTCGCGTGTGGCTCAGCGAGCAAAATGTCTGGCAAAGCTCCAGCCCCGAAAAGAGGGGCATGCTAAGGTCCAAGAGAATGCAGCCTGGTTTGTGCTCGAGGGCCAAGGCCAGAGCTTCTGTCGCATCGCCCGTATCGACGATTTCATACTCGCGTTGAAGTCTGTGCCGGATCATCCCGCGCATCGCGTCATCATCATCAATGACTAAAAGCCGGCGCTTGGGACTGGCCACGATTGAAGAATCGCGAAATAGCGAAACCGTCTGTGTATTTCCCAGGTTCTCCTTGCCATCGTGGTATTGCATTGAGTTTGCTCCCCTTTGATGGTTGCGTTGTTCTTGGCTCAATTCGCGGCTAGTACTTCCCGCAATTTCGTTGCGAGCGCGCAACGGCTGAATGGTTTCTTGATGAAGTAACCCCTGCGGTCGGTGACCTCGGTGGGGAGGTCAGCGTCCGCAGCGTAACCAGACATGAAAAGCACCTTTGTTGTCCCGCGACGCTGGCCGATCGCGCGGGCGAGTTCGCAACCGCTCATGCCCGGCATCACCACGTCCGTCAAAAGGGCATGGATGGGGCCCGGAAACGTGTTCGAGATCCGAAGGGCGGTTTGGCCATCCGTAGCTTCGAGCACGACGTAACCGCACTTCTCGAGAAACTTCCGAACCAGTCCGCGAAGCGAATCTTCATCTTCGACCAGGAGCACAGATTCCGTTCCCCGCGGAACCTTCTTTGTCGATGCGTTTGTTTCAATTCCTGCCGCTGGTTTTGCCACGCGAGGAAGATAGACGGTGAACGTTGTCCCGCGGCCAACCTCGCTGGTTACGAAAATATTTCCGCTACTCTGTTTTACGATCCCATATACCGTCGCCAGTCCGAGACCCGTGCCTTTCCCCTTCTCTTTGGTCGTGAAGAAAGGCTCGAAGATATTTTTCAGCGTTTGCGGATCCATTCCGGTTCCGGTGTCGGTTACCGTCAGCATGACATGCGAGCCGGTTTCGTCCCCGGCTTCGGCACTGTCAGCGCCGAGGTCAGAATCAAATTCAGCGTTGCCTGTCTCGATGATGAGCTTCCCGCCGTTCGGCATGGCGTCCCGCGCGTTGACGACGAGGTTCAAGATGACCTGTTCCAGCTGTGTCGGGTCCGCCTTAGTCCAACCCAAGTCGGAACCCGGCCGAGTAACGAGTTGAATGTGCTCGCCGATAATCCTGCGCAACATCTTTTCCATATCGGAAAGAATCTCATTTAGATTGAGGACCTTGGGTTGCAGCACTTGCTTCCGGCTGAACGCGAGGAGTTGGCCCGTCAAGACAACAGCACGCCGCGCAGCCTTATCGATCTCTTCGACACTGCTCCGGAGCGAGTGCCCGGCATTCAGCGACTCAAGCAACGATTCGCTGTAACCCTGGATGACACCCATGATGTTGTTGAAATCGTGCGCAATGCCGCCTGCCAATCTGCCAACAGCTTGCATTTTCTGACCACATCGCATCTCTTCTTCGAGACGCTTTCGATAACGAATGTCCTGATAGATGCCATACGCGCCAGCGCAAACGCCGCTAATGGTAAGCGGAACGCCGTGGATTTCCGTGTCGATCACCGTTCCGTCTTTGGCGCGCCGGCGCGTCGTTAGGCGCGTCACGCGGCCCTCGACGGCCGCTCGTGTGATATCGCTTGCCTCGTCGCGCAGTTCAGACGGGGTGATCAGCGTGTCTAAAGGAAGCCCGACGACGTCCGCTTGTCTGTACTGGAAAAGAGTCTCAAAGGCCGGGTTGCACATGACGACCCGGCCGCCGGTGTCGTGAACCGCAATGGCAAGAGGACAATTTTCGATAAGCGCCCGCAGGTAAGTCGATGTTTCTTCTCGCTTCAGGTCTTCTGCCTTGCGTTGCGTAACATCATGGGCCAGCGCCAGGATTTGATGCCGCCCACCCATGCCGAGCAGATGCATGATCAGTTCGACTTCGATGATCTTTCCGTCTCTCAATCGATGTTGACATAGGAGAGAAGGCCTGCGCGTCGCGTCCACGCTTGCTATCTCGTTTAAAAGCGCGCGCACGTCATCGTCAGCCGAAATGTCGGTGACGCTCATCTCTAGGAATTCGTCGCGTGTATATCCATACTTCTCGATCGCGGCTTCATTGGCGGAAAGAAACCTGAGGCTCTCGCGATCCACGATCCACATGGCCAACGGATGCCCCGAGAAGATCAGTTCGAGAGCCGTGGCAATTTCCCAAGTCCTTGGTCCCGGTTTGACGCCCCTTGGCGGTGTCTTCACGGATCCACTGCGCTCGACTCGCGGCTCGCGACTGGGCCGTTCGGTCCTCCGCCGAAGGCCTCCATGACTTCTTCCGGTGTCCCGCTCGACTTGGCGTCTCATTTCGGCTACTGCGCCTCTCGTGAAATAAGGGTGTTCGGCGCCGTGACGGGATAGTTCCAGTAACCCGGCGGCTGGAGAGTAATGGCGACTTGCTGGCGAAGACAGGGCGAAAGTGCTGTGCTTCAGGTCGCAGGGTGGGCACACGAGCAGTTAGAGTTTCGCTACCAAAGGCGCCATATGTGTTGAATCGTACGTAACTCAACCTCTACTGTAATTACTGGAGTCGTAGCCCCCTCTCGTTTACGACTATGATAAGCCAAGAAAAGAGCCGTCTGGCAGTTGAACCCTCCGCTGAGGCCCAGCGTGGTCTGCCCTCATCGATAGATACAAGAATCTCATTTTCTCCATACCGATTAAGTACAGGTTTAGCCGTGAAGAAGCAGCCGACGTGTTTCAAATGGTTTGCTTGGAATTGTTGTCGGAATTACCCCGCATCCGTGAGCCCAAAGCCCTGCCCAAATGGATTCTTATGGTCACGACTCACAAGTGTTTCCACCTTAAGAATCAAGACCGGCGCCACCAGGAAAAAACTGAAGGCTTTGCCAAAACTTTGGAAAAAGCTCTTCCGCCCGAAGCGGAAGCCATCATTCAACAGGCCGAAAGCGAACAGCAGATTCGAGAAAGCATCGCATCGCTTCCCCAACGCTGCCAGGAACTCATCCGGCTGCTTTTCTTTGAAGAACCGGCGCGTCCGTACGACGAAGTCGCCCACATGCTCGGCTTGGCCCGAGGTTCGATTGGCTTTACCCGCCAACGGTGTCTGGATCGCCTCAGACGCAGGTTGGATGAAATCAACGGAAAATGAGTGCTAGCCAGATTCCTAACAGCGAGACAGCCAAACAAACTTACAATTCCCAAGTGGAGCGAAACGGGGTATATCTTCTGGCTGGCTGCCCCACCCTTATTTGCCAGATAGGGAGACGGCTCGGGTCAGTATTTGAACCACTTCTCCAGAAATGAGAATGGAATAATGCGGCACTTTTCACTCGAAAACTGGGTAGATTTTGCCAACCAGAACGTTTCTGCGGACGAGCGGACGTCCATGGAGCGCCATCTCGAAATGGGGTGTTCCCAGTGCACTCACGTTATCGCAGAATGGCAGTCGTTGAAGCGCTTCGCCGTCCAGGAATCGCACAATGATGCCCCGGCAGATGTCGTATCCTTCGTAAAAGCCGCATTTAAGACTCTAAGCCCGCGTCGTGCGCCCGGCATCGTGACGACGCTCGCGCAGTTGGTCTTCGATAGCTTCCGGCAGCCAGCGCTCGCCGGAGTCCGATCTGGATCGCCAGACTCACGTTGTATGCTCTACAGGGCCGGTCCCGTGCTGATCGACCTCAATCTCAATTTGACGCAAAGTTCTGGGCACATTGCCCTGCAAGGGCAGGTGATGGATTCAGAGACAAAGGCAAAGGGCATCGAAGAAATCCCTGTGCTACTGCAGAGTGGTCAAGAGACGATAGCCCGAACTCAGACGAACGAGTTCGGCGAATTCCATCTCGAGTGCGACGCGCGAAAAAGCTTGCAGATATCTGTCGGGGTCAACCCGCAAAAGAACGTGCTCATTGTGCTCGATGAAACCGTGTGGAGCACTCATCAAAACGCTGGCTCTCCTCAATGAATCTCCAGTAGAGGAATCGGCACTGGAAGCTCATCTCTGATCCCCTGGCGGGATCGATCAGCGCCTCAGCATAGCCTGATTTCGGCTTTGGTCGGACGAAGGCTGCGCTGCATCGCACTCCTTCTGCACGATTGAGCGAACCGACATACTTGTTTTGTGTCCGGCTTTTGAGTCCGCATATTCTTCCGCTAGGGCCATCCACCGGATGTCAATCGCACCCCTATTTACAAGAGCCGGCCCTGAACATCACATTGCTAGCTCAATCTCCGGCTTTGCACATCTTTACGACATAGGTTCTCAGGGGAGGAGTCTTGAACCGATCCAGCCATGTCGATCTGATTCCGTTGAGCCAGGCGATACTTTGTGAGGACTGCGGCCAAATAAGTTGCAGTAGAACGGACCGTTGCATTGGGTGCGGGAGCAGGGCTACTGTAAACCTCGCAAGCATCTTACTGCCGGCAAGGTCGTCTTCACTTGCCGCCAACTCCCTACGACCGGTTTCACTCCGTTTGCTCGGGTCTTGCGGACTATCGGCCGGCGCTCAGAGGCCGCCGCGAGCATCAAACTGATGAGCTCGGTTCTATTCGCTGCTTCTTCCCTTCTCAGTGTTCCGGCGTGCCTCGTCTACGGCCGTTCCCTTTGGCTGGTGACGACCCAATTCGCAACCCTGCAAGGCACACCGCTGCTTTTCGTCCTGATCCTGGTGCTCGATCTTTCGATAGCGGCATTGATTGTGCTCGATTCCAGACGGTCCAAGCTCCGTGAGCAGCTTCCAAAGGAACTGCATGAACCACACTGCATGCTGGGTTTGCAACCGAAGTGGTTTCTTACGCTTCTGGACAACGCCAATGACGGAATTCTGCTCATTACGCCAGAAGCTGAGATTCTTTACGCAAGCCCTTCAGCACAAGAGATCTATGGTCCCACCCACGAGACCCTAATAGGCCGGAGCGTACTAAGTTTCGTCCACGATAGCGATCAGGGCCGAATGGTTCAGGCGCTGGATGGCTTAGCCCATCAGAGTGGAACCACTCTCACTGTGGAACTTCGCTGCCGCCGTGCGGACGGATCCTGGCATTGGACGGAGTGCACGGGTAAGAATCTTCTTGCAGAACCCGCGGTCCATGCCATCGTGATTACTTACCGCGATATCGACTCCATAAGAAGTGTGAACAAGACCTGACGGCGCTCGCCGTTACCGACGCCCTCACAGGTTTGGCCAATTACCGGCGTCTCATGGAGGTTCTCGATTCGGAGATCAAGCGTTTCGATCGGACAGGTCGTCCCTGCGCGATCCTCATGCTCGATCTGGATGGGCTGAAGCGAATCAACGACACGCATGGGCATCTCGTCGGCAGCCGGGCACTCCGCCGTCTCGCCGAGATTCTTCTGACCTCTTGCCGTTCGATTGACACGCCCGCGCGCTATGGAGGCGACGAGTTCGTCGTTGTCCTTCCAGAGGCCAATCTCAAAGTGGCAAGAAGCGTCGCCGAACGTATCGCAGATCGTCTCAGATCAGAGAGCGAGACACCTCCTATTTCCGTCAGCGTGGGGATTGCGATATGTCCGGATGACGGAGAAACGACGGAAGCACTTCTGCAAAAAGCCGATGTTGAACTGTACGAGATGAAAGCGGTCTACAACAGCTTGCAGGCTATTCGATGAGGCAAAACAACCCATAAATACTGTAGGGAAATTATATCTTTCGATGTTCGCGACTACTCCTATTGAGTGCATCTCGAACTGTGTGATTCGGCTGTCCGGCTCATCCAAATTCGGACACCGGTAACCAAGGAGGACTCCCGTGCAGACCGCGCCAGACCACTCGCGTGCAAAACTCGAATGTCAGCCTGCCGTGGATCGGTGCAATCATCCGGATTGCCGGAAACCATCGATAACAACCTTGGAAAACAGTTCACTGTGTCAGCCTCACTTCGTCGCCACCTGCCGCGCGAGGCTCGATGAAATCACCCAGTTGGTCGAGCAAAAGAAGCTTGGCGCTACGGAACTCAGCACCATTCGTGCTTTTGTAGCGGCGTGTACCGGTGCGGCGACCACGCGCGCCCTGGATGCGCGCGAACTCAACAATCGAGAACGGGCACAGTTGCTCGAAATTGCCCTCTCTGCCGCCCAGATCCTGACCCGATTGCGGCGGAGTCCACGCGTTGACCAGCAGATTCCCTTGCGGCTGCTGGGAGATGCTCTTACGAATCCCCGAGTCGAAAACACGATCACGCAAACTCTGAGCAAGCACGGCGCAATGTTCAGTTGTCGACATCCCTACGGAAGGGGAGAAATCATGGATATCATCCGCCTTGATACTGGACACACCGCGATCGCGCGCGTCGCATGGCATAAGCCGATAGCGCCAGGGCAACACAGTGTAGCCATTGAGATACTGAATAGCACAAGTTTCTGGAATTGAGGCTGCTGAGCTACTCATTCCACATTCATGATCTGACTCCCCGCCCCGATTACTTGGCCTCGACGATAAATCTTTGGAAGCTACACGCATGGGATTGTGCCGGCCCCGGCGACCCACGTAGTACCAAAAAGTTCCTATCTTCACGGGAGTCTGGTCACCCCTACTAGCAAGGGATCGAAATCTGCCGGCGGAAGAGGGACGCGGAACGTCCTGAGCGGAAGGTGACACAGAGGCAGGTTGCCGGTCCCCCGAGACAATTTGACCATGAACACTACACAAAGAGTTTCCTTTCGTCGCTGCAGTCATACAGGCTGCGGCTGCACCTCTGAGGCAGCACTCGAAAGCAAACGGCTTTGCCGGAGGCACTTCATCGAGGCGTGTTACGTGAGGCTCGACCAGATTGCCGAGCAGATTGGACAAAAGAAACTTCAGGGCTCCGTGCCCGAATCCGTCCGGAGTTTTCTGGGGGAATGCACAAGCCAAGTGACATCCGAAGCCTTGTGCGCGCGCCAATTGAACAATCTGGAGCGATCAAGGCTCTTGCATATCCTGCTTTTTGCTGCCGAGCTGACGAACCAACTCCGCCGCAGCGGGCGGATACCACGACTAGTTCCCGTACGCCTGATCAACGATCCGCAGAGCAACACATGGATCGAGGATACCGTCACGCAGGATTTGAGCAAGCATGGTGCGATGTTTCGCTGCACGCATCCCTACGTAAAGGGTGAAACCGTCGGGCTTGTGCGGCTTGACACGGGTGATAAAGCGCTCGCACGCGTCGTATGGCGGGAGCGAGACAAATTCGCGCAACACAAGGTCGCCGTCGAAATCCTCAACTGCTCCAACTTTTGGAACTGGCGCGTGGAAGCCGGAGGCCGGCCGTGACAAGAGAGGACCGGCAAACAGCAATGCATCCGTCTCCTGGATTGCCTCCAAGAGTGCTCGGCGCTGTGCCTGCTCGCGTAGCGGTTCAAGATCTACGCCGCTCACTTCCAGGCACCACTACCTTGGAAAATCGTATGGACGAACACCGCGCTAGAAAGGCTGTTCTGATCGCCGACGACAATGAAGCGAATCTCGAGCTGCTTTCAGGAATACTGACGGCTGCAGGCTATCGGGTGATTTGCGCAAGAAATGGGGAACATGCATTAGCCGCTGTTCGTACTGAATCGATCGACGTGGCCCTTCTCGATGTCGTCATGCCAGGTCAGGGTGGATTTGCTCCGTGCCAGAAGTTGCAGTCAAATCCAAACACACGGTTGCTGGCAGTTGTCTTGGTCACGGGGCTTACCAACACGGAGGATCGCATTCACCGCATTATGTGCGGGGCAGACGACTTTCTAAGCAAACCGATAAACAAGCAGGAACTTCTTGCGCGCATGCATTTCCTCGTGCGCATGAAGGAGTTCACCGACGAATTGGAAAATGCGGAAAATGTCCTCTTTGGCCTGGCCAAGAGCATCGAGGCAAAGGACCCTTATACGGAAGAGCACTGCGAGCGTCTATCGGATCACGCAGAGGCTTTGGCCGAACATCTTGGGCTGTCGGAGGAGTTGCGGGTCGCGCTAAGGCGGGCCGGTATTGTTCACGACATCGGCGAAGTGGCCGTTCCGGACAACATACTGCTGAAGTCGAGCTCCTTGACTGACGAAGAATGGAGAGTCATGAAGCAACATCCAGTCGTCGGAGAGTGCATCTGTCTTCCGCTGAAATCTTTCCAGCTCCCGCTGCCTATCATCCGCCACCGTCACGAAAAACTGGACGGATCAGGCTATCCCGATGGCCTCAAGGGAGAACAGATTCCTCTTACAGCGAGGATTCTGCAAGTCACCGACATCTTTGATGCGTTGACGAACGACCGGCCGTATCGGAAGGCGATGCTGCCAAAAGACGCATTTGAGTTGATGCGGGAGGAAGTGAGACGCGGATGGTGGGATGCTTCTCTCGTTGATGAGTTCGAAGCGCTGCTTTTGGCCGCTTGGGAGCCTGCGTAGCACTCTGACGACCATATCCATTCAGGTCAACAAGGAAGACCAATGCGATTCTCCAGCGATCAGAAGATCAACACAGGACTTAGCCTATTGCTTCTTATCCTTGGAGCCGTGGGCACCATTTCCTACCGAAACATTGTTGCGTCCGCCCAGGCGCAGCGGGGGATGTCTCGGACCTACGAGACTCAGGAGCAGATCCGCCAAGTTCAATTGGACCTCAAGCGCCTGGAAGTGGGACAACGCAGCTACCTGGTTACGCAAGCTGATGGCGATCTTATCTCATATCGAACTGCAGTCACTCAACTTGGGTATGACGTCGATTTCCTGCGGTCTGCCACGGCAGAAAGCCCCGCCCAGCAAGGACGGCTCTCCTCGCTCGACTATCTCCTCACACGCTGGGTAGCCATCCTTCAGCAAACCATGGCCTCCAAAAGCAAAGATTTGAACGGTGCTTCCCCGCTTGTCGGTGCGGAATCAGAAAAGGAGGCAATCTACCAAATTAATGATCTGCTTCTAGAAATGGAAAATGAGGAAAACGCGGTTCTGCGAGCGCAAAATCAAGCCGCAGCTTCTAGTGCCCGGAATGCTGCACTCCTCATCGCTGGCGGAATCGCGTTCGCATTCGTCGGGGTTCCCGTCGGCGCTTTGTTCATTCGGCGTGAGTTCGTTCAGCACCGGCAAACCGAAGAAGAGAAACTTCGGACTAATCATTTTCTCGACTCCGTCATCGAAAATATTCCCAGCATGATCTTCATCAAGGATGCCGAGACGCTCAAATTCGTCCGCGTGAATCGCGCGTGTGAAGATGTGGTCGGTTACTCTCGATCGGAATTGATTGGCAAGAATGCACACGACATTTTCCCGGAAGAGGAAGCGAACTTCCTTGCAGCCAAGGACAAGGAAGTTCTAGAGAGCGGGGAGCTGTTGGACATTCCGGAGGAGCCCATACACACGAAGAAGAAAGGGCTCCGAATCCTCCATGCCAGGAAAATACCTCTATTCGATGTGAACGGCAGGGCGCAATTCCTCGTGGGCATCTCGGAAGACATAACGGAACTTAAGCAGGCGCGGGAAGCCCTCGTTCGCGCCAAAGAAGAGGCGGAGCGTTCGAACAAATTCAAGGATCAGTTCCTTTCCACCATGAGTCACGAGTTGCGAACTCCTCTGAACGCCGTCATAGGTTTTTCTGACCTTCTTACCGAGGAGCAATACGGCCCTCTCAACGACCGTCAGAAACGCTATGTCAATCATATTCGGACGGGAGGCAAGCACCTTCTGAGGCTGATTAACGACATTTTGGACCTTTCAAAGATTCAGGCCGGACGCCTTCAATTGGCGATCGAAAGCGTGCCTGTAAACGTGTGGTTTACTGACGTCGTCGACACCCTAAGACCCTTGGCCGATAAAAAGTCTCAGACGTTGGTCGAGCACGCCTCGTCAAACTTGAGTGCGCGCGCCGACTCTACTCGCCTTAAACAAATTTTGATGAACTTACTTGGAAATGCCATCAAGTTCACGCCGGAGGGCGGAAGGATTGAACTGGCGGCCCAACAAATCGGCGACATCGTGCGGATTGAAGTCCGCGACTCGGGGCCAGGGATTCCTCCCG
>WNFA01002209.1_pt1 | contig 22942 bp, 19 predicted proteins | sample 5400481 | NCBI WGS metagenome assembly WNFA01 (sample SAMN13153340, study PRJNA577476) | soil metagenome | isolation source: 120 cm saprolite under Douglas fir tree site 2 hole 1 replicate 2 | place: USA:California | collected 2015-04-18 | reverse complement strand
GTCATCTCATAGGATCCGGGGCGATCCAGGCTCACGGTTCGGCTCCGCTGCTGCAACATGCCGCCCGCGATCCTGAAGGCAGCCCGCCATATCCAGGCGGCGGGCGAGCGGATCGCGCTACCCCTGGCGAGCGCTTGGGCAAAGGCTTCAGCCACGGCGTCACTGGCTACATCAGGGTCCTGCGCGAATGCCCAGACAGCGCGCCATATTCGGTCGCCATGGGCTCGATACACGTCTTCAATCGCGGAATGACTCGCGGCGATCGTGCTCTGCACTGCCTGAAAGGGGCCGTTGGCCGTCAAAAAGTTACCGGCCACGGGCGTGAGCCCTCCTCCGGCCCGAATATGGCCCCGGCCCAACCAGGTGTCAAGGGTTTGGTAGAGGTGCGACGGCCACCGGCACTAGGAATGAGGACGAGGCCGCGGTAGCTGAACCGAATTGGTGGCGGCCCGGCGGAAAATCCGCGGGAAACCCTCGTCTCCCGCTCCAAAGACCACCACGGACTCCCTCGCGGCGCCTTAGGCGAGTGACGAATCCCGACTCGACTTTTGGACGGCGCTCCTTGACAGCCTCCGAAGGGGGGTCTAAAACTGGGTCGTCAGAGGCCGCTTGTGGTTGGAGGGATTGCGATGTCCGAAGACAATAAGGCGCTCATCCGCCGCGCTATTGACGCCGGAAATGACGAAGGACTGTCATCGATCGATCGGTTCTACGCTGCCGACTGGATCGGTTGGGACAGCCGGGATGGCTCGAAGAGTAGTCGCGAGGACATGAAGAAGGAGATGGAGGTCATTCTGTCGGGGTTCCCTGATGCGCGCACCGACATCGATGACCTCGTTGCCGACGGAGACAAAGTTGCTTCTCGCCTAACGGTGACTGGCACCCATACCAAGGATTCGAAGACGTACGGTCCGCCGAGCGGCAAGCGCATAACGTTTGCGATGATGGGAATCGATCGGATCGACAACGGAAAAATTGTGGAGAGCTGGTTCGAGGCTAGCGGGCTCGGCTTCCATTACCAGCTAACAGGGAAACCGGCGCCGTCACTGAAACAGCCTGCGTCCAGGTAGGAAGCGCGTTTGCCGTTGCGCCCGGCGCAAGAGCGTTGGGCGCAACCCCGTTTCCCGACGGCCTGTCCCGTCCAACACCGCAATCCTCTTGAGCGAACGAGCCCGGATGCCGCGGGAGCAAAGCTTGCCATCTTCTGGCACCACGGCACGCCGAACCTTGGTGAGCCGCCCGAACCGCTCCTCCCGGCCGCCGCCCAGCGCGGCATCCGCTGGGTCTCGTATGACCGCCCCGGATACGGCGGATCAACGGCCCACCCAAGTCGGGATGTCGCATCGGCGGCAGCAGACGTCTCCACCATCGCCGATGCATTGGGCATCGGGCGATTCGCGGTCATGGGGCATTCCGGTGGCGGCGGGCACGCCCTGGCATGCGCGGCGCTCCTGTCAGGACGCGTCATCGGCGCGGTGTCAATCTCCGGGCTGGCGCCGTACGACGCCGTGGGGCTGGAGTGGTTTGCGGGCATGGGGCCCGCCGGCGCCGCGGAGCTGCGCGCGGCCGCAGGCGGACGCGCGGCGCTCATGGACTACCTGGCATCCAGCGAGTTCGATCCGGAACTTTTCACACCGGCCGATCAGGCCGCGCTGAAGGGTGCATGGCACTGGCTCGGAGTCATTGCCGGGCGAGCCATGGAAGGCGGCCTGGGCGGGATGGTCGACGACGACCTTGCGTATGTCGCTCCCTGGGGCTTTGATCCCGTGCAGGTCCGCCCGCCGGTCTTGATCCTTCAGGGCGGCCAGGACCGGATTGCGCCCAGCCCGCACGGCGCGTGGCTCGCGCGTCGCATTCGCTCGGCAGAACTGTGGCGGCGCCCGGACGACGGACACATCTCCGTCCTGAGCTCCGGTGAGGCGGCGATGGACTGGCTCCTGGAGCGCGCTTAGACCCTAATCGCTGGTGTGTACAGGTGGGTACGCGTCGGCCACCGGGGCCACCCTCGCATGCGGTGGCCGCGGTTCGTCAGCCTCGGGTCGAACGGCGAGCGTCCAGGGAGCGAAGGGATTCTTCAGGTTGAAGAGAGCGGGGGCGAGCGCTGGAAAGTGGCGGAGGAGAACACTGGCCAGGCCGTTGTCCGCAATCCAGTCCATCCCTTCCTTCGTGTACGTGGCTTTGTTGAAGTCGGTGGTAAAGAATCGATCGCTATTCAAGCGGCGCGAGGCCATCAGCGCAAAAATGCGGAAGGCCGTGTCGCTGAAGCCGAACCCCTTGGGAAGCGGCTCCGCGTACAAGCCGACCATCAGGTCCACCCGCTCGATGTCGTTGTTATAGACCCGACGGATTTGCTCAGCCCACTCCGGGTTGTCGGTGAGCTCCTCGAAACCGCGAACCGGGCGGCGATGCATCAGTTTCCGGAACGCGTTGTATCGGGGTACGCCTCGCTCGCGGACGCGCAGAATGTCGATGGCCGCCAGGTCAATGAGGGTGCCGTCTGGCTCCTCGCGTTGACGCAAGAATCGCGGAAAGTTGTGCAACGTGATGGCGCCCGGATGCATGGTGCCGAACGAATACAAGGCATCCGCCATCGGCACCTTGATCAGGACCTCACGCGCGTGCCGGTCTGCGACCTCGGGAAAAGTCAACGCCGCAAGCAACCCGTTGTCGACCAGCGACCTGAACGTGTATTCATCGGGGATCAGTGGATGCATGCGGTAGACAGCCACGAACTCCTCGGTGATGGAGTAGGGAACCCCAAAGTGCTCGGTCTTGCTACCGGGGATTCCGCTGATGACCTCGCTATCGCTCAGCCGTCCGATCAGGCGTGACAGGTGTTCGCCCTGCAGCCCCCACCAGTTTGCCCGCATGGCGATATGCAGCGCCGGATGACCGAGAATGGCCGGCGTCCATTCGACGGTGTGGATCTTGGCGAGCAGCGCGGCAATGACCAGCCGCGCGTGATCGAACAGTTCGTCGTCTGACCATCTCGGGTGGTGTGCCCGCAGCCGGTCGCACACGGCATTGTGCTCGAGGGTGAACAACGTATGCATCAGGCTCAACCCCACCCACCAATTGCCCTGGACGCCGGTTGTGTCAGTCCCGGAATTGGGATCGATGGGAAGGAGCCCGTCTCGACCAATCGTCAGTTTTCCGTCGACGCCGGAACGGAGGCGAGTCTGAGTATTGAGGTCACTCCCGTACAGCTGTGATGCATCCCACCAGTGGGTGACGACATTTGAGTAGGTCGGCGGCCGGTCGGGGTCGGGGGAATAGGGATCGGATCGGGTGCGTAGGATCGTCATAGGGCGCTCGGGCCATGGATCGTTGGCCGCTAGGGGAATCTCAAAACGGCGCTCTTTGGAGTTCTGGCCATGGCTCAGCCAGTCGTGGACCATGAACTGGAGCCAGGCGGCGGCGGTCAGGTTGAGGGTCGTCGCTGGGATAAACGTTCCCCGCGCGAGGAGTTCATTGCTGATGGTGCGCGGATTCGGTTGCAGCAAATCAGCCCCCGCCTGAGGATAGGTTTGGGCAAGCGGCACATTCCGTCCAAACCGCATCTCGACGCTGCCCATCGCCGGGTCGTCGAGATCGTTGTAGGTGCCATCCGCCGTCCGCCGGGTCAGATACCGGTCGTCCTCCGGCGCCACCGGCTTCATCTCGCGGCCGTAAGCCGCGGTCGCTGGGTCGTAGAGGTTCTTCTGGCGCATGCGCATCCGGATGCCTTCAAGGACCGCCAGCGCGAGTGGCAGGGGCAGCCGATGCCACCCCCAGGCCTTATCGATGGCTTCGGTCACGCTCATGAACAACCTACCGAGGCTGCGACGTGGGCTCATTTCGCCTTCCAGAAGGCGCGATCGGGACATTTGGTAACGGTCGGCGACCTGGAAAGTACAGCTTCGGCGGTGGCGCCACAGGTCTGTTCTGACGGAATTTCCCGCCCTGGCGGCCTGTATTTGCCGCTACCCGGCCCTTAACGTGCCCTCCCTATACTGAACCGGTGGGGGAATCACCGCTCCAATCCGTAGCGTCCTCGGCTGTCCAGTCCGTCCCGACACCACTGTCCGGCCAGATTTCGCCTGTTTCGTCGCCCACAGTTAACGACGCGGCCATCCTTCCCGAGCCTCCGGCTCAGCACGCCCCGGCCCCGTCCCCCGCTCAGTCGCATTACATCAACCGCGAGCTTTCCCAGCTCGACTTCGATGAGCGCGTGCTGGCCATGGCAGACGACGAGTCACTTCCGCTGCTCGAGCGGGTGCGCTTCCTGGCGATCCTGGGCGAGAATGTCGACCAGTTCTTCCAGGTCCGTGTCGCCGGCCTGAAGGAGCAGGTGCATGCCGCCCTGCCCCAGACATCACCGGACGGTATGACCACCGGCGAGCAGCTACGGGCGATTCACCAGCGAGCGGGGAGCCTGCTCGAGCGCAGCACGAATCTTTTCACCCACCGAGTGGCGCCCGCCCTCAAGCAGCATGGTGTCTCCATCGCCACGGTCGCCGAGCTCGACCAGGCCGATCGCGACTTCCTGGCCGCAGAGTTTCATGCCCGCATCTTCCCCGTCCTTACGCCGTTGGCCGTCGATCCGGCGCATCCGTTTCCCTATATCTCTCACCTCTCGCTCAACCTGGCGGTCATGGTCCGTGACCCGGTGCGCCACCAGATGCGCTTCGCCCGCCTCAAGGTCCCACCGCTGCTCCCTCGCTTTATCCCCCTGCCCGACGGCACGCGTTTCGTTCCGCTCGAGCAGGTGATCGCCTCCCATCTGGAGGTGCTCTTCCCGGGAATGGAGATCGTCAGCCAGCATCCATTCCGGGTGACGCGCGACGCGGATCTCGATCTCGTCGATGAAGAGGCCGCCGATCTGCTGGCGGCAATCCAGAGCGAGTTGCGCCGGCAGCAGCGCCGGGCGCAGGTGGTACGGCTCGAGGTCGACGCGGCGATGTCAGGCGAAGTGCTCGACCTCCTCGTCCGCGAGCTCGAGCTGGAGCCGACCGACGTCTATCGGGTCGACGGCCTGCTCGACCTGAGCAGCCTTTGGGCGATCTATGCCCTGGAGCGTCCGGACCTGAAGGATGAGCCGTGGACCCCGGTCACGCAGCGGCGCCTGCAGGGTGTTGGCGTTGAGCAGGCTGACATCTTCGAGGCCCTCAAGGACGGCGACATCCTCGTCCATCACCCATACGACTCCTTTGCCACCTCGGCCGAGGCCTTCATCGACCAGGCGGCCAAGGACCCCGACGTCCTGGCGATCAAGCAGACCCTCTACCGGACCTCGGGTCCGGTGAGCCCCATCGTCCGGGCCCTGATCCGGGCGGCCGAGAGCGGCAAGCAAGTCGTGGCCCTGGTCGAGCTCAAGGCGCGTGGCGACGAGCAGGCGAACATCGCCTGGGCCCAGGCGCTGGAGCAGGTTGGCGTTCACGTCGTCTACGGCGTCGTCGGGCTCAAGACCCACGCCAAAGTGGCGCTGGTCGTCCGCCGAGAGGGAGACCAGATCCGGCGTTACGTGCACGTTGGCACCGGCAACTACAACCCTAAGACCGCGCAGATCTACGAAGACGTGGGCCTGCTTTCGGCGGATCCCGAGCTGGGGACCGATGTCTCGGAGCTTTTCAACTTCCTGACGGGCTATAGCCGGCAGCGGCGCTTTGGACGGTTGCTTGTCGCACCGGTCGGACTGCGCTCGAACATCATTCGCCTCATCCGTCGGGAAGGCGCTCGGCCCGGCGGCGGGCGCATCGTCCTCAAGGTCAACAGCCTGGTCGATCCGGAGATCGTCGAAGCGCTTTATGCCGCATCACAATCCGGCTCGGAGATCGACCTGATCGTCCGCGGTCTGTGCAGCCTGCGCCCCGGCGTGCCCGGTCTTTCCGACCGGATCCGAGTGCGCTCGCTTGTCGGGCGATTCCTCGAGCACTCACGAATCTTTCGGTTTGGTCCGGACGGCGACGCGGCCGAGTATTACCTCGGTTCGTCGGACCTGATGCCGCGGAACCTCGATCGGCGGGTGGAGGCGATGGTCCCCGTCCTTGATCCGGCGTTGCAGGAGCGGCTCGCCCAGATCCTCGATATCGAGCTCGAGGACGACGTGCTCGCCTGGGATCTCCACACCGACGGTTCCTGGTCGAAGCACCCGACCGACAAGGGCGTCAACGCGCAGCAGGTCTTCGAGCAGCTGGCCGAAGCACGCGCGGCGTCGACCAACGGCAACGGATCCTCGCCGGATGCTTGAGCGCGAGGTCAAGCTCGCGGTTCCACCGGCCTTTGCGCTTCCGGACCTCGAGGACCTCGCCGCCGCCGTAGAGACCAGTCCCGTCGATGAGCGACGGCTGGAAACGGTCTACTACGACACGCCCGACCTGCGGCTGGCGCGCTGGGGCGCAAATCTTCGGATCCGGCAGGGCGAGGGCTGGACGTTGAAGCTGCCGTCGACGAGCACGGGGCCGGCTCTTACCCGCCGGGAGCTCGAGTTCCCCGGCGATGCCAGCCATCCGCCCGAGGCCGCGGTGGCGCTCGTCATCGCCTACGTGCGGCGCGCGACCCTCGTGCCCGTCGCAAGCCTCTCCACGCTGCGCCGGCGCGTGCAGATCAAGAATCGCGAGGGAACACTGCTGGCCGAGGTGGTCGATGACGACGTGTCGGTGATCCAGGGCCTGCGGGTGCAGAGCCGCTTCCGCGAGGTGGAGGTGGAGTTGAAGGACCAATCGGCCGAGCGGCTGCTCGACCCGATCCTCGCGCGCCTGCGCACCGCCGGCGCGGCCGACGAAGACCAGGCCTCCAAGCTGGTGCGGGCGCTCGGGGCGCGCGCGACCGCGGTCCCCGAAGTGGACCCGCCGGTCCTGACGCCATCGTCGACCGCCGGCGAGTTGGTGCGCCACGCGATCGCGGTATCTGTCGCGAGCCTGATGCGCCATGACCCGGGCGTGCGGCTGGGGGATGACCCGGAGGACGTGCACCGCGCCCGCGTCGCCTCCCGGCGGCTGCGGTCGCAACTGCGCACCTTTCGCACCCTGCTCGACACCGAATGGGCCAACGCCCTGCGCGAGGACCTTGGCTGGCTCGGCGCCGGCCTTGGCACGGTACGCGACCGCCAGGTCATGGCTCAACGCCTTCGCTCCCAGACCAGCACGCTCGCCGAGGACGATGCTCTGACCGTTGCCGACCTCTCAGCCGAGCTCCAGGCGGAGAGCGAGGAGGCGCGCGGTCGGTTGGTGCTCGACATGCGGTCGGACCGCTACATCGACTTGATCGAACGGCTGGTCGAGGCCTCGCGCGCCCCCGCTCTGACCGCCGTTGCACACCAACGCGCCGAGGTCGTCGTACCGGCTCTGGCGCGCCGCGACTGGAAGCAGCTGCGAAAGGGCGTGGCCGCACTGCCCAACCAACCCGCCGATTCAGAATTGCATCGCATTCGCATCCTGGCCAAGCGCGTGCGCTATGCCGCCGAGGCTGCCGAGCCGATCGCTGGAAAAATCGCGACTCGCACCGCCGAAGCCGCGGCCGCGCTGCAGGACGTCCTTGGCGACCACCAGGACAGCGTGACCGTGCAGCAATGGTTGCGCGAGGCCGGGAGCGGACCGCGCGCCTTTGTGGCGGGTGAGCTCACGGCGCTCGAGCGCGAGACATCGGCACGCGACCGGTCCGCGTGGCACAATGTCTGGAAAAAGCTTGACCGCAAGCGGCTTAGAAGGTGGATGATATAGCCGGAGCCGCGTCGACTAAGCCATCGTCGCAGCAACACATTGCACAAGGGGTGTCCATGGCGGCAAAGATCTTGAGTGTCGACGAAGCCAAGCTGGTCAGGGCCGCGGGAGGCGTCATTCGACGGAACGGCTCACGCGGCGCGATGCGAGTCGCCATCGTCCATCGTCCGGGATACGACGACTGGTCGTTCCCCAAGGGCAAGGTGGACCGTGGCGAGACCCTCGAAGAGACCGCGCTGCGCGAGGTCGAGGAAGAGACGGGTCTTCGTTGCAAGCTGGTCGCGCCACTCGGCTGCACGGCGTATGCCGACCACAAGGGTCGGGACAAAGTCGCCTGCTACTGGCTGATGGACGTCGTCGGCGGCCGCTTCCGCGCCGGAACCGAGGTCGACGAAGTTCGCTGGGTCACGGTGGACGAGGCCGTCGACCTGCTCAGCTACCGCCGCGATCGCGCGCTGTTGCGCGCCCTCGACCTCGAAGCGACCGGATAGCGCCCACCCCGATGGGCGCAGCATACGTGGTTCGCCACGCCAAGGCGGGCGACCGCTCCGATTGGACCGGAGACGACCGGATGCGGCCATTGACCAAATCAGGCCGGCGGCAGGCGCAAGCGCTGGCCGACATGCTCGAAGACGAGCCGATCGACAAGATCCTCTCCAGTGGCTACCTCCGGTGTATGCAAACGCTGGAGCCTCTGGGGACGAGGCGCGAGCTGCCGGTCGAGCCCGTCAAGGAATTGGAAGAGGGGGCGGGCGGGGAGAGTGTGCTCCGGCTGGTAGAGAAGTTCCGTGGCCGCAACGTCGTCCTCTGCACGCACGGCGACGTGGTGGAGGAACTGCTCGAACGGCTGATCTCCGAGGGGCTCGTTCAGCGAGCTCGCGCGAATCTGGAAAAAGGCTCGACCTGGGTTCTCGACGAAAAAGACGGGAAGGTCACCGGCGCGAAATATCTCCCCGCGCCCAAATAACCCTCTCCCCTTGGGGGAGTGCAGGATAGGGCTTCGAGCCGAACTTACCCCTGATTCCTTAATCTGCGGCAACCCATCTCTTTACGTGGCCCGTCTAGGCTTGCCATCGACAAGGTAAGTGGTTTCCCTTTCCGGGCCGCTCCCAGGCTCTCCCCCTGAAGGAGCGGCTCTTATTTTGATGCGGCGCGCATCCTATCCGCCAGATTCCCGCTGACCGTCTATCCGTGCAGTCCGGCTGTGCTGAGGATCGCGTAAACAACCCAGGCCATCAGGCCGGCCGCGGGGATCGTCAGCACCCAGGCCAGCACGATGTTGGCCCCTACGCCCCAACGCAAGGCCGAAAGCCGTTGCGAGGCGCCAGCCCCCATGACGGAGCCCGTCACGACGTGCGTGGTTGATACGGGAAGGCCAAACTGGGTCGCGAACTGGATCACGGCGGCCCCGGTCAGCTGCGCGGCAAAGCCGGTTGCGGGGTCCAGCTTGTAGATTCGCCAGCCAAGTGTCCGAATAATCCGCCAGCCGCCGGCGTATGTGCCAAAAGAGATTGCCGACGCGGACAGGAGCACGACCCAGACCGGAACCTGGAACTTCTGAAGATGACCCGTCGCCACCAGTGCAAGCGTTATCACAGCCATCGTTTTCTGGGCGTCGTTGGCCCCGTGGGAATAGGAAACTAGCGCTGACGTGAGAATCTGAAGGCTGCGGAACGTGCGATTCAAGGGCGCCGGGCGCACCCTGTGCACACCGACGAGCAACAGGGTCATGACGACCGCGGCCAAGATAAAGCCGGCCGGCGGCGAGATCACCAGGGAGAGCACCGTCTTCCAGAACTCTGACGCCCGGACCCCGCCCACACCATGCGCGGCGGCGATCGCGGCTCCGCTCAGCGCTCCGACCAGCGCGTGGGTTGAGCTGCTGGGGAGCCCGAGGTACCAGGTGATGAGGTTCCAGGCGATGGCGCCGACCAGGGCCGCGATGATCACGACGAGGCCGGCCTTGAAGGCGACGATCTTGGCGATGGTGTTCGACACTTTGGCCTGGAAAAAGACGACGGTGATCACCGCGCCGGCCAGGTTGAGAACCGCCGAGATCAGTACCGCCAACCTGGGCGACACGGCGCGCGTCGATACAGACGTGGCAATCGCGTTCGCCGTATCGTGAAAGCCGTTGGTGAAGTCGAAGCCGAGGGCAATAAGGATCGTGATCAGCAGCAGGATGTCAGGCATTCTTGATCGAGGTCGCTTCGAGGACGTTGGCCACGTGTTCGCACTGGTCCATCGTCGTCTCGAGTAGGTCGTAGAGATCCTTCCACTTGACGAGGTCGGTGGGGGTGGCGCCATCGGTGAAGAGTTGCGCGAGTGCCTCCCGGGTGATGCGGTCACCCTCGTTCTCCAGGCTGTGGATTGCGAGTCGATGCGGCGCCAAATTCTTGAAGCCCTCGAGGCTAGCCACCGCCAGTTCCAGCTCCTTTCCCGCCTTGGCGAGCACCTCTCCCATTCGGCGGGCGGAGGGAGTGATCTCCTTCACCCGGTAGAGATCAATTTTGTCTGAGACCTCTTCCGCCAGGTCGACGACCTCGTCCAGCGATGAGGCGAGCGAGTAGATATCTTCGCGTTCGAACGGTGTCACGAATGTCTGGTTGATCAGGTTGTAGATCTCATGGGTCACGTCATCGCACTCGTGTTCGAGCTCGCGGAGGCGCGGGTGCCTCGTCTGGCCCTCCAGCAAACCATTCCGTAGTTGTTCGAGAGATTCATTGACGAGCTCTCCCTGCTTCTTGAACAGGGCGTAGAACCGCCGCTCCTGGGGTACCAGGCTCAACCTCATGACCGCACCTCCCGCTGCTGTGGACGTCCCCTGACAACCTTAAAGCACGGAGCTGGGCGGCCTTCGTCGTCTGCTAGATTCGGCCGGAATGGCCCGGTTCTGGCGACGCCGACCCGCAGACCCCGGGCATGCCCCAAAGCCCCCTCCGGTCGCGCCTACGGATACCGCGGAGGCGCGCCCAATGCCACCCGGCATCATCGATCACGTTGAGGAGGCTGTCCTTCTGTTGAGCGGGACTCAGGTCCGCTGGCTCAATCCGGCGGCCAGGATGATGTTCGCCGCCCACGAGCGCCCGGTCGGCCGTCCTCTGGTGGAGGTTGTCCGAGACCATCGCATCGACGCGCTGGCACTCCGAGCCCGCGAGTCGGGGCTGGAACAGGCGGCCGAGGTGGAGCTACCGGCGTCGGCCCGGATATTGCAGGTCCGCGCCGTGCCGCTTCCGGACGGCGAAATCGTTCTCCTGGCGCGGGACATAACCCGGCTCCGATACCTGGAGACGGTTCGGCAGCAATTCGTGGCGAATCTCTCCCACGAAATGAGAACGCCGCTGGCTGGCCTCGACCTCGCGGCCCAAACTCTCTCCGCCCAGCTTCCGGCCGGGGGAGACACGCGGCTGTTCATCGACCGCATCAGCCAAGAGGCGCAGCGGCTTGCCGACATTCTTTTCAACTTGAATCAGCTCGCCGCGCTCGACGCGGCGGAGATCTCGGTCGAACGAACCCCGTTCTCGGTGGATGACCTGGTCAGGTCGCTCATCGATCGGTACCAGGGGAGGGCGGCGGCTGGCGAGCTGATTCTGCGTGCCGCGACGACGGCCGATGGTCTGACGGCGCTCGGCGACCGGGCGAAGACGGACCAGGCGCTGCAAAACATCGTCGACAATGCCCTTAAGTTCACGCGCGCTGGAGAGGTGGTCGTGACGGCCGGCTTGGAACACGACCGGGTGGAGATCGCCGTACGGGACACGGGCCCGGGGATTCCTGCCCGTGATCTTTCCCGTATCTTCGAGCGCTTCTACAAGGTCGACCGTTCGAGAGGCGGCCTGCCGGGCAGTGGCCTCGGCCTGTCGATTGCCCGCCATCTGGTTGAGCTCCAGGGCGGCACGATCGTGGCCGAGAGCAGCCCGGGCGCTGGAACGGTCGTTCGGGTGCGGCTGCCGCGCCTGCCGTTAACCTCCCGTTAACCCGGCGCGCACCGCGCGATTACGCCGCATGAATAGGATGAGAACGGATCTGATCGACGCAAATTCCTGTTCACTCGGAAGGAGGAACTATCGCCAGCATGAAACGCGTTCTCATCGCCCTCTCATTGGGCGCTTCGGTCCTGCTTGCCGCCTGCGGCGGCAGCTCAGTCTCGAACAATCCGTCGACCGGTGGCCCAACGGTTGTGCCGCCGGCGGCGCAGCTGACCGGCGCCGGCGCAACGTTTCCGAAGCCGTTCTATGACGCCGCCAACTTTGCCTACAACAAGAAGTTCAGCCAGGTCACGATCAACTACGGGGGCGGCGGTTCTGGTGCCGGCATCTCTCAGTTGACGAAGAAGACCGTGGACTACGGTGCCAGCGACGTCCCGCTGTCGGCGAAAGAAGCCGCGCCGATGGGCGGCACCGATAAAGTCGTGCAGATCGCCAGCACGCTCGGCACCGTCTCGATGGCCTACAACCTGGACGGTGTTGCGGACGGCCAGCTCAAGCTCACGGGGGACACCATTGCCGGCATCTTCCTGGGCAAGATCACGAAATGGAACGACCCGGCGCTGGCGGCCGACAACAGCGGCGTCAGCCTGCCGACCCAGGACATCCACGTCATCCACCGATCAGACGGCAGCGGCACGACCTACATCTTCACGGACTACCTCTCGAGCGTGAGTGCCGATTGGAAGGCCAAGACGGGCGGACCCGGGAAATCCATCAGCTGGCCCCTCGGCGACGGCGCCCAGGGGAACGCGGGCGTCGCCACCAGGATCACGCAGACGCCTGGCGCCATCGGCTACGTCGAGCTCGCCTACGTCCTGCAGACCAAGATGAAGCAGGCCGCCTTGAAGAACCGTGATGGCAACTTCGTCATCCCGACGGCGGCCGGTGCAACGGCAGCGGCCGAGCAATTCGTCGGGACCTCGCCGAGCCAGTTTTCCATCGTCAACGCGCCCGGCAAGGACAGTGCCCCGATCAGCGGCTACAGCTGGATCATTCTCTACAAAGACCAGGCGGACAAAACCAAAGGCACCGCGCTCGTCGATTACCTGTACTGGCTGACCACCGCCGAGGGCCAGCAGTACGCGGTCAATCTCCATTACGCCGCCCTGCCCAGCAGTATGGCGTCGTTCGATCTCCTCGCGCTGAAGGACGTCACCTCCGGAGGGAGCGCCCTCCTCAGCGTTTCGTAATAATCGACCGAATGAGCAAGGGGACTGCCGAGCGGGTAGCCCCGCCGCCGCTGGTAGCCACGAGCCGCCAGCGGCGGCTCGTTGACGGCGACCGCGTTTTCCTCGCGATTGCCTACGGGGCCGCTGCCCTCATCCTGCTTATCGCAGGCATTTTCATCATCGCCCTCTTCATCCCTGCGCTCCCTGCCATCACCACATTCGGCCTTGGCTTCTTTGTCAGCCGAACCTGGGATCCGGTGCGAATCCAGTTCGGTGCCCTGCCCGCGATCTACGGCACCCTGGTCACCTCGGCGATCGCCCTGGTGATCGCCTTCCCGATTGGATTGGGCGCCGCTCTCTTCCTCGCCGAGGACGCCCGTCTGCGCTTCCTCCGGGGCCCGCTCTCCTTCGCGATCGAACTGCTGGCGGGCATCCCCAGCGTCGTCATCGGGTTGTGGGCGTTCTTCATCCTGACCCCCTTGATGCGCGACAATGTCGATCCCTTCCTCAACCACACGCTGGGCTTTCTGCCCTTGTTCCAGGGCAGCCCCAGCGGCTACGGCTTTCTCACGGCCGGCGTCGTGCTGGCCATCATGGTGCTCCCCATCATGATCGCGCTCTCCCGTGACGTGATCCGCGCCGTCCCGCGGGCGCTCCGCGAGGGCAGCCTGGCCCTCGGCGCCACCAACGCCGAGACGATCTGGTCGGTGATCCTCCCCTACGCCCGGGTGGGGATCACCGGAGCGGTCCTCCTGTCCCTTGGGCGCGCCCTCGGTGAAACGATCGCGGTCACCATGGTGATCGGCAATCGGCCTCAGATCACGAGTTCCCTGTTCGCGTCGGGATACACGCTGCCGAGTGTGATTGCCAACGAATTCACCGAAGCGGTTGGCGATGTCTACCTCGGCTCGCTCTTTTATCTCGGCGTCGTCCTGGTCCTCATCACGATTGCCGTCAACGTCCTGGCACGCTTGCTGGTCTGGCGGTTTACCGGGTCGGAGACCGCGTCGGCATGAGCCACCCGCTGATCCGCTCCATGGTCGATCGCCTTGTGGCCGGGCTTATCGTGCTGTGCGTCAGCGTGGCCGCGGTCCCGGTCCTCGTCCTGTTGCTGTTCGTCCTCATCAACGGTCTGCCGGGAATGCTGACGCCCGGCTTCTTCACCGACCCGCCCTACCCGCAGGGGGTCCCAGGTGGCGGGGTCCTCAACGCCATCATCGGCACGTTCGAGATCGTCGGCATCGGCTCGCTGCTGGCGGTTCCCGTCGGCGCGCTGATCGGCATCTTCCTCTCCGAATACGGACGCAACCAGATCGGGAACACCGTCCGTTTCATCAGCGACGTCTTCACCGGCCTTCCCTCGATTGCCTTCGGCATCTTCGGCTACACCGTCGTGGTGCTGACCACCCATCACTTTTCGGCGCTCTCGGCGTCGGTCGCGCTGGCGGTGCTCATGTTGCCGGTGATCCTGCGGGCCACGGAAACCGCCCTCGTGCTGGTCCCCAATTCCCTCCGGGAGGCCGGCCTGGCTCTCGGCGCGCCGCGCTGGCGGGTGACCCTGGAGATCGTCGTGCCGGCAGCCCTGGGTGGCATCGTCACCGGGGCGCTACTGGCGATGGCGCGCGCCGCCGGAGAGACGGCGCCGCTCCTCTTCACGGCCTTCGGCAACGACATCATCCAGACGAACCCCTTGCAGCCGATGGGCGCGCTGTCGCTCACCATCTTCAGGAACGCGCTCGTTCCCTACCCCAACTTGCAGCAGCAGGCCTGGGCCGCCGCGCTGCTTCTCGTCGCCCTCGTCGCCGCCACCAACATCCTGGCCCGGATCTATGTCCGGCGAATTCAGCGCTAGGCCCGGTCAGTGGGAGAATGATCGCAACCACCCCAATGCAAACTGAGGTCGCGCCACCCCTCGTGCGGGACGGCGACGCCGAGATCAAGCTCGACGCCCGCCGCGTCAACTTCTGGTATAGCGATTTCCAGGCGCTCCACGACGCCTCCCTGGCAGTCCAGGCGCGCAAGATCACGGCGCTGATCGGGCCCTCGGGATGCGGCAAGACCACGTTCCTGCGAATCTTCAACCGGATGCACGACCTGGTCCCCGGTACCCGAGCCGGTGGCGAGGTGCTGCTCGACGGCCACAACGTGCTCTCGCCCGATACCGATGTCATCAACCTGCGCCGCCAGGTGGGCATGCTCTTTCAGCGGGCGAATCCCTTCCCCAAGTCGATCTACGACAACGTCGCCTACGGCCCACACATCCTCGGCTGGTCGAAACAGCAGATCAACCAGATCGTCGAGGAGAGTCTGAAGGACACCGGGCTGTGGGACGAGGTCAAGGACCGGCTGCGCCGCTCGGCACTCAACCTCTCGGGCGGTCAGCAGCAGCGGCTGTGCCTGGCGCGGGCCCTGGCGGTCAGGCCCGAGGTGATCCTGATGGACGAGCCGGCCTCGGCATTGGACCCGATCGCCACACTGCGCATCGAGGAACTCATGCAAGACCTCAAGAAGCGGTATACCATCGTGATCGTCACGCACAACATGCAGCAGGCCTCTCGCGTTTCCGACTTCACGGCGTTCATGTTGATGAACCAGCAACGGGCGGGCGAGGTGATCGAGTTCGGCCCGACCGACGATATCTTCAACCGCCCCAAGGACGGCCGGACCGAGGATTACATTACCGGCCGGTTCGGGTAAGAACAGGCATCGTGGCCACCACCCGGACCCTCTTTGATCATGAGCTTGCCGAGTTGAAGTCGGGCGTTGTGCGCATGGGCAGTATGGTCGAGCAAGCGATCGCCGAGTCGATGCGTGCCCTGGTCGATCGCAACAACGCGCTCGCCAGGGAGGTGATCGCGCGCGACCAGGAGGTCAACGAGCTGCATCGCCAGCTGCGGGAGCGGGCCTTCATGATAATGGCCACCCAGCAGCCGGTTGCCCGCGACCTGCGCCTGATCGTGAGCTTTCAACACATGGTGCTCGAGCTCGAGCGGATGGGCGATCATGCCGTCGGCATCGCGCGGGCGGCGCTGCGCCTCAACGACTTGCCGCAGCTCAAGCCCTACATCGACCTGCCGAAGATGGCGGAGCTGACGGAATCGCAGGTGCACGACATCCTCGGAGCCGTGATCGAGGCGGACCAGGATCGGGCGCGCGTCATCGCCGAGCGTGATGATGAGGTCGACGCCATCTACCGGCGCATCTGGCGTGAACTGGTCCAGTTCATGGTCGACGACCCGACGACCGTCGAGCGGGCCGCGATCCTCCTGTTCCTGGCCAAGGACCTGGAGCGGATCGCCGACCGGGTGACCAATATCGCCGAAGACGTCGTCTTCCTGCACACCGGGCGGATCGTGGAGTTAAGTTAGGTTGCCCAAGCGCATCCTTGTCGTCGAGGATGACGCAACGATCCGGGACACGCTGACCTTCAACCTCAAGAAAGAAGGATATGCGGTGACCGTGGCGCAGGATGGCGCGGATGGGGTGGCCAAGGCCCGCAGCTCGCGCCCCGACCTGATCCTGCTCGACCTGATGCTTCCCGAGCTGAACGGGCTCGAGGTGTGCCGCATCCTCCGCCAGGAGGGCAATGTGCCGATCATCATGCTGACCGCCAAAGAGAGCGAGGTCGACAAGGTGATCGGCTTGCAGCTGGGCGCCGACGACTACATCACCAAGCCGTTCTCGCTGCGCGAACTGTTTGCCCGGATGACGGCGGTGCTTCGCCGCAGCGAGCAGCGCGACGTACGTCCGGAGGTCGAGGAGGACCGGCTTGGCCGGCTGCGCATCGATCGGGCGGGACGGCGGGCGATGGTCGACGACACGGAAGTGAAGCTGACGCCGAAGGAGTGGGAACTGCTCGCCTACCTGGTGCGCCGCCCGGGCCGGGTCTTCACCCGCGAGATCCTGCTCGAGCAGGTCTGGGGCTACAACTACCTCGGCGACCGCAAGACGGTCGACGTCCACATCCGCTGGCTGCGGGAGAAGCTGGGCCGTTTCGGCAAGCTTGGTTTCGAGATCCGGCACAACCGCGCTCGCCGGCGGCGGCGGCTGCTTTCAGCCTGACACGCAAGGCGCCGGCACGGTTGTGACGCTCACGGAGCGGTGCTTCAGCCCGACCATCCTTTACGTCCAACCCGGCGATAAGGTCACCTGGAGGAACGACGATGGTCTGACCCACGTCGTGGCCGGCTCGTTCAGCGCTTGGGGTAGTCCGACGAACCTTTCGGCGGGGGAGACCATGACCCATCAGTTCCCAATGGCGGGCATCTTCGCGTACAGCTGTCCCCTTCATTACGGGATGAACGCGGTGGTGATCGTCGGCGATGGCAAGGCGACGGTATCGCTGGCTCGCATCCAGCCGGCCGCCGCGATCTCGACACCGTCTCAACCCGGAACCAATCCCTGGCCGCTGCTGGCGCTGGCGGCAGCGGGGCTCGGCGCCGGCCTGGGTCATGGGATCGGGCGCCTTCGACGAAGCTAGCATCAGCTTTGCGCCGGCGTGATCCACTTCGGCACACTGGGGGTCACGATCTATTGTCCTGCCCCACCGCGCCCTACAGTTGCTGGATTCGGCCCTCCTCCGGGTGCCGGATGACGCCGAGGTGCGGCGGCGATATCCTCGTCCATGCAAAACGCTCGGGTTGATCTCTCCGCCGACAACTGCGCGGACTCGCCCGCGGGCAGTGTCGAATCCAAGCAGGGGAAGCAACGGCCCGCAGCACACCACCAGGTCGGCGGTCGGTGAAGGTCGTTGGCGATAAGTCGAGGCAAGCGATGTCCCCCCTCCACAACCTCGCGCGCCGCCCTCACCACCGCCGGCCGTAACTCGGCCGTGACTCGGCCGCGACCGGCGGATCCCCGCCACGCCGTTATACCGGGATGGGGGCCGGGGCGTTAGACGCCGTCATTCGCCGGCTGTTCAGCTGGCCGGGCGTGGCCGGCGTGGCAGGTCTGCTGGCGCTGGGCCTCGGGCTGCCCTGGCTGGTGGCCCGCCGGGCTCCCCCGGGTTTCGAGCTGCCGCTTGCCGTTGCCTCTGTGGTCCTGATCGCGGCCCCGACCTGGTCCATGAGGCGCGCGCGCTCACGAAGCGTCGCGGCCGCGACCGCCGAACTGGCCCGCAAGCAGGCGATGTTCCGTAACGAGCTCGAGCAGCGGCTGCAGGTGCAGGGTCACCTCCGCGAGAGCGAGGCCCGCGTGCGCGCCATCATCGACAGCGCGCCGATCGTGCTATTTGCCACTGACCGCGACGGAGTGATCACCTTTTCCGCGGGGGTCGGTCCTGATCCTCTCGGTAAGAAGCCAGGCGAGGCGCTGGGCTGGTCGGCATCCGATCTCTTCGTCGAACACCAAGGGGTGGTCGACGCCATTCGCGCGGCGCTCTCCGGAATCGACGGACGGGCGGAGCTGATCCAGGACGACCGATCGTTTTCGTTCAGCCTCGCGCCCTTTCGTGACAGCGCCGGAAACACGGCGGGGGCCATCGTGATTGCCATCGATGTGACCGAGAGCCGGCGCACCGAGGAGACCTTGCGGCAGACCGTCGAGACGCTCAAGCAGGTCGACCAGAACCGGCAAGCGCTGCTCCGCCGGCTTGTTCATGCCCAGGAGGAGGAGCGGCGAGGGATCGCGCGCGACATCCATGACGACACCATCCAGTCCATGTTTGCCGTCGGCCTGCGCCTCGCGACGCTACGGAAAGCGCTGCACGATGCGGCGCAGGTCGACCAGCTGGGCCTCTTAGAGCAGAGCGTGCAGGAGTCGACGGACCGGCTCCGCCACCTGCTTTTTGAGCTGCGGCCGGCCGCGCTCGATGAAGGCGGGCTTCCGGCGGCGCTGCGCGAGTACCTCGAGGTGATGAAGCGGGAGGACGCGATCGACGTCGAGCTGCAGACCGCCCTGGAACACAGCCCGGCGTCCGAGACGCAGGTGATCGCCTACCGCATCGGGCAGGAGGCGCTGGGAAACGTCCGCAAGCATGCCCGGGCCCGCCGCGTCGAATGTGCAGTATCAGCCGTGGATGATGGCATCTTGACGCGGATCGCCGACGACGGCGTGGGTTTCGAGGACGATCGCGGCCGGCCAACGGCCGGTCACCTGGGCCTCGTCTCGATGCGCGAGCGTGCCGAGATGGCGGGCGGATGGTTTCGCATCACATCCTCCAGGGGCAACGGCTGCCTGGTCGAGTACTGGATCCCCGACGGCAAGGAGGGCGTGTCCCGTGCCGCCTGACCACTCACCCATCACCGTGCTGCTCGTGGAAGACCACCGCCTGGTTGCGGAAGGGCTCGCCGCCATGCTCAACGCGACGGGCGACATCCTGGTGGTCGGCACCGCCGCGACCGCGGCCGACGCGATCCGGCTGGCGACGAGGGAGCAGCCGGCCGTTGTCGTGATGGACTCACATCTGCCGGATGGCGACGGTGCCGACATCGTGGGCCGCATCCGCGACGTCCAACGGCAGGTGGCGGTCATCTTCCTCAGCGCCGATGAGAGCGAGGCGGCCATGATTGCCGCGGTGCGCGCCGGCGCCTGCGCCTACTTGCCGAAGTCCCGTGCCACCGCCGACGTCGTCGACGCGGTTCGCCGCGCCTCGGAAGGAGAGATGATGATTCCCGCCGCCCAGCTGGCGAGACTGCTCGCGCGATCGCACCAAATGGCGCGCGACGACGACGAACGTCGCCGCCTGCTCGACAGTCTCACCCGCCGCGAGAAGGAGGTCCTCGCCTTGATGGCGGAAGGCCTCGACAACCGCGCGATTGCGGCTGACCTCGGGATCGGCTTCACCACCGTTCGTGGTCACGTCCAGAACATCCTGGAGAAGCTGGACGCCCATTCCAAGCTGGAGGCGCTCGCCTGCGCCGCCCGCTACGCCTTGCTCGACGCCGCGTAAACGCCCCCACCCTACCCTCCGCCGCAAGCGGGGAGGGAAAGATGCCGCCGACTCGTCCCGGGAGATCGAGGGACCTGCAGCTGCAGGTACGAGTGGCGCCACCGGTGCATCGCGACATCACGCGTAAACCTCCGTACCCTGTGGTCATGATCACATCGGCCACCCTCCCGCCGCCGCAAAGTCGCTCGACCCTGGCCGGACGGCCGCTCGTCGTCGCCAGCGATCCTCGCCGCGGCGCCCGTCCCGTTCCGCCCCGTGGGCACGCTGCCCGCCGCTGACAATTGCCGACACAGGAGGAAACTATGTCACCCAGGTTCTCGACACTCGCCGCGTCTGTGCTGCTCTCTCCGGTTCAATCGCGCCGGCGGGCCGGCTCAACGCCGATGCTTCGTCTCCTTACGAACAATCCCGCCGATGGCCCGCCGTCCCCTCCACTGCATGCGACTCGGCGGCCGGTGCCGCCCATGGCCCTCCTGCCGGTTGCCTATCGTGGCAGCTACCTGCGCCGGCTGCTGGCACCGCGCCGCCCAGTGGAACACGCGCTGCTGTCGGTGATCCAGCAGACGTACCTGGCGGGCGCGAGCACGCGCACGGTCGACGCCCTGGCGGAAAGCGTCGGTGTCCCCGGGACCGACCCGGCCGTGGTCGAATCTCAGGCGAGCGACTGGGACCTTCGAGTCGAGACCTTTCGTCAGCGCCAGCTCCGCGAGCCCTATCCCTACCTGATGCTGGTCGAGACGCCGGCGCTCGTCCGGGAAACCGGTGAAGCGCAAACCTGCCAGGTCGTCGTGGCCGTTGGCATCGACGAAGCCGGCAATCGCGATGTGGTCGGCTTGGCCATCCGGCCGGCCGACTCACTCACGACGTTTTGGGAGATCTTCCTCGGCGATTTGAAAGAACGCGGGCTCACCGGCCTGCGTCTGGTGACCTCCGGCCGGCTTCGTGGCCTGTTGCCCTCGCTCGCCGCGGTCTTCCCGGGCGTGTCCTGGCAGCGCTGCCGCGAAGGTTTCATCGCCGAGGCACTTCATGCGGTGCCGAGGGATGGTCGTCCGGCGGTTGAGGCCGGCCTGCGCGCGGCCTTCGCCGAGCCGGATGCCTCGAGCGCGATCGCGGCCCTCGCCCGCGTGCGTGGCCGGTTCGCGTCCGCCTACCCGGAGCTGGTGGCGGCGCTGGAGGCGCCGGTCGCCGAGCCCCTCACCTATTACCAGGTCGCGCGGGCGCATCGCCGCCTCGTCACCTCCTTGACCGGGCTCGCCTCGTTGCAGAGTGAGCTGCGGCAATCCTGCCAGCTGGTCGGGATCTTCCCGCACCGCTCTGCGTTACTCCGACTCGCCGGCACCATCGTGCAGGAGATCTCGGAGGAGTGGGCGGCTCGCCCCCTGCGCCTGAGACGGCAGACTAAGGCAGCGGAGGCGGCGTGGGTAGCGTCGGAGTCGGCGGCGGAGTCGGCGTCGGTGGCGGCGTTGGCATCGGCAGCGTAGGCGTCACGGGAACGGTCGGTGTCGGGACGGGCAGCGTGGGAAGCACGCCTGACCCGGTGGGCGTCGGGCCAGTGCCCGACGCGGTTGCGGTTGGCGCGCCCGACGGCGTCGGCCCGGGCCGGGGCCGCGACTGACCAGCGCTCGCCTGGTCTTGCGATGCGTCATTCGTGATTGCCGGCGATAGCGGGGCAAGCGCCTGAGGACTCTCGGCGCGGTAGTCGGCGACGAGCGGCCCATGCACGCTGCTCGGAAGCCGGCGAATGTCCGGCGACCATCCGCCGACGCTTGCGGCGACCCAGAAGAGCCCCAGCACGGCCGTCGCGCCGACCGTCCATCGCGCCCAACGAAGGGTTCGGTTCATGCCACAGAATCGAGCCGGATGTCCGACGCATGCGGCGTCGGCTTCTTGCCCATCTCCTCGAGGCGGGCGAAGATGGCGGCCTTCCTTACCTTGAACGCGTCAACGACCGCTGGGTCGAACTGGCGGCCGGCCTCGCTGACCATGGTGCGCGCCGCGAACTCGAAAGAAAATCCCTTCCGGTAGGGCCGGTCCGAGGTCATCGCGTCGAAGGCATCGGCCAGCGTGACAATGCGCGCCAGCTGCGAGATCGATGTGCCCTTGAGCCCATCCGGATAGCCTTCCCCGTCCCATCGTTCATGGTGATGACGGATGGGGTCGAGGCTGGGTTGGAGGAAGGGAACGTCCTTCAACATCTCGTAGCCGATCAACGGATGGCGCCGGATGGAGGCCCACTCTTCGTCGTTGAGCGGACCAGCCTTGGCCAGGATCTTGTCGGAGACGCCGATCTTGCCGACGTCGTGCAGCAGCCCCGCCCGCCGCAGCACAACCAGGTTCGCCTCCGGCAGCTTCATGCCCTCGGCCAGCTCCAGGCTGATGGCGGCGACACGCGCCGAGTGCTCAAAGGTGTACGGGTCGCGGGCGTCGATGGCGCGGGCGAGCGCTTCGAGGTTGCGGAAGTATGCCTCGTCGCGTTCCCGGATCTGCGCCTGCAGGGCCGCCGTCATCTCGTTGAAGGTCTTTGCCAGGTAGCCGATCTCATCGGGCGACTCGACCTTGACGCGGCGGCTGTAGTCCCCGGCCGAGACGACTCGCATCGAGGCAACGAGCTGGTCGATCGGCCGGGTGATCCGGTCCGCGAGTGCGAGACCGATCAAGATGGTGCCGAGCGCAATCGCTCCGAACAACGCCACGAGCACGAGCCGGATGGCGCTCAGTGAGCCGGAGAGGTCGTCGGCGGGCACCGCCGTCCCGAGATAGCCGAGCGGAGTACCGCGCATGGTCCAATCGTTGACCAGCAGCCGGTAGGGCCGACCATCCCACGTCGTCGCGACCCGTACCGGTGTGTCGGGCGTCACCTCGTGCCTGACCTCGCCGGACAACGATGGGTTGCCGGCAAGGGAGCTGGCCAGCAACGTGCCGGACGCGTCGTAAAACCCGACGGCGACCGAGCTCGAACCGGTGATCGTCTGTGCGATCTCGTTCAGGGACTGGCCGAGCAGCACCGCACCGCCCACGGCCGGCGTTTCGGTTTCGGTCCAGATGGGAGCGACCCAGTAGACCATCGCCGGCGTCTCGTTCGCCAGGAAAATGTACTTGTCACCGAGAGCGTCGCGGTCTCCCCGCAGCGCGTGCTGGACGGCCGCTTGCGAGCTGTAGGTCGCCCCCTCGGACACGGTCTCGACGATGGCACCG
>WNFA01007372.1_pt1 | contig 22957 bp, 21 predicted proteins | sample 5400481 | NCBI WGS metagenome assembly WNFA01 (sample SAMN13153340, study PRJNA577476) | soil metagenome | isolation source: 120 cm saprolite under Douglas fir tree site 2 hole 1 replicate 2 | place: USA:California | collected 2015-04-18 | reverse complement strand
CGACCGTGACGTCCGCGAACCACACCATCTGCCGCGGCTCGCTGCATTCGTTCAGGATCGCCTCGTCGACGATCATCACGATGTCGCGCATCTTGCCATCCTTGTCCTTGGCGAACTCTGCGATCGGCATTTGCTTCATCGGAAAAGTAGTATGGGCGCCGTTGAAGGCGGACATCGGCATCCGAGAGATTTCCGGAAGACGAAGATTTTCGGCCGTTGGCTCTTTCGGCCCGTTGATCAGTCTGTCGCGATCGACGATCTGCAGGAAGCCGCCCTTGTTGGTGCCGTAACCGAAATAGACGCGGTTGCCATCGGGGCCGGTCGAGATCGGCCCGTGCAGTTCGGTCGGCACCGCACCGGTTGCGCCCGGCTCCTGACCGGGAAGACCGAAATCCCTGATCTTCACGGGATGCGCGGGATCGCTGAGGTCGTAGACCTGGGTCATGCGGCGCGTGCGCCAGTCGGGCGCGCCCGACACCAGGAAGGCAATGCCGGTTTCGCATTCCCACCAGCTCTTGTGGGTATCCTTCAGGCCCCCGATCCGGGTGATGAGAACCGGATTGGCGGGATCCGCGACATTCCAGATTTCATGCGCTTCGCCGCCAAACGTGCGCAGCATGTACACCGCGTTGGGATCGCCCTTGGGCAGCGCCTTGCCGTCGCAGATGCGCACCATCTGCGCGCCGCCGGCCTCATATTTTCCTTCCTGGCCGGGAATGTGCCGCAGATACTTTGGATGTGCGGGATCGGTGACGTCGACAATCGAGGTTCCGTTCGGCTCGGCCTTTTCGGTCTGCGGATTGACCGGCGCCGGGATATCGTCGGTGCCACCGTGATGCCCGATATAGGCAATCCAGCGGTCGCCCTGATGATGGATGGTCGGCTGGTAGGCGCTGCGCGCCTGCAGATCGTCAGCCCCGACCAGCTTAATGTTGGACGCTTCCGGCGGAGCGCCAATCACTTGCTGCTGCGCATACGCGGCGGTGCAGCAAGCGATAAAACATATGCAAGAATACGTTGCCAGTTTGATCTGACCGGTCATGTTTTTCCACCCAGATTATCGAAACCAGTCTTCGCTGGCTGAAAGATATCATAGCGAAGCGCGCCCGGATTGCACTACGCTTGGTCGATCGCGAACATCTCTTCTTTTGGGGAGGCAACCATGTCGCCGCATCATATTGACTTCGCCAGCCGCCGCCGTTTGCTGCAATTTTTGGCTGCCAGCCCGTTGTTCGCGCGCGGCGCCTTGGCGGAAGGGCCGCGGCCATCGGATCCGGTTGACTGGGCGCCGCGCGACCCCGACAAATTGATTGCCGACCCCACACAGGCGCTCGACGTTTTCGATTTCGAGCCGGTCATGAAAAAGAATGTTCCGCCGGCGCATTTCGGCTACATGGCCACGGGGGCCGATGACGAAGTGACCTTGCGCGCCAACCGCGAAGGTTTCCGGAAATTCGAGCTGCGGCCGCGGCGGCTCGTCGATGTCAGCAAAATCGACATCAGCGCCGAAATCCTCGGCACGAAATACGACAGCCCGATCGTCATTGCGCCGGCGGGCAGCAACCGCGCTTTTCACGCCGATGGCGAGATCGCCGTCGCCAAGGCCGCGAAAGCCGGCAACCATCTGCAAATTCTGTCCACCGTCGCAACAACATCGATCGAGGATGCAATCGCCGCGCGCGGCGCCCCGGTATGGTTCCAGCTCTATACGACGCAGCGCTGGGAGGTTGCCGAAGGCCTGGTCAAGCGGGCGGAGGCTGCCGGCGCGCCGGCGATCGCGGTGACGCTCGATGTAAGGTCATTCGCGAAATGGGAGACCTTCGTCCGATTGCGGCGCACCGACGCCCGCGACTGCGGCAGCTGTCATGGCCTCACCGACTATCTGTCGCGGAAGCCGAATTTTACCGGCATCGATCTCGGCGGCGTGAGCAGCACGGTCGTCACCAACCTGACCTGGGATTTGATCAAGCGCCTGCGCGATACGGTCAAGGTCAAGCTCGTGCTCAAAGGCATTCTCGCCTTCGAGGACGCAAAGCTCGCCGCCGATGCAGGCATCGATGCCATCGTCGTCTCGAACCACGGCGGGCGCGTGGAAGACGGCGTCAGCGCGACCATCGACGTGCTGCCGGAAATCGTCGGGGCGGTCGGCGGCCGTATGCCGATCCTGGTCGACAGCGGTTTTCGGCGCGGCAGCGACATCGTCAAGGCACTGGCACTGGGCGCGCAAGCGGTGTGTATCGGCCGGCCCTATCTGTGGGGGCTAGGCGCTTTCGGTCAGCCAGGTGTCGAGCGTGTTCTTGGAATCTTGCGCGCCGAGACTCGCACCGCCATGCAGCAACTTGGCGCGCCGTCACTCAAAGACCTCACGCCGGCGATGGTCCGGCGAGCCTGAGTTCCTTTTCCTCGATGACGACAAAATCCGTCGCTTGCGCGGATGAAACGCATCGACCGCGAAACGCCCTCTTGACATGCAACCATTTGGTTGCCTATTATCCTGGTCATGGATGAGGTCTTCAAAGCGCTGGCCGATGCTTCAAGGCGGTCGCTGCTGGACCGGCTTCACGCCAAAAACGGCCAGACCCTGAACGAACTCTGCGACGGCCTCGCCATGACGCGGCAGGCCGTCACCAAGCACCTTGCGATTCTGGAGGCCGCCAACCTCGTCACCACGTTCCGGCATGGCCGCGAGAAGCTGCACTACCTCAACCCGGTGCCGATCCATCAGATCGGCGAGCGGTGGATCAGGAAATTCGAGCGCGGCAAGCTCGCCGCGCTCGGCGAATTGAAACGGCAATTGGAGAAGCGCGATGAGTAAACCGGAATTCGTCTACATCACCTACATCGAGACCACCGCCGAAAAACTCTGGCACGCCCTGACCGACGGCGACTTCACCGAGCGTTACTGGTTCGGCCATCGCGTCGCTTCCGACTGGAAGGTGGGTTCGCCTTACAGGTTCGCCAAGCAAGGCGCCGGCACGATCGAGGGCAAGGTACTGATCTCGGAACCGCCGAAGCGGCTGGCCTATACCTGGGATCCCTGCTCGGCGGACGCGAAACGCGAACGCACCTCGCGCGTTACCTTCGACCTGGAACCGCGCGGCAACGTCATCAAGCTGACGGTGACGCACGACAACCTCGACGAGGGCGGCAAGACGCTGCGCGACATCTCCGGCGGCTGGCCGATGGTGATCGCAAGCCTGAAGAGCCTGTTGGAAACAGGGCACGCGTCGCCGGCCGATCTCCCCTCGTGTGCCGCGAAGGAGAAGACCGATGCGTAAGCCTGAGTTTGTCTACGTCACCTATATCGAGACCACGGCGGAAAAATTGTGGGAAGCGCTCACCAGCAGCGAATTTTCCAGGCGTTACTGGTTCAACACCGAACTGAAAACCGACTGGAAAGTTGGATCGCCCTTCGCGCTGGTGATGGACGGCACCACCACCGATGTCGGCGAAGTTCTCGAGTTCGACCGGCCGCGACGTTTGTCCTACACGTTCCACCACGTCCTCAGCGAAGCAGCCCGCAAGGAGCGCCCGACCAGGGTCGTCTTCAATCTGGAGCCGCACGGCAAACTCGTGAAGTTGACGCTGACACACGAAGATTTCGAAGATGGCAGCGTGATCCTCGACGGTATCTCCAAGGGATGGCCGGCGATCCTGTCCAGCCTCAAGAGCATGCTGGAATCCGGCACCGCGCTGGCGATACCTCCTTCCGCGCTCGGCATCGAGGGGTTCGCATGAACATTGACCACTTCAAGCCGGCTATCGTCTACACCATCTATATCGCTTCAACGCCCGAGAAAGTCTGGGAAGCGCTGACGACGGCGGAATTCAGCCGCAAATACTTTTCCGGCAATGCGGTTGAGGTGGATCTGAAGATCGGCGGCGCGTTCGTCGTGCGGCAACCGGATGGTTCGGTGCACATCAGCGGCGAGGTGATCGAATGCGTTTCCCCGCGCAGGCTCACGGTCACCTTTAATGTCAACTGGCCGGCGCTGATCGAAAAGCTCGGGCCAACGCTTGTGACCTACGAGATCGAGCCTGCCGGCGATGTGGTGAAGCTGACCTTGATCCAGTCGCATGACCGGCCGATCAGCGACGACATCCTCTCGGGTGGCCGACAGGGCTGGCCTGCCATCCTGTCCAGCCTGAAGAGCCTGCTGGAAACCGGCAATGCACTCGTGATCAAGATGGAACCGCCGCACCGGATGCTGGCGGCGCTGAAGCAGATGGGAATCACGACACCGTAGCGAGCGTGTCCCGGACGCGGTGCAGCGTTCTCCCGGCGATGCGAAGCATCGTCCGGTCACGCTGCTCCGCAGAGCCGGGACCCATGAAGGCCCCTCGCGAGTGGAATTATATACTTTACACACCAACACGATTGAGGGTTACTTTTCCATTCTAAAGCGCGGAATTATTGGCACTTACCACCGTGTCAACCCGCAGGACTTTAAGCGGTATCTGGCGGAGTTCGATTTTAGGTATAACGAAAGAATGACGCTTGGCGTGTCCGAAGAAGCTCGCGCAACCAAGGCGCTTCGTGGTATTGTTGGCAAGCGTTTGATGTACAAGGACTCGTCTCCGGCGGCGATCTCCGACCAAGACAATTAGAGTTACCAATCGCTATGCCTCGCAAACCCAAAAGCGCTAGCCGCAATGATGGTACGGAATATCGATTTAAGATCGACGCCTATAGTCCTGAAACCATCCCGATGGGGCGACTTGCTCAATACATGGCCGAGTTGGCTGATTTATTGGGTGAGCGAACTGCTGTCCATTTTCGACGGCTTACTAAGGGCAGCACGGTCTTAAATGCGAAAATCGATCGCGAGGCCGCGCCGAAGGTGCGTGATCGTGTTTTTAGCGTGCGTGCGGGAGACGCACCTGCCGAGCCAATGCGCGCATATAACGCGCTCAATAAACTGCTTAGGGACGACAATGCAGTCGGGGTTTTGCGTGATGCAGCACCGCGCGGCATTGTCGTGCGATTCCCTGGTCGCGAGATTGCAGAAGAAAAATTCGCGTCCATCCGTCAACAAGGGTCTATCGATGGCATCGTGACCGGCATACGGGGCAAGGACGACACCATCCACATAACCATTAACTCTGAAGGCCAGCAAATAAGTGGATGCGAGACCAACAGACTCATCGCAAAGCAGTTAGGAGCTAAGCTTTTCGAGCCAGTACGTTTGTACGGTCGCGGTCGCTGGAGCCGTGACGCGGATGGCGTCTGGAGTCTTATCAATTTCAAAATCGACAGTTTTGAGGCCTTGCAGGATGTGCCGTTAACGAGCGCGCTTGCGGAGTTGAGGGCGATCCCGACTGAATGGGGCGATGGCGCTTATGCGGAATTAGACGAGATGCGTCATGGGGGCGGGGGCAAACGGAATGGTGGTCATTGACGCCACCACATTGTTGCTCATGTTGCGGCCGGGTACGCCAGTTCCGGCGGGTCCCGATGGAATTCCAATAGATCGTCCAAAAGAGCGCATCGAATATCTGGTGCAACAATTAGACAAGGCTAAAACCAAAATCATTATACCGACACCCGCGCTAGGTGAGGCGCTTGTACGGGCTGGGGCCGAAGCTTCGCAACAAATCGTTGAATATCTACAGCGCTTTTCGGTTTTCAGTATCGAACCTTTCGACACTCGCGCTGCTATCGAAATGGCGGCTATGTCTCGCGAAGCGCTAGCGAAGGGAAAGAAGAGAGGCGTTTCGGACGCGACGTGGGCCAAAGTAAAATATGACCGGCAAATCGTTGCCATCGCCAAGGTTCACGGCGCAACAACGATCTATTCTGATGACGGCGACATAGCGACTTTGGGCAGACGTGCAAAAATCAACGTGATCAGCCTGGCGGGCTTGCCGTTGCCGCCTCAAAAGGCTCAGCTAGATTGGTTAGAACACTCTACAGATGAATCGCAGACCACAGGAGTGGATATTGACGAAGACCAGCCGCCCGGCCAGTGAGGACGACCCCGAGCAATCAAAGCCTTCATCTAAAAAGCCCGCGAGATTGAAGCGGACGAAGAGCGTTCGGCTGCTGATGAATTGTTGGGCCGAATGGCAAAGATGAAACTGTCACCAAAGAAAACCGAAAAGTGAGCGACTTTTTCGAATCAGTTAAACCATTTTTTTTCCGCTCCATTTGTGCAAGTTTTGGTGGCCTTGATCGCTTTAGTAGCCGCGCTCGTTGGGGCCCTTGTATCGTTCCTGATATCCCGCCGATCAATTTACATAAACTCGGTAACGGTCGAGCGGTCAAAATGGATAGGCGAGCTACGAGCAAATATTGCGGGCTTGTCGAGCCAAGCTCTCAACATCAATCATAGGCTAATTGATAGCCATGCTTATGACCGCTCAAACGAATTTAACTCGTCAGCGCAAGAAATATATCGGTTATCAGCGTTGATAAAGTTGCAGTTGAATCCGTTCAACGAGATTGACGCTAACTTGCTTAGTATTCTCGACGAGTTTACGGATTCCTTTAATAACCCAACCGACTTCATGTGGGCTAGCCACGACTACTTGCTAATCGCCCATGCTCAGTGGCTTCTTAAAGCCGAATGGGAGAAGGTTAAATCCGAAGCCGCAGGCCTACCGCTCAAACCGTGGCTTTGGTTGAAAGCTAAACTCTATATGCGCAGACACCGAAAATTCGCCGGTCCAAAGATTCTGGTAAGGCCCAAGGATCGTACTTGTTAAGTATACAATTCCCCTCGCGAGGGGTGGGCCCCGGATCAGCGGCGCACCACGCCGCGAGAGCGGCGCGCTGCGCAGCATCCGGGGCACGAGACACGCAAGGTGTGCTCCTTCCCCCCAACGAACGGCAATCAAGAGCCCGCCACCGGCGCGACGATACGCCGATACAGGTGCCAGGTCGCATGGCCCAGCACCGGCAGCGTCACCAGCAATCCCAAAAAGTACGGCAGCGCCGAGACGATCAGCAAGACCACAATGACGGCGGCCCATCCGATCATCGGCAAAGGGCTCATCACCACCGCGCGCACGCTGGTGACCATCGCGGTGACGCAATCGACGTCGCGGTCGAGCAGCAGCGGGAACGACACCACCGTCAGCGAAAACAGGATCAGCGACAGCGCCGCGCCGACCGCATTGCCGATGGCGAGGAACAGCAGCCCCTCATTGGTGGTCATTACCACCGTGATGAATTCGCGCAGGCTTGAAAACGAGACATGGAGCCCGATCAGCAACGCGATCAACAGGCGCACCTGATACATCCAGATCACGAACACAAACAGCGTGACAAACGCCATCCAGCCGATTTCGCTGCGCGACCTCACCGTGGACCAGATGCCGCGCATCGAAAGCGGCTGTCCCGCCTCGCGCCGGCGGCTGACTTCATAGAGGCCGATGGCGACGAACGGACCAAGCAGCGCAAAGCCGGCCGCGAGCGGATAGGCCAGATAGATCATGCCGAACGCCGTCAGGCTGAGCAGGATCACGATGCCGCCCGCGGCGTAAATCGCGCCGAAGGCCAGCCCGTAAAGCGGCGCGGCCTGGAAATCGCGCAAGCCCTGCCCCAGCGCCTCGGCGATGTCAGTAGCCGTGATGCGGCGCACCACTGGATCGGCCTTGCCGGAGATGGACGTCATCGGCGCACCCTCCCAATTTGTTTTGGGCATGGTGCAGTCCGTTGCGGGCTGCGTGTTGATCTGGGTCAATTTCCCGATGACAGCAGTGAGCACTCCCTCGCCCCGCCCTTGCGGGGTCGAGACGAGCGAAGCTCGCTCTTAGAGGGTTGGGGTGAGGGGCTCTTTCCGTCCGCGAATCCTGAAAACCTGTTGAGTGCGGTGCCCCCTCACCCGCCGCGCGAAGAGCGCGGCGACCTCTCCCCGCAAGCGGGGTGAGGTTAGAAAGGCGCAGTAACTTCTGGATTCCGGGTCTGCGTGCTGCGCACGCATCCCGGAATGACGGCGTCAAGCGCCGTCACCCCAACGCCCGCAACTCGCGCCGCAGCACCTTTCCCGTGGCCGTCATCGGCAAGGTGTCGGTGAATTGCACGTAGCGCGGATATTCGTGCGCCGCGAGCTGCACCTTCACGAAATCCTGGATCTCGCGCGCCAGCGCGTCGCCGGGCGCAAAGCCCGGTCGGAGCACGATCCATGCCTTGATCGATTCGGTGCGGATCGGATCGGGAACGCCGACCACCGCCGACATCGCCACCGCCGGGTGTTTCATCAGCGTGTGCTCGATCTCCGATGGCCCGACGCGATAGCCGGCCGTGGTGATCACGTCATCCTCGCGGCTGACATACCAGAAATAGCCGTCCTCATCCTGGATCCCAAGATCGCCGGTCAGCAGGAATTCTCCGACATATTTTTTCGCGGTGGCTTCCGGGTTGCGCCAATATTCGATCATGGTGCACGGATTAGGCTGGCGCACGCCGATGATGCCGCGGCTTCCCCGCGGCAATTCCTCGCCCTTCTCGTTGAGGATGCGCACGTCGAAGCCGGGTGTCGCCTTGCCCATCGAGCCCGGCCGGATCGGAAACAGTTTTGAATTGCTGCCGATCACGAGGTTGCATTCGGTCTGGCCGAATACTTCGTGGGCGTCGATACCGAAGGTCGCGCGCACCCAGCCGAGCAATTCACCGCCGAGCGATTCACCGCCGGTGAAAATGCTGCGCAATTTGACGCCAGCGTGTTTGACGTCGGCCTGCCGCATCAATTTCAGCGCGGTCGGCGGCAAAAACACGTTACGGATGCCGTGGTCGGCCATCATCTGCATCGCCGCCTGCGGCTCGAATTTTCGCGCGCGGTGGCCGACGATCGGCACGCCGTGATACCAGGCGGCGAACAGCGCGTTGATCAGCCCGCCGATCCAGGCCCAGTCGGCCGGCGTCCACATCAGGTCGCCCGGCTTGGGCAGGAAGTCGTGGCACATCTCGACATTCGGCAGATGGCCGAGCACCACGCGATGCGCGTGCAGCGCGCCCTTTGGGTTGCCTGTTGTGCCGGAGGTGTAAATGATCAGGGCCTGTCTTGCAGGTAGGGTAACCGGTCGCGGATTTTCGTGAGCTTCTCCCATCCGCTTTCGTCGGTGATGATCGCCTTGGCGCCGGAATTCGACAGCCGAAATTCCAGCGCATCCTCGCCGAACAAGGCGAACAGCGGGATTGACACCAGGCCTGCGCGGAACGCCGCCATATGCGCGATGGGTAATTCCAGCGACTGCGACAGGAACACCGCGACGCGGTCGCCGCGATTAAGACCGTCGGCCTTCAGCACATTGGCGAAGCGGCGAGAGAAGTCGCTGACCTCGTCGAACGAATGCCGCGCAGCACCGCCGTCTTCATCGACATAGATCAGCGCGAGACGGTTAGCGCCGTCAGCGTGACGGTCGCAGCACGCGGTCGCGATGTTGAACCGCGCCGGGATGTCCCAGCGGAAATCGCGGTAGAGTTTTTCGTAGTCGGTGGTTTCGGTGAGCATCGGGATGGCTCGCTCCGTCTTCTTCACCTCTCCCCGCTTGCGGGGAGAGGTCGGATCGTTCTTACGATCCGGGTGAGGGGCCAGGCACTGCGTCCGACCCATCGCAGGACTCTCAGGTCGCACAGATCGCGTCAAGCAGATCGACCCGCGCAGGCAGCAATCGCAGCAAATGCAGTGCCCGGCCCCTCACCCGAAGCCTTCGGCTTCGACCTCTCCCCGTAAGCGGGGCGAGGTTAAGAAGAAAGCGCCGCCTTCACCAACCCGCTGGCCTTGCCGAAATCCATCTGCCCGGCGTATTTCGCCTTCAGCGCCGCGATCACCTTGCCCATGTCTTTCATTCCGTCGGCATTGGTCTCGGCGATCACGGAGGCGATCGCCGCCTTGACGTCGGCCTCCGACATCTGCTTCGGCAAATAGGCGGAGATGATCGCGATTTCCTCGCGCTCCTGATCGGCCAGTTCGGCGCGGCCGCCCTTGTCGTACAGCTCGACGGATTCCTGGCGCTGTTTGATCATTTTCTGGAACACACCAAGCAGATCGGCGTCGCTCAGAGGTGGCTTGCCTTCCCCGCGCGCGGCGATGTCGGCGTTCTTGATGGTCGAATTGACCATGCGCAGCGTCGAAAGCTTGCGCTCGTCCTTGGCCCGCATCGCGTCCTTGACCGCGTTGTTGATGTCGTCGCGCAGCATCGTCCTATCCTCTCGCGAAGCCCTTGGAGGCCGCTTCCCTGGAAGCCCCCTGATCTAGGCGGTTCGCGGCAATCAGACAACTCGGATCCGCAACACCCGACCGGGCATCGGCCGCCCTTCGGCGCTCCTTGGCATGAGGTTGGCTCAAAATGAGGTATTTGGCATGTGAATCCGTGCTTTCCGGCTTTGACGCCGCCGAATGCGACGACTATGTAGTGCGTTCATGACAACACCGGAAAATGCCTCAGCCTGGCCGGATCACCAACCGACCGCGCTCCTCGTGCTTGCCGATGGCACCGTGCTGGAAGGCTTTGGCCTCGGCGCGGAAGGCCAGGCCGTCGGCGAAGTCTGCTTCAACACCGCCATGACCGGTTATGAGGAGATTCTCACCGATCCCTCCTATGCCGGCCAGCTCATCACCTTCACCTTTCCCCACATCGGCAATGTCGGCACCAACGACGAAGACATCGAAACGGTGAACATGGCGGCAACGCCGGGCGCGCGCGGCGTCATCCTGCGCAGCGCCATCACCGACCCGTCGAACTACCGCGCCAAGCGGCACCTCGATCTTTGGCTGAAGGCGCGCGGCATTATCGGCCTTTCCGGCATCGATACCCGCGCGCTGACCGCGCTGATCCGCGGCAAGGGCATGCCGAACGCCGTGATCGCCCATGCCAAGGACGGCCAGTTCGACCTGCACGGGCTGAAGGAAGAGGCCCGCGAGTGGCCCGGCCTCGAGGGCATGGACCTGGTGCCGATGGTCACCTCAGGCCAGCGCTTCGATTGGGACGAAACGCCGTGGGCGTGGGAAAAAGGGTTCGGGCGGCAGACCGAGCCCGAGTTCAACGTCGTCGCCATCGACTACGGCATCAAGCGCAACATTTTGCGGCTGCTCGCTGGCGTTGGCTGCAAGATCACCGTGGTGCCCGCGACCACCCCGGCCGAAGACATCCTGGCGATGAAGCCCGACGGCGTGTTTTTGTCGAACGGACCCGGCGATCCCGCCGAGACCGGCAAATACGCGGTGCCGGTGATCCAGAAGGTGATCAATTCGGGCACGCCGACCTTCGGCATTTGCCTCGGCCATCAGATGCTGGGCTTGGCGGTCGGCGCCAAGACCAGAAAGATGCATCAGGGCCATCACGGCGCCAATCATCCGGTCAGGGACGAGACCACCGGCAAGGTGGAAATCACCTCGATGAACCACGGCTTTGCCGTGGATCAGGCGACGCTGCCGAAGGGCGCGACCCAGACCCACGTGTCGTTGTTCGACGGCTCCAATTGCGGCATCTCGCTCGACGGCAAGCCGGTGTTCTCGGTGCAGTATCACCCGGAAGCTTCCCCCGGACCGCGCGACTCGCATTATCTGTTCAAACGGTTCGCCGATCTGATGCGGGCGAAGAAGAACGGGTAGCTATTGATCCGGCGTGCCCCGGATGCTGCGCAGCGCGCCGCGCTTTGCGGCGTGATGCGCTGCTGATCCGGGGCCCATCCTGCATCGCGCCCGTGGGTCCCGGCTCTGCGGAGCAGCGTTACACGCTGCGCCGCGTCCGGGACACGAGAGTTGCGAGTGCAGGCGCCGTTTAATATGATGATCATCATCAAAAACCGCCGCAGGAAATAATCCTCATGGACGACGCAACCGCCCCCAAAATCGAATACGGCGTGACGCCGACGGAAGTCATGGCCGCGATGGCGGGTATCGATTTCGTCCGCGCCATCTTCGACGGCAAATTGCCGGTGCCGCCGATCATGCAGAGCATCGAACCCTTCGATTCCACCGCCGAGCCCGGCGTGGTCGTGATGTACAGCACGCCCGGGTTCCGGCATTACAATCCGATCGGCTCGGTGCATGGCGGCTATGCCGCGACCTTGCTGGATTCGGCGATGGGGCTGGCCGTTCACAGTACGCTGCCGGCGGGATCCGGCTACACCACGCTCGAATTCAAGGTCTCCTTCATCAGGGGCATGACCAAGGATAGCGGTCCGGTTCGCACCGAAGGCTGCATCCTGAACGTCGGCCGCCGCGCGGCGACCGCCGAGGCACGTATTACCGATGCCAACGGCCGCCTGCTCGCCCACGCCACCACGACCTGTCTGGTTTTCGAGATTCCCAAAGCGTGATCGACGGGAACACGAGCCGCTGACAACAGTTGAATCCGCGCTTATTTCAACTGCGGAGAATTGCCATGCCAGTGGTCAGCGCCGACATTGAACCGCTCGCCTTCACGTTCGAGGACGACGGCCTCGTCCCGAACAATCCGATGCCGTTTCTGGTCTACAAGCAGGCGATATCAGTCGATAACGAACACCCCGAAAAAACCATCGAAGGACTGTTCGGCGCCAATGGCTGGGGCGAGATGTGGCGCAACGGCGTCTACGATTATCTGCACTACCACGCGACGGTCCATGAAGTTCTCGGCGTCGCGCGCGGCCATGCGCGGGTCCGGTTCGGCGGCGACGCCGGCAAGGAAATCGAGATCGCGGCGGGCGATGTCGCGATCCTGCCGGCCGGAACCGGACATCAATGCTTGTCGGCGAGTGAGGATTTCTGCGTGATCGGGGCTTATCCGCCCGGGGCCAAAATGCATGTCACGCTGCCGACGCTGGAAAATCACGCCAAGGCGTTGAAGACGATTCCGGCGGTCAAGCTGCCCAGGACCGACCCGGTGATGGGAGAAGACGGATCGCTGCTGAGATTGTGGAAGTCGTAGGGTGGGCTCCGCGAGCCCACCCTACTACCCAACACCTTCCCAACACCTTCCATCTTTACCTGACATCTTCGAATGGTGGGCACGCCGCAGATGCGCCTTTGCCCACCCTACGATTCATTCGGCAGATTGGGCTGCCAAGAGCCGAATTCTTAATTCCCAGCCGACGAACGGCTAAAGGTACGCCGTGTAGGAACTGATCCACACCAGGATGGACGCGAGAAGGCCGATAACGCCTGCGTTGTCGGCAAATGCGGTAGCGCTGCCGGACATTCCCAGACGAAGTGATTCACGGCTCATCCCGTCAGGTATCGATATCTCCGCCGGAAAGACTGTCGCGCCACCGAGCACGTTGGTGCGCGCGAGCGTTCCCGACACGGCCACCTGTCCTTGACCCACGCCCTTGGGAATCGCCGTAATTTTTGCGTGATAGATGCGTCCCGGGGCGTTATCGAAAACGATATCGACGGAAGCGCCGTCCTTGATGGTCTGAAAACCATTCTGCGAAAACATTCCGACGAGCGTGATCTCGTTCTCGACAATGAAGGACATCGCCGAGCGCGCCTGCAGCGCCCGGTCGCCGACCGACAATGTCACGAGCGTCACATAGCCATCGGCCGGTGCGCGAATGGCCGTCTGCGACAATTCCCAGCTGGCGTTATCAAGCTGCGCCTGAATCTGCGCGACTGTGGTGTTGACGCCGCCGATCTCGGAATCCAGCGCGAGTTTGGCGCTCTGCTGCGCCGCCTTGGCTACGTTTAGCTGCGCCAGCGCCGTCTCGTATTGATTCTGGCGGTCCTGCGCCTGGAATTGTGTGTTGGCATCTTCCGCCGCAAGCTTCTGAATGTCCCCGAGGCGTTTCGCGTTGAACGCGACCTGCGCGGTCAGACCGACGACATTCGCACTGGCCTGATCGTAATTCGATTTCAAGATCTCGGTCTGTTGCTTTGCAGCAGCGAGCGAGGCTTGCAACTGCGAGACCTTGTATTGAAAAGGCGCCGGGTCGATTTGAAACAGCACGTCGTTTGCCTTCACCGGCACGTTCGGCTTGACCGGAATTGCGACGATTTGCCCCGTCACATTCGGTGTCACTTCCACCACCCGACCGGTCACCGTGACGCGCCCCGACGGCGTGAGATAATTAAAAAGCGCGAGAAATGTTGCGAGAATAAAAACGCCGATAAGCACCGAGACCGTCCCGGACAACCAGCCCCATCGCACCAGTTTGAATTTTGAAAACACGAGCCAGAGCGCGACGATGTAAAGGCATAAAATAATGATCATGGCTGGTCCTCATTATCCACTCGTGCTAAGGTACTACCCCTGATAGAGGGCTGCGTATTACAGGTAGAGGCAGCCGAAGAGGCCCTTCGACAGTCAGCTTTAATAGCATCTATTTTTCCGACCTTGTTCGATTCTGCAAACGCCGTACGGCGTTTTATGCAGCGGGCGGTGCACGTTCTCTTGCAAGCAATACGCAACCTCTCGCGTCAGAGCGAGAATGCTTCCAAATCGTTCAGTCGATTTTTTGCAGAAGGAATGGATCTCAAGCGTATCATCAGAAGAGGAGTGTTCGACATGTTGCGAGGAGTTCTAACACTGACATTGTCACTCTTCCTTGGGGCGGCGGCTGCGCCCGCGGCGCTGGCCCAAAGCGCGGCGCCGGCAATCACCGAACAGGAGGCGCACGCTATCGCGGTGGACGCCTACGTTTATTTCTACTCCATCATGTCGATGGACGTGTCCCGAAAACAATTCACCAACGGCACCACCGATTTCAAAGGCCCGATGAACACGTTCGTCAACGTGCCCGAATACCCGCCGGCAAATTTCAAGGGCGTCGTACGCTCCAACTTCGATACGCTCTATTCCGTTTCCTGGCTGGACATGACCAAAGAGCCCGTCGTCATCAGCGCTCCGGATACTGATGGACGCTACTACCTGCTGCCGATGCTTGACATGTGGACCGATGTTTTTGCGTCGCCAGGCTGGCGAACGACGGGCACCAAGGCCGGGACTTTTCTGGTGACGCCCGCCGGCTGGAGGCCGGATCTGCGCGACAGGTTCGCCGATGAGTTCAAGCTTCCAAAGGATACCCAGCGGATCGATGCGCCGACGCCTTATGTCTGGGTTATCGGCCGTACCAAGACCGACGGCCCGCCGGACTATGATGCGGTTCATAAAATCCAGGCCGGCTACAAGGTCACCCTGCTTTCCGAATTTGGAAAGACGCCCAAGCCGATCGAAGTCAAAATCGACCCCAGCGTCGATATGAAGACGCCGCCAAAGGTCCAGGTCGATACCATGACGGCCGGTGTATATTTCGCCTATGCGGCAGAGTTGCTCAAGCTTCACCCGCCTCATGTCACCGATGAGCCGATCATCGCGCAGATGAGGAAAATCGGTATCGAGCCGGGTAAGAGCTTTGACATCGGCAAGCTCGATCCAGTCCTGCAAAGGGCGCTGGAAACCGCGCCGCAGGACGGGCAGAAGCTGATGGCTTGGAAAGTGCCGACGCTGGCGCGGGTCGCCAATGGCTGGTCGATGAACACCGATACGATGGGTGTTTACGGCAACTACTATTTGAAGCGGGCTATCGTCTCGCAGGTGGGACTTGGTGCGAATTTGCCCGAGGACGCCATTTATCCCCTCAATCTCGCCGACGAATCCGGCAAGCCGCTGGATGGTGCGCACAAGTACACCATCACGTTTGAGAAAGGCGCTGCCCCGCCGGTCAATGCTTTCTGGTCGATCACGCTTTACGATCAGGAAGGATTCCAGGTCGGCAACGCCCTGAACCGCTTCGCCGTCAGCAGTTGGATGCCGTTCAAGAACAACGCGGACGGTTCGCTCGATCTTTACTTCCAGAACGAGAGTCCGGGCAAGGACAAGGAAGCCAACTGGCTTCCCGCGCCAAAGGGATCCTTCAATCTGACCATGCGCCTCTACGCTCCGAAGTCCGAGGCGCTGACCGGAAAATGGAATCCCCCGCCCATCGTGAAGACGCCGGAAACGGTGGGCCTGTCGGCTCAGTAAAAATTAACCGGAGCGCCGGCGCTTCGGCGCCGGCGCCGTCTCGATCATTCGCTCGGTAGAGCGATCTGTGAAGAGAAGGCCGCTTTAGCCGCCGCACTCAGATCAGAAAACCGACCCCACTCTAGCTGTATGAGGAGACGTCCAAATGCTGACGAAACGCGATCTTCTTCGTTCCGCTGCCTTGGCTGCGATCACCCCAAAGCCGAATGGCCCGGCATCATCGAGGCCAAGGCCATCGCCGAGGAAGGATTCATCTATGGGCTGCCCATCGTGATGAATTACGCTGTCATGTACGAGTATTCCGTCGACAAGAACTCGGGGCAATACAAGGCGCCATTCAACCAGATCAAAAACGAGGCGCGTGTCTATACGTACAAAGATACGGCCGTCATAACTCCCAACAGCGACACGCCGTATTCGCTGCTATGGCTCGATCTGCGCGCCGAACCGGTTGTTCTTTCAGTGCCGGCTGTGGAGAAGACGCGCTATTACTCCGTGATGCTGTGCGACGGCAACACGTTCAATTACGGTTACATCGGCAGCCGCGCGACCGGCAGCGAGGCTGGTGACTACATGGTCGTTGGGCCTAACTGGCAGGGTGCCACACCGCCCGGCATCAAGAAGGTATTCCAGTCCACGACGCAGTTTTCTGCCGCTGCCTACCGCACGCAGCTTTTCAATGCGGCAGACATGCCGAATGTTGAGAAGGTACAGGCCGGCTACAAGGTGCAGGCGCTTTCCGCCTATCTGAAACAGCCGGCGACGACTGCCGCGGCGGCCATCGACTTTCCAAAAATCGACAAGGAGCTCGTGAAGAAAAACTTCTTCGAGTATCTCGACTTCGCACTGCAATTCGCACCGCCGGGGCCGGAAGAACGCGTCATTCGCGAGAAGCTTGCCCGCATCGGCGTCGGCCCGGGCAAGACCTTCGACTTCAAGGATCTTCCGCTGGAGCACAAGCTTGAAATCGGGCTGGGCATGAAGGACGGCGGCGAGAAGGTTGAAAAGTATCTTGCTAGCGGACAGAAAGACGTAAATGGATGGAAAATCGGATCGCTGTTCGGAGACCGTCAATTCTACAGCGGCGACTGGCTGAAACGCGCTGCCGCCGCCAAGGGTGGCATCTATGGCAACGACGCCGTCGAGGCCGTCTATCCAATGACGAAGGCTCTCGCCAGTGGCGAGCCGCTCGACGGCAGCAAGAACAATTACTCGCTCACGTTCCCGGCCGGCCAGTTCCCGCCGGTGAACGCGTTCTGGTCGGTCACCATGTACGACGGCAAGACACAATTGCTGATCGAGAATCCGATCAACCGATATCTGATCAATTCGCCGATGTTGCCGGGCATGAAGATGAACCCGGACGGTTCGCTGACGCTCTACATCCAGAACAAATCACCGGGGGCAGATAAGGAATCCAATTGGCTTCCCGCTCCGAACGGGGACATCTATCTCGTGATGCGGTTGTACTGGCCGAAGACCGAGCCACCGTCGATCTTGCCCCCGGGCAATGGCACCTGGAAGCCGCCAGCGATCGCAGTGGCGGTGTAGCGTCGCGCCAGCCGCGATTGCTGTTGTCATTGCGCGCGAGAAAGGGCTTCCAATGAAACTTTCGCTTGCAGTTGCCACCACCGCGGCACTTTTGCTTTTGCTTGTGCTCGAGCCTGCTCGTGCCGCTGCCATTTATCCGATATCGCCGTGTCGTGTGTATGTTGACACCGACTACACCGGGATGGCCGCGCAATGCGGGGCGGTCGTGCGCTGGCACTCGCGCAGATTATTCGTGCAGGCGTCAAGAAGGCCGCAGTATTACCGCGGTCCTTAGGTCGGGTTCGATGAGCGAGTTTGATTACCACGGCTGACGACGATGGGGGAGCGTTGACTGCAAGATTGCCCGAGACCTCAAAACCAACCAGAAGGATACTGCCATGCGAGCCCAAATCGCACATCCGGCGATACTCGTTGCGTCCTTGTTAGGTTCGACACCGATGGCCACTGCACAAACCGGCGAGTTCGCCGTTCAGGTCCCAGGCCCGATCGTTCACGACGCTTGGGAGCTTCAAGATCAATTTCAAAATGCCCGATCCGGAGCACCCGTCAAATCGGTGAACCGCAGGACTCGAAGCTACGACGGGTGGAATTCTGCCAAGCCAGCAACCGGAGGCGTCACAACGGCCAAGGGAGCTAAAGGCGAACGGTAAGAGCCCGCTGAGATGATTGGCCAACAAGGGGCATGGTGGACCTGGAATCAGGGTTGGCCTGCGAGAATTCCACGGCCTGAAGGGGGCAGCTATTGCCCTTTGCTCATCTGGAGGCATGTCAACAAGCTGACGTAACTCGGTGTGCCACCAATGCTTTCTTGCGAACTGCAGTTCGCTCTGTTTTGCGCAGAGAATTTGGACCATTGGCTCCCGAGCTGCTGCCGCGCCTGCTGTTCATCTCGTATGCAGCTCTTGGTAGACTGATCGACGGAGAGTCCGGCGGTAGCGGCCATGTCGAGTTTGCAACTCCGTGCAATATCGAACTTCGGCACTCTGTCAGCCACTGCAACGATCAATTGCGAGTTCAAAATTATCATCGAAATTGAGATAGGCATCTATCGGCTCCTATCGTGTTGACTCGCCCCCATCGGCAAAAGGTCTTCATTCAGAGCGTAGGCTGGGCAAAAGACCGCCTGGCGCCCTGCCCTATTGAGCGAACTACCAGGGTGGGCGCTCCGCTCGGCCCACCCTGCTCGGCATCCCTACGCTTCGTTGCTGCCTTCCTGGCGGCTGGCTTCGAACAGGAACCAGGTGCGGCGCTCGGTCTCGTCGATGAAGGTCTCGAGCAAACCGGCGGTGCCGGAATCCTCGTGCTCGTCGGCGAGCTTGTGCGCCTTGCGCATCGCGGCGGCCATGTGCTTGTTGTCTTCCATCAACTCGCGCAGCATTTCGCGCGGCGGCACGTAACTCTCATCATTGTCCTTGATGGTCTGCAGTTTCCCGATCTGTCCGATCGATCGCATCCGACTGCTCGTCGAGCATCAGATGATAATCGCGGAAATGCCGGCCGCTGGCGTGCCAATGAAAGTTCTTGGTCTTCAGATAGAGCGCGAAGGCGTCAGCCAGCAGCGTGTTGAGCGCCGCCGAAATCTTGTCCACCGCAGCCTGCGGCAGATCGGTCGGCGTGTCGAGATCGGGAGAGACTTTGTCGGACTTGGCTTTGCTCACGATGAACCTTCCTGTTAGGAAACCGGACGTTGACGGCAATGGACACGGGTAGCCGGACGATCTAACGCATCATAACCTACCGGGTTCCGCTGCCGGAACCTCCTTTTTGGCCGGACACCTTTGCGATGGACGACTGGATCGATTATTACGATTCCACCCATACGATTTACGCGAGCAAGCTGCATCGCGACCTGCATTTCCAGATCATCGCCAAGGATATCATCGGCTACATTGCCTCCACTGAGGCCGTCGTGCTCGACTACGCCTGTGGCGAAGCTTTGTCGGCGGCGCGGGTGGCGGAGGCCTGCGCAAAACTGTTCCTGGCCGAGCCGGCACCGGGCGTGCGCGGCCGGCTGATCGCGCGTTTTGCCCCGAACACGAAAATCAGGGTGCGTTCGCTGGATGACCTGCGAAACATGGAGGAAAAGTCCATCGATCTCGCGGTCATGAACTCGGTCGCCCAATATATGACGCCGCAAGAACTGGATTCCGCATTCGCGGTGACCCGGCGGCTGTTGAAACCCAGCGGCCGGCTGGTTGTGGGCGATATCATGCGTCCGGAGGTCGGCATGGGCAGGGACGTGATCGCCCTGCTGCACTTCGCGCAGACCCACGGCTTCCTGAAAGACGCCCTGGTCGGACTGATCTCAACCGCGCTGTCGGAATATCGGCTGCTGCGCTCGCGGGTCGGCCTGCAGCGTTACAGCGAAACCGAGATGGTGGCGAAGCTCGCCGCGGCCGGATTTACCGCCACCCGCACCCTTGCCAATATCGGGCACAATCCGTGGCGGATGACGTTCATCGCGCGGCACGCCTTCTGATTTTCCAACCGGCGATTAGGGTTAATTGACGGGAAGCGTGGCTCACCGCGGCGTGATCGGCCATGATCGGGGTGGCCCGGTGGCGGAAAGTATCCACGCGAGAGCAGTGCATCGCTCTATATCCTGGTTCAAATCCAGGCCGGGCCTCCAGCCTTCGCTGCGCCGAAGCTTCGGCTCGGCAAGCCGCTTTCCGATCAAGGCTGCCCCGCCGTAGCTCGAAGAGCGAAAGCGGGCCATGGCTTCAAACGCCCTAGAGCCTTTCCGTTTCGATAGAATCGAAACGGGCTCTAGATTCTTGATTTGACGCGTTTTCTTGACACGAACCGGTCTCCACTTCGCTGGAAAACGCTCTAAATTGCCGGTTGATGGCGCTTCTAAGGGCCTTTCGCGGTTGCGGAATCTGGTCTAAAGACCACCCGCGCGCGAGGTTGATCCCAAGCGCCGGGTTTGAGGGACGCGCGGCAGGCGCGCCCTTTTTTTGTGCCCAATTCCCTTTTCCGCGAGACTTGATGCCCAAAAGAACCGATCTTTCCACCATCCTGATCATCGGCGCCGGCCCCATCGTGATCGGGCAGGCCTGCGAATTCGATTATTCCGGCACCCAGGCGGTCAAGACGCTGAAGGAAGAGGGTTTTCGCATCGTCCTGGTCAATTCCAATCCGGCGACGATCATGACCGATCCGGAGTTGGCGGATGCGACCTATATCGAGCCGATCACGCCTGAAATCGTCGCCAAGATCATCGAAAAGGAACGTTACGTCGTTGCCGGCGGGTTTGCGCTGCTGCCGACCATGGGCGGACAGACCGCGCTGAACTGCGCGCTGTCGCTGCGCCGGCAGGGCACGCTCGCCAAATTCGACGTCGAGATGATCGGCGCCACCGCCGACGCCATCGACAAGGCCGAGGATCGCGGCCGTTTCCGCGAGGCCATGACCCGGATCGGGCTGGAAACGCCGCGCTCGCTGCAGATCAAGAACCTGCCCGACGCGCTGCGCGCGCTCGATGAGATCGGCCTGCCCGCGATCATCCGGCCGTCCTTCACCATGGGCGGCACCGGCGGCGGCATCGCCTACACCAAACATGAATTCATCGAGATCGTCGAGCGCGGTATCGACGCCTCCCCCACCGACGAGGTCCTGATCGAGGAATCGGTGCTGGGGTGGAAAGAATTCGAGATGGAGGTGGTGCGCGACAAAAAAGACAATTGCATCATCATCTGTTCGATCGAGAACCTCGATCCGATGGGCGTGCATACCGGCGATTCCATCACGGTCGCGCCGGCGCTGACCCTGACCGACAAGGAATACCAGATCATGCGCGACGCCTCGCTGGCGGTGCTGCGCGAGATCGGGGTCGAGACCGGCGGCTCCAACGTGCAGTTCGGCGTCAATCCGGCCGACGGCCGCATGGTCGTGATCGAGATGAATCCGCGGGTATCGCGGTCGTCCGCGCTCGCGTCAAAGGCCACCGGCTTTCCAATCGCAAAAGTCGCCGCCAAGCTGGCGGTCGGCTACACCCTCGACGAGATCGCCAACGACATCACCGGCGGCGCCACCCCCGCCTCGTTCGAACCGACCATCGACTACGTCGTCACCAAGATCCCTCGCTTTGCGTTCGAGAAATTTCCCGGCGCCTCGACCACGCTGACCACCTCGATGAAGTCGGTCGGCGAAGTGATGGCGATCGGCCGCACCTTTCAGGAAAGCCTGCAGAAAGCCTTGCGCGGCCTCGAGACCGGGTTGACCGGACTCGACGAAATCGAAATCGAGGGCCTCGGCCGCAGCGACGACAAGAACGCGATCCGTGCCGCATTGGGCACGCCGACGCCGGATCGGCTGTTGCAGGTAGCCCAAGCGATGCGGCTCGGCTGGAGCAATGACGAGATCTTCACCTCCTGCAAGATCGACCCGTGGTTTCTGGCTGAAATGCGCGGCATCGTCGAAATGGAATCCAAGATCAAGAAAAGTGGCCTGCCCGGCAACGCATTCGGGATGCGGACGTTGAAGGCGATGGGCTTTTCCGATGCGCGGCTTGCGGTCCTGACCAAAACCACCGAGGCCGAAGTGACGGCACAGCGCCGCGCGCTCGGGGTTCGGCCGGTGTTCAAGCGCATCGACACCTGTGCCGCCGAGTTCGCCTCGCCCACCGCCTACATGTATTCGACCTATGAAGCGCCATTCGCCGGCGCGCTCGCCGACGAGAGCGCCCCCTCCGACAAGGACAAGGTGATTATTCTCGGCGGCGGTCCCAACCGGATCGGGCAAGGCATCGAGTTCGACTATTGCTGCTGCCATGCCTGCTTTGCACTGCACGACGCCGGCTATGAAACCATCATGATCAACTGCAATCCGGAGACGGTATCGACCGACTACGATACCGCCGACCGGCTTTATTTCGAGCCCCTGACATCGGAGGACGTGCTCGAAATCATCGCCACCGAGCGCCAGAACGGCACCTTGCACGGCGTGATCGTGCAGTTCGGCGGTCAGACGCCGCTGAAACTCGCCCACGCGCTGGAGGCGGCCGATGTGCCGATCCTCGGCACCTCGCCCGACGCCATCGATCTGGCCGAAGACCGCGACCGCTTCAAGCGCGTGCTCGACAAGCTGCGCTTGAAGCAGCCGAAAAACGGTATCGCCTATTCGGTCGAACAGGCGCGGCTGGTGGCCGCCGATCTCGGGCTGCCGCTGGTGGTGCGTCCGTCCTATGTGCTCGGCGGCCGCGCGATGCAGATCATCCGCGAGGAAACCCAGCTCGGCGATTACCTGCTCGGCACCTTGCCGGAGCTGGTGCCGGGCGACGTCAAGGCGCGTTATCCGAACGACAAGACCGGCCAGATCAACACCGTGCTCGGCACCAATCCGCTGCTGTTCGACCGTTATCTGTCCGACGCCATCGAGATCGATGTCGACTGCCTGTGCGACGGCAAGGACACCTTCATCGTCGGCATCATGGAGCACATCGAGGAAGCCGGCATTCACTCCGGCGATTCCGCCTGCTCGCTGCCGCCGCATTCGCTCGACGCCCAGATGATCG
>WNFA01000997.1_pt1 | contig 22961 bp, 19 predicted proteins | sample 5400481 | NCBI WGS metagenome assembly WNFA01 (sample SAMN13153340, study PRJNA577476) | soil metagenome | isolation source: 120 cm saprolite under Douglas fir tree site 2 hole 1 replicate 2 | place: USA:California | collected 2015-04-18 | reverse complement strand
ACTTTCGCCGCGCCGGACACGAAGCCGTTGACTGGATTGCCCAATATCTTTCCGGACTCGGCGACCGGCCCGTGCTGGCCCAGACCAAGCCGGGTGAACTGTTTGACGCGCTGCCAGTATCGGCGCCGGAGCAGGGTGAATCCTTTGCGTCCATCATGCGCGACTTTGACTCCCTGGTGATGCCCGCAGTAACGCAGTGGAACCATCCCCGCTTCTTTGCCTATTTCGCTTGCACTGGATCAACTCCGGCGATTCTGGGTGAGATGCTGGCTGCCGCGCTCAACACCAATGGCCTGCACTGGAAGACCTCGCCCGCCGTGGCCGAACTGGAGCAGAAAACCCTGGACTGGCTGCGGCAATGGCTTAGATTATCCGACGAATGGTTTGGCATCGTCTATGACACCGCTTCCACCAGCAGCATGCACGCCATCGTATGCGCGCGAGAGATGGTTGCACCGGAAGCGCGTGCCCAGGGCAGCCATGGCGACCTTGTGCTCTACACGTCAGACCAGGCGCATTCGTCCATTGAGAAGGGCGCCATCGCCGTGGGCATTGGGCAGAACAACGTGCGCAAGGTGCCGAGCGATGCGGAGTTTCGCATGCGCGCCGACGCCCTGGCGCAGATGGTCGCCGCTGACAAAGCGGCAGGCAAGCGGCCGTTCTGTGTAGTGGCGACGGTCGGCACCACCTCCACCACCAGCATTGACCCCGTTCCCGCAATCGCCGATATTGCCGAGCGCAATGGCATGTGGCTGCATGTTGATTGCGCTTATGCGGGCTGTGTGGCCATGCTGCCGGAGCATAAAGACATTCTCGCCGGAGCTGAGCGCGCGCATTCGCTCGTTTATAACGCGCACAAATGGCTGCTCACGCCCATTGATCTCAGCGCGTTTTATACGCGCCGTCCGGACATTCTGCGCCGGGCCTTTTCACTCACGCCGGAATATCTCAAAACACAGGATGACCCGCGCGCCCACAACCTGATGGACTATGGCGTTCCGCTCGGCCATCGCTTTCGCGCCTTGAAGCTGTGGTTCGTGTTGCGATACTTCGGCCGCGAACGCATTGAAGCCATGCTGCGGCAGCAGATTGAGTGGGCACAGAAGCTGGCCAAACTCATCGCCGCCGACCCGCGATTTGAAGTGGTAGCGCCGGTTCCCTTTTCCGTGGTGTGCTTCCGCTTCCGCGGCCGCGGCGACCAGCGGGATGACGCTCAGCGAATTGACGAACAAAACAAAAACATCATGGACCGCGTGAACGAATCAGGCCGCGTCTTTATTTCCAGCACAGTGCTCAACGGCAAACATGTGATCCGTCTGGCCATCGGCAACCTTGCGACCACGTGGGATGACGTGCAGGAAGCGTGGGATCTGGTCAAAAAAGCGGCCGGGGATCTTACCACTGATTATCACAGATGACACTGATCGGAAAAACCTACCGCGGATCAACGCGGATTAACGCGGATTGAAATTACTGCGAAAAACAAATTTGCTATGCGATAATGCCGCTGCGGACACCAGAGACAATGCACATTGACTACACGATTTCTGAAAAGGACTTCGCCTCAGCACAGGGGCTGGCGATTAAGCAAATGAAACCGTTGGGGGGCCGATTGATCCTTCAATGGCTGCCGACTTTTGGCCTACTGCTGCTGGGATTTGTTCTCTATACCGGCTTCAAGCAGGGATTTTCGACATCGCTGGCCCCGGGCCTTTTCGTTCCGCTTTTCTTCCTGTCGCTTTGGTTTACCACGAAGCAGACCATTCGCAAGTCGTACGCGAAGTCAACCAACATGCACGGGCAGCTCATTTTAGACATTGACGATGACGGACTGCACTTTCAGGGGCCAACTTTTAATTCTCAGGTGACATGGAATCATTATTCTCGGTTTTGCGAAGACAAAGACTCGTTCGTGATCTTTCAAAATCCCTCGATCTTCAACATCATTCCCAAGCGCTGTCTCTCGGAAGAACAAACCCCTGTCCTCCGAGAGCTCTTCACACGTCACATAGTCAAGAACTGAGTTCTTCATCTAATGCAAAACGGCCGACAGCGTTCACTGCCGGCCGTTTGAGATTTCAGTTGCGATTAGCGATGGCCGCGTGATTCACCGCCACGCGATCCACCTCCGCGTGATTCACCGCCGCGCGATCCACCTCCGCGAGACATCCCACCACCTCCGCGAGACATGCCACCACCTCCGCCGTGGTAGGCGCGACCTCCATCATCACCACCTCTAAAGCCGCGACCGCCGTCGAAACCGCGGCCGCCGCCTTCACCACCTCTGAAGCCACGCGGGCCGCCGTTGAAGCCGCGATCGTCACCTCTGAAGCCCCGGTCGCCGCCGCGGAATCTCTCGCCACGGAAGCGTTCGTCGCGGAACCGGTCGCCATCGCGGAAGCTACGGAACCCTTCACCACGGAAGCGGTCATCATCATGGAAACGACGGAAGCCACCATCGTGATCGTGGAAACGGCGGAAGTCATCGTCTCGGAAGCCTTCCCCGCGGAAGCCGCGGAACCCTTCATGGAAGCCGAAGCCACGGTTGAAATAATACGGGCGATAGAACCCAGGATGCGTGTAATAAAAGTTGTACCAGGGACCGGCACCGATAAACACGCCGTCCACGAACCAGTCAGAGGCGTAGTAACCGTAAGGGGTGCATCCAAAAGGATAACTTGGATAAAAACCATAGGGGCAAACCGGCGGAGCGTTGTAAACGCCGTAGCTCGGGCCAATTTGCACGCCGATAGAAACCTGCGCCTGTGAATACGCCATCGGCAGAACCAGTAAAGCCAGCAAAGCGAGATACTTTATATATCGCATATTTGAGTTCCTCTTCAAAACACCGGACGAGAACACCGGACGCGCTAGAAACTTGGATTCTGTAAACCAGTGCTGCGGTTCCTACTTAGTACCAAAACCAAAATGGACAACTTAGTTGTGGCTGACTCTGGACTCCAACCAATCTTTGCCGAATGTTAACTTATCTTTACATTCCCCTTCGTTACCCACCACTGAAGCGCTGCGAAACGATTTGCCGGAAACAGGGACACAGCGCAAAGCACTTCGAGCGCGGCAGCGGCTAAAGCCGGAGCTGGCTACGATCTTTCGGCACGACTGAAGCTCGTGCCCTGATACGAATCTGTACGCTTAATCTGGCAACCGAATCGAAGCAAACAAACTGTGCTGCAGTCGTTTTTGATCCGCGTGCATCCGCGTTAATCCGCGGTAAGGTTTTTTCTGATCACTGTTTTCAGTGCTTATCAGTGGTAAGAGAAATCACCGGCAGTTTAGCGGCTTCCCACGCGGCAAGGCCGCCGGCCATCTCGATCAGGTTGGTGATTCCCGATTGATGCAGGATACTGGCAGCTATAGACGACCGGTAACCGCCCGCGCAATGCACGGCAATGCGGCGGTCGCGCGGGATTTCCGTAATGCGTTCCTGTAGATGATTGAGCGGAATGTTCACGCTGCGATCAATATGTCGCGTGGCCCACTCGCGTGGGTTTCTTACGTCAACCAGCAGCGGTGGTTCGGCTCCGGCGAGTTCGTCAGCCACCATCAAGGCACTCACGCGCTGTGTCTGGCGCACCAGGTCCGGCCGGCTGACCAGCGCTTCCATGCCGCCTTTGAGATAGCCTTTCACGTGATCAAAACCGATGCGGCCCAGGCGCAGCGCGGCTTCCTGCTCGCGACCCGGCTCGGCGATGATCACGATTGGCATGGCGTTGTCGAGGACCGTGCCTGCCCACGTGGCATACTGGCCACCCAGGCCGATGTTGATGCTGCCGGCGAGATGGTCAGTGGCAAATTCAGAGGCCTCGCGAACGTCAAGAAGCTGAGCGCCGGCATTCGCAATCCGCAACACCTCATCCAGTTCCAGCGGCTGCAGGACCTGTTCGAGATTCTTATCGAGCGACGTGCGTTCGCGGGTGTTCAGAATTGCGTCATAGGTAAAGTAGGCCGGGGCGTCGGGCTGGTCTGCGGTCACCAGGCGGACGAATTCCTGTTTCGTCATCGGCTGCAGCGCGTAGTTCATTCGCCGTTGCGCCTCCAGAGTGGAAACCGTATCAGAAGAAAGATTCTTTCCACATAGAGAACCGGAGCCGTGCGCGGGATAGACCAGCGTTTCACCCGGAAGCGGCAGGAGCTTGTCATGAAGCGAGTCGTAAAGGTGGGCGCCGAGGTCCTCAGCGCTCCAGCCGAGCGATGCGCGCAGATCCGGGCGGCCAACGTCACCGATGAATAGCGTATCGCCCGTCAGTACCGCATAGGGCTTTCCCGGGTCCTTCTGCGGATCGAATACCAGGATTGAGATTGACTCAATGGTATGGCCGGGTGTTTCCAGCACTTGCATAAGCATTCCCGGGAAGCGAAGAGTATCGCCGTCTTTCATGGGGACAAAATCGTATTCTGCCTGAGCGCGGGACCCAAGATGGATTTTGGCGCCGCAACGGTCGCGCAATTCCAGGTGGCCGGCGACAAAGTCGGCATGAAAATGGCTAAGGAAGACGTGGCGGATTTTCAGGCCGAAGTTTTCTGCGTCCGCCAGGTACTGCTGGATGTCGCGTTGAGGGTCAACGATGACGGCAGTGGAACTTTCTTCGTCCCCCAAAAGATACGAGGCGTGGGCGAGGCAGCCCAGGTAATACTGTTTCAAAATCATAGAGCTTCTCCAGTTCAGACAAGCGTTCTGAAACGGGACCCGGAATGGTGTTGATACGTCAAGCATACAGTGAACTCTGAAGAGGTGCGATGGTAACACCTCTTATGTGATTGGGAGAGGCCGTACATGTCCCACGGTGCTTAGACGGGTGCGAGAAATCCCAGCATAATCTGGGTTGATAGTACGTGAATAGTTGTAACGGAGAAATGATTAGATGAAACTGATTCGAATGGGCCTTATGGCTTTCCTGGCGCTGGCACTCAGCGCAGCGGTACCGGCAGTGGCGCAGCATGATCATGACGGCGATTCAAAGCATGATCGCGATCGCGATGATGATCACGATGGACCGGGAAAACACGGCCGGGGCCACGCCTACGGACATGAAAAACATGAAGACCGGGACTGGCATCATGAGCGCGATGAGCATTACGCTCGCTATGAAGAACATGAAGGACACCACCACAGGCGCATTCCAGAAGAACATTTCCGCGCGCACTTTGGCCGCGAGCACAGATTCGTGATCGTGCGTCCTGTAATCGTTGCCGGGCACCCGCGCTTTCAGTATGACGGCTACTGGTTTGTGATCGGTCGACCACTGCCGCGCGGCTGGCGTTACAGCGATGAAATGTATGTTGACTACGTGGACGACAATTACTACGTCTGCAGCCCGGCACATCCGGGCGTTCGGGTTTCGATCGATATTATGTAAGCTCGTAGAATCCGCTCTATCATTAAAAATCCCATTGTTCCTAGCCTGTCCGGGAGAGGAATGATGGGATTTTGCATTTAGGGTTGAGAGTGTCGCCAGGACGCGGCCACAGCCTTATGACCGCTGCCATCTTAAGAAACCGACTTCTGGAAACCGACCCCTGGAAACCGACCCCTGGAAACCGATTGCTGGAAACTGCCTGACCAGAAAAACGCGCATAATAGACGATCATGCCTTGACGGATAAAGTCCTGGCCTACGAAGGTATTTTCATATGTTCCGCAGAATCGTCGCCCTGATCGCTTTGCTCACGCTGGTGCACCCATATGCGTCCGCCTTTGACACCTTTTGGCATTCTGAAGCTGCACGCAAAGTGGGCGAAGAATTCGGCTTCAGTGAAGATTCCCGCAAGATCATGCAGCTGGGAAATTTTTCGCCAGACTTCTTTGGTCCCGTTTCGGATTTTGCCTCCGAACATCTTCCTGATAAGACCTTGCAGGCCCTGAGCCAGTACGGAAACAATAACCAGGAAAGCCGCGCTTCCGCCATCTTTCTTCATTTCGACAATCTGAACAGTGAGCTGGATAGCAACGCTAAATTCGATTACATCTTTCAGCAGCTCCTGCAAAACACCCAGAGCACACTGGCAGGTTACTTCAAAAAGACGGATGCGGACGAGCGCACACGCAAAGTTCTTGTGCTGATCGCGCTGGGAGCTTCACTGCATGCCGTTCAGGATTTCTATAGCCACTCTGACTGGATCCATCACGACTTCACTACAACAGACGCAAAGCTGGTTCCCCTGCCCGGTGGCGGATCGCGCGCTCCTACCTGGTTTGAGTTTCGCGCCAAGTCGCCTAACGTGGCCAAATGGCCCTTCCAGGTGCTGACGGGGCTCTACCCGCCGGTGGCCGGCGTGGGTCCGACGCATACGCACATGAACCATGACAACTCGCGCCTGATCTATAAAGAGTATGAAACGGCAGGCGCGCCGGTGCTGGAGGAAGCCAGGTACCACGTCTCCGGCAACGTTCCCGCGCATGAGAATGATGCCGCGGCGATCACCGCACACCAGCAATTTGCTTTCAACACCGCCGTTGCTGCCAGCGTTGAGTGGGTCAGGAAAGTGGAAGAGAACGCGGACGCAAAAGCGGCCATCGATTTTGCAAAGTCCTGGAACCTCAAACTGAAGGATCCCAAACTAGCGAAGGAACTTGAGGCAGGGCTGGCCACGCAGTTAGCGCTTTCCTGCGCCGCCGGAAAATGGGACGGCGAAGATCCTCCCGCAGAACGTGGCGTGCTCTGCAAGACCGTGCTCGACCAGAGTATTGGTGCGGCTTCCGCGAAAAGCGCGTCTAACATCGAATCCATTTTAGTTGGCGTGGTGACGCGGGCTGCTTTTCCGCTGGCACTGAAGTACACCGGAAAATTCTGGGATGTCCACCGTCAGTATCACATCCTGGACAGCCTCGCCCAGAACATCGGCTCACCGTCGCGACATTATGTGCTGAGCAAACCGTAGGCGAAGCACAGCCTCGCGGCTGTCCCACACGAGTATGTCAGCTCCAAAGACTCGAGTGCGAGTAGGGATCCCTCGTTGCACTCGGGATAAAGGCCGAAGCACAAGACAAAGGCAAACACAAGAACACAATCAATACTTCCACGATCCATCCGCGCCCGCAGGCGAGTGCTGGCGGATGTAGTCGGCCATCACGGTAATAAGTTCCGCCTGGTTCAGCGGACTCCAGCCATGCCCTTTCATGGGCCGACCGTATTCAAACGATCCGCCGTAGGCAGGATTGCGCACGCCGCGAAGAAAATCTTCCAGGCGGTACACCGCCAGGTTGAGATAGAAGTTGTCCATGTCACCACAGTAGATGTGAAGCTTACCCACCAACTGTGGACCGATCTTCGGCCAATTCTGCTCCAGGTAGTAGCGCAGATCATACCCGTGGTCGCGCATGTAGAGCGCAACCTGCGGATCGATGCGTCCGCTTTGCTTGTCCCATAGCGGCCTGGGATATCCGTCAAAACCAACGGGGCCGTAAACAGCTTCCCAGGCTTCAAATTGTTGGCCGGACCGTCCATGACTGCCGAGCACATCTTCAAGCTGGCTCATCTGCCGCATGGTGACATCCACCTGACCTTCGGCGGTGCGCTCCATCGGACGCTCCGGGATCGGCGGATCATAGCCCGGCGCAAGAAAGGCATTCACGTCATTGTAGGCATCCACCATCATGTAGCGGTTAAAGTCCACGGGATCTGGATAGAAGGTCCATGTGCCGCCAAAGAATTCCGGATGGTAGACCTGAAGCGCCAGCGATTCCCAACCCCCGGTTGAGCCTCCGGTGAGCAGGCGCGCATACGGCTGCTGAATGATGCGGAAATGCGACTCAATGTACGGGATCAACTCCTTCATGATCGCGTCACCATAAGGGCCATTGTTGGCTGAGTTCACGGCGTAGGAATCATCAAAGTAAATGGTGGGATGCTGGAAGGTAACGGCGACCATGCGCGGGAAATTAGGCGAACTCCAGCGCTTGTAGAGCGAGTAACCAGAGATGCGCCCTTCACGGTGCTGCTCATCAGCGGGTGAGCTTTCCGTGCTGAAGCCCAGCGGCGGATTCAAACTGAAATGCCCCTGCTGGTAGATCACGGGGAAATGCGCGTCAGGATGCTGGTCATAGCCTTCGGGCAGAAGCACGGTTGCGCCCAGGTAAATTGGCTGTCCCCAGAATGCGGTGAGCAGCTTGCTCTGGATCTTGATGTGCTTTACGTAGAGCGTGTCCGCCGGTAGCTGCGCCGCAGGAATGATGGAGCTGAGGTTGAGCTGGATCTCATAACCGCCTACAGGATCAAGATGGAAACGCCTCACTTCGCTATACAGGTTGCCGGGAGACTTGTTGAACTGCTGACCTTCCCATTGATCGTTGTGCGCCCATATTACATGGCCGTCGGCACGAGAGAAGCGCGTGTAAACGTTCATCAGGGCCTGAACGTAATAATCGCCGGCAGGAAGCTCACGCACGGATCTAAGTGGAAATCCCAGAGCGAGAGAGTCGATAGTCACGGATTGTCCGCGGCCAAGCTCGGCCACATCGCGGCTAATCAACTCGGCGTGCGACCGCCAGTTCCCGGCCTGCAATCGCGGTTCGGGACTATCCGTCCTGGAGATGACGATGAAAACGCGCCCCGTAACCGGCTGCGGTCCGGTGGCAAGCGTGATCTTGAACCGGGTATCAGCGGCGTGCGCGGGCGATTGGAATAAAAATGAGATGAAGAGTGCGGCACAAAACGACTTCAGGAAGATTTTAGGAAGCGCCATTCATTGTCTCCGGGGAACGGATCAGGATAGAAGATTGGCGCAATAATTTCCAAGGCATTGCATGCAGCGGTCCCTACTTCGCCATGAGAAAAGAAAAGCCGTCATATTTGAAAACAACCTGCTTCCGGTGCGGAGTGGGCTTGATTTGCCCGCTGCGGACCTTGCGAAAAGCGGCGAGCATGCGTTGCAGGTCAGCCGGCTGAGAGGCCGGAACATTGTGTGACGGCAGCAGCAGCTTCAACCGCGGCGACAACGCGATCATCTTCTGCAATGACGCCTCGTACGCATTCAGGTCTGTCTCCGGACGATACAGGTAAATCATCCCGGCATAGTAGGTATCGCCGGTGAAGAGCAGACCGTGGACCTGATCCAGCAATGCGATTGAATCGGGTGTGTGCCCCGGCGTGGCGACCACCTTGAGCACGCGTCCGCCCAGATCAATGTTGTCTCCGCCGTGCAGCCAGTGCGTGATCTTGAATGGCCTGGTCGTATATGTCTTTGGGTCAAAGCCTGAGGGAAGCGGCCCGCAAAGCTGGTCTGGCTTGATCTCCGCCTGGGCGTCGTCACGCGAGCCTTTCGCGTTGGCCCGAGTAAACGCCGTGTCCATGGCATAAACGTCGTCAAACTGCCAATTGTCGCCCACATGATCATTGTGGGTATGAGAGTTCAGCACGCTCACCGGCAACGTCGTCAAACCCTGGACCAGCTTCTTCATGTCACTGATGCCCATGCCGGTATCAAACAGCAATGCGCGCTTGTTTCCGAGAATCAGGTATGAGATTACTTCTTCTGCCTGCATTGGCTCATAGATGGCGAGCACTCCCGGCCGCACGCTGTAGACCTGAAACCACGGATCACGCGTGGAGAGGCGAATCAGCTTCTTGTACTCAGGACGCGGAAGCTGTTTGCACCAATCCGGCTTCTGCGCCACGGCAGCATTCACTGCAACAAGACTGGTGAGAGCAATGGAAACAACGAGCGTGAGGTACCTGCGTATGCGAGGCTTCATGGGTGAATAGAGGATTGTACGCGAGAAGAGCGGAGAGGCGAGTGAGCTGCAAGCAAAACGGCATCCGTTGCCGGATGCCGTTGTTTCCACCTGAAGTGAAAAACTACTTTGGAGGTGTGTTGGGTGAAGGAGGACTGCTGGGCGCCGCGGCGGGGCGGGGTCCCTGCTGTTGCTGTTGCAACATTGCATCCAGCTTCTTCTTCTGATCGTCATTCATGATGCCGCGAGCTTTGGTGATGGTGGCTTCGCGCAGCACACGGATCTTCTGGATCTTGTCTTCGCGAGAGATAGAGTTGTCATTCACGAACGTCATGGCCTGCTGATGCTGGTCTTCCAGAATGTTCTTCAACTTGGCCTGCTGGTCAGTGTTGAGGTTCAGTTCCTGGGTCAACATCTTCACCTGATCGTCAATCGATGGGCGGCCGGGTTGCGGTGGCGCCTGCTCCGGCTGCGCGGATGGCGCTGATCCCGGCGTTCCTGGCTGTCCGGGCTGAGCACTGGGCGGCATGCCCGGCGTCTGGCTGGATGGCGACTGCGAAGATGGGTACTGCGAAGAAGGCGACTGCGTGGATGGTGATGATGGGGATGACGGAACCTGACTCGCCTGACCGGCGGACGCAGATCCTGGCGTCTGAAATGCAAATGCCCCAACCCCTGTAAGCAGAGTGCCGGTAAGCAGAATCTTGTTTGTAAACTTCATGGAAATGTGAGCTCCTCGTTATATGTCCAGTCCAATGTGTGATGCTCTTTTGTGAGGTCAAGCGGGAAAAATAACCAGAGACACTGTTTTTTTTAGAAGCAACTCGGGAACGAATGTGTAAGAACATTTTCGAATAAAAAAAGGCCTTCCGGAGATGCCGGAAAGCCGATTAGAGATAAAGATTGAGAACTGCCGTTGCTTACTGGCGGACGCGATCGTCTGTCTGAGGGGCTTTGCCATCCTTCTTATGGTCGTGCATCTCTTTTTGCCATTCATCCAGCTTCTTCTTCTGATCGTCATTCAGAATGGCCCTTACTTTTGCCATGGTTTCGTCATGTGCGCTGCGCATTTTGGCCATGCGGTCTTCGCGGGAGACGGATGATTGGTCATCCTTCATGCTTTCCATTTTCTTGTGCATGTCCTCCGCGATTTTTCTGACTTTGGGTTTCTGGTCGTCAGTGAGGCTGAGTTTTTCCGACATCATCTGGACCATCTCATCCACGCTGGGCATCTTGTGGGCCGTGCCCTGACCCTGACCTTGAGATTGTCCTTGACCATGGCCATGGCCTTCGTGAGTATCAGCGGGAGGCGTTTGCTGTGCGATGGCGGAACCCGCGAATGCGCAGATTGCCAGCAGTGCGAGTGTTCTGAGTTGTTTCATGCGAGATGATCTCCTTTAATGCACAACCAAGTGTTTCATATTTGAGCTCTCGCCACGCGGCGAAAATAGAATGGCCAGAACTGCCCCGCTCTGCCAATCAGAATACATAAGCGGGCGTTCTGGCCCTGATTTTCTGGAAGGTTTGTAATTTCGGCAGGCGCGCGGAAGCCTTGCAAGTTTGTTTACGACAGATCGTGTTCACAGCAGATCAGTGTTCACAGCAGATCAGTGCTTACAGCAGATCAATGCTTACAGCAGATCAGTTCGCATCCTCGCCCAACCCCAGTTTGCGCATGACCAGCAGAGTTGATTGCAGGCGCTTATAGTCGCCATCTCCCAGGGCAATGAAGCGAAACGGCTGCGAACCAGGCGCGGATTTCTGGGGACGAAGAAATTCCACCAGTCCGCTGACCGGGCCCAGAGTGGTATTCAGCTTTACCTCAGCAATGTTACCTTCGCGAATGGCAGCCGGCACCTGCGCCAATCCGCCCGTCATGGACAGTTTGTGCAGCACGGCCGAGAACAGACTGCCTTCGATATTGAACCGGACTTTTTCGTCATTTGGCACGCGCACCCGCGGGGAACGCTTACGGCTTTGAAATTGGGGAAAGAATGGCATGGCAGGATCATGCCATCGTTACTGTCTGCTTTGAAGGTTACCGAAGGCTTTGTGCCGATTCCTGAGGCCGATGCCGGGCCGCGTACGCCAGGGCAAAAATGGACGTGACCGTTTGAGTATTTCAGCAACTCGCACCCGCTACAATGAATTGGCATGCTGCTGCATCACATTGACAAACTTTTTCTGATCATCGATTTTCTTGGCGTGTTTGTCGGGGCACTGGGCGGCGCGCTCGGCGCTGTGCGTGACACGCGTTATAAATATGACCTGGTGGGTGTCATGGGACTGGCGTTTGCTGCCGCGCTGGGCGGCGGCATTACGCGTGACCTGATTCTGCAACAAGGGCCGCCGCTCGCTTTCGTTGACGTACGTTATCTGCTGGCGGCTCTGGCCGGCGCTGCCGTTGGCCTGATATTCGCTTCGCGTATTGGCCGCAACACGGAACGCATGATCATCGTGATTGATGCGGCGGCGATCGGGTTGTTTGCGGTGGCCGGAAGCACGCGTGCTCTGGAGACGGGATTGCGACGACTCCCTGCGTTTTTACTCGGCGGCGTAACGGCCGTGGGCGGCGGGTGCATCCGTGACGTGCTTAGCGGACGCACACCAATGATTTTCGAACGCGGCGAGCTTTACGCCATCGCCGCTGCCTTCAGCGCCGCCATGTTCCTGGTTTGCGACTCACTCCACTTCAGCCGTGAACTTTCGACTACCATCGGCGCACTATGCGGCTTCAGCCTGCGCCTGCTGGCGCTGCGTTTTCACTGGCAGACGAGGCCGGTGCGGCGGGAGACATAGAGTAGTCGGGCTTCGCCGTTGATCCTCATCCCGAGTGTAACGAGGGATCCCTACAGTCTCCTTGAATGTTTGCCACAAAAGCAACCTTGTCTTGTTATCACATTTGTAAGCACAAGGTCCCTCACCCCTGCTCACGCGCTGATGACTGCGCGCGTTCGCTCGACGGGGTTCGGCATGACGAGGGAAATTGATTTTTCCGAAATACCTGAAGTGGCGACGTTACAAACGTCATTCTCATCAGCCGTCCCTGGCGGGACTTGGAACTTTTTGTCTTCCCTACCCGGCACTTGCTTCGCGGCGTGCCGGGCTATTCTCATTCGCGCCTTCGGCGCTTTATGCATCGACACGCTGAAGATCGTGAATGATCGATGCCGTTCGGAGACATGGCATGCCCACGCCTCTCGTGCTCTCCACCCTTTGTCATCCCGTGTATGACGAGGGAAAGAACATTGAGAACACTTCGGAATTTTGAAGGTCGCGTAGCAAGCCATCTACTTCACAGGCATTCGCGCAGACGTAGGATTCCCTCGTTGCACTCGGGATGAAGAACCACCCGACAGCCGAGGGCGGTTGTGCCACACAATTATTGTTGAACCCCGACGTTCTTTCCCATTCTCACGATGGCCAGACTGTCACCATCATCCAGCGGCACTGCAAGGTTTTCCAGCGCCTCGTAACCTCTCGCCCGATAGAACGGCACGCCGGTAAGCGTGGCGCCCATTTCCAGTCGTCGAAATCCGGCCGCAATCGCCGCGGATTCGCACGCATCAAGAATCAGTCCACCGATGCCGCGCCGCGCCCACGCTGGGTGCACAAAGAAGGCTCGGATCTTCGCCGCGTCAGTTTTCGGATCGAGCAGCCAGTCTTCCCTGCCTGTCCATACGTCGCCACCGAAGAGCGTTTTGCGCTTGCTCCAGCCCCCACAGCCGACAATGACTCTTTGTCCACCATCTGCACTCACTTCGGGCGATGCGCTTTCCACCGCGAAGTAAGTACCATCGGAAATGAGCTGGCTATCAACGCCATAGACCGTTCGCAAGGCGGATTCAAGTTGTGAAGGCGTGTAATCCTGCGCCTGCAAGCCGCGCACTGACGCAGCGATTAACTCGCGCAGTACAGGAACGTCAGCCGGCGTGGCCAGACGGATGGTGAAAGGGGAGCTCACAGTTACATGGTAGCTTTCTACAAAAACTGCGCCAAGGCAGTACAAATAGATCTTGCGAAGCATGGCTTTACAACTCACGCCAACAACATCTTTTACGCTTACTCTGTCAGGTAAAATAAACCGTTTTAGCAGGAGGCGGTTTGATCCTTCCCATTGTTCAAGCCGGTGAGCCGGTGCTTCGCCAGAAAGCGCGCCCGCTGCGGCCGAATGAAATTCGCAGTCGCGAAATCCGCGACCTGATCGCCAACATGCGCGAGACGATGTATGACGCGCCGGGCGTGGGCCTGGCTGCACCCCAGATTGGACGCAACCTGCAACTGGCCGTGATCGAAGACCGCTCAGAGTACACGCAGGACTGGACGGAGGATCAGCTTGCCGATCGCGAACGCACGACCGTGCCCTTTCATGTGATCATCAATCCGAAAATTACGCTGCTGGACCATGAGCGGATCGAATTTTTTGAGGGATGCTTGAGCCTTGACGGACTCATGGCGCTGGTCCCTCGCGCGCATGGCGTGCGTGTGGAGTGCCTGAACGAAAAAGGCGAGGAGAAGATCATCATCGCCAGCGGATGGTATGCGCGCATTCTGCAACATGAGATTGACCATCTGCACGGCACTATCTACATCGACCATATGTATCCGCGTACCCTGACAACGGTGGAGAACTATAGGCAGCACTGGCTGGACAAAAGTGTGGAGGAAGTCAAGAAAGATCTGCTTCCTGGTAAAAAGGCTTGAACTCGCAGGCAGCGAATAGACCATCAGCAAAACTGATCGCCTTATTAGAATTACCCTAGTCACTCCCAAGTGACTGTAAATAAAGCAGTAATTACCCACGTAACTTGTCTGTAAGGCGTCAGAATTGGTAAATTCTGAACGCCATGAGCAGGAACGCAATACGGTTATTCACGATCATTACACTGGCCGTGTGTCTTGGAGCTTCGTGTGAAGCCAAGCATCTGGCCGTGATCGTGGAAAAGAACAGCAGCGTGGGAAGTCTCTCCAGCGCTGACCTGCTCAAGGTGTTTAAGTTCGATCGTCCCAAATGGCCGGACGGAAAAAACATCATTCTGGTCATGCGTGATCCTTCCACGCCGGAAATGCAAACGGCCATCAATGCGCTTTACCACATGGAGCCGGGCGCGTTCAGGTCACTGCTTGCCAGCCACAACAAAACGGTCATTATCGCGACAAGTGAGGACGACCTGTTGAAATCAGTGGCGGCGATTCCCGGCGCGGTGGGCCTGGTTGATGTTTACTCCATTACCGAGCATGTAAAGGTAGTGAGAATTGACGGCAAGTTGCCGCTGGAACAGGGTTATCCGCTCAAGGGCAGATAAACGAAGGGCCAGATACAGGAAGACCAGATACACGAAGAGAAGATAGGTAGGAGTGCTGTTTTGATGTTGCGTTTGACAATCCGATCTTTGCTGTTCCAGGCTACACTGGCGATCGCTTATCTGCGCCGTTATCTCGTCATTTTCTGCTGCCTCACCTTCTCAGTTTCAATGTTTGCGTCCTCGCAGGCTCCGGCATCTGCGAGCGATCCTGGCATTACGGTAACCACTTCATCGCCTGAGGCACGCGAGCTGTTCGCGGCCGGACTGGCCCGCTGCCAGACTTTGCATTTGCGTGAAGGCTTTCAGCTATGGCGCAAGGCTGCGCAGGTTGATCCTGATTTTGCGCTGGTCCACATTCTTCTATCCAATTTTTCGCCTGACCCCGCGGAGCGCGTGTCCGAACGGGAAAAGGCGCTGGTCGCACGCAAGCATGCCAGCGTCGAAGAGCAACTGGTGATTGACTGGCTCAGCAATTCCAGCACAGGACATCTAGTCCCGGCCATTCAAGCCATGAACACGGCGCTGGAACAAAACAAAAATCACAAGATGGTAGTGTGGCTGGCAGGCATGTGGCTTGACGAACAGCACCAATGGGCACGCGCAGCTCAGATGTACGAGCAAGCCATTCAGCTTGATCCCACGTTCGGCGACGCATGGAACAGCCTGGCCTATTGCTACGCGCGTTCCGGCGACTACGACAAAGCGTCCGCGGCCATGCAGCGCTACATGCAATTGCTGCCAGACCAGGCCAACCCGCATGACACGTACGCTGAGATCCTTTTGATGGCGGGAAAATTTGACGAAGCGATAGCTGAGTACCGCACCGCACTGAAACTGGATCCGGGGTTTGTGGATTCACAACGTGGCATTGCCGATACGCTGTCCGTGATGGGAGAGGAAACACGCGCCCGCAAGGAATATGCGGACGCCATCGCCAGGCTAAATGACAAGGTGGAAGGCGTACGCTGGTCACTGCTGGTTGCCATAACGTATGTGCGCGAAGGCGACCTGACCGCCGCTGACACGGCGTTTCGCAAAGTGGCACAGCAAGCCCATGAGAATGGACTGGGAAACGTGGAAGCAGAAGCCTATCGCGATATGGCCCTCTATCAACGCAAGAACCTGGCAGCCGGCGCGGCACTCGACCAGGCCGAAGCGGCCATGGGTCACAACCATCGGGCTCCGCAGTCTCTGCGCGATGCTGAGCTGGCATCCATCATGCGAACGCGCGTGGAACGCGCAGTACAGGATGGCGATCTCAAGCTTGCCGCGAACAGTCTGAAGCCGCTAGAAGCGCTCTCCGCCGGGACCATTGATGGCGGCATACATCTTCTTTATGAGTCGGCCGCCGGAGCTCTGGCACTTTCGCAGAAAAAGTACGATGTGGCGATCAGCCACCTGAGTGACAATGATGCTGATCCGCTTTCACTCCTGCACCTGCTGCAGGCTTATGAGCAATCCGGCAGGAGCACGGAAGCACAATCGGTGGCCGCAAGGCTGGCTGCGCTGAATGCGCCTACCATTGATCAGGCCGTGATCGTCCCTGGATTCCGCAAAGCCCAGCTAGCGGCTAAGCATGCTTCCCCTGGCAGCGGCTCACGGTAAGTTATTTCCACCAATTCTCTCAACGGCCACGCCACAGTTCTCTTGAAAATAAGAGACGCCCTGCAAGATTTCCTGCTTCTCGCGTTCTAAATCCGGTAAGGCGGGATGGGACTCGTGTGTCTGGGCTTGCTTTCAAAATGAACCCCAGTGAAATGAATCCAAATGAAATGAAAAACGGGGCGGCGGTGTGCTGCTTCACGATTTCATGTATCCTGTCCTCACTCTTTTTACCCGCGGAATTGAACGAGGAGAATCGATGAAGGCGAGGATTTTAGCGTCTCTACTGACGCTGTTGATGGGATTGACCGGCTGCGTCAAGGGCCACAAGGATTTTCTGTACACTGCCGGCCCCGGAACCAATGAAGTGTTTGCTTTCAACATGCATGAAGACGGAAGCCTCACCGCCCTGGGCACTCCAAACTTCTCCGTGGGCTCGCAGCCTTCCTCTATAGCCATTCATCCTCCCGGCGATTTTGTGTACATCACCAACTTCGCTGGAGCCAACCTTACCCAGCTCAACATCAATACTGGAAATGGCAGCCTGGCAATTCCTCCAGTCAACAGCGCGTTGCCTCCACTTACGCCGGCCAATCTTTTTAATACCGGCGGCAATCCGATTTCGGTGGTCATGTCTTCCGCCGCGCCGCATGTTTATGTTTTGAACCAGTCGCCAGGAAATATTTCGGCTTACCTGCTGGATCCATCTGCCGGCGGGCTCTCCCTTATAAGCAATCCGCCGGGTAATGGTTCTGGAGCCATACCCACTTTCGGGACTCTGACTGCGCCATCTTCCATGGCCATCACTCCCAATGGCGCGTTGCTGTTTGTGACTTCGCCTTCCACAGGCACGGTTTCCGTTTTTGGCGTCAATAATGGTGATGGTTCAATTGCGGCGGTTGCCGGTTCGCCTTTTGCTGTAGGCGCCACCGGAGCAACTCCAACCTGGGTAACGGTTGAACCTTCAGGAAAATTTCTCTACGTAGCCGACTCTGTTCACAACGCGGTGCTTGCGTTTTCTATCGGCACCAATGGCTCGCTTACTGCGGTGGCGGGATCTCCGTTTGCCACGGGAGCGATTCCCACACATCTGGCAGCCAGTGCCGATGGCACGTTGCTCTTTGTCTCCAATTCCGGTGACAGCACCGTCTCAGCGTACGTGATTAATGGAACAACCGGCGCTCTGGGCGCCACTACCGGATCACCATTCCTTACCGGCGGACAAAGTCCCGGATACCTGGTGGCGACCGGTGCTCACCTTTATGTTGCCGATACTCAGACCAATGACATTGCCGCATTTACCATCGGCGCGAACGGCGTGCTTTCTCCCGCGAAGGGCTCACCGTTCAACGTGCCGGTGTCACCAGCATGGATCGCCCTTGTTAGTGAATAATGGGTTGGCAAGTAAACGGATCAGTGAATAACGGCCAGGAGCATCATGCCGTAAGCTCCACTTCGTAAACCGTGTAGTCGAGCACGCTGGCATCTGATTGCAGAAAAGTGAAGTGCAGCGTAGAACGTGCGGCTGGGGTTGCAATATCAACGTAACCAATATCCAGTCCGCTATCAGCGGATGAAGCTTCGTGCTGCTGATCTTCATCACCGAATGACCAGCGCACGCGAAATCTTCCTTTCCACATGACTCGCAGCATGTCTCCTGCCGTCATCTTGCGCACGCGGCGTGTCAACTTCCAGACTTCCAGATCTTTGCGTCCACGGCCGGCCAGGTAACGCTCAGCAACCACCGGGACCAGATCAAACACCTGCTTATCATTCACCGAGCGCAGCAGCTTGATGTACTCCGCATGCGCCCACATCAGGGGTGTGGCTGATCCTGCCGAACGGCCGCGAAACATGTAAGCCGCTGGTATATCGTCTTCGTCCCAAACCTGCTCCGGCAGCATTCCGCCTTGCGTGGCGAATTTTTCAATGGACGTGATGAAAGGCCGCACATCACGGCCGGCGGCCAGTTCGTAATGCGCTCTCTCACCGGCCAGCAAAGGCCACGCGCGTCCAATGCCATGACCTTGATAGGGCCTGCCATCAGCGCTGGGACCGTAGCCGTCATTGTTATAGCGCCGCCATGCTGGACCGAAAGGCGTGTCTTTTTTCAGCAATGCGTCAATCACGCGCAGGGAATCTTCCATCAGCGGCGTGCCGGCCTTGCGAATGCCATAACGCACCAGCTCGAGAAAGCCCGCATCCACAATTTCTTTGGCTTTGAACGAGTAGGGCGTTCCCGGCGGACGATTGGATAGAACAAGGGTGCCGGTGTTGGGATCTTCTTCCGGCGAATGATCATTCACGTCAACGGGCAGAATGCGTATGTAATGCCGCTGGATGCCAGGAACCAGCGTGCCTTCCGTGGTTACGCACCAGCGCTCAAGATGCGACTCCATGAAATCGGCATACTCTTCCATGAAACCGGCGATCTGTTTCTCACCGCGTGAGTTGGCAAAATCCGCAGCACATATCAGAGCGGCGATGGCGGCGGCCAACGTGGACGGAGAATATCCGCTGCACTCTTCCCAGCGCTCCTGCTGGGTGATGGGTCCGTAATGAATGATGTACCTGGCTGCCGCTCTGACCATGGGATAAGGATCAAACTGCTCCAGGCCGTTTGCCTTCCAGAGCCGCCAGGCCAGCAAAATGGGAAACGCCACTTCATCCAGCTGAATGCCTTTCCAGTATGGAGTGCCGTCAATCCAGAAGTTCTGCGGGAAGCCGCCATCCGGCTGCTGCGAGCAAGCGAGATAAACCAGCGCACGCAGAGGTGTGAACACGTCACCAGCAGCCAACAAGCCGGTGGCGCTGTTCACCATGTCACGCACCCACACCAGGTGATATCCGCCCAGATCGTCGTCACCCATGGCGTCACCCCACGGGATGCTGGCGGAGGCGATCAGCGCACCGGCAAAAGTTTTGTCCTCATGCGACAGCAACAGCGTGCGGCTGGTGCGATACAAGGCGCCACCGTCGCCGCCGACGTGGTCGAGTGTATGCATGGTGTCACAGATTCGCTGCCATTGATCGATGAACCTGTGTTTGTGTGAGTCAAAGCTCTGGGACAGAGACTGGTTGAGCACGGCGGTAGCAGCATGCAGGCTGTCGCCGAAGGCGATGGCCACAACGAAGTCATTGCTTTTGGAAAGATCAATCTCCCCCATCACGGCGATATTTCCGTTTTCAGCGCGATCAAACTCCCAGTCCATTTTGAAGTTGTCGTGCAAGTCCTGCCAGCCATCACTGGCGCCAACAAATCCGCAGGACATACGCGCAAACCCGAGATCGCTATCAATGGCCATGTAAACGCGATCCTTCCAGGCAAGGAGCACGTTGCGTCCGGCAACGGGAAGCTTCATGGCGGAGTTGTTCCAGCCTCCAACTTCAAGGTGCGGCGCCAGCAGAAAATAAAGCCGCAGCTTGTCCTTCCACTCCGGAGCGGCAATGAACCTGCCCCGCACCAGAACGCAGGCGGAGTGCGGATCAGCAATGACTTCTTTGATCAGGGTGTAACGGCCCTGCGGATCCACGCTGGTAATGCGATAGCCGAGCGCATGCTGTTCAAGGCGTTCCAACTTACCATCAAGGTCGCGTCTTTCTTCGTGAAAGAATGTGGCGCCGTCCGTGATAAGGAATTGCGCGTCGCGTATCTGGGGACGATCAATGGTGGGAAAGTAAATCTCCGTCAGGATTCCCTTGGCCAGCGTGAACCAGACCCGGCTGGAGACAGCGTAGGCCGTGCCAATGCCGTCTTTGGTGCTGATGGACCATGTGGGTGGAATGCCGGGGTGACCAAACGCACCTCCGATGAGCGCCGCGGGATCGCCTGCCATGCCTTATACCTTCCAATTCGCTGTGCAGAAATTTGGGTTAATAATAATGTTCAAACAATAGATGGTGACGTTAAGGTACTGCAAATGCCGCCTGTAAGTGTCAGGAACCGGCGCCCACGTACCTGAGATTCCCGAGAGTACAAAAAGATGCATGTACCTATGGTGCTTGGAGGCGCCTGCGCAGCCATGATAAAGACATCAACATGGCCGAGGAGGCTTTCAATCACGAAACGCTGTTTGCCGAGCCGGAGGAGCAGGCCCTTTCACCCGTAGACCAGCTCCGCTCGCAATGGAACCAGCAACCCGGTGCCATTTTACTGATCAGGCAGAAAAACGTGATTGACCAAAATCCTACGCTCCTGCCATACGTTGGGTCGGCCGGATTGAGTGGCTGGAAATGGCCTTATGCCTTCGCCATGCAGGGGCTGATCCTGATGGCCGTTTTTTCTTCGTTCTTCAACTGGTACCTTACGCATAGCGCTGGACCCATCTTTCAGGAAATTGTGGCCAACCAGGCCAATACACAACTTGAAGTCCAACGGGAGCAGGGGATCATAGACGCCACGGAAGCTGAGATTCGCCGCATCACCAAATCTCCCAAAGAAACTTTTAACTTGCACATGTCTGAAACGGTGCTTACCCGCGAACAGGCGTTGCAGCAGCTTTATGCGTCACTGGAAGACAGCAAAAAGTCAGTTGAACAATTCAAGCAGCAGATGAAAGACAAGGAGGCCGAGCTGCGTGCCACACAAAATGCTGTGGCGATTGCGAACTCCGGCACTCCGCTATTCTTTACCATTGCGCTGGTGCTTGCGGCGGGAGGGATACGTCGTGGCGTGCAGAAAGATTATCCGCGCGGCAAGTATGTCCGCAACGCCGCCGATCTTTATTTATACTTTGCGACGTCAGAAGGAATCTTCTTCAATCTGATCTTTCTTGCGTTCCTGCACTTCGGCCTGAGCGGCACAAGCTACGGTATGGGCGACTTCTTTCAGAGTGTTGGCCCACTGGTCTGGGTGTTCTTCTGGATCGCGTTCTACGCGCTGCTGCTGTTTTACTTTGTGACTGTCTCCCGCTCGATGTATCAGTCAATCTCGCTGCGTGCTCCGTCCAGCGACTGGGGCCCGGAAAACCGCATCCTCATCCGTATCCACAACAATTTCCTGGTGACGTTTGTGTTATTCGAAGGCACATTCCTGGCTGCGTGTTACCTGCTGTACCATGCGGATAAAAGGTTCTTCTAGGAAGCGAGTGCAAACTGAGGGGAACGTCCCGGAGCCTGTCGGAGAGAAAAATTTTCGAACCAAGAATCAATGAGTTACAGCGCACATCATCTCTGTAAGTGATTGATTATTCGTTCGAGAAAATCTATCTCCGACATCGCTCCGGGGAGCCTGTCCCCGGTTTTCCCTATTTTTCACACGTTCCTGTCCCCAGTTTTTACGTCTTTCCCCGGTTTTTAACTCCTCCTACTGTGGAGGAATCTGCCGATGCTCAACTTTGGGAAGAACAATCGCAGTTCCCACTTGTGGATCGTAGCCTTTCATCCCCTGCATGGAGGCGTACTTATCCGGGACGTGATGCATGTCAAGATTGTCTCCTGAGATCATTTTCGACTTTAATTCTTGGGCCTTTCCCGAGTCGTAGGGGCTGAGTTCAGGAACCTTGTTAGAGGCTTGTGACCGTTCCCGGCAAAACCCATTAAAGAGATTATGTAGCTCTTCTCCATGCGGATCATTCAAGTGAACTCGTTGAGTTCCTTTTGTGTAGTGAAGTTCCAGCTCTCCTTTTTCGGGCGTGTCTTCAATGACAGAGACGCCATCGAGTACACAGAAAAATTCAAACACAGCCATCTCTGCTGCCTCTCTTATTGCGTGTCCGAGCATTCCTTGATCGCTGCCGTTGAGCTGGTTATACCACTCCGATAACTTCACAAGATGCTCGCTTGGCTTGCGTCCCGGCGGCATGGTTAGGCAACGGATCGTACCCTCGACTGCCGCATCACTCGTCTGGATCTTGACAGCACCTACAAATTCGCTAACGGTCATTGAAATCGATCTCCCTTTATCAGTCCGTAGTTTTCTTTGGCTCCGGTTTCGGTTTATTCATCTCGGGATACTGATCCTTGTTCTTTTTGATTAGCTCTTTGATTTTAGACTTTGGTGCATTTGTCTTGTTTCGCAAATCTCGAACATCCTTAGCCAATTGATCCCGGGCACCTCTCTTAGCTGGGCCTTTGTCGGCCGGAATCGCCTCATGCTCTCCCTTGGGAACAGCTATCGCCGGAGCCGTCTTTCCATTGTATCCATCAATGACTTGGCCAGCTGGTTGTTGCTGAGGGACATGGTGAACGTCAATCCCATCTCCCACCACCGATCCGCCCTTAAGGTCACCAGCACTCCCCACGTCGTAAGGTCCGGTCTGACTCTGAGTTGCTGTTCCTGCTCCGGGAAGGGACGGTGCTGGAACGAAGGGCGGGTTGAGGGCATCCAACATCAAGGGTTCGTCGGTCGGATGCGTAAGTACA
>WNFA01002867.1_pt1 | contig 22962 bp, 19 predicted proteins | sample 5400481 | NCBI WGS metagenome assembly WNFA01 (sample SAMN13153340, study PRJNA577476) | soil metagenome | isolation source: 120 cm saprolite under Douglas fir tree site 2 hole 1 replicate 2 | place: USA:California | collected 2015-04-18 | reverse complement strand
GCGAACGTGGCCGATGACGCTCAGGGCGAGGAGGGCGAGTGAGATGCAAATCACGATCGCGCCAAAGAGCTGTTCGGTGGGGATCCGGATCTGGGGCAAGAACCAGAGGGGAATGGCGAGGAGGTAGCCGGCCACGATGACCGCCCAGAGGGCCGGGTAGTTGAGATGCAGGCCCGGTCCCGAGTAGGTCGAGATCAGCCGGGCGGTGGTGACCGCCCAAAAGGCAATTGCCACCACGCGAAAGGTCGACGGCGGCAGCCGGATCCCACGCAGCCTCGGCGATTTCTCCGAAATCTCGTGCGCCAGTTCCCCGCTGGCGATCCGCCGCAGCCTTTGCAAGGGGAACAACGCCCGTCTCCTGGTGAACTTGCCGCCAGTTCGCTTTGTGGCCAACTCGGGCGTAGGCTTGGGATATGCCCCGGCAACCAGCTGATCCATCAGTTCTTGACTGGGTGTCTCGGCTTCTGGCGGGGACGACGATCCGCGATCGGCGGCGTTTCATCGCTCCGATCGTTGCTGCCGTGGGGGCGGCAGTCCTGATCTGGCTGGCCATGCCCCATGCCCCCTGGTACGTCAAGCTCCCGCTGGCGCTGCTGGCTCTGGGCTACATCGGGGCGCAGTCGGCCGCCTACCTGGGGCACGGCGACGAAGCCGAGCCTGGCGACTCACCGCCGGACGCTGGGGGCTCTTCCTCCTCCTTGCGGAGAGGGTCGTAGAGGGCGTCTCATTAAGCGATGAGCTCCATGAAACCCGGCGCGATGCCCAAGCCCAGTGAGCAGGCGAAGACCGCCTTCCGGGCACTGGTGCCGAAAGACGCCGCGGTCTCGCTCCGCCCGATGTTTGGCAACCTGGCGGCCTTTGTCAACGGCAATATGTTCGCTGGCCTGTTCGGCGAAGCCCTCTTTGTCCGTCTTCCAGACGACCAGCGCGACCAGCTCAAGAAACAGGGCGGCACGGACTTCGAGCCGATGCCGGGCCGGGCTATGAAAGGCTATGTGTGCGTGCCTGGCAGCTGGCAGAAGAAGCCGGCCGAAGTCCGAGGCTGGATTACTCGATCCCTGGCGTGGTCGCGGGGTCTGTCGCCGAAAAAGAAATAGCCGGCGTCTGTGGGACGCCGGCTATCGCGTTGGGGGGGCCTGGGCGGACAGGGGGAGGGAAGCGAACGGGAAGATCAGCAGCGTTGCGAGACCGGCAACAACACTGCGAGTGAACGCGTGCATCATTTTTGCACCCCCACGATGGCTGAATCGGTGCCGGGATCATATGCCACGTGCCCCGATTGAGCAAGGGAAAACGATGAGTACGACTCCTTGCATTGCCGGCGTGGACTGAGGGTGGAGGCCGGGTGCGCGGACGCCTCGATGACCTATGAGGGAACCGTGCCCGCCTGGTCCGTGTGCCCTGGATGCGGTCTCCGGCTGCCGGCCAGCGGTCAGCCCCCCGACCGGCGCCAGAACGCGTCATCCGAGTGCTGGGCGGTCTACGGTGACGTGCTCGGCTTCGAGCTGAGTCACCTCGTCCCGCTGGGCCGGTATCACCAGCTGATGGTGGACACCTACGGGGCGCAGCACGGCGGAGCGAACGCTCGGAGCATTCGCATCGCGTATTCATTGGTCGGCCTGTTCCTCGCTCTCGAGCGAGGCTGGGATGGTCTCGAGGTTCGACGCGCGCACCAGCGGATGGGCAAACCGGACCCCTCCTGGCCATCGTTTGACCGTCCCCGGGAGATTGGTACCATCACCGTGCTCGATGCGGCCGAGGCCGGCGTTCGAGCTGACTCGGTGGTCGGCCACGCCGATGCCGTGGGACGGTGGGCGCGATCCGCCTGGCAGGCCTGGTCCGCGCAGCATCGTGCCGCCGGGGCCCTGGCCGAGCGCCTCCTGGGCGATGCCGGACTCATGCGATAGGCTCTCTCTCGGCGTGGAGATGAACCCGTACCCGGCCGCAGGCATCGAAGTGCGGCTGATCCAACGCTTTGTCCCCTTGGGCCGCCGTCGCGTCCTCGAGATCGGCTGCGGCGATGGCCGGCTGACGATGCAACTGGCGCGCCTGGCCGCGTCGGTCGTCGCCATCGATCCGGATCGCGAGGCGCTCGGCGAGGCTCAGGCAGCTGCCAAGCGGCAGGGCATCCAAAACGTGCAGTTCTTCTACGGCGCCGGGGAGACCGTCCGCCGGGTGGGCGCCCCGTTCGATGTCGCCGTCTTCAGCTGGTCGCTGTGATGAACCGCGTTGCGGGGCATGGTCCATGCCCTCCACGCGGTCCGGGGAGTCCTGCGGGCCAAAGGCGCCGCCGTCAGCATCACGCCCGAGCGCTTCGACGCCCGGATTGCCGTGGTCAGCGGCTCGCGTCGGTTGCCGGCCGGCAAGCTCGTGAACCCATCGTTTGACCGCTACTTGCTGGCGGCCGAGGCCGCGCTCGATCGGGTGGTCAGAGACGGGTCATTCGCCCTGGAGGGGAGGCGCCGTCAGCGGTATCACATCCGCTTGAGAGGCCCCGGGGAACTTCCCGAGTACATCGATCTGCTGGGAACTCCCCGCCCCCGGTTGTCTGCGGGGACCTGGCCGCGGCTACGCACCCTCTGGCGCTCTAGCCCGCTAGCCTCCCGCATCGAGATCACGGACGGCCTGGTGATCACGGCACTGCGCCGAACCGCAAGCTAGTCCCCTCCCTTCACTCTTCGTCACCTCCGTTTAGGGAGGGGTAGGGGAGGGTGCCGCGGAGGTCACTGTGTCTCTCCGAACTCGGGACCAAACTGGTTCGGTTGGCCAGGCTGCGCCGGCCGGTCCACCCTGATCGCCCAAGCCGGGTGAATTTCCGCCCAGTTTTCAGCCGCCCGTCCCTGGTAAAGCACGCGGTGCAGGATGTTGGTGTCGATGACGTAGGGTCCGGAGACGCTGATGTGATCGCCCGGAGCCGGGGTTCGAGGATCGACGAAGCCCCCAGCGTCGGCATTGTTGGTGCGGAAGAGGATGCCCTGGGGGCGCTGGGGAATAATCTCCACCACCAGGTGGGGTCCTGGCTGATCGGCACACACCTGGATGGCGTTCGCCGGCTCTAGGAGGCCGGCGAATTGGGGATCCAGCCGGAGCCGCAGGTGGATATCGCCATCGGGCTCGACCTTGAGGCAATCGACGGTGCCGGTCACCGTGCGGCAGCGATCGACCAGGCGAAGCCGTCCGGAGAGATACACCCCGGCCAGCGGTGGACCCCACTTGCACTCGCCCGCCTGCAGGGTGAACTTGACAAACGGAAGCTGCACAAAGTAGTAGCTGGTCACAGCCAGCAGCGCGACGGCTACGACCAGCCCGAGCCCGACGGCCGCCAACAGACCGCTCCGGTGCGGAAGAGCCGCCATGCCCACACCTTAGCCCTAGCGGGCTCCCGCTGATGGAACGAGGACGACCCGAGTGCTGGAGCCGACGGGGAGGCTCGAACTCCCAAACCATGGTTTACCAATCACCAGGCAATTGAATGCAGCGCCAAATTTTGGCGGGCAGCAGTCGCTCGCAACCCGCGATCAGGGAACGTCCTGGACGGCCGGCGGGCGCTCCGCCGTCGCGGTGGCACCGGCGCTGGCGACCATCACGAACAGGATGGCCAGCAGATCCCGAAACGACAGACGCTGGCCGAGGAAGAGGAAGCCGGCCGCCGCGCCCATTGCCGGCTCGAGGCTCATGAGGATGCCAAACACCTGGCTCGACAGGCGCCGCAATGCCGCGAACTCGAGGGAGAACGGGATCGCTGTCGACAGAATGGCGACGACCAGCCCTACACCAAGATTGCGGAGATTCAGGAGACGAGGTCCCGCACCGGCGATGCCAAGGGGCGCGAGTGCCAGGCCACCGACGAGCAGTGCGAAGGCCAGGCCATCCGCTCCTGGCACCAGGCGCCCAACCCGCTGGTTGATCACGATGTATGACGCCCACCCCGCACCGGCACCCAGCGCGAAGAGGACGCCCACCAGCGTTACCTTCCCTCCGGTAACCGAGAGCATCACGACGCCGGCTGCGGCCATCGCCGCCCAGGCGAAGTCCAGAGCCTTGCGCGAGCCGGCGATCGCCACCGCAAGCGGGCCGATGAACTCGATGGTGACCGCGATGCCGAGGGGGATACGGGCAATCGACTCGTAGAAGCACAGGTTCATGGCGGCGATGATCAGCCCAAAGAGCACGACGGAGCGCCACTGCGTGGTGACAAATTGGAGCCGGCGGGGCCGGGCCATCGCCAGCAGAATCAGCGCGCCAAAGCCGACCCGAACGAAGACCGTTCCCGCCGGACCCAAAAACTCAAACAACCGCCGGGCGACCGTCGCCCCGATCTGAACGGAGGCGATCGCGCCCAACGCATAAAACGGGGCCGGAATGGCACGCCCGTTCACCCGCTCACCGATCATTGGCACGGCGTACCTCTATCTACCTGGCGCTATGGGTAATTCCGCTGCGTTCTTTTAACCAGTCTCTGGTCATTTCTTGACACAGATTGTGAAGTCTTCAGGTCCGCTTGATTGCGCAAGGGAGGGACAGAGTCATGCCTCCCGTCTTGTTTACGGAGTACGGTCATCGACGGGATCAACGCGTCTAGTTGGCCTGGGCCGCGCGGGGCACGCCTACCACAGGCCAGCGCCCGGTTCTGTATGAGAATTCCTGGAGCCGACGGGGAGGCTCGAACTCCCAACCAATGGTTTACAAAACCATTGCTCTACCATTGAGCTACGTCGGCCTGGCCCGATGATTCTAGCGAGCCGACGGGGGTTTCAGGCAGTCACGACGTTGGCGTGCGCCGGCTGGAGCGGATCGATGTTGATCTGGTTGACCGGCGCCGATTCGCCGACGAAGGTGGTGACCCAGTTGTTGCGGGCAGGATCCCACCAGGTCACCAGGTAGTGCTGGCCGGGCGGCAGGATCAGCGAAAAGTTGCCGTGGGCATCGGTGGTCGTGGAATAGATCTGGCCGCCGCTGTCGTCGTAGGTGTTCGGCGCCACGATCCGCCAGTGGGTGGAGATCCGAAGTGGGCGGTTGGGGATGGGGTTGCTGTTCCCATCCATCAGTTCGCCGGTCAGCGGTTGGGGGGTGGCCAGCGCCGCGGCGGCCTTGGCGGCCCAGGTTGACTTGGGGTAGTCCTTGACGGTCTTTCCCATGGCATCCCGGGCCTGGTCGTAAAGCTTCTGGGTCACGTAGTAGAGCCCAGCCAGGTAATAGGTGTGGGGCAGCGTGTCGGTGAGGGCCAATTTGGCCTCCGGGCTGTCGGGGAATTCCTTGATCAGGTTCTGGTACCAGATGATGGCGTTCGGATAGTCGGGCTTGGTCGCATAGCTGGCGGCAAAGGCGGCGTACGTGGTGGCCATCGCGGCCGCGGTCTTCGCCTTGAGCAGGCCGGCCGGGTCGTAATCCGCTACCCGGCGGTATTGGCTGATGGCCGTGTCGTAATTCTTCTGTTGGGCCAGCGAATCCCCCCACGCCAGGAACATCGTGGCCAGGCCGGCATTCGCCTTGGCTTGCCAGTCGGCGAAGCTGCTGGTCACGGCGGCGTCGAACTGCGGCTCCGCCTGATCGAACTTGCCTTGCTGCGAGAGTTCCTGGCCGAACTCGTAGTGGGTGCGGGCCAGGCCCAGCTCGGACCGTTGGGCCAGGTCGCTCAGGATGAGGCGGCCCACGGCGTTACCGGCGATGGTATCGGCCGTCTGGTACTGGGCCAGGGCGCTGGCGTACTGATGCTGGTTCTCCAACGACTGTCCCTGGCTGAACGCGTTGCCGGCATAGGCATAGCCTCCACCGAGGGTGCCCAGCACCAGCAGCAGCACCACCGGCACGATCAACAGGCCCGCGCGGCTCGGCCGCGCCGGGGGTACCGGCATCGGCGGCGGCGGGGGGTCGGGGACGACCGGCGTCTGCCAGGCCTGGCTCATGCGCTGCTCGTTTCCATAACGCCCCGACCCCGACCTTCTTGTGTGTGCCGATTGGCGTTTCGGCTTGACCGCCGGCCAGCCGAACCCGTACAGTAGAAGGCCTGATTCTTGATTAAATCGATCTAGATAGTCAACTATTAGAAGGAGAGGAATGCCATGGCAACGAGTGCAACCGAGGTGAGTCGCGCCGGGTATGCCCACCCCGAGGTGCTGGTCGATACCGCCTGGGTGGCGGCGCATCGGACCGACCCGAAGGTCAAGGTGGTGGAGGTGGATGTCGACACCACCGCCTATGAGAAAGGCCACGTGCCGGGGGCCATCGGCCTGGACTGGCGCAAGGACCTGCAGGCCCAACCGGTTCGGGACCTGCTGCCCAAGGATCAGTTCGAGGCGCTGCTGTCGCGGCATGGAATCAGCGCCGACGACACGATCATTGCCTACGGCGACAACAACAACTGGTTCGCCGCCTGGTTCGTCTGGAACTTGAAGTATTACGGCCATCGCGATGTCCGGCTGATGGATGGCGGTCGCAAGAAATGGGAGGCCGAAGGCCGGGAGCTGGCCACCGACAGCCCGGCCGCGAAGCCGGCCCAGTACCGCGCCTCGGATCCCGACGCCAAGATCCGCGCCCTCCGCGACGACGTCGGCAGCCGCTACCAGGACTCGGGCTCCAGGCTGGTCGACGTCCGCTCGCCCAAGGAATACAGCGGTGAGCTGCTGGCACCCGAGAACCTGCCCCAGGAAGGCGCCCAGCGAGGCGGCCACATCCCCGGAGCCGCCAACATCCCCTGGGGACAGGCGGTCCGCGAGGACGGGACCTTCAAGTCGGCCGACGAGCTGAAGGAGCTCTACGGGAGCAAAGGCGTCACCCCGGACACGCAGGTGATCGCCTACTGCCGGATCGGCGAGCGCTCCTCGCACACCTGGTTCGTCCTGCAGTACCTGCTCGGATACCCGAACGTGCGCAACTACGACGGGTCGTGGACCGAGTGGGGGAGCCTGATCGGGGCGCCGATCGAGCGCTAACGAACCCAAGCCGCAGTGCCGACCTCTTCTCCCTCTCCCTTCAAGGGAGAGGGCGGGGAGAGGGTGTAGCTCCGGTGGGGGTCGTTTGACGGACCGGTAGCGGTTTTCGCGATGCCGTTGCATCCCCCACGCCGCCATGACGGGCGGTCACGATGTGGTGCGTCGGGATGACTTCGGACGACCCACCTCGTTATTGACTCCAGCAATCATGCCCGCGATGCGCGGGCCACGGAGTCTCGTAGGGGGGTTGGTGCGTCGTGCGGGGGTTACGGCGGGCTGTCTTCATCCTCGTGGCTGTTGGCCTGGCCACCGCGATCCCGATGTCGGCCGCCGCCAGCGAGACCCTGCTCCAGTCGGGCATCCAGCAGTCTGCGACGAACTTCGACCAGGCGCTGACCCGCGCCATCGCGGGCGGCCTGGACCCGGTCAGCGCCGACCAGCTCATGTGGCGCTACGACCAGGTGATGCATCCGGCCCCCACGTCCTGGTGGCAGACACCGCTTCGAGATCACCAGCGGCTGGACCGGCTGGCCACTCTCCAGGCGGACCTGGACGCGGCCTTCGCCCGCAGCCGGAGCGAGCAACGCGACGGCTTCCTGCGCACGCTCCACGTCTGGAGTCAGCTGGTCATTGAGGCGCACCAAGGCGGGGTGACCACGGACGGTCTGGATGATACGCAGGCGCGCTTCGCCCATTACGCCACCCTCGCCATCACCCCCAATGACTTCTCGACGCTGAGCCATGTCCTCGGCGACCAGCTGCTGATCCTCCAGGACCGGCTGAGCGAGTTCCGATCAGCCCGGACCGCGAGCTCGGTGAGCCTGGCCAGTGCGCGGTCGCTGCTGGCGACGGCCGAGCAGTATCCGGAACTGGACCTCGCCGCGTTTGGCAGGCAGATCACGGCGGCGGCCGCCCAGATTCCGGATATCCATTCCAGCGCGGGCTTCGCGCCGGTTGAGGACCAGCTCACCCAGGTCGCGCTCGGCCTCCAGGGGCTGCTCGACGCCCGCGCCGGGGCGTACGCGCAACTCAACGACGCCCGCGCCACCCTGGCGACCGCTCGCGCCGACGGGCTGCCGGTGGCCGATCCCGCCGGCGCCATTGCCAGCCTGGCGTGGCAGCTGGAGAGTGCCGCCAATACGCTGACCTTCCAGTCCCTGGCCAGCCAGCTGTCGCAGCAGAAGCAGGCGCTGGCCGCCGCCATCTGGAGCAAGGAAAACCAGCTCACCTGGAACGCCGGCGCCGGCAAACTGATCGTGATCTCGCTGTCGCGCCAGGTCCTGACGGCGTTCCAGGATGGGACGCCCGTGCTCACGACCTACGTCACCACCGGTCGCCCCTGGCTGCCCACCCCACCGGGCGTGACGGCCGTCACGGCCAAGTACTCCCCATTCCTGTTTGTGTCGCCCTGGGCCTATGGCAGCGACGCCTGGTATCCGCCCTCCTGGACCACCTGGGCGATGCTCTTCCGGGGCGGGGGGTACTTCATCCACGACGCCCCCTGGCGGACCTGGTACGGCCCGGGCTCCAACACCGGGGCGGGCACCCACGGCTGCGTCAACGTCCCCTACGGCCCGATGAGCGTCCTCTTCGGCTGGACGACGATCGGGACGACGGTGGTCGTGACCTGGTAGGCGGCTCTGCGGTCCTCTCCTCCATCTCCCTATGAGGGAGAGGGTCGGGGTGAGGCTGTAGCTCCCGTGGGGAGCATTTGACGCCCCCCCCGCCGTCTGCTAAATGCCTGCCCAAGCTTCGATCATCACGCTGCAGTGCCAGACCTGTAAGTCGCGCAACTACACGACGGTCAAGAACAAGAAGAACGATCCGGACCGGTTAGAGGTCAAGAAGTTCTGCTCGCAGTGCCGCAAGCACACCGCGCACCGGGAGACCAAGTGATTGCCGGGACACAGGGGTGTAGCTCAGTTGGTAGAGCAGCGGTCTCCAAAACCGCCGGTCGGGCGTTCGAATCGCTCCACCCCTGCCACTTCAGCCCCGGCCGCCGGGTTTCGACACATTAGTAAGAGGTATAACTAAGCGTGGCCAAAGCCATTCCAACCGACCCCAGGACCAATAGAGTGCAGCGCACCAGTGCCCCCCGAACCGGGCTCATCCGGGGCTTTGAGGAGATCTTCAACGAGCTCCGCAAGGTCATCTGGCCGAGCATGGCGGAGCTGCGCACCATGACGTTCGTCGTGATCGTGACCGTGGTCGTGGTCTCCCTGGTGCTGGGGCTGATCGACTACGTCCTGGCCCACTCGATCGTCAAGTTCGAATTCGCGAAACCTAGCTAGGAACCAGTCCGCCAGTGGAAAACCCAGAGAACCTGAACACCGCCCCGGAGCCGTCGAAGCCAGCGCCCAAACGCCGGTCGCGAGCGGCTGCCAAGGAGGCCGCCGAAGGTGCCCGGGTGTGGACCGGCGAGCGGGTGCAGGTCGGCGACGGCCTGGGTGCGGCCCCGGTAGCCACTGGGGATCCGGACCTCTCCGCCATGCGGGTGGAGGCACCGACCCGGACGGCGCCGGCCGGGGAGTCGCACTGGTACGTCGTCCACGCCTACTCCGGCCACGAAGAGAAGGTCAAGAACAACCTGCTCAAGCGGGTGGAGTCGATGGACATGCACGACCAGATCTTCGACGTCCTGGTGCCGACCGAGGACGTCATCGAAATCAAGGACGGGCAACGCCGGCACGTGGCCAAGCGCACATTCCCCGGCTACATCCTGGTGAACATGATCATGTCCGACGAATCCTGGTACGTGGTGCGCAACACCCCCGGTGTGACCAGCTTCGTGGGGTCCGGCAACAAGCCGGTGGCGCTGCAGGAGAAGGAAATCAAGTCCATCCAGAAGCAGATCAAGGCCGAAGCGCCCAAGGTCCGGGTCGAGTACCGGGTGGGGGAGAACGTGCGGGTCATCGACGGCCCCTTCTCCGACTTCCATGGCAAGGTCGACGAGATCAACGCCGACAAGGGCAAGCTCAAGGTCCTGGTCAACATGTTTGGCCGGGAGACGCCCGTGGAACTGGACCTCCTGCAGGTGGAGCGACTCAAGTAAATGGCAAAGAAGAAGGTCAAGGCCCAGGTCAAGATCCAGATCGAGGCCGGCAAGGCCACCCCGGCGCCGCCCATCGGCACCGCCCTCGGCCCGCACGGCGTCAACATCATGGAGTTTGTCCGCGCCTACAACGAGAAGACCGCGTCCATGGCCGGCCAGATCGTGCCGGTCGAGCTGACTATCTACGAGGATCGCAGCTTCACCTTCGTCACCAAGACCCCGCCCGCGGCGGACCTGCTGAAGAAGGCCGCCGGCGTGGAGAAGGGCTCGGCCAAGCCGAACAAGGAGAAGGTGGGCAAGGTCACCGAGCGCCAGGTGCGCGAGATCGCCGAGCTCAAGCTCAAGGACCTGAACGCGTTTGACGTCGCGGCCGCCATGAAGATGATCGAGGGGACTGCCCGCTCCCTGGGGATCGACGTCGTCAAGTAGGCAAAACCCAATTCCCGTGGCAGGGCCTGGAACCCGCTACGACCACAGGAGGAACAGATGACTCAAGCCCGCGCACGCAAGTACAAGGAAGCCGCCAAGACCATCGAGCACGCCAAGCAGTACTCGCCCGATGAGGCGGTCAAGCTGGTCAAGGGCGCGTCGACCTCGAAGTTCGACGGCTCGATCGAGGCGCATCTTCGGCTGGGCGTCGACCCGCGCCATGCCGACCAGATGGTCCGCGGCTCGGTGACCCTGCCCCACGGGACCGGCAAGAAGCGCCGGGTGCTCGTCTTCGCCCAGGGCGACAAGGCCCGGGAGGCCAAGGAAGCTGGTGCCGATTACGTGGGTGGGGATGACCTCGCCAAGCGGATCCAGGAAGGCTGGCTCGACTTCGACGTCACCCTGGCCACCCCCGACATGATGGGGATGGTGGGCCGGCTGGGAAAGGTGCTCGGCCCCCGCGGGCTGATGCCCAACCCCAAGGCCGGGACCGTCACGTTCGACATCGCCAAGGGCGTCAAGGACATCCAGGGCGGCCGGATCGAGTACCGGGTGGACAAGACCGGGATCATCCACACCAATATCGGCAAGGCCTCCTACACGGAGCAGCAGCTGCGGGAGAACCTGGCCGCGCTGATGGACGCGGTGGTCCGCGCCAAGCCGTCCTCGGCCAAGGGCCAGTTCCTGCGATCCGTCTACCTGGCGCCCACGATGGGCCCCAGCGTGCAGATCGACCCCGCGCTGGCCTCCAGAATGAACTAGCCTGCTATACTTCCGCTCGCGAAAATTGAATAGCCAGAGACCGCGGGCGCCGGCCCAGCCGGCTTAATGTCCTGCGCAGGCAAGGGACGCGAATGGACCTTCTTGCCTGCTGGCCAGAAGGTTTTTTATTCACTCCCCTTCCAGGGGAGGGGGGAATAGAAGGAAACGATGGCAGAGAAGAAGAAAGTCGAAGCCGACAAGAAAGCGCTGAAGGCGGCCACCGTGGAGCAGCTCACCGATCGGCTCCGCCAGGCGTCCACGGCCGTGCTGGCCGACTATCGCGGCATGACCGTCGCCCAGATGCAGGACCTGCGCCGGAGGTTGCGCGGCGGTGGGGCGGAAATGGTCGTCGTGAAGAACACCCTGGCGCGGCGGGCCGCCAATGCCGCCGGGCTGGGTGTGCTGGAGAAGGAGCTCACCGGCCCGGTGGCCATGATCTTCGGTCGTGACGATCCGGCCATTCCAGCCCGGCTCCTGAGTGAATACATCCGCGCCAATCGCAAGATGGTGATCAAGAGCGGCATCCTGCAAGGGCGCCTGCTCAATGCCGACACCGTGGGCCAGCTCGCCGAGCTGCCGCCCAAGGAGGTCCTGCTCAGCCGCCTGCTCGGGGCGCTGCAGGCGCCGCTCGGCAGCCTGGCCAGCGTGCTGCAGGCCCCCATCGGCCAGCTCGCCCGAACCCTCGACGCGCTTCGGACCCAGAAAGAGAAGACGGAACCCCCGGCCACCGCGCCGGCGCCGGCCGCATAGACAAGGAGGAATCATGGCAAAGGTAACTGTCGACGACTTCGTAGCGGCGTTGAAGGAGTGGACCGTGGTCGACGTGATGAACGCGGTCAAGGCCATCGAGCAGGAGTACGGCGTAACGGCCGCCGCTCCCGTGGCCTTGGCAGCGGCGCCCGCCGCCGGCGGGGCAGCCGCGCCAGCCCCCGAGGCGGAGAAGACGGAGTTCAACGTCATCCTGACCGGGCCCGGCGACGCCAAGATCGGCGTCATCAAGGTCGTCCGGGAGATCACCGGCCTCGGCCTGAAAGAGGCCAAGGACCTGGTCGATCAGGCGCCCAAGCCGGTCAAGGAAGGCGTCAACCGCGAGGAAGCTGAGGCCGTGGCCAAGAAGCTCAAGGACGCCGGCGCCGGAGTCGAAATCAAGTAAGCCGATAGGACCTCTTCTCCCTCCCTCGCTCGCGGGGGAGCCATTGGTGTCGGGGTCACGGGATTTCCCGCGTGGGCAGGGTCGGGGTGGGGGCCTCGATGAGCCGCGCATGGCGGACCTCTCCTCCCACCCCCCTTGCGGGGGAGGGTCGGGCGGGGGTCTCGGCTCGCCGCAGCCGGTTAGAACGACCCTTCCCTCCGGTGGCCCTCCGTGCTACAACGGGGAGACCACAAAAGGAGGGAGGGCTCCATGAGCGTTCAAGCGCCTAGCGCCGCCACCAAGATCCTGCTCGACGAGCAGGAGATGCCGACTCGTTGGTACAACATCCTGGCCGACCTGCCGTTCCCGCCCAGCCCGCCGCTCCATCCGGCGACCCGCCAGCCGATCGGCCCGGCCGACCTGGCGCCGCTGTTCCCGATGGAGCTGATCAAGCAGGAGGTCTCGACCGACCGCTTCATCGACATCCCCCAGCCGGTACAGGACATCTACCGGCTCTGGCGGCCAACCCCGCTGCTGCGGGCTCGCCGGCTAGAGAAGGCCCTGAACACCACCGCCCGCATCTACTACAAGTACGAGGGCGTGAGCCCGGCCGGCTCCCATAAGCCGAACACGGCCGTAGCGCAGGCCTTCTACAACAAGGCCGAAGGCACCAAGCGCCTGAGCACCGAGACCGGCGCCGGCCAGTGGGGGAGTGCCCTGGCTTTCGCCGCCAAGGTCTTCGAGCTCGAGTGCATGATCTACATGGTCCGCATCAGCTACGAGCAGAAGCCCTACCGCAAGAGCATGATGCACGTCTGGGGGGCGGACGTCGTCCCCAGCCCGTCACCGCTGACGGCGGCCGGCCGCAAGATCCGGGAGCAGGACCCCGATTCGCCGGGCAGCCTGGGGATCGCCATCTCCGAGGCGGTCGAAGACGCGGCCTCCCGGGAGGACACCAAGTATTCGCTGGGCAGCGTCCTCAACCACGTGCTCCTGCACCAGACCATCATCGGCGAGGAGGCCATGCTCCAGATGGAGCGGGCCGGGGCCATGCCCGACCTGGTGGTCGGCTGTGTGGGCGGCGGCAGCAACTTCTCCGGCCTGGCCCTGCCGTTCGTCCGGGAGCGCCTGAAGTCCGGGCGAAAGACCCGCTTCCTGGCCGTCGAGCCGGACGCCTCGCCCTCCATCACCAGGGGCAAGTACACCTACGACTTCGGCGACTCGGTGGGGATGACCCCGCTGGTCAAGATGCACACCCTGGGCCACACGTTCGTGCCGGCCTCCATTCACGCTGGCGGGCTCCGCTACCACGGGATGGCGCCCCTCGTCTCCGGCCTGGTTGACCACGGGATCATCGAGGCGGTGGCCTACCCCCAGAAGACCGTGTTCGAGGCGGCGGTCCAGTTCGCCCGGGCGGAAGGCACGATTCCCGCCCCGGAAAGCGCCCACGCCGTCCGGGCCGTCATCGATGAGGCGGTTCGGGCCCGGGAGGCGGGCGAGTCCCCGACCATCCTGTTCAACCTGAGCGGCCACGGGCTGCTGGACCTGGGCGCCTACGACGCCTACTTCGCCGGGAAGCTGGAAGATGTGCCCCTGTCGGACGAGCGGATCCAGGAGCTGGTAGGGGCCCTATAAGGACCCCTATCCTCACCTGGGGGGAGCGTGGTAATATCCCTCCGATTAGTCTGATTTCCTTCGATTTGACGCCTGACCGGTAGCCGCCCGCAGGGAGCTGCGGGGTTTTCGCGAAGCTGGCGCTTCGCGAGGCAGGTTTGTGCGTGCTTGACGGTGGGTATACCACCGTGCTAGGATTAGCGGTCGTGCTGGCTGGGTGGCCTTTCCGCGCCTGCAGCACTACCGGTTTGCCCACCTTCCCCTTCATCTAAAGGAGTCACTGTCTCATGGTCCAAGCGCCGGCTCCGCCCGTGAACGGTCGTCGGATCAACTACGGCCGAATCCCGGAAATGCTCCCTGTCGCCAACCTGATCGATACCCAGCTGCGCTCGTTCGCCTGGTTCAAGCGGGAGGGCCTGCGGGAGCTCTTCGAAGAGATCAACCCCATCACCGACTACACGACCAAGAACTACGAGCTGAAATTCCTGGACTACGAGTTCGGGCTGCCCAAGTTCGACAAGGAAGAGTGCCGCAACCGCGACATGACCTACGCGGCCCCCCTGCGGATCAACACCCGGCTGACTATCAAGACCGGCGAGAACGCCGGCGAGATCAAGGAATCCGAGGTGTTCATGGGCGACTTCCCGATCATGACCGAGGAAGGCACCTTCATCATCAACGGCACCGAGCGGGTGGTCGTCTCCCAGTTGGTACGGTCGCCGGGCATCTACTTCACCTCGGCCGAGGACCGGGCGTCCGGCCGGATGCTGTACGCCGCCAAGCTGATTCCCAATCGGGGCGCCTGGCTGGAGATCGAGACCTCGGGCAAGGACGTGCTCACCGTCAAGATCGACCGCAAGCGGAAGATCCCGGTGACCACCCTGGTGCGCGCCCTCGGCTACGGCTCCAACGACGAGATCAAGCGGCTCTTCGCCGACGTGGACAACAGCCCGGAGCATCGGTTCATCGAGTCCACGCTGGAGAAGGACGTCTCGACGGACGTCAACGACGCCCTGATCGAGATGTACAAGAAGATCCGGCCCGGTGACCCGCCAACGGTAGAGAACGCCCGCTCCCTGCTGAGCGCCCTGTTCTTCAACGCCCGGCGATTCGACCTGTCCAAGGTCGGCCGGTTCAAGCTGAACCGCCGGCTGGGCCTGGGCACGGACATGAACGTCCGCACCCTGTCCAACGACGACTTCCTGGCCATCATCCGCAAGCTCATCGAACTCAACAACGGGCGCGGGGAGCCGGACGACATCGACCACCTGGGCAACCGCCGGGTGCGGGCGGTCGGCGAGCTGCTCCAGAACCAGTTCCGGATGGGCCTGATCCGGATGGAACGGATCATCAAGGAACGGATGACCATCACCGACGCGGCCACCGTGACCGCGGCCAGCCTGATCAACGCCCGGCCGGTGGTAGCCGCCATCAAGGAGTTCTTCGGGTCCAGCCAGCTGTCCCAGTTCATGGACCAGACCAACCCGCTGGCCGAGCTCACCCACAAGCGCCGCCTGTCGGCCCTGGGCCCGGGCGGTCTCTCGCGGGAGCGGGCCGGCTTCGACGTCCGGGACGTCCACCACTCGCACTACGGCCGGATCTGCCCCATCGAAACGCCGGAAGGCCCGAACATCGGGCTGATCGGCTCCCTGGCGACGTTCGCCCGGGTCAACGAGTACGGCTTCATCGAAACCCCGTTCCGGCGGGTGTACAACGCCATGCCCGCCACGCGCGACTACCGCGACCGGCTGGTCGGCCGCACGGTGACCGAGGACGTAACGGATCCCGCCAACCGCAAGGCCAAGCTGGTCAAGGCGGGGCAGGTGCTGGATCGCGACCTGGCGGACCAGCTGGTCAAGGCCAGGGCCGGTGACATCCGGATCAAGCCCTGGGTCAGCGCCGAGATCCAGTTCCTGGCCGCGGACGAGGAAGACAAGTGGATCGTGGCCCAGGCCAACGCCCCGGTGGACACCGACGGCAACTTCCTGGAAGAGCGCACCACGGCCCGCACCAAGAACCACTTCCTGGTGTCGCCGGTGGAGCGGATCGAGTACATGGACGTATCGCCCAAGCAGACCGTGAGCGTGGCTACCGCGCTGATCCCCTTCCTGGAGCACGACGACGCCAACCGCGCGTTGATGGGTTCCAACATGCAGCGCCAGGCGGTGCCCTTGATGGTCACCGAACCGCCCATCGTCGGCACCGGCATGGAGGTGGCGGCGGCCAAGGACTCCGGGGAGATGATCGTCGCCCGCAAGGCCGGCACCGTGGTGTCCTGCGCGGCGCCGGCGCCGGCAGGAACCGGCGGCGGCCCGGAGAGTTCCAAGAAGGACTTCGGCGTGCTCTTCAAGCCCGACGACGGGACCCCGGAGGAGTGGTACTCGATCCACAAGTTCGTCCGCTCCAACCAGGGTACCTGCCTCTCCCAGCGGGTGCTGGTGGAAGCCGGCACGCACGTCGAGGCCGGCACGGTGCTGGCCGACGGGCCGGCCACCTCGGAGGGTGAGCTGGCGCTGGGCCGCAACATCCTGGTGGCGTTCATGCCCTGGGAGGGCTACAACTACGAGGACGCCATCCTGATTTCGGAGTCCGTGGTCCGCGAGGACAAGTACACCTCTATCCACATTGAGGAGTACGAGATCGAGGCTCGCGACACCAAGCTGGGACCCGAAGAGATCACCCGCGACATCCCGAACGTCAGCGACGAGACGCTGAAGAACCTGGACGAGCGCGGCATCATCTACATCGGCGCCGAGGTGCATCCGGGCGACATCCTGGTGGGCAAGATCACCCCCAAGGGCGAGTCCGAGCTCTCGGCCGAGGAACGCCTGTTGCGTGCCATCTTCGGCGAGAAGGCCCGCGAGGTCCGCGACTCCTCCCTGCGCGTGCCCCACGGTGAGCGCGGGATCGTGGTCGACGTCAAGATCTTCAGCCGCGAGACCAAGGACGAGCTGGCGCCGGGCGTCAACGAGTTGGTCCGGGTCTACGTCGCCCAGAAGCGCAAGATCGCCCAGGGCGACAAGATGGCCGGCCGCCACGGGAACAAGGGCGTCATCGCCCGCATCCTGCCGGTGGAGGACATGCCCTACATGCCGGATGGGACGCCGGTCGAGATCGTCCTCAACCCCCTCGGGGTGCCCAGCCGGATGAACCTGGGGCAGGTCCTGGAGACCCACCTGGGTTGGGCCGCGCACGCGATGGGCCTGAAGGTCGCCACGCCAGTCTTCGACGGCGCCTCCGAAGAGTTCATCGAGGAGCAGCTGGGCAAGGCCGGGTTGCCGATGTCGGGCAAGAACACGCTGCGCGACGGGCGGCATGGCGAGCCGTTCGACCACCCGGTCACGGTCGGTTACATCTACATGATGAAGCTGGCCCACCTGGTCGAAGACAAGATCCACGCCCGCTCGACGGGTCCCTACTCGCTGGTCACCCAGCAGCCGCTGGGCGGCAAGGCCCAATTCGGCGGGCAGCGCTTCGGCGAGATGGAGGTCTGGGCGCTGGAAGCCTACGGCGCCTCCCACATCCTGCAGGAGATCCTGACCGTCAAGTCCGACGACATCGTGGGCCGGGTCAAGGCCTACGAGGCCATCGTCAAGGGCGAGAACACGCTGGAAGCCGGGATCCCCGAGTCCTTCCGGGTCCTCGTCAAGGAGCTGGAAGGCCTGGCGCTCGGCGTCGAGATCCAGTCCGACGGCCAGAAGCAGGTGCTGCTCAGTGAGGACGACATCTCCGAGATGCCGCTCGACCTGGGCATCAACCTGGAACGCGACGAGATCGACGAATCCGATTGGTCGGCCGCCCGCTCACAGAATCCACTGGTTCCGTAAGAGGTAATTCATGACGCTGAAGCTAGAAAATTTCGACGCGTTGAAGCTCTCCCTGGCCTCGCCGGAGACCATTCTGTCGTGGTCGCACGGCGAAGTTACCAAGCCGGAGACGATCAACTACCGCACCCTCAAGCCAGAGCGGGATGGCCTGTTCTGCGAAAAGATCTTCGGCCCCCAGAAGGACTGGGAGTGCCACTGCGGGAAGTACAAGCGGTACCGCTACAAGGGCATCATCTGCGACAAGTGTGGGGTGGAGGTCACCCGCTCCAAGGTGCGCCGGGAGCGGATGGGCCACATCAAGCTGGCCTCGCCGGTCAGCCATGTCTGGTACTTCAAGGGCATCCCGTCCCGGATGGGCCTGCTGCTGGACATGTCCCCCCGCAACCTGGAGAAGGTTCTCTATTTTGCCAACTACATCGTCACCCACATCGACGAGGACGCCCGCAAGGAGTACCTCTCCAAGACCTCGCCGCAGCACAACGACCGGGTGCTCAAGCTCCAGGAGGAGCGCGACGCCCAGGTCAAGGAGCTGAAGGAAGAGCTCGACCAGAAGGTCAAGGCCAAGCAGGAGGACACGCGCGGCAAGGTCAAGGCTCTCGATGAGGAGCTGGACGAGACCGCCGACGCCATGACCTCCCGGGCCAAGGAGCTGGTCGAAAAGATCAAGGCCCAGAAGGGGAAGAAGGCCGCCACCAACTTCACTATCGGTGAAGGGGACGAGGAAGACGTCATCATCCCCAAGGGCACGCTGTTCGAGGACAAGCTGGCCCGCGAGCTGCCCAAGCAGGTCGAGAAGAAGATCGACAAGGTCCAGGCGGCAACCAAGAAGCAGCAGCAGGAGCTGAAGGCCCACTCCGACGCGGAGATCGCCAAGTGGCGGGAAACGCACGAGGAAAAGGTCGCGGTCCTGGACCAGCGGCTCAAGAAGGACGTCGAGGGGCTGTCCGGCGACATCGAATCCTCGAAGACCCAGCTGGAGGCGCTCCAGCCCAAGCAGCTGCTGAGCGACCAGGACTACCGAGACTTTGCCGAGAAGTTCGGCAAGGTCTTCAAGGCCGGCATCGGAGCGCAGGCCATCAAGGACCTGCTGGCCCGCATCGACCTGGTCCAGGAGTCGCTCGTGCTCCGGGAGGAGTCCAAGTCCTCCTCCGGGCAGAAGCGCCAGAAGGCCATCAAGCGGCTCAAGGTGGTGGAGGCCTTCCGCAAGTCGAATGCCTCACCGACCTGGATGATCCTGGACGTGCTGCCGGTCATTCCGCCCGAACTGCGCCCCATGGTGCAGCTGGACGGCGGCCGGTTTGCCACGTCTGATCTGAACGACCTGTACCGGCGCGTCATCAACCGCAACAACCGCCTGAAGCGGCTGCTAGAGCTGGGCGCGCCCGAGATCATCGTGCGCAACGAGAAGCGGATGCTGCAGGAAGCGGTGGATGCGCTGATCGACAACGGCCGCCGCGGCCGGGCCATCACCGGCACCGGCAACCGGAAGCTGAAGTCCCTCTCCGACATGCTGAAGGGCAAGCAGGGGCGGTTCCGCCAGAACCTGCTCGGCAAGCGCGTGGACTACTCGGGCCGCTCCGTCATCGTGGTCGGCCCGGAGCTGCGGCTGCACGAGTGCGGTCTGCCCAAGAAGATGGCGCTCGAGCTGTTCAAGCCGTTCGTCATGCGCGAGCTGGTCAACAAGGGCTACACGCAGAACATCAAGTCGGCCAAGCGGATGGTGGAACGCGTGCGGCCTGAGGTGTGGGACGTCCTGGACGAGGTGATCAAGGAGCATCCTGTGCTTCTGAACCGGGCGCCCACCCTGCACCGACTCGGCATCCAGGCCTTCATGCCCGTGCTAGTGGAGGGCTCGGCCATCCAGATTCACCCCCTGGTCTGCACCGCCTTCAACGCCGACTTCGACGGCGACCAGATGGCGGTCCACGTGCCCCTGTTCAGCGGTGCCGTGGCGGAGGCCAAGAACCTGATGATGTCGTCCAACAACATCCTGTCGGCCAGCGATGGCCACCCGGTCATCAGCCCGACCCAGGACATCGTCCTGGGCTCGTACTACCTGACCATGATCAAGCCCACCCCCCAGATCAAGGACCAGGACCTGCCCACCTTCGGCACCGCGGATGAGGCGTTGCTGTCGCTCCAGAACAAGCGCGTCGACATCCAGCAAGAGGTCCGGGTGCGGGTCGATGGGGCCCTGGTGAGGACGTCGCCGGGCCGGGTCATGTTCAACCAGGTCCTGCCGCTGGGCAAGCAGCCCATGGAGGGCCAGGGCGAGCCGATGCGGTTCCAGAACCGGGTCTTCGACAAGAAGACCCTGCGGTCGATCGTGGCCGAGTGTTTCCGGCTGTACGGCAATGAGGAGACGGCGCGGGTCGCCAACGAAATCAAGCGGCTGGGCTTCGCCTACGCCACCAAGGCGGGGGTCACCATCTCCGCCATGGACATCAAGACCCCGGCCGAGAAGTCCCAGATCATCGGCAAGGCCGAAAAGAAGCTGGGGGACATCGACCTCCAGTTCCGGCGTGGCCTGATCACCGACGACGAGCGCTATACCCAGACGGTGGACCTCTGGACCCAGGCGACCGAGGAGGTCACGGCGGCCACCATGAAGAGCTTCGACGAGCTCCACCCGGTGTTCATGATGGCCAACTCCGGCGCCCGCGGGAACGTGCAGCAGATCCGGCAGCTGGCCGGGATGCGCGGCCTGATGGCCGACCCCACCGGCCGGATCATCGACCTGCCGATCAAGGCCAACTTCTCCGAAGGGCTGACCGTGCTCGAGTACTTCATCTCCACCCACGGCGCCCGCAAGGGTCTGGCGGACACCGCCCTGCGCACCGCCGACTCCGGGTACCTGACCCGCCGGTTGGTGGACGTGGCGCAGGACGTCATCGTGCGCATCGAAGACTGCAAGACCACGGCCGGCATCTGGGTGACCGACATCTCGGCAGAGCGGGCGCTGACCGAGCCGCTCTTCGAGCGGGTGGCCGGCCGGATCGCCGCCGCCGAGGTCCGCCATCCACAGACCCAAGAAATTCTTGTTAAAGAAGGCGGCGATATCAGCGACGTCCAGGCGCGCGCCATCATCGAGGCGGGCGTCAACCAGGTCAAGGTGCGGTCCGTCCTCACCTGCCAGGCCCGAGAAGGCGTGTGCCGCCACTGCTACGGGCGTAACCTGGCGACCGGCAAGCTGGTGGAGATTGGGGAGGCGGTGGGCGTGATCGCCGCCCAGTCCATCGGAGAGCCGGGGACCCAGCTCACCATGCGGACGTTCCACACCGGCGGTGTCGCCGGGACGGACATTACCCAGGGTCTGCCCCGGGTCGAAGAGCTGTTCGAAGCTCGCATCCCCAAGGGCAAGGCCATCATCTCGGAGATCGACGGCGAGGTCGAGGTCATCCGCGGGGAGGGAACGCGCAAGGTCAAGGTCACGTCGCGCGACGTCTACGACGTGCCCTACGTCCTGACCGGGAAGATGCAGTCGCTGGTCGCCAGCGGCGATGCGGTCCAGGAAGGCCAGGAGATCGCCAAGGGGCCGGGCGAGGACGGCCAGGACCAGGTGCTGCGCTCGCGCGCCACCGGGGTGGCCCGGATCGAGAAGAACCAGATCGTGATCCGGTCGACCGACGAGGAGGCGCGGGAATATCCGATCCCGCACGGCTCTCGCATCAACGTCACGGCTGGCCAGAAGATCAAGGCCGGCCAGCAGATCACGGAGGGCTCCATCAGCCCGCAGGAGCTGCTGCACGTGCTCGGCCGGGAAGCCGTCCAGACCTACCTGGTGGAAGAGGTCCAGCGGGTGTACCGGTCGCAGGGTGTCGACATCAACGACAAGCACATCGAGGTCATCGTTCGCCAGATGATGCGCAAGGTCCGGATTGACTCGGCCGGCGATACCGACCTGCTCCCCGGCGAGATCGTGTCGCAATGGGAGTACGAGGAGGCCAACGCCCGGGTGCTGGCCGAAGGCGGTGACCCGTCCGTGGCGCAAACCGTGCTGCTGGGCCTGATCAAGGCCGCCCTCAACACGGCCAGCTGGCTCAGTGCCGCGTCATTCCAGGAAACCACCCGGGTCCTGACCGAAGCCGCCATCTCGGGCAAGGTCGACCGGCTGCGCGGGCTCAAGGAGAACGTGATCATCGGCAAGCTGATCCCGGCCGGCACCGGCCTCGACTACTACCAGAAGCTGCGCGAGGAGGCCTTCAAGATCTACGCGGAGGCGCCCGCGCCGGTCTCAGCCCCAGTCCCCGCGGTCCCCGCGGCTCCGGCAAGCTAAAGCCCCCCTCTCCCTCCCCCTCAGGGGGAGGGTCGGGGAGGGGGTGGCCCTCGCTACACGAACCGGATCTCGTGTTTTTTGGCGTCCGGGGCCAGGAACGCGAGGAGCCGAGTCCCTTCATCCTCAACCGCAGGGCGCTCGGCCTTTCGGAGTGGCGTCAAGCACTCCACGGTCAGGGCGGCCGCCGCCGGCTGGCGCGCAACCGTCCACGTCGCCCTGACCAGGCCATCGACCAGAAGCGTCCGGAAGCCGATGAGGGAGCGATGCTTCTCCGACACCACGCGGGTGCGGTCGGCGTGCGCCAGCAGCAGGTTGTCATACTCGGGCAGGAACCGTGGCGGAGCCGGGGTGCCGGGATCAGGCAGCGCCCCGTCGGGCACGTCCAGCAGCTCGCGGCCGGCAGCATCCGTCAGGCTGCGCAGTTGCGGCCGCAGTCGCTCGACGATCGGTCGTAGCGCCCGCAGGCCGGACCAGGCCTGGACGTCCGCGACCGTCGCCGGGCCGAATGCGGCCAGGTAGCGAAGGATCAGCTTCTCCAGCGACGGCTTGGCCTGCACCGGCCGGCCGAGCCAGGTTTCCGCGGTTGCGCACCGGGCGGCGCCGCTTCGCCCCCAGAGGCCCCGGGGTGGAACCTGGACCAGCGGCACCAGGTGGCGGACGGCGTACGCCAGCGAGGCGGGGTCCCGATCGGGCCAGCGCTGGTGCAGCACCGTCCCCAGCTCGGCAAGCGTTCGAGGCCGCTCATCGAGCACCTTCCGGGCGGCCGCCACCAGCGCCGCCACGTCCAGGCCCTCGATCCCGCGCCCGAACGGGGTGCCGGCATAGAGGGCGCGTTCCAGGAAGGCCTGGAACAGGGGGCGGAGCCGAAGGCAATCGCGGGCGCTCACCAGGTGGATGGTCGAGCGCATCAGGGCGATCCGGACGGCCCGCCGGTTCGA
>WNFA01000996.1_pt1 | contig 22966 bp, 17 predicted proteins | sample 5400481 | NCBI WGS metagenome assembly WNFA01 (sample SAMN13153340, study PRJNA577476) | soil metagenome | isolation source: 120 cm saprolite under Douglas fir tree site 2 hole 1 replicate 2 | place: USA:California | collected 2015-04-18 | reverse complement strand
TTCCTTGATCGCTTTCAGGTTGCGGATAAACATCCGGTTCGCCCGGTCGAGGAGGGGCATGAACTGCTCGGCCAGCCGTCGCACATCCTCTGCGACAGAGAGGCGGCCCGGGCGCCTACCCGGCCGCTGCCCGTTCTCGGCGAGGGCGTCCTGCCCGAAGAACTCACGCTCGATGTGCAGCGCCGAGTCGCCGATCCAGCCCTGCACCCGGAGCGCGTGGTAGTAGTTCAGCACTGCCAGGTCCACCAGCATCATCTCGGCCGCCGTGGTAATGGCCCCCTCGGCGATGAGCCCCTGGCGTAGGGACAAGAGGGTGGCCATCAGCTTGGGGTCCAGGTACCGCTCGGCTCCCAACCGTTCCAGCAAGAACTGGCCGGACTCGTGCTGCTCCCGGCTGTCTGCGCAGAGCTTCAGCCAGTCCTCTTCGCTGTCCACGCTCTGCCACCCCTGCATGGCCCGGTAGGTCGCTTGCGTGTTCCAGCGAAGCTGCCGGGCTTGCTGCCTGTCCTTTTCCAGCGCGGCCCGGAGCTGGGCGTCGCGGTCGTCCACATCATGGAGCGTGGGCTCGATGTCGCCCCGCTCAGTCTCATCACGCATGTCCGTCATCGCGCACCTCCCGTGCTAGTCGGCGGAGCTCGGCGAGCTCCTGTCGTAGTGACCATGCGGGTGGACGCAGTCGCCGGCGCTGGGCGATGGCTGCGCGCATGGCATTCACCTGTTCCCATGGAACGTATTGTCTGCGTTGCCTGCCGCCCTCGCGCCAGCGCAGGTACCAGTAGGGGCCGTGCAGGGTCCCGCTGGCGCACCGGCACCTGGGCTTGCCGCAGCGCCGCCATTCGGCTTGGAGGCTCCCTATCTTGGGCAACAGACCGCCGGAATTCATCTGCTGCCCCTCGGCCGCCCCGCGCCCCTGTCACGCCCCCTTGTGCGGACGTGGGCCTTGAGCCCGCGCCTCTGAGCGCCGTGATGCAGGGCGGCGTGCATCGTGCTGTTGAGCGCGCCGCTCAGCGGGATCTCCACCGCGTGGCCCTCCGGCGATGCCCGCTCGACGGCCGGCCAGTCGATCACCACGCGGCCCCTGGTGCTGCTGCTCCGCTCGACCACCTTGTACGTCTCCATGCCGATCTCCCTCCGGGCTCGACTGCCGCGCTCACGCCGCCTCGCGCTGGCCCTCACCTCGATGATGCGGGCGATCTGTTTCTCGTCGCGAGAAAACGGGTCTCAAAGTGGTGCGGTCGCGTTGCCGTCGCTCTATTTTTGCCTCGCGGGGATCACGCCGCGGACCACGGTTCCAAACTGCACAGATCGGCTTCGTGATCACGCTGCTGCAGACCCGCGCGCTCACCGCGGCGCGCCGGCTCGGCGCCGAGCTGCAGACGGCCGAGCGCCGGCTGCGCCGGGCCAACGAGCGCTTCGAGCTCGCCGCGTCCGCGGTGAGCTCCGCCATCTACGACCTGAACCTACAGCACGGCACGGTGGCGTGGACGCAGGGGCTCACCGAGCTGTGCGGCTATCGCCTGGACGAGACCGACGCGACGTACGAGTGGTGGATCGAGCAGATCCATCCCGCCGACCGGCCGCGGGTCCAGGAGCGCTTCCAGACGGCCGTGGCCAGCGGCCACGACTTCGAGGCGGAGTACCGCTTCCGCGCCCGCGACGGCCACTACCTCGACGTGCTGGACCACGGCCGGTTCGTCCGCGACGCGGGCGGACGCTCGGCGCGGGTCGTCGGGAGCATGGTCGACGTCTCGGAGCGGAAGCGGGGGGAGGCGGTGCTGCGCGAGAGCGAGGCCCGGCACCGCGCGGTCCTGGAAACGGCCATGGACGCCTTCGTCGGCATGGACGACAAGGGACACGTGATCGAGTTCAATCCGGCGGCCGAGCGGATGTTCGGGCAGGCGCGGGCGGACGTCATCGGCCGGGAGCTGGCGGAGGTGATCATCCCCTCGGCCTTCCGGGACGCCCACCGGCGCGGACTGGCGCGCTACCTGGCGACCGGCGAGCACACGATCCTGGGCCGCCGCATCGAGGTGAGCGCCCGGCGGGCGGACGGGACCGAGTTCCCGGTGGAGCTGACCGTGACCGTGGCGCGGATGGACGGGCCGCCCACGTTCAGCGCCTATGTCCGGGATCTCACCGAGCAGAAGCGCGCGGACGCGGCCCGGAGCAGCCTCGAGCTGCAGCTCCAGCAGGCGCAGAAGATGGAGGCGGTGGGTCGCCTCGCGGGCGGGGTCGCCCACGACTTCAACAACCTGCTGACCGTCATCAGCGGCCGGGCCCACATGCTGCTGAGCCGGCTCAAGCCGGGCGACCCGATGCACCGCGACGTGGACCTGATCCAGAAGACGTCGCAGCGGGCGGTGGCCTTGACGAGCCAGCTCCTGGCCTTCAGCCGCAAGCAGGTCGTGCAGCCGCGCGTTCTCGAGCTGGGGCCGCTGGTGGCCGACCTGGTGCCGATGCTGCAGCGGATGATCGGCGAGGACATGGAGCTGGTGGTCGAGCCGGTGCGGGGAACGGGACGAGTCAAGGTCGATCCCAGCCAGATGCAGCAGGTGCTGATGAATCTCGCGGTCAATGCCCGTGACGCCATGCCGAACGGGGGCCGGATCGGCGTCTCCATCCGGGACGTCGAGGTGGACGAGGCGGCGGCGCTCCACCCGACCAACCTGCCGCCCGGGCCCTACGTGGCCCTCGCGGTCAGCGATACCGGCACCGGCATGAGCGCGGAGACGGCCGCGCACGTCTTTGAACCGTTCTTCACCACCAAGGAGCAGGGCAAGGGGACCGGTCTCGGGCTCTCCACCGTGTACGGCATCGTCGAGCAGAGCCGGGGCCACATCCAGGTCCAGAGCGAGCCCGACCGGGGCACCACGTTCACCATTCACCTGCCGCGGGTGGAGGAGCCGCTGGCGGTCGACCCGCCCACCGACGCGGGCCCGCGGCTGCGGACCACCTCGCGCACGGTGCTGGTGGTGGACGACGAGCCCGAGGTCCTGGATCTGGCCACCGAAATTCTAAGACGCGTCGGCTACTCGGTGCTCCAGGCCGCCGACGGCGCGGCCGCGCTCGAGGTGGCGCGGGGCCACGAGGGGGAGATCCACCTGCTCGTGACCGACATGGTGATGCCCGGCATGTCGGGCCGCGATCTGGCCGAGCGGCTGCGCGCGCTGCGCCACGCGCTGCCGGTGCTCTACGTCTCCGGCTACGTGCAGGACGCCGCCGCGCGGGCCACGCTGGGCCGCGAGCACTCCGCGTTCGTCGCGAAGCCGTTCACGCCCGAGCTCCTCACCGACCGGGTGCGCGAGCTCCTGGCCACCGCGGACGCGGGGGCCGGCTGAGCCGGCCGCTCGCGCTCAGCCGCGGAGCGAGCCGTCGATGCGGACGTCGACCAGGTAAGGCCCGCCGGAGGCCATCCCGCGCTTGATCGCGGTGGCCACGTCGGCCGCCTTCTCCACCATCTCGCCCGGCACGCCCTGCGCCTTCGCGAGCCCCACGTAGTCGAGCCCCGGCTTCACCAGGTCCATCGCCACGTACTGGTTGTCCTCCGCCGAGAAGCCCTTGAGCGCCTGCGTGCGCTGCTTGAGGATCCGGTAGGACTGATTGTTGAAGATCACGAACACCACCGCGATGGAGTCGTGCGCGGCCGACCACAGCGACTGGATCGTGTACATCGCGCTGCCGTCGCCGATCAGCGCGATCACCGGCCGGTCCGGCTGGGCCAGCTTGACGCCGAGCGAGGCGGGCAGGCCCCAACCGATGCCGCCCCCGCGCAGGCCGTAGAAGCCGCGGTGGTCGCGGGCCCGCAGCAGCTCGCGGATCCCGTGGCTCGAGGAGATGGACTCGTCCACGATGATGGCCTCGTCGGGCACCGCGCCCGCGACCGCGCCCACCAGCGCGAGCGGGCTGATCGGGAAGCGGCTCGCCTGGGCGGCCGCCTCCTGCCGCAGCGCTTCGCGGCGCGCCTCCTGCGCCACCCGCAGCTTTTCCGCGCGCGCGCTCGCGTCCTTGGCCTGCGACGCGGTCAGCCGCCGCCTGAGCGCCTCCACCAGCTCGGGCAGCGTCGCCTTCGGATCGCCCTGGATCGCCACCTGGGCCGGATAGTTCTTGCCGATCTCCCAGGGATCGAGGTCGAGATGGATCAGGGGCAGCCCTTCCGGCATCGGCTCCACGTCCGACGGCAGCGAGAGCGTGAAGAGATCGCCGCCCACCGAGAACAGCAGGTCGTGCTGCATGAGGAGCTGGCGGATGGGCTGGCCCAGGCGCGGGAACGGCCCGTGGTAGAGCGGGTGCGTGAACGGGAAGGAGCACGTGGAGGGCACGCACTCGGTGTACACCGGCGCGCCGAGCGCCTCCGCGAGCTGGGCCATCTCGGCCAGCGAGTCTCCGTGGGCGACCGCGTCGCCCGCGATCAGGATCGGCCGCGACGCCTTCACGAGGAGATCGGCGGCCGCTTCGATCGCGGCGCGGTCGCCGCGGATGCGCGGGGCCACCCGGGTGGACTGCAGCAGATCCAGCTCGCGCTCCGCGTTCAGCACGTCCACCGGCAGCGAGAGGAACACCGGACCGGTGGGATGCGCCATCGCGGTCTTGACCGCGCGCCGGACCGCGCGGGGCAGGTCCTCGAGCCGGGTGATCTCGTGGGACCACTTCACGTACGGGCGCGCCACCGGGGGCAGATCAGACCAGAGGATGGGCTCGGTGAGGTTCATGGCCTGATCGTGCTGGCCCGCGGTCACGAGCAGCGGCGTCCCCGCCTCGTACGCGTCGTAGAGCATGCCCATCGCGTTGCCGAGGCCCGGCGAGGTGTGGACGTTGACCACGCCCAGCTTGCCGCTCGCCTGCGCGTAGCCGTCGGCCATGCTGATGGCGACCGCCTCCTGGAGCGCCAGGATGTAGCGGATGCTCGGCTCCCGCACGAGCCCGTCCATCAGGGGCAGCTCGGTGGTGCCGGGATTGCCGAACATGGTGTCCACACCTTCGTCCTTCAGGATCTGAAGGAAGGCCTGCTTGCCGGAGAGAAAGGACATGGGGGAGCCTCCTCGCTGCCGGATCATAGCCCCGCTTCCTTGACTGCGCCAGTACCCGCCTGTAGGCTTCGGGCAGCATGCCGCCGGCCGTTCCCGCCGCCGCCTTCCTCGACGCGTGTCTCCGCCGGGCCACGCCGTTCACCCCGATCTGGCTCATGCGGCAGGCCGGCCGCTACATGCCGGAGTACCGTGCGGTGCGCGCGCGGCTCGGCTTTCTCGAGCTGTGCAAGAGCCCGGCGGCGGCCGCGGAAGTCACGCTGCAGCCGGTGGAGCGCCTGGGCGTGGACGCGGCGATCCTCTTCGCGGACATCCTGCTCGTGCTCGAGCCCCTCGGGGTCGGGCTCGAGTTCACCCGTGGCGACGGCCCGCGCATCGAGCGTCCGGTGCGCAGCGCGGCGGCGGCGCGGGCCCTCCCCGCGGTGGACGTGGAGGACGCGGTCGGCTTCGTGTTCGAGACGGTGGCGCGGGTGCGCAAGGCGCTCGCCGACCGGGTGCCCCTCATCGGCTTCGCGGGGGCGCCGTTCACGCTCGCCTCGTACCTGATCGAAGGTGGGCCCTCGCGCGAGTTCCTCCTCACCAAGGCGTTCATGCGGCGCGAGCCGGAGGCGTGGGCCGCGATGATGACGAGGCTCGCCGACGTCACCGCCGACTACCTCAACGGGCAGATCGCGGCCGGCGTCCAGGCGGTGCAGCTCTTCGACTCGTGGGTGGGCGCGCTGTCGCCCGCCGACTACCGCGACTTCGTGCTCCCGCACTCCCGGCGCGTGATCGGAGCGCTGCGGCCGGGCGTGCCGGTCATCCACTTCGGCGTGGGCACCGGCGGGCTGCTGCCGCTCATGAAGGCGGCGGGGGGGGACGTGATCGGGCTCGACTGGCGCGTGGAGCTGGCTCCCACGTGGGCCCGGCTCGGCCACGACGTGGCGGTGCAGGGGAACCTGGACCCCGCGGTGCTGCTGGCCGACGTGCCCGCGATCCGCCGGGCCGTCCGCGAGATCCTCGACGCGGCGGCCGGGCGGCCGGGGCACGTCTTCAACCTGGGTCACGGCATCCACAAGGACACGCCGGTCGAGCACGTGAAGGCCCTCGTGGACATCGTCCACGAGCTGTCCGCGCGATGATCGAGACGGAATCCCTCTCCCCCGAGAGGGGGAGAGGGCAGGGTGAGGGGGTGGCGTCGATCGGGCATGACCCTCACCCCGACCCTCTCCCTCCCAGGGAGAGGGAGAGGGGCATCGATTCGGTGCTCCTCATCGCCTTCGGCGGACCGGAGCGCCCGGAGGACGTGCGCCCGTTCCTGCAGATCGTCAGCGCGGGCCGCCCGATCCCGGCCGAGCGCCTCGAGGAGGTCGCGCATCACTACGACCTGATGGGGGGGCGCTCGCCGCTCACTGAGCTGACCCGCCGCCAATCGGAGGGCCTGCGCGCGGCGCTCGCCGCGGCCGGGCGCCCGGTGGCGGTGTGGGTCGGCATGCGGAACTGGCACCCGTTCCTGCACGAGACCCTGGCCGAGATGAAGGATCAGGGCTGCCGCAAGGCGCTCGGCATCATCCTGTCGTCGTTGCAGACCGAGGCCTCGTGGTCGCGCTACGTGGAGGACGTCACGGCCGCGCGCGAGAAGGTCGGCCCGGACGCGCCCGAGGTCGTCTACGCGCCGCCCTGGAGCGAGCACCCGCGGTTCATCGAAGCGATGGCGGCCCGGGCGGGGGCCGCGCTCGCGGGGATCGAGGCCGCGCGGCGGGCCGACGCGCGGCTCGTCTTCACCGCCCACAGCGTCCCGGTCTCCATGGCCGCGGGCTCCCCCTACGCGGCCCAGCTCGAGACGGCGGCGCGCGCCATCGCCTCCGCGCTCGGCCGGTCCGGGTGGTCGGTGGCCTACCAGAGTCGTAGCGGCTCCCCGCGTGATCCGTGGCTCGAGCCCGACGTCGGCGACGTCATCCGCGCGCTCGCGCGGGACGGCGCGCGCGACGTGGTGGTCGTCCCGGTCGGCTTCGTCTGCGACCACGTCGAGGTGCTCTACGACCTCGACGTGGAAGCGAAGGCGGTGGCCATATCCTGTGATCTCGGCTTCCATCGGGCCGCCGCCGCCAACGACCACCCCGCGTTCGTCGCGATGCTCGCCGATCTGGCCCGGCGCGGGCCGGCGCCGTGAGACTGGTCGTCGTCGGCGGCGGGCTCTCCGGGCTCGCGGCCGCCCACCGGGCGGTGGAGCTGGCGCGCGAGCGCGGCCGGCCGCTCGAGCTGACCCTGCTCGAGGGGGCGGATCGCCTGGGCGGCACCATCCAGACGGAGCGCCGCGAGGGCTTCCTCGTCGAGTGCGGGCCCGACTCGTTCCTCTCCGAGAAGCCGTGGGCCCTCGCGCTCTGCCGGCGGCTCGGCGTGGAGGACCGGCTGATCGGGACCGACGACCGCTTCCGACGCGTCTTCGTGGTCTTCCGCGGCCGGCTGCATCCGCTGCCCGACGGCTTCCAGCTCCTGGCGCCCACCCGGCTCGGGCCGTTCCTGGCCTCGTCGCTCTTCTCGTGGCCCGGCAAGCTCCGGATGGCCTGCGACCTGCTGCTGCCCCGTGGCGGGCATCCCGACGAGAGCCTCGGCGCGTTCGTGAGGCGACGGCTCGGCCGCGAGGCGCTCGAGCGCGTCGCCCAGCCGCTGGTCGGCGGCATCTACACCGCCGATCCCGATGAGCTCTCGCTCGGCGCCACCATGCCGCGCTTCCTCGAGATGGAGCGGCGCGAGCGCAGCGTCATCCTGGCCCTCTGGCGGGCCGCCCGCCGGGCCCCGGCCCTTCACGCGGGGACGAGCGGCGCCCGCTGGTCGCTCTTCGTGACCTTCGCCGAGGGGATGGAGGAGCTGATCCGCCTGCTGGCCACCCGCCTGCCGCCCGGGGCGGTGCGTCTCAAGGAGCGGGCCGTCTCGGTCGCGCGGGAAGGCGGCGGCTGGCGCGTCGCCACCGCGGGCGGCGCGGTCGTCACCGGCGACGCGCTCATCCTGGCCCCGGAGGCCCACCAGGCCGCGCGGCTTCTGCGCTACGTGGATCCCGGGCTCGCCCACCTGCTCGAGGGGATTCCCTATGCTTCGTCGGCCACCGTGACGCTGGCCTATCGGCGCGCCGACATCCGCCATCCTCTCGACGGCTTCGGCTTCGTGGTGCCGCAGGTGGAGCGCCGGCCCGTCATCGCGGGCACCTTCTCGAGCGTGAAGTACCCGGGGCGTGCCCCGGAGGCGCACGCGCTCCTGCGCGTGTTCATCGGCGGGGCGCTGAACGAATCGGTGCTCGAGGCCGACGACGCGGCGCTGGTGGAGATCGCGCGCGCGGAGCTCGCCGACCTCCTCGGCGTGACGGGGGTGCCGCTGTTCACCCGGGTCGCCCGTTACCCGCGGGCGATGCCGCAGTATCACGTGGGCCACGCGGCCCGCGCGGAGGCCATCGAGCTGGCGGTGGCGCGGCATCCGGGCCTGCGCCTGGCGGGCGGAGCCTACCGGGGCGTGGGGATCGCGGACTGCGTGCGCTCGGGCGAGGAAGCGGCGGAGGGAGTGGCGGGTTAGCTCGACTTCGGGTCGATGTGGTCCATCAGCATGTGGACCTCGAGCACCGAGTCGAGATACTGGAAGCTGAACGGCTTGGTGACGTAGTCGGAGGCGCCGAGCGCGAGGGCCCCGCGCGCGGAGTCGATGTCCTCCACCGCGGTGACCATGATCACGCAGGTCTCGGGCGCGGCGGTCTTGATGCGCTTCAGGGCCTCGACGCCGCCCATGCCCGCCATCATCACGTCCATCAGCACGATGTGCGGGTGGAAGTCCGGCACGCGGAGGAGAGCCTCCTCGCCGTCCTGCGCCTCGATCACATCGAAGCCGCGGTCTTCGAGATACTCGGCCAGCACCTTGCGGAACTCGAGCTCGTCGTCCACCACGAGCACACGCGCGCGCACCGGCCGCTTGACCTGCGCGGGGTCGCCCGCCGCGGCCACCAGCGCCGCCGGGGCCACCACGCCCGACCGGGCCAGGGTGTCGGAGAGCTGGACCAGGTCGAGCGGCTTGGTGAAGGCACCGGCCACACTCAGGCCGGCCTCGGTGACCAGCTCGAGCGCATTGCCCATGCCGCTGACCAGGATCACGACCACGTCGGGGTTGAGCGCCTTGATCCGGCCCAGCGCCCCGATGCCGCCGAGGCGGGGCATGAAGAGATCGAGGATGACGGCCTTGGGCTGCCAGCGCTTGACCTGGAGGAAAGCCTCGACGCCGTTCGTGGCGGTGAGGACGACGAACCCCTGCTCGGTGAAGTATTCCTTGAGCAGCTCGAGGACGTCGATGTCGTCATCCACACACAGGATGCTCGGGAGGCTGTCGTCCATGGCCCGCTGTGGCAGCAAGAAAAGTGCCGCCGGAGTGGCCTATACAACCTAATGAAATAACTGCGCTTTGTCCGGAGGCCCCGCAACTATTGGGAAATCGTTCACAGTTCCTGACATGGGGCTGACACTCGCGGTCACCGGCCGCTACGCCATGGTTTCGCCGCCGCCACTATGGTGGCGCCACCATAGATCAGAAATCTTCTAGCGGCCGGGGGCCAGGCGCGCCATCACCTCGAGCGCCTGCTCGAGCACGGCCCCGCCCGGGGTGAAGTTGCCCTCGAGGAACAGCTCGGTGAGGCCGGCCTCCGCGTAGCGTCCGATGTCCTCGCGGATCTCGTCCAGCGTGCCCCACAGCGGCCGGCGGTCCTTGCCCTGCGGGGTGTCATGGACACGGTAGGTGCCGCGGCAGACGATGTGGAGCTTGCCCGGGTCCTTCCCGTGCGCGGCCGCCGCGTCCTTCACTTCTCGGACGAGCGGCGCCACGCTCGCCATCGGCACGTTGCCGCCGTTGAAGCCGTCCCCCAGCTCCACCGCGCGCTTGACCACCGTGCTGCCGTAGCCGCCGATGGTGATGGGCGGGCGCGGCTTCTGCACCGGCTTCGGCTCCACCCGGGAGCGGGGCACGTGGTAGAACTCGCCGTGGAACTCGGTGACGTCCTGGGTCCAGATCGCGTCGAGGCAGCGCAGGAACTCGTCGGCGCGCCGGCCCCGGTGCTTGAAGGGCACGCCGACCGCCTCATATTCGTCCTGCGACCAGCCGATGCCGAGCCCCACGTCGAGCCGGCCGCCCGAGAGCACGTCCAGCGTGGCGAGCTGCTTGGCGAGGACGACCGGCTGGTAGAACGGCATGATCAGCACGCTGGTGCCGAGGCGGATGCGCTGGGTGGCCGCGGCCACGTAGGCGAGGGTGACGATGGGATCGAACACGCGCTCGAAGGGTTTCGGCCACACCTTGCCCGGCGCCGGCGGGTACTCGTTCTTGGGCTCGAGCGCGTAGAGCAGGCGCTGGAAGACCCAGAGCGAGTGGTAGCCGAGGGCCTCGGCCTGGCGCGCGACGCGGATCTGGTTCTCCGGGGTGGCCCAGGCGCCGGCGGTGGGCAGCGCGAATCCGAGCTTCATGGCGCGACATGATACACGAGGCTACTTCGACTCTGCGACGAAGACGCCGTCCCAGTCGGCGGGCGGCGGATCCGCGAGCAGCGCCCGCCCGCGCCGCCGGTAGAGCGCGATGGGCCCGTCGGCGGGCGCCTCGGCCCCGAGCTCGTCGAGGAGCCGGAGCGCCTCCTCCCAGCGCCGCGCGCGATAGAGCGCGAGAGCCTCGTGGTAGCGCGCGAGGCGGCGCGCGCCCGCGGGGTCGAGCGCGCCCGCGCGCGCCATCACCTCGTAGCAGCGCAACGGCTCGGCGCGGCCCTTGACCGCGACCAGATCGAGGAAGCGGTACTCGAAGGCCCGGGGCTCGGCGGCGACGGTCGCCTCGCCCACCACGACCCGCACGCCGTATTCCTTGGAGAGCCCCTCGAGGCGCGCGGCCACGTTCACCGGATCCCCGACCGCGGTGTAGATCAGGCGGTCCTTCGAGCCCATGTTGCCCACCACCATCTGCCCGGTATTAATCCCCACCCCCAGGTCGAGATGGGCCCAGCCCCGCGCCTCGAACTGCGGGCGCAGCGTCGCGAGCGCCGCGACCATGTCGAGCGCGGTCAGGCAGGCGCGGCGCGCGTGGTCGGCCTGGTCCATCGGCGCGTTCCAGAAGGCCTCGATGGCGTCGCCCGCGTACTGGGCGAGCACGCCGTCGTGGCGGAAGACCACGTCCGCCATCTCGGTCCGGTAGGTGTTCAGCAGGGCCACGAGCGTCGCGGGCGGGAGCGCGTGGGCGAGCGTGGTGAACTGGCGCAGATCGCTGAAGAGCACCGTCATCTCGCGCGTCTCGCCGCCGAGCCGGAGCCGGTCCGGATCGGCGAGCACCCACTGGCTCACCGCCGGGGAGAGATAGCGCCCCATCGCCTCGCGGACTATTCGTTGCTCCGCCTGCTCCAGCACGAGGCGCGAGGAGAGCGCGGCCGCGAAGCTGATCAGCAGCGCGGCGGGCGGGTAGATCAGGTCGAGCACGAGGCCGCGCTCGAAGAGCAGGGCCGCGGCGGTGCCGTAGAGGCCGAGCCCGGCCGCCACCGCCAGCCCGGCGGGTAGCGGCCGCCACGCGGCCACCACCAGCGCGGCGAGCAGCGCCATCAGCCCGATCAGGAGCGCGGTGGCGACCGGCCCGGCGGGCAGGAGGAAGCGCTGGTACAGCACGGTCTCGACCGCGTTGCCGAGGATCTCGACACCCCACATCCGCGTGTCGCCGGTGGTCGGGGTGGCGTGCTCGTCCACGCCCCGGATGGTGGCGCCCAGCAGCACGATGTGGTCGCGGACCAGGGCGGGATCGAAACGCCCCTCGAGCACGTCCACGAACGAGATGATGCGAAAGGGCCCGCCGCCTCCCGGCGCGGACGGCGGGCCGAGGAAGTCGATCAGCATCGTGTCGTGCTCCCCGACCGGGATCGCCCGGCCCGCCGCGTGGACGAGGCCGGCTTCCGCGGGCGCGTCGAGGACGACCGGCCGCCGGGTGAAGCGCGCCACGATGGCGAGCGCCAGGCTCGGCAGCTCCTCGCCGCGGGCGCGCAGCAGGAGTGGGAGGCTCCGCACGACGCTGTCCCGGCCGGTGGTGACGTTGGCCAGCCCCTCGTCGACCGCCGCGTTCCGCACGGTGGAGGCGGGCCGGACGAAGGCTTCGAACTCCTGGGCGACCCCCGGGCGCGGATCGAAGGCCTTCGCGCCCTGGGCCACCACCGGCACGATCACGTTGCCGGCCCGGCGCATCGCCTCGGCGAGCGCGCCGTCCTCGGGCCGCTGCGCGTCGAAGAAGATCGCGAAGGCGACGACCCGCGGCGCCGCGGGCCGGAGGGCGTCGAGCGCCTCGGCGTAGAGGGTGCGGGGCCAGGCCGAGAGCGGGCCGTGGCGCGCGAGCAGCGCCTGGTAGCTCTTCTCGTCGATGCCCACGATGACGGTGGAGCGGGCGGACTGGGCGGGGCGGGCGGTGAAGAGCAAGTCGCCGACCCGCGCGCGAGAGGCGGCGAGGAGGCCCCAGAGGCAGGCGGATGCCAGCACGAGCGCGACGCCGAGCGCGGGCACGCCGCTCGCGAGCAGGCGCGTGCGTTGGCGAAGCGTGAGCGCCCTCACTGCCCCACCGTGAGCAACGAGATCTCCGGCGGCACCCGGAACCGCACCGGGACGATGCTGGTGCCGATCCCGGGCGAGACGAAGAGGTCGCGGCCGTCCTCGCGGATGTGGCCGATGGCGTAGCGATCCCCGAAGTGCGACGGCACGATGAGGCGGCCGAGGACGGGCAGGTTCACCTGGCCGCCGTGGGTGTGTCCGGCCAGGGTGAGGAGCACGCGCGGGGGCACGCGGACGAACAGATCGGGATTGTGCGTGAGGACGATCACCGGCGCGCCCTGCGGCACCGGCGCGAGCGCGCGGGCGATCGCGGCCGGGCGCGTCCGCGCGTCGCTCACCCCCGCGATCCAGAGGGGGCGGCCCCGCACGGCCACCTCCGCCGCGGTGTCTTCCAGGACGCGGATGCCCACCGCCTCGAGCGCGCGGGCGGTGCGGGGGCCGTCGTACCACCAGTCATGGTTGCCCAGCACCGCGAAGACGCCGAGCGGCGCCTGGAGATCGCGCAGGACCGCCGCGGTCGGCTCGATGGCCACGAACCGGCCGCCCACCACCCCGTGGATGACGTAGTCGCCGAGCAGCACGATCAGGTCCGGCCGCGCCGCGTTCACGGATCGGACGATCTCGCGGACCTTGTCCACCGTGATGTGGGGCGCGCCGGTGTGCAGATCGGCGAGCGCGGCGATCCGCAGGGGGCCGAGGTCGGCGGGCCAGCGCGCGATCGGCACCCGCGTCTCCCGCGTCACCACCCGGCCGGGCTCGATGCCCACCGCCCAGACCGCGAACCCGACGGTCGCCGTCAGCAGGGCCGCCAGGACGAAGCCGGCGGCCCGCAGCCCGGGGCTCGTCGCGGTCAGCGGTACTCCCGGAAGAAGGCGCGCAGCTCCGTCGCGAGCGCCTCCGGCTCTTCCATCGCGGCGAAGTGGCCGCCCGCCGGCATCACCGTCCAGCGGCGGATGTTGTACATGCGCTCGGCCCAGGAGCGCGGCGGCCGCACGATCTCCTTCGGGAAGGCGGCGTAGCCGGTCGGGACCTCGATGCGCTGGCCGTCCGCGATGGGCCACGGCGAGTGGAAGCGCGCGTAGTACGGCCAGAAGGAGGCGTTGATGCTGCCGGTCACCCAGTAGATCATCACGTTGGTGAGCAGCTCGTCCTTGGTGAAGCGGCGCTCGACGTCGCCGCCGCAGTCGCTCCAGGTTCGGAACTTCTCCACGATCCAGGCCGCGAGTCCCACCGGCGAGTCGCTCAGGCCGAAGGCGAGCGTCTGGGGCCTGGTGCCCTGGATCCACTGGTAGCCGGTCTCCTCGCGCTGCCACCGGCCGAGATCGTCGAGGTACTGCTTCTCCTCCGGCGAGGGCTGGGCGGGAGGCTTGATGTCGCGGCGGAGCGACAGCAGGTTCACGTGGATGGCGGCGAGACGGTCCGGATACGCGGCGCCGAGGCGTGACGTGATGAAGCCGCCCCAGTCGCCGCCCTGCGCGGCGAAGCGCCGGTAGCCGAGCACATCGGTCATGAGCGCCGCGAAGACGTCGGCGATCTCCGCGACGCCGAAGCGCGCCTGGCCGGGCGCGAACGAGAAGCCGTAGCCCGGCAGCGAGGGCGCGATCACCGTGAACGCGTCCGCGGGATCGCCGCCGAAGCGCGCCGGGTCGGTGAGCATGGGCAGGATCTTGTGGAACTCCCACACCGAGCCGGGCCAGCCGTGGGAGAGCAGCAGGGGGAGCGGGTTCGGGCCACGGCCCTCCTCGTGGATGAAGTGGAGATCGATGCCCGCCACGGGCGTGGTGAACTGGCGGAAGCCGTTGAGGCGCGTCTCGTGCGCGCGCCAGTCGTAGCGGTCCTTCCAGTAGGCGGTGAGCTCCTTCATGTAGGTGAGGCTCGTGCCGAACGCCCACTCGGCCCCGGGCGCCTGGTCCGGCCAGCGCGCGCGGCCCAGGCGCTCGCGCAGATCGGCGAGCGTGCTCTCGGGGACCTCGATGCGGAAGGGCCGGGGCGGCATCAGAACACCGGCCGTTCGATGTAGGTGCCCCAGACGTGGCGGAGCCGCGCCACGATCTCGCCCAGCGAGGCGCGCGCCTTCACGAGCTCGATCGTCACCGGCATGATATTGGTCGCGGGCTCGCGCGCCTCGCGCTCGAGCCGGTCCATCAGGCGGCCCACGAGCGCCTGGTCGCGCCGCCGGCGCACCTCCTTCAACCCGGCGATCTGGCGCGCCTCGACGGCGGGGTCCACCTTGTGGATGGGCAGCGGCGGCGGCGCGGCCGGCTCGACCAATGTATTGACGCCGATCACCGGCTGCTCGCCCGCCGCCTTGCGCCGGGCGAAATCGTAGGCGGAGTCAGCGATCTCGTGCTGGAAGAAGCCCTCCTCGATGGCTTTGATGGTGCCGCCCATCGCGTCCACCTTGGCGAGGATGCGGAGGACCTCGGCCTCGACCCGGTTGGTCAGAGCCTCGACGTAGTAGGACCCGCCCAGCGGATCCACCACCTGCGGCACGCGCGTCTCCATCGCGATGATCTGCTGGGTGCGCAGCGCGATCTTCATCGCCTCCTCGGAGGGGATCGCGTAGGCCTCGTCCATGCCGTTGGTGTGGAGCGACTGGGCCCCGCCCAGCACCGCGGACAGCGCCTGCAGCGCGGTGCGGATGATGTTGTTGAGCGGCTGCGCCTTGGTCAGCGTGGCCGCCGCGGTCTGGCAATGAAAGCGCAGGCGCATGGATTCGGCCTTGGTGGCCCCGAAGCGCTCCTTCATGAGCCGGGCGTAGATGCGCCGGGCCGCGCGGAACTTGGCCACCTCCTCGAAGAAGTCGGCCTGGGCCACGAAGTAGAAGGCCAGGCGCGGCGCGAACTCGTCCACGGGCACGCCCGCGCGCGTCACCTCCTCCACGTAGGCGATCGCGTTCGCCATGGTGAAGGCCAGCTCCTGCACCGAGGTCGCCCCCGCCTCCGAGATGTGATAGCCGCTGATGTTGATGGGGTTGTAGCGGGCGAGGTTCCGCGCGCTCCAGACGATCATGTCGCGCATCACCCGCATCGACGGGCGGATGGGGAAGATCCACTCCTTCTGGGCGATGTACTCCTTCAGGATGTCGGCCTGCACGGTGCCGGACAGCTTGTTCAGGTCGAAGCCGCGCGACTCCGCGAGCGCCACGTACATGGCGAGCAGGATCCACGCGCTGGGATTGATGGTCATGGAGACCGAGATGCGCTCGAGGTCGATGCCCGAGAAGAGCGCCGCCATGTCGTCGAGCGTATCGATGGCCACGCCCTCGCGCCCGACCTCGCCGAGCGAGCGCGGGTCGTCGGAGTCGTAGCCCATCAGGGTAGGCATGTCGAAGTCCACGCTGAGGCCGGTCTGCCCCTGCTCGATCAGGTAGCGGAAGCGCCCGTTGGTGTCCTCCCCGGTGCCAAAGCCCGCGATCTGGCGCATCGTCCAGTTGCGGCCGCGGTACATGGTGGGATAGGGCCCGCGCGTGTAGGGATAGCGGCCGGGCAGGCCGATATTGTCGGTCGGCGCGTCCGCGATGTCCTCCGGCGTGTAGAGTCGCTGCACGGGCAGGCCCGAGCCGCTGCGATAGTCGGTGCGCGCCTCCGGCTGGCGGGCGAGGAACTCGGCGAGCTCCCCGGCCTCCCACGCGGCCTTCTCTTCGGCGAGACGCTTGAGCTGTTCCGGGTCAAACATGGCGGTTGTCTCCGGTTCGTAGTGCCTGGCGATAAAGATCTCTATCATCGATCACGCGGCGGGCCTTGAACTCGGTGCGCGGCAGCGTGCCCTCGGGGACGAGATCCACGATCGGATGGACGCCGAGGCGGGCCCGCAGGCGCTCGCGCATCAGCGCGCGCAGCGCGTCGAGCGGGCCGCGGTGCCTTGCGGTGTACTCGGCGCGGACCAGCAGCTCGTCCATCGTTTCGCGCCGGGAGATGATCACCTGGAACTCCCCGCCGAAGCCGTCGATGGCCCGCAGCGTGTCCTCGATGGCGCTCGGGTAGATGTTCTCGCCGCGCACGATGATCATGTCGTCGAAGCGACCGTAGAGCCCGTCCGGCAGGCGCGGGTAGGTCCGCCCACAGGGGCACGGCCCATCCACCCACCGCGCGCGATCGCCCGAGACCAGCCGGATCATGGGCTGCGAGGTCCGCTCGAGGTGAGTGTACACGGGCGTGCCCTCGGCGCCGTAGGGCAGAGGCCGGAACGTCTCCGGATCGCAGACCTGGGTGTAGACCAGGTCCTGCCAGAGGTGCATGCCGGTACGGTGGCGGCACTCGCCGTTGGTCATCCAGGGTGACATCTCGGCCATGCTGCCCATGTCCACGCAGATGCCGCCGAAGGTCTGCTCGATCAGCGCGCGGGTGGCCGGGATGCCCGCCCCCGGCTCGCCCGAGAAGAAGAGGACGCGGAAGCCGAAGCTCGCCGGGTCGATCCCCTCGCGGCGCGCGGTCTCCGCGAAGTGCAGCGCGTAGGACGGCGTACCGTAGAACGCGGTCGGCCGGAGATCGCGGGCCCACTGCACGGCCTGGAGCGTCTGCCCCTGCGCGCCCGCCCCGAAGGGGAACACGGTGGCGCCGAGCCGCTCGCCGCCCGCGAGGGCGCCCCAGGAGCCCAGGTAGAGGCTGAAGAACGAGCAGATCAGGATGCGGTCGCCGGGTCGGAGGCCCGCGCCCCACAGGATGCGCGCGTGGGCCTCCGCGATCCGCCCCCAGTCGTCCGCCCCGATGCCGAAGACGGTGGGCCGGCCGGTGGTGCCGCTGGTGCCGTGGATGCGTGCCACCTCCGCGGGCTCGATGCAGAGATAGTCGCCGAAGGGCGGCGCGGCCGCCTGGGCGGCCCGCAGCTCCGCCTTCTGGACTACCGGGAAGCGCGCGAGGTCGTCGAGGCTCCTGAGCGTATCCGGTGACACGCCCGCCTCCTGCCACCGGCGCCGGTAGAACGGGCTCCGGTCCCACGCGTAGCGCACCTGCCGCGTGAGCTTGGCGAAGACGAGCGCGTCGCGCGCGGCGGGATCCGCGCACTCGATCTCGGGCAGCCAGTACTCGGCGGCGGGAGCGGGCCGGTAGGTGCGGTCGTAGCGGGCCGGCCACACCGTCAGGTCGACGCCGCGCGTCCCGCGAAGCGCGGCCGCATCGAGCGCGGCGTGGGGCTCGGCCATCAGCCGGTGGGCCGGGCCGCCACCAGGTCGCGGATGCGGGCGACGATCGTGTCGGGCGGCGTGTCCTGCAGGATCACCTCGGCCACGCCCATCTCGCGCAGCACCGGCACGTCCTCGTCGGGGATCACGCCGCCGGCCACCAGCAGGATGTCCTCCGCGCGCGCCCCGCGCATCAGCTCGAGCACGCGGGGGAAGAGGGTGAGGTGGGCGCCGGAGAGGATGCTGATGCCGAGCACGTCCACGTCCTCCTGCACCGCCGCCGCGACCACTTCCTCGGGCGTGCGGTGCAGCCCGGTGTAAACGACCTCCATGCCCGCGTCGCGCAGGCAGCGGGCCACGATCTTCGCGCCGCGGTCGTGCCCATCGAGGCCGACCTTCGCCACCAGCACGCGGATGGGGCGCTCGATCATGACGGGAGCGGCCGGGACGCGGGGGTGCTAGCGGCGGGGTCGGCCGCGGCCGGGTGCGACCGAGGAGCCGGCCGCGGCGCCTTCGCCGACGCCGTCGAGGACCTCGCGCACCTTGAGCGCGAGCGCGTTCGGAGTGAACGGCTTGGAGAGAAACGCGATGCCCGAAGCCAGCACGCCGTGCCTGACAATGGCGTCATCCGTGTAGCCGGACATATACAGCACCTTCAGCTCCGGGCGCAAGGTCGCCAGGCGCTGCGCCAGCTCGCGGCCGCTCATCTGCGGCATCACCACGTCGGTCACCAGCAGGTGGATGGTTCCCGCGTGCCGGTTGCTGAGCTCGAGGGCCTCGGCCCCCTGGCGCGCCTCGAGCACGACGTAGCCGCTCATCTCGAGGATCTCCCGCACCACCGCCCGCACGCGCTGGGCGTCCTCCGCGAGCAGGATGGTCTCGCCGCGCCCCGGGGTGAGGATGGCCTCGGGGGAGGCGCCCGACCGCGGGACCGGGGCGTCCGCGACGGGCCGGTCCGGCGGCGCGACCGGGGCGGCCACCCGGGGGAGGTAGACGGTGAACGTGGAGCCGCGCCCCGGCTCGCTCTCCACCGAGATGTGGCCGCCACTCTGCTTCACGATGCCGTAGACGGTGGAGAGCCCGAGCCCGGTGCCCTTGCCTTGTTCCTTGGTCGTAAAAAACGGTTCAAAGAGGTGCGAGCGCGTCTCCGCGTCCATGCCCACCCCGGTGTCGCCCACCTCGAGCAGGACGTAGGGGCCGGGCCGGGCGTCGCTCAGACGCGCGGCGGCCGCCTCGTCCAGGTCCACGTTGGCGGTGCGCACGGTGAGCCGGCCGCCGTCGGGCATGGCGTCGCGCGCGTTCACGCAGAGGTTCAGGATCATCTGCTCCATCTGACCGGGGTCGGCCTTGACCCCGCCCAGGTCGGGAGCGGTCACCGTGACGAGGTTGATCGTCTCGCCGAGGAGCCGCTGGAGCATGGCGTGGATGCTGGCCACGATGCGGTTGAGGTCCACCAGGCGCGGGGCCATCACCTGCTTGCGGCTGAAGGCGAGGAGCTGCCGGGTGAGGGTGGCCGCCTGGTCGGCCGCGTCGCGGATGCCCTCCGCGTTGCGGCGCAGGGAGTGGCCGGGGGCCAGGCGGCGCAGCATCAGGTCGCTGTCGCCGCGGATGACCATGAGCAGGTTGTTGAAGTCGTGGGCGATGCCTCCCGCCAGCTTGCCGACCGCGTCCATCTTCTGGGCCTGCCGGAGCTGCTCCTCGCTCTGGTGCAGGGCGCGCTCCGAGCGCTTCAGCTCGGTCAGGTCCACCGTGAGGCCGCGCAGGGTGGTGGGCCGGCCGTCCGCGTCGCGCACCACGTGGACGATGTCGCGCAGCCAGACCTCGCGGCCGTCGGCCGCGATCGACCGGTACTCGAACTCGTGATCACGGCCCTCCGCGATCGCGGCGCGGTAGATCTGCATGACCGGGTCCCGGTCGTCCGGGTGGATGCGCCGGGCCCAGAAGTCGGGCTCGCGCAGCCAGCGCTCCACCGGGTAGCCGAGCACGGTCTCGGCGCGTCGGCTGACGAAGGAGAAGGTGAGCGTGCGCGCGTCGGCCTCCCACACGATGGCGTCGAGGCCCTGGATGAGGTCACGGTAGCGCTGCTCCGACTCCTGCTGGGCCGCCTGCAGCCGCTCCTCCTCGGTGAGGTCCTCGACGATCAGGAGCAGCCGCGGCGGCTCGTCGTCGGCCAGGTGGATGGCGCTCATGGTGATGCGCGCGGGCTTGGTGTCGCGGCGCGCGTACACGTAGAGCTCGTAGAGGCCGGCCTGCTGGGTCGTGCCGGCGGCGAGCACCTCGCGGGCCCCGCGCACGAGCCGCTCCGCCCGCACGAGCTGTTGGAGATCGCGCCCCAGCACGTCCTCCTCGCGGAGCCGGAACGACTCGAGGAAGGCGCGGTTGGCCGAGAGCACGTGCAGGTCCTCGGAGAGCAGCAGCAGGCCGGCGGGCACGCTCGCCACGATCTTGTCCGCGTAGCTCTTCAGATTCGTCATCGCGCGGGCCTGGCGCATCTGCTCCTGGAGCAGCCGCGCGCGCTGCTGCTCGCGATGGAGCGCGATGAGGAAGCCGGCCAGGGCCAGGAGCAGGAAGGCGGCGGCCGCGCCGGCCAGCCGCCCCGAGTGCTGGAAGTCGGCGAGCGCCTCGTCGCGGTCCACCTTGAGCACGAGCGACCAGCCGGCGGGCAGGACCCGGCGCACCGCGGCCAGCACCGGCACGCCGCGGTAGTCGACCGTCTCGCCGACCGCCTCGCGCCCCTCGGCGGCCGCCCGGGCGAGCGCGCCCAGGGCGCCGAGCGCGCGCCGCGGCATCTCGGCGTCGGGAGCAATGGGCTGGCGCAGCGGAGAGAGATAGGTGGGCGGCTCGCCGTCGAGGTCCACGAGGAGCGTCTCACCGCTACGCGTCGGCTCCGCGTCGTCGGCGAGGAGCGGGTAGAGCCCGGCCTCGGGCCTGGCCGCGAGGGAGACCACGCCCAGCAGCGGGCGGGTGTCGGCGTCGAGGCCGGCGGGCGCGCCGTCGGAGAAGACGGGCACCGTGACCACGAGCAGCCGGCCGGCACCGTCGCCGCCGAGCTCGAAGCGCGGCTTCCGGCTTTTCGCCACGCGGGCGGCGTGCTCCGCGGTCCGCTCCAGCAGCCCGGCGGCGAGCCCGGCGTCCGAGGCGGAGCGGGCCGCCGCGCGGCCGGCGGCGTCCGAGACCACGATGCCCACGTAGCCGTAGGCGGCGGCGACCCGGCTCAGGTGCCGCGCCAGCGCCTCCTCGTCCCGGCCCTGGCCGGCGAGCAGCGCGCGCACCGCCGGGAAGGCGGCGAGCACTTCCGCGTCGGCGCGCCGGGCCGCGAGCCAGCTCGACACGAGGCGGGTCCGGTCGGCCGCGATGGTGGCGATGCGGCTCTTCCAGTGGGTGAGGACGGTTTCGCGCTCGGTGCTGATCTGGTGCGAGGTGAACAGCACGACCAGGATGGTGCCGGCCAGGAACACGCCGACGTGGATCCAGGGGATGCCCTCGCCGGACCCCGCCCGGCGCGCGGAGGATGAGGCCACGCGTCCTCGATCGGCGTTCGTCCGCGCGTGGGGACTCTCGCGGCCGCCGCTAGGAATGACGGGAACTCCGCCGTGGACGCGTCATAGGAGCGCGACCCTCGGCCCTGGCCGCGTACGTCCAGAATACGGTGGGAGGCGGGTGGCCACAACCCTTCCCGGACTCCGTCGCGCGGTCGGGGTGGCGCGAGGCGGGATCAGACGTGGTTGCGGAGCATCAGCGGACCCGGTAGCGGACCTCGAAGCTCACGCAGCCTCCTGCGGAGTGGAACGGCCCGTGCGGCATGCCGGGCGGTCGCACCGCCACCGAGCCCGCCGGGTAGGGGCGGCCGCCGCACTCGAGCGTGCCCGAGATGATGTAGATCTCCTCCCAGAAGTCGTGGGTCACGACGCGGTCGTTCCCGGAGCCCGGATCGAAGCGGAGCAGCCGCGTGGTCACGCCCTCGTCCAGGCCGCCGCTGACGATCTGCTCCCACACCCCCGAGGGGAATCCGGGAGCGGGCCGCCACGGCAGGGCAGCCGGATCGAAGAACTCGCGCTCGGCCTTCATGGCTGCGTTATTGTAGCCGACATGCCGACCATCGATCCCGCCCGGCTCGAAGCGAAGGCCACCCGAATCTTCACCGCGATGGGCGCGCCGGACGGCGACGCGGCGTGGATCGCCGCGCTGCTCGTGCGCGCGAACCTGCGCGGCCACGACTCCCACGGGGTCATCCGCATCCCCCAGTACTGGGAATCGGTGAAGAAGAAGGACGTGGACCCCCGGTCGCCGGTGACGGTGATCGCGGAGACGCCCGCGCTGGTGCGGCTCGACGGCGGCGGCGGCTTCGGCCAGGTGGTGGGCCGCCGCGCGATGGAGATGGCGATCGCGAAGGCGAAGGCGGGCGGCCTGAGCGCCGCGTCCACCTCGCGCACCAGCCACGTGGGGCGGCTCGCCGACTATGCAGAGATGGCCGCCAATACTGGGCTCGTCGGCATGCTCTGGGCCAACTGCGTCCACGGGCTCAACGTGGCGCCGTGGGGCGGCGCCGCGCGACGCCTCGGGACGAACCCGCACGCGGTCGGCATCCCCGGCGCGGGCGGCCCTGCCATGGTGCTCGACTTCGCCACCAGCGTGGTGGCCGAGGGGAAGCTGCGCGTGAAGCGCAACCGCAAGCAGCCCGCCCCGCCCGGCTGGTTCGTGGACGCGCAGGGCCGGCCGCAGACGGATCCCGAGATCTTCTACGGCGATCCACCCGGCGCGCTGCTCACCTCGGGGGAGCACAAGGGCTACGGGCTCTCGCTCGCGGTGGAGATCCTGGGCGGCATCCTCTCCGGGACCGGCCCCGCCGGCCCCCCGCCGGGCGTCTTCGCCAACGGCACGCTCATGATCTGCCTCGACGTGGAGCGGTTCCTGCCGCTGCCCGAGTTCCACCGCCAGGTGGCATCGCTCTTCGGCTGGGTGAAGTCCGCGCCGCTCGCGCTGGGCGCCACCGAGATCCTGATCCCCGGCGAGCCGGAGGCGCGGCTCGAGGCGGAGCGACGCGAGCAGGGCATCCCGATCGAGGACCAGACCTGGAGCCAGATCGAGACGACGGCCGCCGAGCTCGGCGTCGCCTGAGGCCAGCCAGGCCTACGGGAAGAGCCGCTCGGCGTTCCGGAAGGCGATCTTCTCGGCCACGTCGCGCGGGAGCTGGCTCAGGTAGCTCCGCACTTCCGTCACCGAGCCCGGCAGCGCTTCCCACCGCGACGTCA